>Ga0075364_10001451_pt1 | contig 12880 bp, 11 predicted proteins | sample EndMetdeltDD1764_FD_71517 | JGI IMG/M metagenome (GOLD analysis project Ga0075364, IMG submission 71517) | Populus endosphere microbial communities from Tennessee, USA - Endosphere MetaG P. deltoides DD176-4 | ecosystem: Host-associated > Plants > Roots > Endosphere | place: USA: Tennessee... | reverse complement strand
TGCACCTGTCCGATCGCGGCCAGCGACGCGTCGTTGGCGAGATAGCCATGTCCCAGGCCATCGGCGACGGACATCAGGACACGACCCGCGGCGTCCTGCTGAACGACCCAGGCATCGCCTGAGACGCGCTCGCCTGCGAGCGGCACGCCCACGACGCCGTATAAGAAGCACGCGGGTCCCGGCTCGGCGGTGCCCGCCGCGTGGACCACCATGCGTATCACCGTGCCCTGCCCAGGACGCGAATACATGTCGAATGCCGAAGACTGCCGGCGCATGGCCCCTAGCCCGGCCCCCAGCGTGCCTGCCGACGAGAAGCCATCCGACAGAAGCCGCTCGGGTGCCAGGCCCGGCCCACGGTCGATCACCAGGATCTCCACGCTGGCGGGCTTGCCCGGCAATGCCCGCAGCAAGATCTCGCCCTGGCCGGCATGCTTGAGGAGGTTGGTGGCCGCCTCCGTGACGAGCAGCGAAATGCGCCCGACGTCGGTGTCGCCCAGCCCTCCGCGAACGGCGAGGTCCGCCGCAGCGCGCCGCGCCGCGGCTACACCGCTCGGGTCACTGACCTCTGCGAGCCGTGACGACTCCGGGTCGATGGAACTCACCGGAGTCATGGCTTCCACTTGACGACCGTGACTCGGGTGCCCTTGCCGGGCGCCGTCTGCAGATCGAACTCGTCCGCGAGGCGACGCGATCCGCTCAGGCCCAGGCCCAGTCCATTGCCGGTGGAATTGCCGCCAGCGAGCGCCCGCTCGACATCCGCGATGCCAGGGCCCTCGTCGACGAAGCTCAGCCGCAGGCCGTGACGCGGGGCGTCCACGAGTTCGAGCTCGGCGTGGCCGCCACCGCCGTAGACGACGGTATTGCGCGCCAGCTCGCTGGCCGCGGTCACGATCTTGGTGAGGTCGACGAGGCTCAGGCCGACTTGGGAAGCGAGCTTGCGTACCGTCTGGCGCAAACGGACGACATCGTCCTGATCCCGCAACGGTGCGATGACCGCGGACGAACCCGGCTGGCCTGTCATGATGGCGATTCCGGTGGCGTTCAGGCAGAGCCTGCGCGCAGCAACCGCATGCCGTTCTCGAGATTGAGCGCCGTGCGCACGCCGTCGAGGCTCAGACCCAGCTCAACGAGCGTGATGGCGACGGCGGGCTGCATGCCCACGATCACCGTCTGGGCGTCCAGCACGCGGGACATGCCCGCGATGTTGCTGATCATCCGTCCGATGAAGGAATCCACGATGTCCAGGGCCGAGATGTCGATCAGCACGCCGCGTGCGCGCACCGCGGCGATGCGCTCGGTCAGGTCGTCTTGAAGCGCCATGGCGAGCTGGTCGTGCATGTCCACCTGGATGGACACGAGCAGGAACTCACCGATCTGCAGTACCGGGATGCGATCCATGGCGTTACAGCTTGCCGTAGAGGCTGGTCTCGGCCGTGCTGTCGGATCGCGTGAGCGCGAGTGCCTTGCGGAATGCGTCGGCCAGCGAGGCCTTCGTGTGCACCCCGCTCAGATCCACGCCCAGATGCACGATGGTCTGTGCGATCTGCGGGCGGATGCCGCTCAGCACGCATTCGGCACCCATCAGCCGGGCAGCCGCCACGGTCTTGAGCAGATGCTGGGCGACCAGCGTGTCAACGGTCGGCACACCCGTGATGTCGATGATGGCGACTTCGGAACCGGTGTCCACGATCTTCTGAAGCAGGCTCTCCATCACCACCTGGGTGCGGGCACTATCCAGCGTGCCGATGAGCGGCAGCGCAATGATCTTGTCCCAGAGTTGCACGACGGGGGTGGAGAGCTCGAGCAGCTCTTCACGCTGGCGCGAGATGATCTCCTCGCGCGCGCGCTGATAGGTTTCCATGGTGAAAAGACCCAGCGAATCGAAGAGCAGCGACGTCGCCCAGACATCTTCGGCAGTGGACGCGCTGTCCGTATCTTCCCGGGTGCGCAGCAACTCGAAGATCGGCTCTTTGAAGGAGAAGACGTAGCGAGCGGTCTGACCCGGCGACAGGCCGCGACGCGCGCCCTGCACGGAAAACTCCTCGAGCAGGCGACGCACATCGTGCCAGGCCGGACCTTCCACCGTCGCCACGGACGAGACCGTGCTTGCCTGGACGATGGCACCGAAGAGGTCGCGCCCCTGACGCTCGTCCTGTGCCGACGAGAATGCCGCTGCATCACTTGCGCGGCCCTCGGTCCAGCGGCGGAGGATGGCTTGCTCGTGGCGCGTGAGGAATTCGCCGAGGCGCTGGAAGACGGATACTGCAGTCATGACGGCTCCGGCAAAGCTGGGGTCGGAAAATGAGGCATCCGCAATATAGCACCGGTGTTACGTGCGTGGCCTGCTGCTGTCGGCCCGTCGCAACGCCGCCACATCCGCCTGCGCATCAGGCCACCGGGCGCAGCGGATCGCTGCACCATTCACTCCACGAACCGGGATACAGACGCGACCCGTGCAGGCCCGCATGCTCCATGGCGATGAGATTGTGGCAGGCCGTGATGCCCGACCCACACTGGTGCACCACGTCGATGGGGTCACGGCCATCCATCAGCGCGCCGAACTCGCGACGCAGGGCATCGGCCGTCTTGAAACGGCCACCCGCATCCAGATTCGTGGTGTGCGGCCGGTTCAGTGCGCCAGGGATGTGTCCGGCCACCGGGTCCATGGGCTCGATCTCGCCCAGATAGCGCGCCTTGGCCCGAGCGTCGAGCACCAGCCATTCGGCCGTTGCCACATTGGTGACCAGCGCGTCCGCATCGACCGCGCCGACCAGGGAGTCGCCCAGCGGCAATGGACGGCTGCTCTCGCCCGGGAACTCGCGTACCTGCGTCAGGGCGACGTCCTCGACGGGCAATCCCGCGCTGCGCCAGGCCTGCCAGCCCCCGTCGAGCACGGCCACGCGGGCATGCCCCAGCCAGCGCATCATCCACCACAGGCGGGCGGCCATGGCGCCGGCCTGGGCGTCATAGGCCACCACCAGGTCGTCTTCGCCCACGCCGGCCTCGCACATCAGCGTGTGAAAGGCGGCGCGGTCTGGCAAGGGATGCCGACCGTTGCTGGAAGTACGGGCCCCCGACAGATCAGCGTCCATGTCCAGGAACACGGCCCCGGGCACGCGGGATTCGCGGTGCGCCAGCCAGCCTGCGGCGGGGTTGGCCAGATCGTGGCGAACGTCGAAGACGCGCACGCTGCCGCGGTCCAGACGCGACGCCAGCGAGGCTGCGTCGATGAGGGTTGTCATCATGGTGGATGTCCTGAAGATGTTGCCGATGGACATCCTGTTGCAAGATCCAGGCCAGAACGTCAGCGCCGGCCCCGGTTGCCGCCGTGGCGGCGCCAGCAGGTCCTCACTCGGGCAGCTTGATGTCGTCGCCGAACGGCTCGAGCTGCTGGCCGACACCCTGCGCCCAGGTGCGGGCGATGGACTCGGCATCCCAGCCGCCGTCGCGATAGGCCACGCGCACCTCCGTGGGCTGCGACCACAGCGAGAGCTTGTCGCCGCCGATGCCGATGCACTGGCCGGTGATGTGCGCGGCCTGGCTCGACGCCAGGTAGAGCAGCAGCGGCGCCACATCCTCGGGCATGCCCAGACCCAGGCCTTGACGCAACGATGGCGGCAACGGCTCACCACGGGCGACGCCTTCGGCAAACGGCGCGAAGACGGGAATGGTGGCCACCATCTGCGTCATCGCCACGGGAACGATGGCGTTGACCGTGATGCCGGCCCGCGCGCATTCCGTGGCCCAGGTACGGGCCATGGCCGCGATGCCCGCCTTGGCCGCAGCGTAATTGCCCTGGCCGAACTTGCCGCGCTGACCCGAAATGGAACTGACGAGCACGATCCGCCCGCCGTGCCCTTGCGCACGCATCTGGCGCACGGCAGCGCGTGCGCAGGTGAAGGTGCCGCGCAGGTGGGTCTGCGTCACCAGGTCGAACTCCTCGTCCGACATGTTCCAGAGCACGCGGTCGCGCAACACGCCGGCGTTGGTGCACATGAGGTCGAGTCGGCCGTAGGTCTCGACGGCCCGTGCGACCAGGCGATCGGCGGCGTCAGCCGAGCCGACCGCGACCACCTCGGCCACGGCGCGCCCGCCTCCAGCCGTGATGCTGTCGACGGCCTGCTGAGCGGCCTCGGCATCCACGTCGTTGATGACCACGCCCGCGCCAGCCCGGGCCAGGGCCTGTGCGAAGGCCAGCCCCAGGCCGCGGCCGCTGCCCGTGACGATGGCCGATTGTCCCGACAAATCGATGGTGTTGTTGTGACGCATGCTGAATGTCCTTGACTGGCCTCAGCGGCCGGTGAAGCGCGCCGGGCGCTTTTCCATGAACGCCCGCGGGCCTTCGCGCGCGTCCTCGGAGGCCATGACGATGCGCTTGGCCTCGTCCTCCAGGACATACGCCTGCGCGAGCGGCAAGCCGCTGCCCTCGCGCACCGTGCGCTTGACGGCCTGCACCGCCACGGGCCCGTTCTCGGCGATGCGATGCGCGAGGGCCATGGCCTGTGACAGCACGTCCGCGGCCGGCACGATGCGGTTGATGAGCCCGAAGCGCAACGCCTGCTCCGCGGTGAAAGTGTCACCCGTGAGCAGCAGCTCCATGGCGAGCGCATGCGGTATCTGGCGCGTGAGGCGGGCCAGCGAGCCCGCGAACGGAATCACCCCGCGCCGCACCTCGGGCAGACCGAAGATCGCGTGCTCGGCCGCGATCCGGATGTCCGTGCCCAGCACCATCTCCATGCCACCCGCCAGGCAGGGGCCGTTGATCGCGGCGATGAGGGGCTTGTCGATCGGGTAATCGCGCAGGCTGGACGCGGCCATCACGAAGGGCTCCTCGAGCACCCGGCGATCCCAATCATCCGCTGGCGCGCGGTCACCGCTCATCAACGGCAGCATGGTGCCCAGGTCACCGCCGGCGCAGAAAGCCTTGTCGCCGGTGCCCGTCAGCACCCCCACGCGCAGTGCCGGGTCTTCGAGGAAGTCGCGAACGGCATCGGCCAGTCGGCACACGAGTTCTGGCGTGAGCGCGTTGCGCGCCTGCGGCCGGTTCAGCGTGAAGATCGCCACCGCGCCAGATTTCTCATACAACAGCGGCAGGGACTCAGACATCGCTCGCACCCTCCTCACGCAGCGCGGCGATGAATTGCTCGCGCAGATCGAACTTCTTGACCTTGCCGCTCGGGGTGAGCGGATACTCCTGCACGAAGCGGATGTACTTCGGCAGCTTGTGCCGGCTCATGTTGGCCCGGCAGTAGGCCTCGACCTCGGCCGCATCCAGCGCGTGGCCTTCGCGCACCTGGATGAACGCCGCCGATTCCTCGCCCATGTACTTGTCCGGAATGCCCACCACCTGCGCCTGGCGGATCGCGGGGTGGCGCATCAGAAAGCCCTCGACTTCGGCCGGGTAGACGTTCTCGCCGCCCCGGATGATCATGTCCTTGATGCGCCCGACGATGCGGATGTAGCCCTGGGCATCCATCGTGGCGAGATCGCCGCTGTGCAGCCAGCCGTCGGCATCGATGGTCTCGGCCGTCTTCTCGGGCATGCGGTAGTAGCCCTTCATGACCCCGAAGCCCTTCACGAGAAGCTCGCCCACCTGGCCCAGCGCCACGGGCTGGCTGTCCCCATCCACGATCTGCACCGACACGTGGGCGAGCGGCTTGCCCACCGTGGACGACTTAAGCTCGAAGCTGTCGCTGGCCAGCGTGCCCGTGACCATGGGGCTCGCTTCGGTCATGCCAAAGCCGATGACCGGATCCGCGCCGAACTCCCGCTTGACCTGCTCCAATACCGGCACGGGGATCGGTGTGCCGCCCGAGAGCACCAGGCGCAGCGTGCTCGTATCGATCACCGCCGCCTGCGGATGCTGCAGCATGGCGATCAACATCGTGGGCACCCCGTGCAGGATCGTGGCGCGCTCCTGCTCCACGAGCTGCAGCAGCTTCAGCGGATCGAACTGGATGGCCTTCACCAGCGTGCCGCCATGAGCGAGCAGCCCCAGCACGTCGACGACATTGCCGGCGGTGTGGAAGAACGGCATGGCGGTGACCATGCGGTCACCCGGCCGATAGCCCGCGCGCAGGCCAAAGAGCCGCGCGTTGTTCAAGGTACTGCGATGCGTGATCATGGCGCCCTTGGGAGCGCCCGTCGTCCCACTGGTGAACTGGATCTGCGAGACGTCATCGGGACGCACGGCGGCCTGCCGCGTCTCGAGCTCGTCGGCCGGGATGCAGGCGCCCCGCGCCACCATGACATCAAAGGGCATCAGGCCAGGACACCCCGTATCCGCACCAATGAGCACGGCGTGGCGCAGGCTTGGGAAGGCCGCGCATGCAAGAGGCTCGCTATCCCCGTCCGCGCGCGTGGCGAGTTCCGGCACGAGGCTGGCGAGCGCATCGTAGTAGCGATTGCCCCGGTGTTCGGCCATCAGCAGCACGGTGTGCACTTCGGCTTGACGCAGCAGGTAGTCGAGCTCGCTCAATCGTGCGTTGGTGTTGACGGTCACGAGCACGGCGCCGATCTTCGGCACGGCAAGCTCGAGCAGCAGCCACTGCGGCACGTTGGTGGCGAGCACCGCCACCTTGTCGCCCGCCTGCACGCCCAGCGCCAGCAAGCCACGGGCAACCTCGTTCACCCGGTCGCGCAGCGCACGGAATCCCAGGCGCAGCTCCAGGCCGTCTTCCGGGTATCGATAGACGACCGCATCCTGGTCACCATAGGTTTGCGCCTGCTGATCCAGCAGGTCGCCCAGCGTCAGATCCAGCAACTCCGTGCCTTCCGACTCGGCCTCCCAGAGGGAAGCATCGCCCCGTATCGCCATTTCCTGCCCCTAAAAAAGCCGATATGGCCGCCGTCGGCTGGCTGCGCTGCGGCGGCACAAAGAAAGGCCATCATAGTGGCGCGATGGCAACCGAACGCTGTCCTCCTAGATGACGACAGAAGGCGGATTGCCTGTACTCGCGCGGGAGAAGAGCTCGTTGCGAAATCGGATGCCCATACGCGCGAAAGCGCGCTGGCGGTAGGTCTTGACGGTGGTGAGCGTGACGCCGAGATCCGCGGCGACGCCGTCCAGGCTCCAGCCCGCCAGGATGCGCGCGCACACGTCCATCTCGCGCTCGGTCAGCCGGGACACGTCGTGCTGAAGCCGGGAACGCCAGTACGGCACCCAGTCGCGCTGGGAGCAGTCGGGCGGCATGAGCTCGGCATGCTTGCGCGCCAGCGCGAGCAGCATGGGGCCGACATCGTCCAGCGCGGCCAGGTGCCGGTCGTTGAACGCGGATTGGTCCCGATGCCGGTAGAAGTTGACGGCGAAGACCGGGCCGTCGTCGCGCTGCTGCACGATCGAGATGCGCTCGGCCATGCCGTGGGCCTCATAGACGCGCTCTCGGTGCTCCGGCGGCATCTCGCCGGACGTGATGTGCGACAGGAAAGTGCCACCCGCGCCGGCGTCGTCCCAGTACAGGGTACGGTCGCGATCGTGGGGACCGGAGAGATAGGCCTGCCAACAGCGCACGGTGCGGTCCGGCGCATCGCGGCTGGCGGAGAAGTACAGGCGGGGGGCGCACTGGGCACCGATCTGGTAGGCGCTCCAGGAACCGGCGGGAATGCGCGTCTGCATGGCCTGCAGCACCGAGCCCGCGAACCCGCGCGTGCCGATGGCATCGATCAGGGACACGATCGTGTCCGGCGACGCACGCCGCCCTTGCGTGGCAAGCCACTGTCTCATGTCTGCTCCCGACGCCGTGAAAGGCAGGGCGCAACCCTCCTCCTTCCCGCGACGTCAATCCGACCGGTCTGAACGCCGGTGTCCTTGGGCTCAAGATTACTGCATCGGGCAACGCCCAGGCACCGCCCGACTCGCGTCAGACGGCGATCGGCGCCTTGATGCCGGGATCCGGGTCATAGCCGTCGATCTGAAAATCCTCGAAGCGGTAGTCGTAGATCGAGTCTGGCTTGCGCAGGAGGCTCAGGCGCGGCAGGGCCTTGGGGGTGCGCGTGAGCTGGAGGTTGATCTGCTCGAGATGATTGGAATAGGCGTGAAGGTCGCCGATGCTCACCACGATCTCGTGCGGCACCAGATCGCATTGCTGCGCGAGCATGTGCGTGAGCAGCGCGAGCGAGGCGATGTTGTAGGGCAGGCCCAGGAAGCTATCCGAGCTGCGGATGTAGAGCTGCGACGAGAGCTTGCCGTTGGCGACGTAGAACTGATACAGCAGGTGGCACGGCGGCAGCGCCATGCGCCCGCTCGCGGCGTTCTCCACCGGGCTCTTGCGCTCGTCGGGCAGGTATTCCGGGTTCCAGCCGTGAAAGAGGATGCGGCGGCTGTTCGGGTTGGTCTTCAACGTCTGCACGACGTAGTCGATCTGGTTGATCGTGCCGCCGTCGCGAGTCGGCCAGGCCGTCCACTGCTTGCCGTAGACCGGACCGAGCTCGCCTTCCGGCGTGGCCCATTCATCCCAGATCGTGACGCCGTTCTCGTTGAGCCAACCGATGTTGGTGTTGCCGCTCAGGAACCAGATCAGTTCGTTGGCGATGCTTTTGAAGTGCAGGCGCTTCGTGGTGAGCAGTGGGAAACCGTCCGCCAGGCGGTGGCGCATCTGGCGGCCGAACACTGAAGTCGTGCCGGTGCCGGTGCGGTCGCCTTTGGTCTCACCATTCTCGAGGATGTCGGTGAGGAGATCGAGGTATTGCTTCATGCAGGCACCCTGTCAGCGGGTTGTCGGGTCATCCCAGGTTCCTTCGTCGCCAAAAAGGCTGGCCGTCCCGCCCAGGCCCTCGGCGTCCAGCAAGGCGTAGACGATGTCGGGATTGCGCTCGAAACTGCGACGGATGGCCGCCGGCAGCGTCTGGCGCGTCTTGCGGCACAAACCCGGCATCGCCTCGACTTCGATGGCGATGCCGCGCACCGTGCGCACGCCGCGCGCGCTGGGCGTGATGCGCAGCACGATGCCGAGTTGCGCCTGCAGCTTGCCTTCCACGCGGCGCAGGTCAGCCAGGGACTCGAGAGCCTCCAGCCGCTGCACCAGCCGCTTTTCTTCCTCGCGGGTAAGCATCAGCACGCGGGCGTCGGCCTGCGGATCGGCCAGCACGCGCTCGCGCTCGCAGGTACAGGCGCCGGGCGGGCATTCCTGACGGATGGGGAACGACGGGGTCATGCGGCATTTTAGCGGGTGCCGGCGGCGCCCCGATCACCCCGGCGAGCCTGCCAGCGCTTGAGGTACGGCGCCGTCGCGCTGTCCTGGCTGCGCGCCACCGCTGCCGGGCTGCCCTCGGCCACGATCCGCCCGCCTGCGGCGCCCGCCCCCGGCCCCAGGTCGATCACCCAATCGGCGTCCGCGATCACCCGCAGGTGGTGTTCGACCACCACCACGGTGTTGCCAGCGTCCACCAGGCCGTGCAGCTGGCGCATCAGGCGATCCACGTCGGCGGCATGCAGGCCGGTGGTGGGCTCGTCCAGCACATAGAGGGTGCGGCCCGTCTGGCTGCGCTGCAGCTCCGTAGCGAGCTTGATGCGCTGCGCTTCGCCGCCGGACAGTTCCGTGGCGGGCTGGCCGAGCCGCAGATAGCCCAGGCCGATGTCGCGCAGCACGGTGAGCGGGCGATGCACGGGCGGCTCATCGGCGAATGCAGCCAACGCTTCCTCCACGGTCATGGCGAGCACGTCCGCGATGGTGTGGCCCTCCCAGCGCACCTCCAGCGTCTGCGCGTTGAAGCGGCTGCCATGGCACGTCGGGCACGGGGCATACACGCTGGGCATGAAGAGCAGCTCCACCTGCACGAAGCCCTCCCCTTCGCAGGTCTCGCAGCGGCCCTGGGCCACGTTGAAGGAGAAGCGCCCGGCGCTGTAGCGACGCTTGCGCGCGAGCGGCGTCTGCGCAAAGCGCTTGCGGATATGGTCGAAGAGGCCCGTGTAGGTGGCGAGATTGGAGCGCGGCGTGCGACCGATCGGCTTCTGGTCCACATTGACCAGACGGCGGATGGACTCGGCCCCGGCGGCAATGCGGCCTTCGCTCGGTGCTGCCACCGTCTGCAGGCCGTCGTCGTCGTCCTCGTCGGCAGCCGCCTGCCCCAGATGGCCCGCGACGAGCTCGACCAGCGACTGACTCACGAGACTGGATTTACCCGAGCCCGACACGCCGGTGACCGCGGTGAACACCCCCAGCGGCACGCGCACGTCCACGCCCTGGAGATTGTTGCGCGTGATGCCGGCCAGCGCGAGCCAGGCCGACGGCGTGCGAAGTTCGCGCGGGGTCGCGTCGGGCGGCGCGAAGAGGTACTGCCCGGTGACGGATTCCGGCACGTCGCGCAGGCCTTGCGGCGGCCCGCTGTAGACGATCCGGCCGCCATGCTGGCCGGCGCCGGGCCCCACGTCGACGATCCAGTCGGCGCGGCGCAAGGTCTCCAGATCGTGCTCCACGACGAACACGGTGTTGCCCGCGGCCTTCAGTTGATCCAGCGCGTCGTGCAAGGCTTCGCCATCGGCCGGGTGCAGGCCGGCCGAGGGTTCGTCCAGCACGTACACCACCCCGAAGAGATTGGCCCGGATCTGGGTCGCCAGGCGCAGCCGCTGCAGCTCGCCCGGCGAGAGCGTAGGCGTGGTCCGATCCAGCGACAGATATCCGAGGCCCAGCGCCTGCAGGCTGTCGATACGCCCGCACAGGTTCGCAGCCAGGCGCTGCGCCGCCACACGCTTTTCCTCGGAGAGGTCCGGCGTGCGGCGTACGTCCGGGCTGCCGGCATGGGCCGCGCCCCCGGCGGCGAGGCGCTGGGCGGCGTCACGCTGGCTGGCCGCGCGGCTGCGGGGCTTCTGGGGTGCGGGGGTGTCGAACTGGCCCTGCGCGGCCGGGCGCAGCAACTCGCCCACCTGCGCCAACGGGAGTTTGGCCAGCGAGCCGATATCCAGACCGGCGAACGTGACGGCCAGCGCCTCGGGCTTCAGGCGGCGCCCGTCACACACCGGGCATGCCTGCCCCACCAGATAGCGCGACACGCGCTTCTTCATGAGCGCGCTCTGGGTGGTGGCGAAGGTGTGCATCACATACCGACGCGCGCCGGTGAAGGTGCCCATGTAGCTCGGTTCGCGCTTCTGACGCAGCGCCTTGGCGGTCTCGGCCGGCGACAGCCCGGCATACACCGGCACGGTCGGCTGCTCTTCGGTATAGAGGATCCAGTCACGATCCTTCTTCGGCAGATCGCGCCAGGGGCGGTCCACGTCATAGCCGAGCGACACCAGGATGTCGCGCAGGTTCTGTCCGTGCCAAGCGGGCGGCCAGGCGGCGATGGCGCGCTCGCGGATGGTGAGCGAGGGGTCCGGCACCATCGAGTCTTCGGTCACCTCGTACACAGCCCCCAGGCCATGGCAGCGGGGACACGCACCCTGCGGCGTGTTGGGCGAGAAATCCTCCGCATACAGCATGGGCGCATCTGGCGGATAGGTGCCGGCCCGCGAATACAGCATGCGCAGAAGGCTCGAGAGCGTCGTCACGCTGCCCACGGTGGAGCGCACGTTGGTGCTGCCGCGTTGCTGTTGCAGCGCCACGGCTGGCGGCAGACCGTCGATCGTGTCCACGTCCGGCACGCCGGCCTGATCGATCAGCCGCCGCGCGTAGGGTGACAAGGACTCCAGATAGCGGCGTTGAGCCTCGGCGTACAGCGTGCCGAACGCGAGCGAGGACTTGCCTGAGCCCGAGATGCCGGAGAAGGCGACGAGACAATCCCGCGGGATATCGACGTCCACGTCCTTCAGATTGTGCTCGCGTGCCCCGCGCACGCGGACTAGGGCATCGAAGGGGCGGGGAGCAGCAGGACGTTGAGGCATGCGACGACGAGACCATGGGTGGGATGCCTCGTGCATCGCAGCCTGCGTGCCAGCCACTCATACGCCCGTTAAATAGGCAAACACTATTCCTGAATTCGTTTAATTTGATTTTACCAATCGACAGCGCGCCGGTAGGCTAGAGACCTCGACAATAGGCCCAGGGCCACACGGCCTTCACCGCCCTGACGTCATGACCGGAGCCGACGCCATGTCCCATGAATCCCGATGTCCCTTCCACGCCGCCGGCAGCGGCACGAGCATTCGTGACTGGTGGCCTAACCAGCTGCGTGTGGATCTGCTGAACCAGCATTCGACGCGATCCAACCCGCTCGGCGAGGCATTCGACTACGCCGCCGAATTCCAGAAGCTGGACTACCACGCGCTCAAGCGCGACCTGCGCGCCCTGATGACGGCCTCGCAAGGCTGGTGGCCCGCCGACTTCGGCCACTATGGCCCGCAGTTCATCCGCATGGCGTGGCACAGCGCCGGCACGTATCGCATCCAGGACGGCCGTGGCGGCGGTGGGCGCGGGCAGCAGCGCTTCGCGCCGCTCAACAGCTGGCCGGACAACGTCAATATCGACAAATCGCGCCGCCTCCTGTGGCCGATCAAGCAGAAGTACGGCCAGCAGATCTCCTGGGCCGATCTGCTCATCCTCACTGGCAACGTCGCCCTGGAGACCATGGGGTTTCGCACCTTCGGCTTTGCCGGTGGCCGCGAAGACACCTGGGAACCCGATCAGGACGTGTACTGGGGCCGGGAGACGACCTGGCTGGGCGGCGACAAGCGCTATGCGCATGGATCCGATGGCACGGGGAAAGACCACAACGCGCTCGTCACCGATGACGACGCCGATGGCGACACGCACACCCGGGATCTGGAGAACCCGCTCGCCGCCGTGCAGATGGGCCTGATCTACGTGAACCCGGAAGGCCCGGACGGCAATCCCGATCCGCTGCTGGCCGCTCGCGACATCCGCGACACCTTCGCGCGCATGGCCATGAACGACGAGGAGACCGTGGCGCTGATCGCGGGCGGCCACACCTTCGGCAAGACCCATGGCGC
>Ga0075364_10001450_pt1 | contig 12881 bp, 8 predicted proteins | sample EndMetdeltDD1764_FD_71517 | JGI IMG/M metagenome (GOLD analysis project Ga0075364, IMG submission 71517) | Populus endosphere microbial communities from Tennessee, USA - Endosphere MetaG P. deltoides DD176-4 | ecosystem: Host-associated > Plants > Roots > Endosphere | place: USA: Tennessee... | reverse complement strand
CGGTTCGCGTCAACACGATCCCGACCGCGCTGCTCGTCGCCCGCGATCTGTTCCCGGAGGCCTACGGATCGGACGCCTTCGGCTACAGCGAAATGTGGGCCTACCTCCTGCGCACGCGCCGGTTCTGCGCCTGGGACGTGCGCCCCTCGTGGATCGTCGGGGAGCGGCACCAGATCCGGCGGCACCATCCGTTCTCCGTCGGCCGTTTCACGGCGGCCCTCGGGCTGCAGACGGGCGTCGCCCTCACCCACCGTCTGCGTCGCCACGACATGCACGTCGCCGGACGCGTGCCCGCCGACATCGCGGCGTTCGTGGCGATGCTCGGGAGCGCGGCGTGACGGGCTCGGCGCCGCTCCTCTCGATCGTGATTCCGACGCGCGAGCGGATGGAGACGCTCTCGTCGGCCATCGCGACGGCGCTCGATCAGCGCAGCCGCCGCTTCGAGGTCCTCGTCTGCGACAACCACAGCCAGGACGGCACGCGCGAGCTCGTCGGCGCGATCCGCGACCCGCGGGTGCGCTACGTGAATCCCGGCGCGCGCGTCTCGATGAGCGACAACTGGGAATTCGCGCTGCGCCACGCCGAAGGACGCCACGTCCTCTTCATCGGCGACGACGACGCGGTCATGCCGGGGGCGATCGATCGCCTGGAGCCGCTGCTCGAGTCGAACGCCAGCCCGATCTTCACCTGGCCGCGCGCGACCTACATGTGGCCGGCACACGGCGCCGGCGCCCGCATCGGAGGCGTGCCCGCGCCACGGCCGCGCGAGGAGATCGACATCCTCGGACTCGCGCAATCGGTGATGCGCCGCGGCGGCTACGGCTTCCAGCGTCCGCCGAGCGTGTACCACGGCGTCTTCCATCGCGACGTGCTCGCCGCCATCGCCGCCCGCGCCAGCCGCGTCTTCCTCACGTCGCAGCCGGACGTGTTCGTCGCCTTCGCCACGCCTGGCGTGACGCCACGCGCCCTGGGCCTCGAGTTCCTGGTCACCGTCCTCGGACACTCGGAGAAGTCGAACGGCGGAGGCGTCGCGGCCGGACCCGAGACCGCGCGCCGGCGATGGCAGCAGCTGATGGACGAACATGGCACCGTGCCGCTGCACCCGTCGCTCTTTCCCGGCGTACCGGAGCGCGTCAACCTGATCCCGGATACGCTGCTGGTCGCCAGGGATCTCTTTCCCGAGGCCTACGGCACGACGCCCTTCGGCTACGCCGAGATGTGGGCCTACGACTACCGGCTGCGCGACTACCTGGGATGGGACACGAGCTGGATCGCCATCGTGCGGCAGCGGCGCGCGATCCGGAAGTATCAACCGTTCTCGCTCGGCCGCTTCCTCGCGGCGAGTGCGTTCCACGAGGCGGCCGTCCGATCGCGCCGTCTCCGGCACGGGCGCGCCGCGGACTGGACGGCCTGCGCCGCTCCCACGATCGCCGAGTACGTGCGGAGCGTCGCCCAGTGACGGACGGCCGATGACGGTGAAGACGGCTGCCGCCGCCTGTCCGGTCTGCGACGGGAGAGACCTGCGCGAATTCCTGCGCCGCACCGGCGTGCCGGTCCACCAGCACGTGGTCTACGCGACCGCCGGGGACGCGCGCGCGATCCCGCTCGGCGATCTCGCGATGCGGATGTGCGGCGACTGCGGCTTCGTCTTCAACGCCGCCTTCGACGACGCGAAGATCGCCTACGACGGCGACTACGAGAGCACGCAGATCCACTCGCCGGCGTTCACGGACTATCTCGTCGATCTCGCGCGGCGTCTCGACGGCCACGGGCACCCGCACCACGTCGTCGAGATCGGCTGCGGCGACGGCGCGTTCCTGCGGCTCCTCGCGGGCAACGGGGCGATCACCGGCGTCGGCGTCGATCCGACCTACCGCGGCCGCGCCTCCGACCGCGACGGCCGGTTGCGCTTCGAGCGCCGCCGGTTCGAGGACGGGAGTGTCGAGGGACCGCCCGCCGACCTCGCGATCTGCCGCCACGTCATCGAGCACACGTCCGATCCCGTCCGGCTGCTGCGCGCCATCCGCGCGTCCCTCGCCGAGACGCGCGCGGCGCGCCTCTACCTGGAGACGCCCTGCGTCGAGTGGATGCTCGAGAACCACGTCATCTGGGACTGGTTCTACGAGCACTGCTCGTTGTTCAGCGCGGCGTCCTTGCGCGCGGCGGCCGCCCGCGCCGGCCTCGAGATCACCAGCGTCCGGCACGCATTCGGCGGGCAGTACCTGGCGATCGAAGCCACGCCGCGCGCCGAGGCGCCGGCTCCAGCGGTCGATACGAGCGGGGCGCTGGCCCTCGCGCACGCGTTCGGCGCGGCGTTCGAAGCCAAGCGGGACGCCTGGCGCGCGCGCCTGCGCGAGCGGGCGGCGCACGGGCCAGTGGCCGTGTGGGGCGCGGGCGCGAAAGGAGCGACGTTCGTGCACCTCGCCGATCCGGACGCGCGAACCATCGACTGCCTGGTCGATCTCAACCCGAACAAGCAGGGACGCTTCGTCGGCGGCACCGGCCATCCGATCGTCGGCGTCGGCGCGCTGCGGGCGCGGGACCCGCGCACGGTGATCCTGATGAATCCGAACTACCGCGAAGAGACCGCGCAGCTCCTGGCGCGGGAGGGACTGACGCCCGACGTCATCGAATAGCGTCCGGCCTACGTCGTCCGCCGGAGCCACGCGCCGGGCCAGTGCGTGACGTTGTCGGTCAGCGCGCTCTCGTTGAACGGCCACTGCGGCTGCTCGAGCACGAATTCGGGATGGCGGCGCGCGAACTCCGCCGCCGCGGCGGCGGGATGATCGTGCTCCCACGCCGGGTTCCCGCGCGGCACGTCGTGCGCGAGTTCCATGACGCCGTCGGTCGCGACGATGTACGACCCCGCGGTGACGAGCGGGTGGTAGGCCTCGAGCTCGGCGGCGACGTGCGCGCGCGTGTGATTCGAGTCGAGGACGACGAGGACCGACTCTCCCGGCGCGATCGACGATCGCACGCGTGCGACGACGCAGGGATCCGTCGAGTCGCCGTCGACGAGAGTGATCCACCGCGACAGCGGATGCGTCTCGATGGCCGAACGATTGTGCGGCCGGAGCGCGACGTCGACGCCGATGACGCGCCCGTGATCCATCAGCTTGCACAGGCTCGCGTAGTAGACGAGCGACCCGCCGTGCGCGATGCCCGTCTCGACGATGACGTCGGGACGCACGCGAAACACCACTTCCTGGATGCGGATCAGATCCTCGGGGAGCTGGATGATCGGCCGGCCCAGCCAGCTGAAGGTGTAGGCGTAGCGGACGTCGATGCCGACCCGGAGCCACTCCCGGGAGATCAGCTCGAACGCGTCCTTGCTATAGAGATCGAGGGTCTGGACGCCGGCCTCGGACTCGCGGGTGATGGTCCGGGCCGTCGTGTCGATGACGAGTTTCATGCCGGCAGCCGGAACACAATAGCAACGCCGCCCGGGACAGGCAACATCGCCGGTTCGCGGTGCCGGCTACGTGCCGCCGCCGCGTCCGAAGACCCGGCTCCAGAAGCCGCGCTTTTTCTTGTCGGCGTCCCTGTCCTTGTCGCCCGCGGCCTGCGGCTGCGACGTCTGCACGGTTCCGCCGCTGACTGCCGGCGCCGGCGGCTCGATGCCGGTCGTCCCGACCGTGGCGGGTAACGGCATGCCCGAGGCGTCGACGGTGACGTACCCGTTCGACTGATGGATTGGACAGATCGTCGTCGGCTGCGTTCCCTTGACGAAGTAGTCGGTGTAGATCATCGACTTCGTCTCGAACGATCCGTCGTCGTTCACGTTGACGACGCTGCCGCAGCCGCTGTTGGGCAGCTTGCCCGAGACGCGGCACACGCTGACGCCGACGACGTTGGCGGGACGCTCGAACCAGTCGGGCTTGTCCGCCCTGGTGGCGCTCTTCATGAACTCGCCCCAGATCGGCACGGCCAGATCGCCGGCATAGCCGTTGGCGACGATCGTCTGCGGCTGATCGAAGCCCAGCCAGACGCCGGCGATGAGGTGCGGCGTGTAGCCGACGAACCAGGCGTCGACGTAGTCGTTGGTCGTGCCCGTCTTTCCCGCGGCGGGCAGCGTGAAGCCCGACTGGCGCGCCTTGTACGCGGTGCCCGCGTTGACGACGTCCGCCAGCATGCTCGACATGAGGAACGCGGACGACTCGCTGATCGCGCGGCTCGCCTTGCCCGGATTCTCGTAGAGGACCTTGCCGTCGGCGTCCTCGACGCGGCGGACGAACACCGGTGCGTGCAGCACGCCCTGGCTCGCGAAGACGCCGTAGGCCGACGTCAGCGACAGCAGCGTGACGTCACTGGTGCCGAGCGCGAGCGAGGGAACGCTCGGCGGCGTGCCGACGTTCAGCTTCTGCGCGTACGACACCGCGGTGGAGATCCCCACCGTCGAGAGCACCTGCACCGCCGCGCGGTTGCTCGAGATCTTCAGCGCCGCGCGCATCGTCATCGAGCTGGCGCTGGAGTGCTCGTCTTCCGGCACCCACGCCCCTTCTGCGGTGGCGATCGGCTCGTTGAGATTGGTGATCACCGACGCCGGCGCATAGCCGGCCTCGAGCGCGGCGGCGTAGACGAACGGCTTGAACGCGGATCCCGACTGGCGCCGCGCCTGCGTGGCGCGGTTGAAGCGGCTCTGATCGAAGTCGCGCCCGCCGACGAGCGCGCGGACGGCGCCGGTCGCCGGATCGAGGGCGACGAGGGCTCCCTGGAGATAGTCCAGCCCGTTCCCGCCGGCGCGAGCCGGATGGCGGTACCCGCGGCGGCGCTCGATGGTGTTGATCCCCTGTTCGATCGCCCGTTCGGCGGACTGCTGCATCGCGGTGTCGAGCGTGGTGTAGACCCGAAGGCCGCCTTCGGCGATCCGCGCCGCTCCGAACCGCTCGACGAGCTCGCGGCGGACCTGCTCCTTGAAGTAGAGGCCGAACGACTCCTTCATCTCGAGGCCGTTCGTGAGTGTCACCGCCGCGTGACGCGCGCGCTCGTACTGGTCCGCCGTGATCACGCCGTTGCCCTTCATCGTCTGGAGCACGACGTTGCGCCGCGCGAGGGCGCGGTCGGGATTCACCGTCGGCGCGTAGCTCGACGGCGACTGGATCAGCCCCGCCAGGAGCGCGGCCTGATCCAGCGTCAGCTCGCTGGCGTGGCGATCGAAGTAGCCGCGCGACGCCGCTTCGACGCCGTACAGACCGTCGCCGAAGTACACCTTGTTGAGGTACAGCTCGAGAATCTGCTGCTTGCTGAACTCGCGCTCGATGCGCGCCGCGAGGATCGCTTCCTTCAGCTTGCGGCGATAGGTCTTGTCGAGCGTCAGGAAGCTCTGCCTCGCGAGCTGCTGCGTGATCGTGCTCCCGCCCTGGGCGCGGCGTCCTTCCCGCACGTTGCGCATCGCCGCGGCCGCGACGCGGATGAGGTCGATGCCGCCATGATCGAAGAAGCGCTGATCTTCCACCGAGACGACCGCCTTCACGAGCTCGGGCGAGATCCGATCGAGCGGAACCTCGATACGCTGCTCCTTGAAGATGGTAAAGACAGGGGCGTCGTGCGCGTCGAGCAGCGTCGTCGCCTGGGCCATATCGCCGAGCCCATGTATTTCTTGCTTACCCGGAAGAGCCGCCGTCAGGTCGTAGAGGAACCATGCCGCGGCGCCGGCTGAGCCAAACAACACCAATGCCATCAGCATGATGGCGCCGGCAATTCCGCGCGGCTTGTTCTCGAGCCACGCGCCCGCCGCGCGCGCCCAGATCTCGATCCGCTTCATGATCGACGGGTGGTTGCACGATGCGGGCCGGAACGCCGCGCCGGGGCTCCGCTCAGCGGAGGTCGGCGGCGAAGGCGGCGAAGGCCGCCAGGTCTTCGGCGGGCGCGCCGCGAAGCTCGGCCCGCCGCTGCAGCGCCGCGCGCGCGGCGTCTTCCCGCGTGCGCTGCTTCAGGAACACGCTCTCGCGCAGGTAGCGCAGCTCCTGGAGCGCCGCGTCGGACGCGCCCGCGTACTTGTCGATCTGCGCCAGGAAGAACGCCGCGAGCGGCGGCGGGATCTCGAACGAGTCCGGCACGTCGCGGCGCGTGTATTCGTAGATCGCCTTCTGCGTCCACGGGTTGAAGCGGCGGGTGCCGAAGGTGTCGTCCGGGCCCAGAAAGATCTGCGACGTCGGCACGACGACGCGCGTTTCGGATGCGCCGGCCGGACCGACCGTCCACACCGCGACGGTGTGGTTCGCATACGGCCAGAACAGTCCGACGCGCCTGATCCCGGCGCGCGCCGCGAGAAACGCGTAGAGCGCCGAGAGTTCGTCGCACTCGGCCGACGCGGTCGGCTGCGCGACCGACGGCGTCTTCACGTCGTGCCACTGCCGCCAGATGTGATCGGAATTCGGTTCGCGGTTCGTGATCGTCCAGCGCAGGTTCCAGAAGCCCGCGTCGCGCGTCGCCTCGTAGAGCAGCCGCACGGTGACGTAGTCGGCGAAGCGGGCGCGCTCGGGCGGCAGGTGAAAGGCGGCCGTGAAGCGCGCGTAGCCGATCCGCATGCCCGGTGCGTTCTCGAGCGCCGCCGCCTTCGCCTGGATCGCGGCGATGAACGCCGAGAGATCCCCTTTCGCCGGAGCCTGCGCGCGAGCGGGGCCCGTGGCGGCGCCGGCCGCCGACACGCCGAGGACGGCGGCAAGACACGCGGCGCGCCGATGCAGGCGACCAGCAGCAGCGCCGCCGACAGGTAGGCGAACGCGTCATCCGCGCTGACGCCGTAGAGGAAAGATCCCAGCATGCGCGCGGCGGCGAACGCCAGCGGGATGCCCGCCACCACGCCGGCGAGCGCGACGACGAGCCCTTCGCGCAGGACCAGCCGCAGCACGTCCCCGCGCGTCGCGCCGAGCGCCACGCGAATGCCGATCTCCTTCGTCCGCCGCGAGGTGCGATACGCGACGACTCCGTACACGCCCAGCACCGTCAGCAGGAGTCCGACGCCGGCGAGCGTCGACGACAGCAGCGCCGTGGCGCGGTAGCCGCTCGCCCAGTAGTCGAGATATTGCCGCATCGTGATCAGCCGCCGCGGATCGAAGTCCGGCGACACCGTCTTCAGCGTCGCTCGTACGGAAGGGCCGAGACTCGCGGCGTCGGCAGCGGCCTCCACGAGGAACGTCGCTTCACCGTAGCGCCCGCGCCAGTACGGCAGGTAGAAGTACGGCTCGACCGGCTCGTCGATCCGGTTGATGGCGGCGTTCTGGACGATGCCGACGATCCGATGGGGCGAGGCCGCGGGCGACTCGAGGCGAATCAGGGAGCCGAGTGCGTTGCCGTTGGGAAAGAACCGCCGCGCGAACTCCTGGCTGACGACGACCACGTCCTCGCCGGGCCGTTCGTCGGCGTCGCCGAACGATCGCCCGGCGACGAGCGCCGTGCCGACGACGGCGAAGTAGTCGCGGCTCACGGCATTGCACTTCACGGCCGGAGGCGTGATCTCGTTGCGCCTGACCACACCGTCGACGAACACCTGCTTGGAGAAGCCTCCACCCGAGAAACTCAGAGGCGCGCGGAACGCGACGGCCGCGCGCGCGACGCCGGGCAGCGCGGCAAGCCGCCGCAGCGCCTCGCGTGCCGCGGCGGTGTCCGACGGCGCCTGGGCTCCACCGATCACCCACGCCGTGAGCACCTCTCCGTGCGGCAGGCCGACGTCGGCGTGCTTCACCGCCGTGAAGCTGCGCGACAGCAGCCCGGCCGTGCACAGGAGCACGAGGGAGATCGCGACCTGCGCGACGACCAGCGCCGGCCCGAGGACGCGATCGCCGCGGCGGCGGCCGCCGCTCGCGCCGTCCTTGATCAGCGGCAGCACGTCGGCGCGTCCGGCCATCCAGCTGGGCACGGTGCCGAAGAGGATCGTCGTGACCAATGCGATCGCCAGCGTGAAGAGCAGCACGCGCGTGTCCGCGTGAAAGATCGTGGACGCACGGAAGCCGGGCGGCGGCAGCAGCACGGACGGCAGCAGCCGGATCAGCCACAGCGCGAGCGTGAGACCGGCGGCGGCGCCCAGCGTCCCGATCGCGGCGCTCTCGACGAGCAGCTGCCGCACCAGCCGCATGCGCGTCGCGCCGATGGCGGTTCGGACGGCCATCTCACGCGATCGCGCCGCGCCGCGCGAGAGCAGCAGGTTGGCGACGTTCACGCAGGTGATGAGCACGACCAGCAGCACCAGCCCGAGCAGCGCGATCGCGTTCACGCCGCCGCTCTCCAGGCGATAGGAGACATGCGACTGCACGCGTCCGCCCCGGCCGGCGTTCGTGTCGGGATACGACTGTCGCAGCTGTCCGGCCACCGCGTCCACGTCTGGCGCCGTCGCCCTCGCGCTGCGGATCTCCGGCCTGCGGATACCCAGCACGTCGAACCAGCGATCCGTCCGCCGCTCGAACGTCGCGCGGTCCTCCAGCAGCATCCACGTCTGCGGCGGCATCCACAGATCGCGATCCGCCGCGGCGTCGAGATCGCGGAAGTTCTCCGGCAGCACGCCGGCTACCGTGACCGGAACCGGCGCGCCGCGCTGCAGGTGGATCGTGGCGCCGACGATGGCCGGGTCAGCGCCGAAGCGCCGCCGCCAGATCTCGTGGCCGAGGACGACGACGGGGTGCTGCGTCAGGGACGCATCGTCGCCCGCAGCGAACAGCCGTCCCGCGGACGGCCGCACGCCGAGCGTCGAGAAGAAGTTGGTCGAGACGACGTTGACGAGCAGCAGCTCCGACGAGCCGTCCTCCGACAGCAGCGACGCGCCCCGCCGGCCGCGCGCGACGACGCCGGAGAACGAAGACGTCCGGTCGCGCAGCGCCTGATATTCCGGCCAGGACCAGGCGCCGTGAGACTCCTCGGGCGTCGTCGAGAAGATCCAGACCAGGCGGGACGCGTGGTCGATCCCCGGCGGACGGAACCACAGCCCGTCGACGAGGCCGAAGATTGTCGCGTTTGCGCCAATCGCGAGTCCCAGCGCCGCGACAGCCGAGACCGTGAATCCGGGGCTGCGCCACAGTCCCGCAAGGGCATATCGAAGATCGCGCCACATGCCGCAACGGCGCAGCAAACCGCGCGCCGCGGAGGGCGTCGCCAGCTGCCGGCTGCCGGCTTTCCGCTGCCGGCTTCCCGCTGCCGGTTTCCCGAGATGCTGCTGTTAGCCAGCCAGCTGCTAGCTGAGAGCCGGGAGCAGGCAGCCGGCAGCCGGGAGCTGGAAGCCGGCAGCTGCTGGCGTGCGCGACGTCAGGCCGCCGGCAGATCGATCGCGAAGGTCGCGCCGCGGCCGGGACCGTCGCTGGACGCGGACGCCGCGCCGCCGTGCGCTTCGGCGAAACGGCGGACGATCGCCAGGCCGAGGCCGGCGCCGCCGGTCGAGCGATCGCGCGAGCCGTCGACGCGATAGAAGCGATCGAAGACGTGCGGCAGGTGCTCGGGCGCGATGCCGCAGCCGGTGTCCGTCACCGACAGCCGCACGAACGGTCCGCGCCGCTCGGCGCGCAGGGCGATCGCGCCGTCGGGCGGCGTATGCCGTCGCGCGTTGGTCAGCAGGTTGCGCAGCATCTGCTCCAGACGGACGGCGTCGGCGCGCACGACGGCGGCGCCGGCGTCGACGTGCAGCGAGGCGCGCGGCGGCTCGTCGCCGATCGCGCGATGCGCGATGGCGGCGACGTCCACGGCGTCGAGATGGAGCGTCAGCCCGCCCGACTCGGCCAGCGCCAGATCCTGCAGATCGCCGATGAGGCGCTGCAGCAGGAGCGTGTCGCCGTGCAGGGCGTCGATGCGGGCGGCGTCCGCCACCGCGAGACCGTCCTGGATCGACTCGAGCCCGCAGCGCAGGTTGGTGACCGGCGACCGCAGTTCGTGCGCGATGTCGCCGACCATCTGCCGCTTGAGCCGCTCCGTCTGCGCCAGGCGCTCGGCCATGTCGTTGAACGCACGCGCGAGCCGCGCGATCTCGTCGTCGCCTTCGGGGACGACGCGGACGTCGAGGTTCCCTTCCCGCATGCGCCGCGCCGCGTCGGTGAGGTTCGACACCGGACGCAGGATCCGTCCCGAGAGCGCGAACGTCACCAGCAGCGCGACGAGCGCCGTGCCGATCGTCGTCACCAGCCAGGCGGGCACGAGCGGCTGCACGAGATGCGGCGCCGGCCCCTCGCCGGGCGGCAGCACGTAGACGCGGCCGGCCTCGCGCCCGCCGGCGTCACGGACGGGCAGCACCGGTACGCCGGCGAACTCCAGGCGCGCGACGGTGCCGGCGCTGCGGGACACCACCGTCAGCCCGCCGTCGGCGGTCGCGCGCGGCACGTCCGCGGCCGCCAGCTCGGTGTCGGACGCGCCGGCGGGGCGGCCGCCGGCGTCGACGGCGAGCAGCCGCCCGGCGTCGCCGGCGTGCGACAGCAGCACGCCGCGCACCTGCGGCCACCCGCCCAGGACGAACGCCTCCTGGATCGTGGCGGAGAGCGCGGCGAGATCCGGTCCGGGCCGCAGCCGGCCGAACTGCATCTGCCGTTCCTCGACGAGCGTCGCGCGGCGCGACAGCAGGCCCGAGAGCGCGGTGGCGACGGCGAGCACCACCGCGACGGTGAGGAAGACGCGCGCGCGCAGGCTACGCATCGCCCTCGCCGTCTTCAGGCGTCCGGAAGCGATAGCCGACGCCGAAGACGGTCTGGATCAGCGACGGCTTCGCGCGATCCGGTTCCAGCTTGCGCCGCAGGTTCATGACGTGCGCGTCGATCGTGCGGTCGAGCGCCTCGTACTCGTGCCCGAAGGCGCGCTCGACGAGATCGGCGCGCGTCCAGGCGCGGCCCGGGCTCGAGGCGAGCACTTCGAGGAGCCTCAGCTCGGCGCGGGTCATCGGGATGGGCGTGTCGCCGCGCCGCACCTCGCGCGCGGCCAGATCGATGGTCACGTCCCCGGTGCGGATCTCCCGCTTCGCCGGCCGCACGCGCCGCAGCACGGCGGCCACGCGCGCGACCAGCTCGCGCGGGCTGAACGGCTTGGCGACGTAGTCGTCGGCGCCCGACCGCAGCCCCGCGAGCGTATCGTCCTCCGTCGTCCGCGCCGTGACCATGATGATCGGCACGTCGGTCCGCTCGCGCAGCGCGCGGCAGACGTCGAGGCCGCTCAGCCCCGGCAGCATCACGTCGAGCACGATCAGATCGGGCGCACGCTCGGCCGCGCTCGCCAGCGCGCCCGGTCCCGTCGCGGCGACGTCCACGTCGTAGCCGGCGTGGCGCAGATAGAGCGCGATCGCCTCCTGCGTGCGGACGTTGTCGTCGACCACCAGCACGCGGGATCTCATGGGTTGACGCCGCTCGGCGGGGTCCCGTTCACATGCCTCACCTCGCCGCGCGCTCGCGGCCGCCTTCGGTGACTCCGCTCCGGCGCGGACCTGCTTCACGTCGATTGGACGCGCGTCCGCGGACGAGGATGTTTCCTTCATCAGATCTTCACAACCCGCCGGTAGCGTGACGGCGAATGGACACGTTCCTCCGTGACGTGCGCTACGGGCTGCGCTCCTGGCGCCGGGCGCCGGGCGCGATCGCCGCCGCGCTCGCGGCGCTGGCGGCCGGCATCGGGGCCGCGACCGCCGTCTTCTCCGTCGTCTCCGGCGTGCTGCTTCGGCCTCTACCCTACCAGAGCCCCGAGCGGCTGGTGATGGTGTGGCAGGACCTGCGCGCCCGCGGCGGTCCGGGCAGGGACTGGATCTCGCCGGGCCTCTTCGTCGAGTGGCGGGCGCGCGGCACGATGTTCGACGCGCTCGCCGCGGTGCGCGGCTGGAGCCCGAATCTCACCGGGAACGGCGACGAGCCGGAGCTGCTCAAAGGGGCGGCCGTCTCGCCGGCCTACTTCGCCGCGCTCGGCGTGCCGGCGGCGCACGGACGCGTCCTGGCCGACGCCGACGATCAACCCAACGGCGCGCCGGTGGCTGTCATCAGCGACGGACTGTGGAAGCGCCGGTTCCGCGGCGACGCGGCGATCGTCGGCGGCACGATTCAGCTCGACGGCCAGGCGACGACCGTCGTGGGCGTGATGCCGCCGCGATTCCGGCCGGCGATCGTCGACGCCGACATCTGGTCGCCGATCCGGATCGATCCGGCCGCGGCGCCGCGCGGCATCGTCATCCTGCGCGTGCTCGGCAGGCTGAAGGCGGGCGTGAGCGTCTCTCAGGCGCAGGCCGGCATGGCGGCGGTGGCCGCGGCGCTCGAGCGGGAGGACAGCGAGTGGGAGCGGGCGCGCGTCGCCGTCTTCCCGCTGCACGACGAGATCGTCGGCGGCGTCCGGCAGATGATGCTCGTGCTGGCCGGCGCGGTGGCGCTCGTGCTCGCCGTCGCGTGCGCCAACGTCACCAGCCTGCTGCTCGCGCGCGCGGCCGACCGCGCCCGCGAGATCACCCTCCGTACCGCGCTCGGCGCCGGCCGCGGAACGATCGTGCGCCAGCTCGTCACGGAGAGTCTCCTGCTCGCCGCCGTCGCCGGCGCCGCCGGCGCCGTGCTCGCGTGGTGGATCGTCCGCGGCCTCGTGGCCATCGCCCCCGCGTCCGCGCCGCGCCTGCAGGACGTGCACGTCGATCCGGCGGCGCTCGCCTTCTGCGCGAGCGTGACGGTGCTGGCCGCCGCGGTCTCCGGACTCACGCCGGCGCTGGCGGCGCTGCGAACCCCGCTGAACGGCCGCCTGCGCGACGGCGGCCGTGAGGCGACCGGCACCACGCGGCTGCGCTCCGCGCTCGTCGCCGGGGAAATCGCCGCCGCGCTCGTGCTCGTCGTGGGCGCGGCGCTCCTGCTCCGTACGCTCGTCGCCCTCAATCACGTCGACCTCGGATTCGACGCCGATCGCCTGCTCACGGCAACGGTCGTCCCTCCGCGAACGCAGTACCGCGACGCCGA
>Ga0075364_10001449_pt1 | contig 12883 bp, 12 predicted proteins | sample EndMetdeltDD1764_FD_71517 | JGI IMG/M metagenome (GOLD analysis project Ga0075364, IMG submission 71517) | Populus endosphere microbial communities from Tennessee, USA - Endosphere MetaG P. deltoides DD176-4 | ecosystem: Host-associated > Plants > Roots > Endosphere | place: USA: Tennessee... | reverse complement strand
CTGGACGGGCCCGGCATGAGCACCTCGGCCTACGACATCGGCCTGTTCTACCGGTACGCCTGGCAGAACCCCGCCTTCGCCAACATCGTCGCGACCCGCACGTTCGACTTCCCCGGCCACGGCGACCACCCGGGCTACGAGCTGGAAAACGACAACAAACTGCTGACCAACTACCCCGGCGCGCTGGGCGGCAAGACCGGCTACACCGACGACGCCGGCCAGACGTTCGTCGGCGCGGCCAACCACAATGGCCGGCGGCTGATGGCGGTCCTGTTGCACGGCACCCGGCAGCCGATCGCCCCGTGGGAACAGGCCGCGCGCCTGCTGGACTACGGGTTCAGCACCGCCCAGGGCACCCAGGTCGGGTCGCTGATCGAGCCCGACCCGTCTCTGATGACGACCAGGCAAGACGCTCCCCCCAACCGGCAGGCGGACGGCGGCCAGGCCGCGGGGATGATGTCGTCGGCCGAGGCGATGCCGGTGCGCGTGGGTGTGGCGGTGATCGGCACCATCATCGTGTTCGGGTTGATGATGATCGCCCGCTCGATGAATCGCCGACTCGAGCATTAGAAAGCACTAGAGAACACTAGAATCTCTCGGATGACTGCACCCCTGTACGAGGACGCCGGCCTGACGCTCGACGAGCACGGGATCACCATCCGTCGCTACTACTTCCCGATGGCCGGCCACAAGCGGATCGCCTACGCCGACATCCGCGGCGTCACCGCTCAGCCCATGACCTGGAGCGCCGGCAAGGGCCGCTTCTGGGGGGCATCCGACCCGCGCTACTGGTTCCCGCTGGACATTCACCGAGGCAGGAAGCAGACGCTGCTGATCCTCGACGTCGGTGCCCGGGTGAAGCCGTGCATCACCCCCGAGGACCCCGACCGCGTCGTCGAGTTGCTCAGCTCCCGGGTACCGGTCAGCTGACTGGGTCGTCGCGGCGGGGGCTCCGGGTCGGGCTCACCGCGGCCAGCGTCGGGGTCATCTACGGCTATGACCTCTCCATCATCGCCGGGGCACAGCTTTTCGTCACCGACGAATTCGGCCTGACGACACGACAACAAGAACTGTTGACAACGATGGCGGTGCTCGGCCAGATCGTCGGGGCGCTCGGCGCCGGCAAGCTCGCCGATGCGATCGGGCGAAAGAAATCGACGGTGCTGCTCGTCGTCAGCTACGCGGTGTTCGCACTGCTGGATGCGATCTCGGTGTCACTGCCAATGCTGTTGACAGCGCGACTATTGATCGGTGTGACGATCGGCGTTTCCGTGGTGGTGGTACCGGTTTACATCGCGGAATCGGCGCCGGCAGCTGTGCGTGGATCGTTGGTGGCTACCTATCAATTCGCGACGATCAGCGGCCTCATCATCGGCTATCTGACCGGTTACCTGCTCGCCGGTACCCACAGCTGGCGGTGGATGTTCGGGCTGGCCGCCGTGCCCGCACTGTTATTGGTGCCGTTGATGATTCGCCTGCCCGATACCGCCCGGTGGTACCTGCTCAAGGGACGGGCAGCCGAAGCCCGCGGGGCCCTGCGGCGAGTGGAGCCCGAGGACCGCGTCGACGAGGAGCTGGCCGAGATCACCCGCACCCTGAGCGAGGGCAAGGGCAGACTGTCCGAGATGCTGCGGCGGCCGTATCTGCGGGCCACCGGTTTCGTGATCGCGCTCGGCATTCTCGCCCAGATCACCGGCATCAACGCGATCATCTACTACAGCCCCCGACTTTTTGACGCCATGGGTTTCAAGGGCAACTTCGCGCTGCTGGCCCTTCCGGCACTGGTGCAGGTCGCCGGTCTGGCGGCGGTGGGCACCTCGCTGGCATTGGTCGACCGGGTAGGTCGGCGTCCGATCTTGTTGTCCGGCATAGCGATGATGGTCGCCGCCGACGCCGTGCTTATCGCGGTGTTCACAGCAGGCTTCGGCGGAGGGGGGCTGGTCTTCGGGTTCGCGGGTGTGCTGCTGTTCATCATCGGCTTCAGCGCCGGATTCGGCGCGCTGGTGTGGGTATACGCCGGCGAGGCCTTCCCGACGCGCCTGCGGTCGACGGGATCCAGCGTGATGCTTACCTTCAACCTTGCGGCCAACGCGACCATTGCCGGGTTCTTCCTGACGATGTTGCATTTATTTGGCGGCGCAGGCGTTTTCGCGGTGTTCGGGGGTCTCGCGGTTCTGGCGTTCGTCGTGGTGTATCGGTTTGCGCCGGAAACCAAAGGCCGCCAGCTCGAGGAGATCCGGCACTTCTGGGAGAACGACGGCCGCTGGCCCAAGGAGCTGACGGAGGCCCCGTGACGCTGATCTGTGCGGGCACCATGGTCATCGACGACCGGGTGTGCCGGCCCGGGTGGCTGGAGATATCCGGTCGGCGGATCGTCAGCGTCGGGAGCGGTACGCCGCCCCAGGCCGCCGATCTCGACTTCCCGGATTCCGTTGTGGTGCCGGGCTTTATCGACATGCACGTGCACGGCGGCGGCGGTGCCTCCTACACCGAACAGCGGGACGTCGCCAGCGCCGCCGAGTTCCACCTGCGGCACGGCACCACCACCACGCTGGCCAGTCTGGTCACCGCGGCGCCAGCGGAGCTGATCGCCGGCGTGCGGGCGCTGGCCGAGGCGACACAACTGGGCAGCGTCGCCGGCATCCACCTGGAGGGGCCGTGGCTGAGCCCGGCACGCTGCGGAGCACACGACCACACGCGCATGCGCGAACCCGATCCCGCCGAGATCGAGACCGTGCTTGAGGCCGCCAACGGCACCATTCGGATGGTCACACTGGCACCCGAGCTGCCCGGCAGCGACGAGGCGATCCGGCGCTTTGTCGACGCAGGAGTGGTTGTCGCGGTGGGACATACGAACGCAACCTACGAGCAGACGCAGCACGCGCTGGCCCTGGGCGCGACCGTCGCCACCCACCTGTTCAACGCGATGCCGCCGCTGGACCACCGGGTGCCCGGCCCCGCGCTCGCGCTGCTGGCCGACCCGCGGGTGACCCTCGAGCTCATCGCCGACGGCGTGCACGTGCACCCCGCGGTGGTGCGCGCGGTGATCGATGCCGTCGGCCCCGAGCGGGTCGCCGTGGTCACCGACGCGACGTCCGCGGCCGGCTGCGGCGACGGCGCGTTCCGGCTCGGCTCGGTGCCCGTCGACGTCGAGGGCGGCGTGGCGCGGGTGCGTGGAACGTCGACGATCGCGGGCAGCACCGCCACCATGGATCGGCTCTTCCGGATGGTCGCCGGGTTCGGCGAGGAGCGCGATGCTGCGCTGGCCGCGGCGGTCCAGATGACCTCGGCGACACCCGCACGGGCGCTCGGGCTGGACGGCGTCGGCGAACTACGACCCGGCTATGACGCCAATCTGGTTGTGCTGGACCATGATTTACGGGTGGCCGACGTCATCTTTCACGACGTTTCCGGCGGGTGAACCGCGAAAGCGTCAGCGCGCCAATGGCTCCCATGGCCAGCGCGGTCAAGGTCTGGCGAGCGCTGAGACCCTCGTCCACGTGTATCCGCGGCGTGATGATCGCCGGCGCGGGGGGCTCGACGTGCGTGGCGCGCGGATCATCCGAGGCGGTCGCGGCCCACGCGGTCGCGAATAGCAGCAGCGACCAGGTAATGAACCCGAACACCATCAGGCCCAACACCGGCCCGAACGTGGCGCCCGCCGGGCTTCGGAGCACCGCTTGCAGGTAGATCGAGCCCAATTGCTTAAACACCTCGAAACCGACGGCCGCCATCAATCCGGCCCGCACCGAGGTGACCAGGCTGGCCGGCTCTCGCGGCAGCCGGGCGATGATCCAGGTGAACAGCAGCCACGAGACCAGCATCGAGACCAAGATCGAAGCAACCCGAAAGATCAAGTTGAACACCGAAAATTCCGGTATGTGAAGCCATCTCAGCACGGCGGCCATCGGTGTCGCCTGGCCCAGCGCGCTGAGTGCGACGGTGACGGTGAGCACCACGAACGTCCCCACCATGGCCAGCAGGTCCGAGAGTTTGGTTCGGAAGTAGCCCGCCGGATCGACCGACTGTTCCCACATCTCGCTCAGCGCTTCCCGCAGGTGCCACATCCAGCCCAGCCCCGCCCAGGCGGCGGTGGCCAGACCGATCACCCCGACCGAGGCGCGCGCGTCGATCGCCGAATTGATCAAATTGACCAGCTGCTGGCTCAGTTCGCCGGACACCGCGGATCGGATGCGGTTGTCGATGGTGTTGAGCAGCTCCGGCCGGCGCGCCAACAAATAGCCCGCGACCGCGAAACTGACCATCAGCAACGGAAATAACGCAAAGATCGTGTAGTAGGTGAGCCCCGCCGCGAAGAACGTGCCCTTGCGCTTGCTGAAGCGCTTATAGGCCCGCATCACATGGTCGAACCACCCATACCGGGCCCGCAACCGATCGAGGATCCCCGGCTTGACCGGTTCGGTCATGACGCGACCGCCGGGACGGGCGGGTCGACGTCCCGGGTGAGCCGATCGTCGGATGCCGTTGCCGCCCAAGCGGTGCTGAACAGGACCAGCACCCAGGTGACGTAGGCGAACACCAACAAGCCGAGCACCGACCCGAACGCGGCGCCGGCCGCGCTGCGCAGCACGAATTTCAGGTAGAGCGACCCCAACAGCTTGAACGACTCGAACCCGGCGGCCGCAATCAAGCCGGCCCGCATCGAGGTGACGACTCCCACCGATTCGCGCGGCAACCGCACGATGACCCAACTGAACACCAACCAGGACACCAGGAACGATATCGCCACAGAGACGACTCGAAAGTACCAGTGGAACACCGAAAATTCAGGTATGCCAACTAAGTTCAGCGCAGCCACCATCGGCTTGTGGTGGCCGAGCACCGAGAGACCCATGCTGATCAGGATCACCACGAACGTCCCCAGCACCGCAACCAGATCCGCCAGAATGGTGCGCACGAAACCCCCCGAATCGAGCGGGTGGTCCCAGATCCTGCCCAGCGCTTCGCGGATGCGATACATCCAGGTCTGGCCGATCCAGACCGCGATGACCAGCCCGATCACACCGACGGAGGTGCGCGCCGCGATCGCCGAGTGCACCAATTTGACCAGCTGCTGGCCTAGTTCGGGGGCCACCCAGGACCGGATGCGCTCGTCGATCATGCTCAATCGTTCCGGATGACGCGACAGGGCGAAGCCGCCGAGCGCGAAACCGACCATCAGCAACGGAAATAGCGCGATCAGTGTGTAGTAGGTGATGCCGGCTGCCAAGAGGTTGCCGTTGCGGTTTCTGAAGTGCAAGAACGCCCGTATCACATGGTCGAACCACGCATACCGCGCCCGCAGCCGATCCATGGCCAACCTATTCCCGTTGCGGAAGGAACCCCAGCCGATCGTAGACCCGTTGCACGGTTTTGCTGGCCACGTCGTTGGCGCGCTGCGCCCCGGCCGCCAGCACGGCCTCCAGCTCGGCGAGATCCGCCGTCAGTTCGTCGACCCGCGCCTTGATCGGGCTGACGTACTCGACGACGGCCTCAGCAGTGTCCTTCTTCAGGTCGCCGTAGCCCCGTCCGGCGTAGCCGTCGACCAGGGCGTCGATGCCGACCCCGGTGACCGCCGACTGGATGCTCAACAGGTTGGACACGCCCGCCTTGGCGTCCGGGTCATAGCGGATCTCGCGTTCGCTGTCGGTGACCGCAGAGCGAATCTTCTTGGCGGACTTGGCCGGATCGTCGAGCAGGCTGATCAGCCCGGCATCGGTGGAGGCCGACTTGCTCATCTTCGACGTCGGGTCTTGCAGGTCGTAGATCTTGGCGGTGATTTTGGGGATGAGCACGTCGGGAACCACCAACGTGTCCGGGAACCGGCTGTTGAACCGCTGTGCAACGTCGCGCGCCAGCTCCAGGTGCTGGCGCTGGTCCTCCCCCACCGGCACCAGCTCGGTGTCGTAGGCCAGGACGTCGGCGGCCTGCAATACCGGGTAGGTGAACAGGCCGACGGTGGTGGATTCGCTGCCCTGCCGCGTCGACTTGTCCTTGAACTGGGTCATCCGGGAGGCCTGGCCGAATCCGGTGAAGCAGCCCAGCACCCAGGCCAGCTGGGTGTGGGCGGGTACGTGGCTTTGCACGAAGATGGTGGCGCGCGCGGGATCGATGCCCAGCGCCAGGTATTGCGCCGCGGTGATCAACGTCCGGCGCCGCAGCGCCTCGGGGTCCTGCGGGATGGTGATCGCGTGCAGGTCGACGACGCAGAAGAACGCGTCATGGTCGTCCTGCAACCCGACCCACTGGACCACGGCACCCAGCGCGTTGCCGAGGTGAAGCGAATCAGAGGTGGGCTGCACGCCGGAAAAAATCCGGCGGGATCCGGTAGCGGTGCTCATGATGATTGCGATCTTTTCACGCGGCGTGCACCAACCGTTTCGCACGCTGGTCGCTCGTCGCGTGCGGTACCGGCGGTATCGCCTAGTAATGTCGGCAATATGTCGACTCGCGACCCCATCCACCTGGGCCCACAAGACGGCTCAGCAGAGCCTGTCCTGCTGCTGCACCCGTTCCTGCTGTCCCAGGCGGTATGGGAGACGGTGGCCCAGCAATTGGCCGACACCGGCCGCTACGAGGTGTTCGCCCCGACGATGGCCGGCCACAATGGCGGACCTCGCGCCGGCACCTGGTTTCTGTCCTCACACGTGCTGGCCGACCACGTCGAGCACCAGATGGACGAACTGGGCTGGGATACCGCGCACATCGTCGGCAACTCGCTCGGCGGCTGGGTGGCGTTCGAACTGGAGCGGCGCGGGCGGGCCCGCAGCGTCACGGGCATCGCCCCGGCGGGCGGGTGGACCCGATGGAGCCCGTTCAAATTCGAGATCATCGCCAAGTTTGTCCTGGGCATGCCGCTCTTCGTGCTCGCGTGGTTGCTCGGGCCGCGGGTGCTGCACCTGCCGTTCAGCCGCCGGCTCGCCACCTATGCGATCAGCGCGTCACCCGATGGGGTCAGCGAGCGCGAACTCAGCACCATCATCGACGACGCCGGTCACTGCCCCGCCTACCTGCAGCTCCTGGTCAAGGCGACCCTGCTGCCCGGCCTGCGGGAGCTCGCCGAAAACGCCGTCCCGGCCCACCTGGTGATCTGCGGAAAGGATCGCGTCGTTCCCTCCCCGAGATTCAGCCGCCACTTCACCACCCACCTCGGCGACGACCTGAAGGTCACCCGACTCGAGGGCGTCGGTCATGTTCCGATGTTCGAGGCGCCGGGACGCATCACCGAGGTGATCACCGACTTCCTCGAGACGGTGCAGCCCGCCGATCCGGGCCGCCGCTCCACCGGCTAATTGGCCTTTCTCACCAAAGCGCGCTGTGGTGCATGAGGGCATTGACTACTAGGCCGACGCCGACGACAAGGAATATGGTCCGCACCGTTATTGGGCCATACCGCGTGAGAACGCGCACGATCCGGCGCTGTATGCGCTTCGCTCGCGCGGTTGTTCTGGTCGACAAAGTCAGGATTATCAGCAGCGGCGACAACGCGACCGCCCAGTAGGCGGCGAGGAGGAACGGCCAGATCGGTGGTCGTGGATGCAACGCGGAGAGCATGGCCAAGCCCGTCAGATACGGGATTGTTGTCGGAGCCTGTCCCAGGCCGACTGCAATTCCCACGAATCCGAGCAGCCATGGACGTTGGCGCGGCGCCGCCATCGCCCACCCGGGTGCGGAGGATTGCGCGGTCAACGGTAGGTAGGCCACACCGATCAGCACCACGCCAAGAAGCAGCTGACCCCAATACCGCAGTGCCGGCGTGATTCTGAAGTCGGCAAACTCCGCCAAGAAGTGCAGACCGAGCACCGTCAGGAGGCCGAAAGTAGTCATGACCGCGAACACGCCCGCGATGTAGCTCAACGAACCAGGAACCGGTGATCGTCGATTCAGCCGACTGTCGTAGATGACAGCCGAAACGACGCCCACATTAAGGACATTGAGCGAATCGAGAATCGCCAACCCGGCAAGCGCCAGCAGCAGTGTCACCATGAGCGCCGACCGGCTAGTTGGCCAGTTCCTTTTCCAGATTCTCGGCGATCGACTCGAGGAATTCCTCGCTGTTCTGCCACCCCTGGTCGGGGCCGATGAGGATGGCGAGATCCTTGGTCATCTTGCCGTCCTCGACGGTGCCGATGACGACGTCCTCCAGCTTCTGGGCGAAGTCGATGACCTGCGGTGTGTCGTCGAGCTTGCCGCGGTGCGCCAGCCCGCGCGTCCAGGCGAAGATCGAGGCGATCGGGTTGGTGGAGGTCGGTTTGCCGGCCCGGTACTGGCGGAAATGCCGGGTGACGGTGCCATGGGCGGCCTCGGCCTCGACCGTCTTCCCGTCGGCCGTCATCAGCACCGACGTCATCAGCCCCAGCGAGCCGTAGCCCTGCGCGACGGTGTCGGACTGGACGTCGCCGTCGTAGTTCTTGCAGGCCCACACGTAACCGCCCTCCCACTTCAGGCAGGCGGCGACCATGTCGTCGATCAGCCGATGCTCATACGTCAGGCCCTCGGCCTCGAACTTGTCCTTGAATTCGGATTCATAGATGCGCTGGAACTCGTCCTTGAACATGCCGTCGTAGGCCTTGAGGATGGTGTTCTTGGTCGACAGGTACACCGGCCATTTCGCGTTCAGGCCGTAGGCGAACGTTGCGCGCGCGAAATCCTGGATGGATTGCTTGAAGTTGTACATCCCCATCACGACCCCGCCCTCCTCGGGGATGGACACCATCTCATGCACCATCGGCTCGCCGCCGTCCGACGGGGTGAAAGTCAGTGTGACAGTTCCCGGTTGGTCCACCTTGAAGTTCGTCGCCCGGTACTGGTCGCCAAAGGCGTGGCGGCCGATGACGATTGGCTTGGTCCAGCCCGGAACCAGGCGGGGCACATTGGAAATCACGATCGGCTCGCGGAAAATGGTGCCGCCCAGGATGTTTCGGATCGTCCCGTTCGGCGACAGCCACATCTTCTTCAGGTTGAATTCCTGGACACGGGACTCGTCGGGGGTGATCGTCGCGCATTTCACGCCCACGCCGTGCTTCTTGATGGCATAGGCCGCGTCGATCGTCACCTGGTCGTCGGTGCGATCGCGGTGCTCGATGCCCAGGTCGTAGTAGTCCAGGTTGATGTCGAGATGCGGGAGGATGAGCGTGTCCTTGATGAGCTTCCAGATGACGCGAGTCATCTCGTCACCGTCGAGTTCTACCACCGCGCCCTCGACCTTGATCTTGGGTTCGCTGGACATTTCGGCCGAGTCCTTCCAAGTCCTCCGGACGCTGTGAGTTGCTCGCCTCGCCAGCCTACAAGCAGCGTTTATTGCCCAGGCAGGAGCGGGAGTTGGCCCGGAATTGGCACCGACCAGCCGCCATACGATAGGCTCTCTATCGGTCATGAGCGCCAGCGTCAAGCCCCGGCTTGCTGGCCGGCAACCCTCCAACCGCGGTGGGGTGCCCCGGGTGATGACCAGGTTGAGTAGCCACACCGGCTACGCGGCAAGCGCGGGTCCGTCACCACGGACCCCCTGAGCTGACAGGGATAACGTGATGCGCACTTCACCTGCTAGCCGATGCGCTATTCCCCATTGCCCGTATCTAGCAGAAAGCACCTCATGAGCGACACCGACAGCGACCCGACCGCGCATTGGTCATTCGAAACCAAGCAGATTCACGCCGGACAGCAACCGGACCCGACCACCAATGCTCGGGCCCTGCCGATCTACCAGACCACGTCGTACACCTTCGACAATGTCGCGCACGCCGCCGCCCTGTTCGGGCTGGAGGTTCCCGGCAACATCTACACCCGCATCGGCAACCCGACCACCGACGTCGTCGAGCAGCGCATCGCCGCGCTCGAGGGTGGGGTGGCCGCGCTGTTCCTGTCCTCCGGGCAGGCCGCCGAGACGTTCGCGATCCTGAACCTGGCGGCCGCCGGCGATCACATTGTGTCCAGCCCGCGCCTGTACGGCGGCACCTACAACCTGTTCCACTATTCGCTGCCCAAGCTCGGCATCGAGGTCAGCTTCGTCGACGATCCCGACGATCTGGATTCGTGGCAGGCGGCGGTGCGGCCCAACACGAAGGCGTTCTTCGCCGAGACCATCTCCAACCCGCAGATCGACGTGCTGGACACCCCCGCGGTCTCCGGCATCGCCCACCGCAACGGGGTACCGCTGATCGTCGACAACACCATCGCCACGCCGTATCTGATCCAGCCGATCGCGCAGGGCGCCGACATCGTGGTGCACTCGGCCACCAAATACCTGGGCGGGCACGGCAGCGCGATCGCCGGCGTGATCGTCGACGGCGGCAACTTCGACTGGACAAACGGCCGCTTCCCCGGCTTCACCACACCCGACCCCAGCTACCACGGCGTGGTGTACGCCGAGCTCGGACCCCCGGCGTTTGCGCTCAAGGCCCGGGTGCAGCTGCTGCGTGACTATGGCTCGGCGGCTTCGCCGTTCAACGCGTTCCTGGTGGCTCAGGGCGTGGAAACGCTGAGCCTGCGGGTGGAGCGGCACGTCGCCAACGCGCAGCGGGTCGCGGAGTTCTTGGAAGCCCGCGACGACGTGCTGTCGGTCAACTACGCGGGGCTGCCCAGTTCGCCGTGGTTTGAGCGGGCAAAGCGGCTGGCGCCCAAGGGAACCGGGGCCGTGCTGGCGTTCGAGCTACCGGGCGGCGTGGAGGCCGGCAAGGCGTTCGTGAACGCGCTGCAGCTGCACAGCCATGTCGCCAACATCGGCGACGTGCGCTCGCTGGTGATCCACCCGGCGTCCACCACCCATGCCCAGCTGAGCCCCGCCGAGCAGTTGGCCACCGGCGTCACCCCCGGCCTGGTGCGGCTGGCGGTCGGCATCGAGGGCATCGACGACATCCTGGCCGACCTGGAGCTTGGCTTCGCCGCGGCCGGGGCGCAGCACGCCTCGGCGAGCGACCCGCAGGCCGTGGCGGCATTCTGAGGGAGTTCTGACATGACGATCTCCGAGGTGCCGACCCAGACGCTGCCCGCCGAAGGCGAGGTTGGCCTGATCGACATCGGCTCGCTGCGGCTGGAAAGCGGTGCGGTGCTCGACGATGTCTGCATCGCCGTGCAGCGCTGGGGCGAGTTGTCGCCGGAGCGCGACAACGTGGTGGTGGTGTTGCACGCCCTCACCGGCGATTCGCACATCACCGGTCCAGCCGGGGGCGGCCACCCGACCCCAGGCTGGTGGGACGGCGTGGCCGGACCGGGCGCGCCGATCGATACCGACCGCTGGTGCGCGGTGGCCACCAACGTGCTGGGCGGTTGCCGCGGGTCGACCGGGCCCAGCTCGCTGGCCCGCGACGGAAAGCCTTGGGGTTCACGGTTTCCGCTGATCTCGGTGCGCGACCAGGTGGAGGCGGATCTCGCCGCGCTGGCCGCGATGGGAATAACCCAGGTGGCCGCCGTCGTTGGCGGGTCCATGGGCGGTGCCCGGGCCTTGGAATGGATCGTCGGCCACCCCGACCGCGTCCGGGCCGGGCTGTTGCTGGCGGTCGGTGCCCGTGCCACCGCCGATCAGATCGGCACCCAGACCACCCAGATCGCGGCCATCAAGGCCGACCCGAACTGGCAGGGCGGCGACTATTACGAAACGGGGCGCACACCGGACGACGGGCTGAAGATCGCCCGGCGCTTCGCGCACCTGACCTACCGCGGCGAGCTGGAACTCGACACCCGGTTTGCCAACGACGGTCAGGGCGACGAGGATCCGGCCAACGGTGGACGCTATGCCGTGCAGAGCTACCTGGAATACCAGGGCGACAAGCTGTTGGCCCGCTTTGACGCCGGCACCTACGTGGCCCTGACCGAGACGCTCAACAGTCATGACGTCGGCCGGGGCCGCGGCGGGGTGGCCGCGGCGCTGCGCGGGTGCCCGGTGCCGGTGGTGGTGGGTGGTATCACCTCCGACCGGCTCTACCCGCTGCGCCTGCAGGAGGAGCTGGCCGAGCTGTTGCCGGGTTGCGCCGGACTGCAGGTCGTCGAATCCGCCTGCGGGCACGACGGGTTCCTGGTGGAGTCAGATGCCGTCGGCGAATTGATCCGCCGGACATTGCAATTGGCCGAAGGCGCGGGTCCCCGGTGACCCGCGCGCACCAGGACCGCTCCCTGTCGTTCGGCTCGGCGGCCGCCGCCTACGAGCGGGGCCGCCCGTCGTATCCGCCGGAGGCGATCGACTGGCTGCTGCCGGCCGGCGCGCGTGACGTGCTGGACCTGGGTGCGGGCACCGGCAAGCTGACCACCCGGCTGGTGGAACGCGGCCTGGACGTCGTGGCCGTCGACCCGATTCCGGACATGCTGGAGGTGCTGCGCGCCTCGCTGCCGGACACGCCGGCGCTGGAGGGCACCGCGGAAGAAATTCCGTTGGAGGACAACAGCGTTGACGCGGTCCTGGTCGCGCAGGCCTGGCATTGGGTCGATCCGGCGCGCGCGCTTCCCGAGGTGGCCCGCGTGCTGCGGCCCGGCGGACGGCTGGGCCTGGTGTGGAACACGCGCGACGAGCGGCTGGGCTGGGTGCGCGAGCTGGGCGAGATCATCGGCAGCGACGGCGACCGGGGCCGGTTCAACGTGACGTTCCCGGCGCCGTTCGACGAACCGCAACGCCATCAGGTCGAGTGGACGAATTACCTGACGCCGCAAGCGCTCATCGACCTAGTGGCCTCACGCAGCTACTGCATCACCTCGCCGACGCAGGTCCGGACGAAAACTCTCGACAAGGTGCGCGAGTTGTTGGCCACCCATCCGGCGCTGGCGAATTCGAACGGCCTGGCGCTGCCCTACGTCACGGTGTGCATCCGGGCGACCCTGGCGGACGCCGGGCCATAAAACCATTGATTCTGCATCCACCGCGTGACGCACTCGAACATTTGCACCGTGAACGCAG
>Ga0075364_10001448_pt1 | contig 12883 bp, 11 predicted proteins | sample EndMetdeltDD1764_FD_71517 | JGI IMG/M metagenome (GOLD analysis project Ga0075364, IMG submission 71517) | Populus endosphere microbial communities from Tennessee, USA - Endosphere MetaG P. deltoides DD176-4 | ecosystem: Host-associated > Plants > Roots > Endosphere | place: USA: Tennessee... | reverse complement strand
GTAGGTTCAGTAAGGCTCATAGCTTTGGCAACCCCATATTCCTTTATTAGGTACATTCAAGCACTCGAGCTTTTTAATTAATAACCGAAAAATGTTGTGATCAATTGCACATGCAATAACACCAAAGATATGTAAAGGAATATAAATCACTAAGAAAAGTGGCGATGAAAATAAAATATATCCGCATAGTGCTACCATGACCGAAATACCCAAATAATCCATAGTGACACCTAACAACATGGGAGGCCGTGTAAGCGCGACAAATAAAGGATTAACGTATAAGTCTTCGATACTATGCATATTAACCCCCTAACCCCATTTTTTGGGCAATATAGGAAGCACTAAATACAATTCCTATACCTACAACAATAGCAACGGCTTTTTCTTTAGGAATTTTACCTAAAGCCAGCGTTCCATAACCTACGCCAATAATAGATATAACAAACATTAAACGCGCCGGAGTGGAAGTAAGTAGACTAATCAATCCATTGAGTACATTTGAAAGTGTATCTTGACCAGAATCTGCAAAAGCGAGTGAAGGTGAGAAAATTAAAGTAGCGATCCAGAAATCTTTAAGCCATTTTTTATATTTATTTTTCACATTTCTTCCTTAATTATTCTTTTTACCAATATTGCCGTAGCATATTGTGTTTTATTAATTAATTTAATATTAATAATTCTAACTTAACATTCTTTATATTTTTCATTATGATATTAATGAGATATATAATGAGAAGTGTTAAAATCATATAACAAAATTTTTTGTTAATCAACAGAAAATTTTGTTGATCATGGAGGAAATTTTTAACCTTTTTAATAAGCTGGTATTTTAGGAAAATGACAATGTCTTTTTCAATGAGACTAAAAGAAATTTTACATTCAAAAAATTTATCGCAAGGGCAAGCAGCGAAAATTTGCGGCATTTCACAACAATCTATCCATTATATTATTAAATCTAATTTATCTAATTCTAAATTAGCCCCTCAAATTGCTTCGGCTTTAAACATAAACTCAGACTGGTTAATTTACGGAATGGGAAAACCAGATTTATTACAAGTTGCAAATCTTCCTATTCTGCACAGTGTTCATATGTTAAAAAAATTTTTACAGGGAAATATAGAAATTGCTTCCTTGGATTTAACTATCATTGATACTTATTTAGGCGACAACGCTTTTGCCTATCTTTTCAAGTCTAAAGAAATGCTTATTTGTGCCGACAACATGCATCAAATAGCTAATACTGATTACCTAACTCTTCACAATGATGAAATTATAATTACTAAACAACCGAAGAAATTATCTTTTCCAATATTTGAAAGGAGAAAACGTTGTGAAGATTTTTAAAAAAATATCTGATTATCTTTTTTATCAATGTGATAGTTTAAAAATAAACTTTGTTTTTATAAAAATTGAAAAATTTTCTTATGCGATGTTAGAAAATAAAATCATGGTAATATATACGGTCGGAAGGAAGCGGTTGACTCAACGGATGGATATATACCGTTTTGAAACTGAATTTTTTGGCCGGATATCAACTTATGATAAATGTCGTCTTACTCAGTTTGTGACTTTACAAACTATATACGATGATTTGTTTAAATCAGATTGCTGTCGCCAAGAAGATTATATTAATTATATAAAAACAAAAATAAAAAATGATCCTCTCTTTTGAACTAAACTATTTTAAACGCACCGCAAAAATAAATTATATCCTTTTAACCCTTTATCTTAGCTTATCAATTTCTGCCCACGCCATAGCTAATCGACTTATTTTAATTGATGGCTATCCAATTATCTCGGCCGGTTTGATTTATATGTCTACTTTTATCTTAACCGACATATTTGCAAGTTTTAATCCAAGAAGACTTGTTATCATGATGATTTCACTAGAGGCATTCGCTAACTTCATTTACATTGCTTATACTAATTGGATTAGCAGCATGCCCTACCCTGCTTACTTTCATCATGCAGATGCCTATATAACCGTTTTCAGACCAATCATCATTCTCTATCTCGCTAATTTAGGCGGTACTTTCATAGCCGCTGTTGTTGATCTCTTTATATTTTATTATCTTTACAAAACTAAACGTTGGCCATTCTTTATTTCCTCTTTTATGTCTTCGATAGTCACCATAACCTGTTACACCTTTGTAACTGACTATTTTGGATTCAGACATTCCTACCCTGATCATGTTTTTACATTAACCAATATAAATCTAATCACTAATTTTATTACCTTAGCCTTTTATGCCATCGTCGGACAATTCATTGTTGTGTTTATTCAAAAATGTTTACATAAAAATATTCAGCAATAAATTCAAAATCGCTGGCTGATCGTTGTTGCAGTCTGCAACAACGATCTTCATAAAAAATTATTCGTTCACTTTGCACTTTCTTTTTTCAAGACCTATCTCAATATTTTTTGCTGTTTCAATAAACCAACAAGCTATTTCGGCACTTTGATCATAAGCTATGTGGATATCTTTTTCTAAAAACCATACTCCCTCTTCTGATTGTGTAGCTATAAAATGCTTCATAACACTGGTTATTAATTTCTCCAGTTTTTGATCAGGACTGATTGAAAACAATACCGAGCAAGCCCATGCTACTTTATGACTAAAGTTGGATGAAAAGATATTTTCATGACAGGAAAATAAAAAATTAATATAACGATGGGCGGCTTCAAAAAATTCTAAGTTCTGAGTCGATTGAAATAAAAATCCAAGAAAGGCTATCGGATAACCTAGCATGAAATACAATTGATCGGGTTCTTCGCAACTAATCCAATGTATAGAAGATTCGGTTTTTTGAAAATCGATAATTAAATTACTCTGTTTATCTAACCTTAAATAAAATCCTTTTGTTAAATCGGGTTGTACATCAATTAAGTTGATCAAATAATTACCGGATTCAACAGCTGTCGCTATATCCCCTCTTTCTAAGCGTATATGGCCATGCAATGCTGTTGTAAGTACATCAGTAATCTTGTCGTTTAAATCTAGTCTATGAGTAAAAAAACCGCCGTTCTCGCCATTTTTAAAACTATCTAAGAAAATTAAGGCTGGTTTACTTATATCTTCTTGAGATATTTGTTGTGCTGCTCTTACTATCCAACCATTCGTATAGGTCCAAAATTCGGTATACGCTGGATTAGAACTTTTTATATTCCTAGGACCTAAGAAGTCGCCATCAAGCTGCAAAAAATTTGCTTTTATATGGTCCAATATCTGCATTGTTCTATTTGACTTCCCTGCCCTCAAAAACATCATCGGTGATTTGTAGTAGCCAGAAATATCAGTCACCGCTTGCCCATATGAGCCATTAAATAGCATTCTTGATTCAAAAAAATGTAGAGTTTTGTCTGCGCTTTCAATTAAAGTTTTGGCTAGTTGATACATAATTTAATTTCACCTATTTTTAATTTGTTCAAATTTTACTCTATACCAACAAATCTCAATTGTATAATTTTTAACCTTACTCTCAAACCCTTCTATCTTGGCACCTTACCAATATTTTACACATTCTTACCCACAGAAATTGTGGATAATTTAGAACCCTGAAAAAATTGAAATTATATGGCTATCGAACTTTTACAAGTACATTTGTGGAATCAATAAAAAATTAAATTTACAGTTATAATATAGGTACATTTATAGGAACATATATAAGTACAATTATAGGTACATTTATATGGTAAAGTTACTAGTAATATAGGTTCTTATATAGGTACTCTTATAGGTACAAATATAGGTACTATAATACAAACGAATATGGGTTCATTTTTACGTGATTAATATTTTACATAAAATAAACTCTATTTCGTTTAAGTTAAAAATTCTTATTTACCCTTTAAATATAAAGAAAAAATATTATTTGTACCTATATCTGTACCTATATTACATTATCTTAACTATGATTTATTAAAACTAATATAGGTACAGATATAGGGATATATATAAGTACATATATAAGAACTAATATAGGTACAATAATAAGCTCAAATTTAAGTACTTATATAGGTATAAAAATACATTCAATTATAGGTACAAATATAAGTACAAAAATAGAAACAATTTTTGTAAAGGATATTTGAATATTAATATAGGTACAAAATTAGGAACAGAATAGAATAAAGTTTTAAAAAATTACTATTTTGAAATTTCTTATGGTTTAAATAAAATTAAACGAGATGTGTTTTATTTAAACTAAATTGAATTTTTCGAGGAAATAGTTTAAATTAATTGTATTACGATGCAAATTTTTTAAACTGGAGCTGGTATGGCTATCGATGCGAAAATTACCGCTGCGGAAATCGCTTCCTATCTCAATATAACGGTTCAGGCTATACATAAAAGAATAAACGCAAATGGTCTTAAAGAAACAAAAACTCATAGTCGTGTTTACTTTGGACATGAAACAGCTAGAAAAATCATCTGTCCGCAGGTTAAGCAATTTAAAATAGCGCTGTCGGTTGTCAAAGGGGGAGTAGGTAAAACTACCTTAACAGAAGCCCTGGCTATCCGTACAGCGCTCTATGGGCTTCGAGTGCTTTGTATTGACGTTGACCAACAAGCTAACCTCACTAAAGGTTTAGGCATGGATAGCGAGGCTAAAGATTGCCCCGTGATGATTGATCTTATAGAAAAAAACGTTGATCCAATGGAATCTATATTATCTGTTATGCCGGGATTAGATCTTGTTCCTAGTCGGCTAGATAATGTCACATTAGATGGATATTTGATGTTAAAAAGGATAAATCCAGCTAATGTATTCAATAAAATTTTTGAAAATATTTATAAAGATTATGATTTAATTATTTTTGATTGTCCTCCGACACTTGGTTCAACTGTTTGTGCTGCGATGCTAAGTTCCGATTTAGTCATCGCGCCACTCAATCCAGATGTTTATTCCTATGAGGGTATAGAGATCATGGATAAAGAGACAGAGAATATCTATCAACAATTTAATTCAAAAATAAATTGGAAAATTTTACTTAATAAATTTGATAACCGAACACTTTTATCTACTGACTATATTAGCCAGTTACTGCAAGATACAAAATTCTCTTCACGATTACTTAAAAGCGTTATACGAACGAGCCAAGAATTTCCCAATATGAAAAATAAAGGAAAAACTATTTTTGACTCTCTCCGAAAATCAACCGCTAAAGAGGATATTGATACTCTAGCTAAAGAAATCCTTGGAATGATGCAGATTCAAGAAAAGAATAATCCACCAAAAAAGCATGAAGTGTTAATTGCTACGCAATAGGAACCTGGCTATGGCAACAGCAGAAGACATCCTTAAGAAAGCTGAAGCAAGAAGAAAAAATAGTAAAAAATTTCAACCCGTGAGGCGGCGGGCATGGGATTACCTAACTGTTGATGATAAAAATGAATTAAAAGATGAACGAGAAACGAATAGCGAGCAAGAAAAAAATAGGTACAAATATGGGGACGATAATAGGAACAAAATAGGTACTGAAATAGAAACCGATATAGGGACAAATAGGTACGATAATGAGGACAATAATAGGAACAAAGTAGGTACTGAAATAGAATCAAATATAGGTACTGAAAATAGGTACAAAATATCTATACAAAATTCACCCATATCTAACAACTATTCTGTTAAAAAATCCATTGAACATAGAGAGCCTACCGAAGATAGAATAATTCAAATTCTAAGAAAAACAACGGGTTATCAAAAAGCAGTGATGCAGCAAATTACTGCCCATATAAAAAGTCTTGCCGAAACTGTTAATACTATTGATATACCTATAGATACTTTATCTATAAGGATAAAAACTACTAAAGACATTACAAGAACATCACTAAAGCGACTACAAAAGAAATTAATTTTACTTAAGGAGAAGGGTGAACGTGGTCGACTCGGTTCAACCCAAGTAACTATTCCCAATTATATTTTAAAAGAATGCTTTAATTTATTTACATGTCCTCCTAAATCACTTTATGAAATTGGTAACGAAAATAGGTACGATAATAGGAACGATAATTCTGTATATAGTAGTAGTATATATATAAATACTACTACTAAGAATATAGATTTACCTGAAGATTGGTTGAGAATTAATATTGCACCCTTAGAGAGTATTCGTTTTTCATCCACACAAATTAAACAACTTTATACACAGGCACTGAACACACCAGAAGTTATTCAAGAATCTATTAATCATTTTGCCTTTGGCCTTAAAAATAATCCAAAATTTAAAAATTACAATGAGCCCCTTAATGTGTTAATGGGTGTTTTAAGAAAAGGGGAGATTTGGATAGAGAATAATTATGAATCTCCTCAAGATATTGCTCAACGTCAAATGATCGAGCAGAAAAAAAACGAACTGGAGAGAAGAAAACAATTAGAAGATGAAGCTTTTAAAGTGGCTTTAGATGAATGGAAAGAATCATTAAATCCAAAAGAATTAGAAGAAATTTCAGCTAAAGATAATCCTAATGATGTTACTCCAAAAACTGTAAAACTGACGATGTATTTTAAAGAGATTATTTGGCCTAATGTTAAGAAAAATTATTTTATTTCAAAATAAGGCTTTGATTACATTTATCTGTTTAATAAGTAACCAATTACTTATTAGTTGAATAGAGGCTGTTAATATTTTTTTCATACCACTATAAATTCATCCATTAATCCACATTATTTTATTATAGAGACCTTAAGTTGTATTATCCCTGGGAGAGTACTTTAAAATATTTTAACGCTTCCACAAGGCTCTAAGTGGGCATTTAAACGTATCCGCCTAATTTGTTTAAAAATTAAACAAAAAAGTATTCCTTAAAAGATTAAGATTGATTAATATTTCATAAAGGACTCATTTCCAATGGACTTAAATACCGATTTTATATTCTTATCCTTTTGAATTTCTTTTCTAATGCTAATCAGCGCACCTAAGATAATATCTTTTGAAAATTTATCCATTTCAGCTTTGATAACTAATCCACCCAATTCAATTTTTCGTCTGGTTTGTTTCTTTCGATCTTTAATTTTTTCAATTATTAGTTGTCTTTCAAGTTTAGCGATAGTTTGTGTTTTTTTGTTAATCTTATTTTGAGTTTCCATGATTGAGTTCTTTAGCAAGCTTTGAAAAGTGACGGTCAAGTAGCGTATCGTCATAAGCATCAAGGCCGTGCTTACAAGCTAGTTTTCCTATCTCTAAAAGTCTTTTTTGTTGTAATGCTAATAATTCATTCTTAGCTCTTTCGATCTTTTTAATGAGTTTATCTGCTTTTTCTTTTAAAGTTATTCTTTGTTTTTCAGACATTTATATAATCCATAAGTTTATAGTTATTAATAGGCGATAAGATTATCTATTATTTCATAATAAAAAACAATTAGCTGCGAAGCTTACATTATTTTTCGTAGAAAAATTTAAAAATCCCTTAGAAATAAAATGATAAGGGCGCAATGTGCAAACTAAAGTTTGCATGTTAATATTTATAAATGGCAATTGCATTTGCACGAATATCTTATCATTCACGATCACAAGGACATAGCGCAGTAGCAGGCGCTGCCTATCGTGCGGGTGTAGAATTAAAAGATAATCGAACAGGAGAAGTTCATAATTTTAAAAAACGATCCGATGTTATTTATTCTGAAATTTTATTGCCAGAAGGAGCTTATGCTCGTTTTAAAGATCGAGAGACATTATGGAATGCAGTGGAAGCAGTTGAAACAAGAAAAAATTCTCAGATAGCTAAAGATATTGTTTTAGCCTTACCAAAAGATCTTGATTTATCGTTACAGATTGATTTAGCCAAAAATTTTGCACGTACTCACTTCGTCCAACATGGAATTGTTGCCGATATCGCCATCCATTCTCACAGTGATGGTAATCCGCATGCACATATTTATGTTTCTACACGCCGATTGTTAGGTGATCGATTTGATAAAGTAAAAGCGCGAGATTTAGAACCAGATGTTGTCCGGGGGAGGGTAGTGGACCCCCAATTTTGGGGAGAGCAATGGCGTGATTTCCAGAATGATTATTTTATAAAAAAGGGCATTGATTTAGTTGTTGATGCTAATCATATATTTTCACAACGTCATGAAGGTAGGGTTCGAAGTCAATCACATTACTTAAAAGAAGAAAATCAACTTAAGCGAGAAGCAAGTATTGAAGTTGCCGTTAATGATCCAAGTAGCTTACTGAATATTTTAGGTACTCAGTATGCTGTATTTAGTGAGCGAGATATATTGCGGTTGGTTCATAAGAATACAGAAACAATTGAGCAATATGATACGGCGCTATTTGGGTTAAAGTCACATCCAGATTTGATTTTATTAGGTCCAGGAGACGATGGACGTGATCGGTATACGACACGCGCTAATTATCAACGAGAAGTAGCGTTAGCTGAACACGCTGATCTTTTAAATAGTCGTCATCAACATCCCGTTAATCATGATTTATTGAAACAAGCTATTCATGATTTTGGGTTGAATGCCGAGCAATCGGAAGCATTAAATTATATTGCTCACGGAGGAGATATTAGCGCTATCGTAGGACGTGCCGGTACGGGTAAGTCTTATATGATAAAAGCGGCTAAGCATTGTTGGGAAAATTCAGGTTATCGTGTTATAGGTATGGCGGTATCTGGCATTGCAGCAAAAGGACTAGAAGCCAGTTCAGGTATTTCCTCTCGTACGATTTATTCTATAAAGATGCAATTGGCATTAGGTAAATTAGAAATAGGGGCTAATGATGTCTTAGTGATGGATGAAGCAGGCATGACAGATCTTCATGATTTTGCTTTGATCGTAGATAGCGTACGTAATGCAGGGGCTAAGTTAGTCATTATAGGTGATCCATCACAATTACAACCGATTGGAATAGGCGCTCCTTTTAGAGCGATTACCGAAAGAATAGGGTTTACGGAACTTAATCAGATTCAACGCCAAACTTCCCCTGCTGATTGTGCTGCAAGTCAATTACTTGCGCAAGGTTCTGTCAGTCAAGCCCTCGATTATTATAATTCTCAGCAACGAATCCATTTAATTGATTCTGATGAAGAAGATGATGAAGGTGAGGGTGGGGAAGGAGGAATAGTGACACAGCTCCGTTTAGTAGCGGATTGGAGTCAGGAATTAACCTCTGACAATATCCAAGAACGTTTAATATTAGCGCATAGAAATAATGATGTGAAAGCGCTTAATCAAGTGGCACGACAACAAATGCAAGCATTAGGATTGTTAGGGGAGGATCCTCAAAGAGTTACTACAACTCATCATGGTGTGATCGATCTTTCATTAGGGGATCGCGTGTTATTTCTGCGTAATGAACGACAGTTAGGAATTAGTAATGGAGAATTTGCAACCGTGAGTAAAATAAAAGGCGATTGTATCACTGTAAAATTAAGGAACACACCGACACGAGAAATCACCTTTTCAACGAAAGACTATCAAGATTTCAATTATGGTTATGCGGCTACGGTACATAAGTCCCAAGGAGCTACTTACGATCATGTATTTGTTTATATAGGAAGTCAGACTTGGGATCGTTTTTTAAGCTATGTTGCGATGACCCGACATCGAAAAACTTTAAATGTTTATGCGGATCAATCTAAGTTTAAAAATTTAACAGAACTAAAAGCTTCCTTATCTCGTTCAAAATTAAGAGATTCGGTTCTAGATTGGCCCTTATCCTTTGCTATTCGTCGCGGATTTGATCCTGAAAAGTTGCTGGGTTGGTTTATTGATAAAGTATTAGGTGTTAAACAGATCATTCACGATGCCTGGTTATTTGTTTCTAACTATGCTGACTTTAAAATCAGGAAAGAGCATGCTCAGTCTAAACAAAATAAGACTAAACAACGTGCATTGGCCAAGAAAGTAGCGTTATTAGTGGATTTAAGGAACAAGCTAGGGGAACAGGCTTATCAGATGCGCCAAGAATTAAAACCGCATGAGAAATTTTATGAACACCCCGGTTATAAAATCTGGTATGAACAGACACAAGTAAGGAATCAATGGGCCTATGAAATAAAACAGGACTATGATCACTTTAAAGATGCCTTTAGGGTAAATCACTTAAGTGATAAAGCATTGGAAAAAATGGCTATGCAGTATGAAAGGGCAGTACTAGTGAGAGATTATTTAACACAGAGTAAAGAGCCTGTTCGGCATGAAATAGCTCAAAAGATAAATACGGATCTCAATAAATATTTTTCTTCTATCCAATATTTTGCTGAAAAACAAGATCTATCAACACAAATAATTATAGATAGGATAAAAAATGATGTGAAGTCTATCGATCGTTCACCTACGCTTGCCGATGAGTGGGAGCGTCTCAAAACTATCGATTCACACACCGTTGAGCGGGTATTAATTACTAAAACACGTCTTGATAGGGCAGTTGAGCCATTCAGTAAAGAGATTCAAACACGGAGCTTTGAAAATGCGGTAAAAGCTTTATGCAGACAAGAAAGTGTATTCGAAAAAGTGAAAGTGTTAGTACCTGAATTGTCTAAAACATTTGAAAAAATCAATGCTCCTATTAAAGAAGTGACTATCAATTGGGTTTCTGACGAATTTAACGGTGATTTTGATAGTTTAAGAAAATCAAAAGACTCGCATCATCAATATTTAGTGAAATTTCGAGATTACTTAAAAAATAATCCTAATAAACAACAGGGTAAAGTAATAGAGAAACGTCTTGATTCTTTAGCGATGGATCTAGGGAAATTTAAATCAAGGATGGAAAATCTTAAAAAATTGGCGCCGAATTTATCTGTCAAACTAGACGCTTTTGTTAAATTCAAAATTCGTCAAAAGGAAATTGGAAGAGATTTTTAGTGAATATTTCAACCAAAATATTTATCCCATAACCAATTTTAAGACGATAGATTTAATTACTACGCTTTGTTTCAATTAATTGGTCATATTCTTTTTACGGCAATGGAGCGGTAGCAGAAATAAGTGGCTATTGGTTATGGGATAAATTTTTTTAGCTTCAAATGAACTTACCTACGTATCAACTAATTATCTTCATTTTTTTATCTTTACTATGAGTAAAAATAAAAATTTAAATTAAAAAATTATTTAATAATTCTAAATTAATCCTATATCTTAATAAAAAAGGATACTTCATCTTAAATAGATAATTTTATTAATGGGAATTAGCTAGTTTTTATTTTTAAAAAAATTATCTTGATAATAAAAAAAATATTTTTTATTATAAGTTTAATAAAATTCAAACAATAATAAAAAAGGAAAAAGGATGATACCCCTGCAACGAATTATCCGACGAGATGGAAGTCAAACTCAAATTGGTTATCAATCACTTGACAATTTAATAAGCGAAGATTCCCTTGGATCTTCAGTTAATATAGATCCTGTTCAAGAAACACCCTCTGCACTACAAACTTACCTATTACGCCATTGGCACTATAGCAATTTTGCAGCGCGTTTTGCTTTACTAGGAATAAAACATAAAGATAAATCGTCATCACTTACGATTAAACCGCCGGTGCGCTTATTTTGGTTAAACGGCGAGGGCATTCCATTAGAAACCTGGTCTAAGATTCGTCTTGCGCATTATATTAAAGATGTTTTTAACCATGCCAGTTTTTTCGTGTGCGGCTTAGAACCTGCCATATTAGCGGGATTATTACTTCATGATCTCAGTAGTTATGGTTTTTATCCTGACGAACGCTGTGGTACTTCGTTTTCATCTATTCTAGGTGGCACAGCAAACAATCAAATAACCTGGACTAATCATTTCGGTAGTGATGTATTGCATGAAGCAGCGTATTGGACTTGGACAAGTGCATTATTATTACCGCCTACTGCAAGCTTTATTTCAGCTTTTTTAAAAGATAAGCGACGCTTGCGTTGGCGGGATATTAATCAAGAAATGACCTTAGATAATTTTGCGATATTGGATAGAGGGCCTAGCTTTTATCACGATACTCTTGTTGCGTTAAATCCTTGGAGTTCATTACGAGAAGCTTTAGCGCATGCAAAATTTATAATTTTATGGGAGGGTAGAAATCATGATGATAATACTCCGATGATTTCTTATGCTTTTAAAAAAGCCTTAGTTAGTCAACTTATTAATTTAACTAATCCATCTCGAGGTTTTCCTTTGCGTTTTCAAGTTTTGCGTATGCTTGCGCAAATTGCCGAAAGCTTTCATATCGAAAACTTAGAACGCTTTATTGACGATCCACTGCAAAAAATTAATTTATTACAACTTAGAGAAACTATTTTAACCGCATTGAAGGCGCCTGTAACTGAACCCTCATTAACTTTTCTTCCTATAGAAGAAATTCAAACGCCTACTGAGGATTCGCTCGCTGAAGAAGATCAAGCATCGACTCCTCTCCTTGAACCAGTCCCTACGCTGAACAAGTTGAATCGGTATTTCACTTGGACCTTAGGAGAAACTTCACGCCCATTGACCCCTCTATTTTTTATTCCATCGCTATTTTCCTCTCTTTATACCTTTTATGCTGTTGGACGCTATTTACAATTAATTATTTTTAAAGCAACTGATTTAGCAAATCATTATCGAAACCAAGCAAATTGTGAAACGGAAGGGAGAAGCTTTACTTTTTTACAACAAAGTGATCGTTATGAATGTGTTGCCTGTGATTGGTCGTTTGTAAACTATCAAAATATGTTTAGTACGCAAACTTGTTTAGACAGTTTATTACAACAAAAAATGTCACCTACAACGTTGATTCATCATCTTAATCAGCTTTCAAAGGCAGATGAAATTACACGCATTGATCTTTCGCAACAAGATTGGCCAACGTGGCCAGCGACTGATTGGGAACAGCTGCTGATTAGTTTGCAATCAATGCTGACTTCGCGCTTGGAATTAATAAATGTTTCCGATCCTGTAGTAAATGAT
>Ga0075364_10001446_pt1 | contig 12885 bp, 12 predicted proteins | sample EndMetdeltDD1764_FD_71517 | JGI IMG/M metagenome (GOLD analysis project Ga0075364, IMG submission 71517) | Populus endosphere microbial communities from Tennessee, USA - Endosphere MetaG P. deltoides DD176-4 | ecosystem: Host-associated > Plants > Roots > Endosphere | place: USA: Tennessee... | reverse complement strand
CCGCGAGGGCGGCGCAGATGTCTTCGTGCACCACACCGGAATCGCCGGCAACGGCTTCAAGAACCTCCAAGAGGGCCAGGCCGTCGAGTTCGACGTCGTTCCTGGGCGCAAGGGCGATCAAGCAGAGAACGTTCGCAGCCTCTAGGAGAGGCTCCCTCTAGAAGCTGAGCGTTCCCGGGCCAGAGCCCGCGGAACAAACTCGGATCGGCGTCGGCGAGCGCTGATGCAACGGCCTCCGTGGGTCACGGCAGGCCAATTCGGCGTTCTCGGACGGCGCCCATGCCTCACCGAACCGGCGCCGCGCGGGGTCCGCGGCCCTCAGTCGAACGGGTTGTCGGAGCCGAAACCGGTGCCCGAACCGAACCCGTTCCCGTCGCCGAAGACATCGCCGTCGTCGTCGAGCGAGAAGATCCCCGGGGTGCCGGGCGGTACGACGCCGAAGGCCGCGCTGTCGATGCTGATGTCGTCGGCGTCGCCGTCGCGGATGGAGTCGTCGACCAGGTCGGTGCGGATCTCGTCGTTGGCTGCGATCAGGTCGGGAACGCCGTCGCCGTCCAGGTCAGCAGCTGCGAGACCGGCGAACAGGTCGCCGTGCTCACCCACCAGATCGCTGTGCCGGCGGGTCAGATCGAGAAACCGAGCGGCTTGCGCGGATCGATCGCGGATGTCGGGCAGCCCGTTGGGGAAGTCCGGGGGCAGCTCGCTCATGGTGGCCATGCAAGCCGACGATCATGGTTTTGGCATGAGCAATGACTACTCATTTCGCACCAGAGCTTCCGCCAGCTCGCTACGGCTTCCGACACCAAGCTTGGAATAGATCCTGGCCAGGTGGTTGTCGACGGTGCGGCTCGTCACGAAGAGACGCTCCCCGATCGTCTTGCTCGCCAAACCCTGGGCCGCGAGCGATGCGATCTCGCGCTCGCGCTGAGTCAGCGGTGTCATCGTCTGGATCTGCAACAGGCCGGGTGTCTGCGCACCCTCGCACGCCCCCGTGAGGTCGGCGGCACGGCGCGACCACTCCGTGCCGCGGCGCTGGTCGCCGTCTTTGCGGAACGCATCGGCTGCAGCGACGGCCAGCTCGGCCGCGTACAACATCGCGCCCATCCGCTCGAACGATTCTGCCTGCGCGGCGAGCTCGGATGCGTCGGATCGCGCCAACGCCCACGCCGCGTCGGCCATCGTCGCGTGCAGCTCGCTCTGGGCGCGATCGCACACCTCGGTCAGGCGCGGGGCGACCTCGTCGGCGTCGCCCAGGCGAGCAAGGTCGAACAGGACCAGGATCTCGAACGTCGTCTGCGCGCTCTCGCGCATCGAGGCGGCCGTGTCGCGCAGGATCTGCCGGCCGTCCTCCGGGTGACCCTTGGCGATCGCGGTCCACGCCCTGGCGCGGAGGATGTCGACCTCCAGCATCTGCGCCGGATGGACGGCGAGCACATCGAGCTCGGAGATCGCGTCCTCGGCGGTGCTCAGGTCGCCGACCATCGCCGAGGACAGCGCGAGGTAGCCGAGGCTCCATCGCGCCGGGCCGGGATGGCCCCAGCGCCGGAACATGTCGAACGATTCGGCGGCCCACGTCGCGGCCTCGCGCAAGCGGCCGGCGTGCATGCACACCCGAGCCAGCGCAACCCCGCAGAAGCCCTGATTGGCGATGTCGTTCGAGTTCGCCGACATCATCCGGATGAACGCCGCCGTCTCGTACGCCTCGTGGATCCGGCCGGTCTCGTTCAGCGCCGCCGTCTTGTGCGTGGTCAACAATGCGCGCTGACTGACCGACAGCCCCTCCCCATCCGGCAGCACCGTCGACAGCGCGCGGTCGGAAACGGCGACGGCATCCTCGCAGCGGCCGATGATCGACATCGCCAGCCCGGCGGACAGCGAGACGAGAAGAAACGGCCGGCCGGTGTCCTTGGCCACGATGTCGGCCGTCAGATCCAGCGCCTCTCGCGACCGTCCGGCTTGCACCTCCATCGTGGCCAGGAACGACGACACCTCGTCGCGATCGCTCTGGTCGGTGATGCGATCCAGCGCGCTGAGGAGGTACCGTCGGGCCGACTCGGCGTCGGCGAGCTTCCAGAACGTCGTGCTCGCCCGCTGCAGCGAGAACTCGGCCAACTGACGGTCGGTCTCGACCAGCTTCTCAACGATGTCGAAGATCGGCTCGCTCTCGCGGCCGCCGTCGCTGTCGTAGAGCACCGCGAGCAGCAACATTCCCGTCTCGAACGTCTGCTCGGAGTCGAACGCGGTTCGCGCAAGGCGCAGGCCGGTCTTGTAGTCGTGAGCGAACATCGCCTGCGCGGTCGCCTCCATCAGCAACGGCACGGGCGGCCGACCGCCGCCATCGAGGCGCAACAATGAGGCGCGAAGCGCGTCTCCTCTTCGCTTCGATCCCGTGGCTTCCAGCGCTTCGGCCAGCACACGCGAAATCGATCGCACCCGTAGGCCGGGCGTGCGCAGGCGGAGCACCTCGCCGAACATCGGATGCGACAACCGGATCTCGTCGCGGCGGCCGTCTCTCACGAGCTCGACGAGCTTCTTGCGCTCGAGCAACTCGATCGAATCCGGGTCGGCGAGCGTGCTCAGCAGGCCGACGCTGAGCGGTTCGCCGAAGGCGACGTACTCGAGCACCTCCAGCTCGCCCCGATCGAGGCCGCTCAAGCGCGACCCCACCAGCTCGGACAAACGGTCGGAAGGCTCGACTTCGCTCTCCGCCTTCCAGCGGCCGTTCTCGCACACCAACGTGCCGTCCTCGACCGCGCCGAGGACCAGCTCGCGCAAGAAGAGCGGGTTGCCCTCCGTCTTCGACCACAGCATCGAGAGCGTCACGTGATCGACCTCGCCGCGCAGCATGGTCGTGACGAACCGCTCCGACGCTTCCCGCGACAATGGTTCGACGGTGAGCCGCTCGACCTCGTGGTCCTTCCACAGCGCGATCACCGGGTCGGGAGGCTGCTCGCCGCTGCGCAGGGTGACGACCAGGAACGCTGCCTTGGTCGCGGCGAACTGCTGGAGGAGCACGGCGGACGCGTCGTCGAGCGTGTGCGCGTCATCGACGAGCAGCATCAACGGCTTGCCGGCGGCCCGCTCGGTGAGCGCGATCGTCGCCTGACGGAGCGCGTTGAGACCCTGCGCCATCGCCGACACACCGGACGGCAGCAGCGGCGCGAGCGCGCCGAACGGGATCGCCGCCGCGGCCCGGCTCGCCACGACCCGCTCGGTCGCGAAGCCGCTGGCGTCGCCGAGACGGATCGCCTCGGTCGCCAACCGCGTCTTGCCCACCCCGGCCTCACCGACGAGCACGACGCCGGTCGAGTCGGACCGACCGAGCACCTCGGCGATCAGACCCAGCTCGCGGTCCCGCCCGATCAGCGGCCAATCGACACGAGACGTCGGCCCGAGCGTCGGAAAGCTGGCCATCGGGACTCGATCGTAGCCAGTGTGCGATCGGTGCGCCTGGATCGTTCGGTGCCGATTTCCGCGCACACTTGGCGCCGTTGCGCCCATGGCGATCGAGCCGGCAAGCCGACATACACTGCCCCCGCGGAACGTATCGAAGCGGATCGAGAGGGCAGGAACATGGCCGGGCCAATGGCGGGAATTCGTGTTGTCGAGCTTGGGGTGTGGGTCGCCGGACCCGCCACCGGCGGTGTCCTCGCCGACTGGGGCGCGGACGTGATCAAGATCGAGCCACCGGCGGGCGACCCGGCGCGCACGTTCCAACGCATGCTGGGTGGCGACATGCCGAACAACCCGGTGTTCGAGCTCGACAACCGCGGCAAGCGCAGCGTCGTCATCGATCTCACCGTCACCGAAGGGCGCGAGGTCGCGCTCGAACTGCTCGACCAGGCCGACGTGTTCGTCACCAACATCCGCGCCGACGCGCTGGCCCGCATCGGACTCGATCCCGACACGTTGCTGGCCCGCAACCCGCGCCTCGTCTACGGCCACATCAGCGGCTACGGGCTCGAAGGGCCGGACGCGAACCGGGCCGCGTACGACATCGCTGCGTTCTGGGCCCGCAGTGGCATCGCCAACCTGCTCACCCCACCTGGCGGGGACTTGCCGTTCCAGCGGGGTGGCATGGGCGATCACTCGACGGGCGTGCAGTTCGCTGGAGCGGTATCGGCCGCGCTGTTCTCCCGCGAGCGCACGGGCAAGGGCCAACTCGTCGCCACATCACTCCTCCGCCAGGGCGTGTACACGATCGGGTTCGACCTCAACATGGTGCTCGGCTGGGGCCTCCATCCGAGTGTCGGCAACCGCGAGACGATGGGCAACGTCGCGATCAACAACTACTCCGCCGGCGACGACCGCAAGTTCTGGATCGTCGGGTTGGAGGGCGATCGCCACTGGCCACCGCTGGCGCGCTGCGTCGGCCATCCGGAGTGGATCGACGACGAGCGGTTCAGGACGGCCCGCGACCGGGCGATCAACGCGGGCGAGCTGATCGCACTGCTCGACGCCGAGTTCGCAACCAAGTCGCTCGACGAGTGGGCGGCGATCTTCGAGCAGGAGCCGGAGATGTTCTGGGCCCCGGTCAACACGCCGGACGACATCATCAACGATCCCCAGCTGCGCCATGCCGGCGGCCTCATCGACGTACCCGACGGGTACGGCACGACGACGATGATCGCGTCGCCGGCCGACTTCCACGGCACGCCATGGGCGCCGCGCTGGATCGCGCCGAAGCTCGGCGAGCACACGGCCGAGGTCCTGGCCGAGCTCGGCCGCAGCGACGACGACATCGACACGCTCGTGGCAACAGGCGCCGTCCGCCGCGAGGCCGCGACCGGCTGACGGGTGCCACGTCACAGAGCGCGATGTCTGAGTGCGGACGCGCCAACGACCCGACACATAGTCGGGTCGTTGGAAGTTCTTGCCGGCTGATGCGCGGCGTCGAGCCCCGGTGTCCGGGGCTCAGGATCAGATGACGCGGACCTTCTGGGCCTCTTCGCCCTTGCGGCCGGGGGCCACTTCGAATTCCACGGTGTCGCCCTCGTTCAGCGACTTGTAACCACTGCCCTCGATGTTCGAGAAGTGCACGAACACGTCGTCGCCGCCCTCGCGCGAGATGAACCCGAAACCCTTTTCGGCATTGAAGAACTTCACAGTACCTGTAGTCATTGCTTTCCTCTGAAACATGGAGAGCCAACGCGGCACTCGCCAGGGAGTGTACAGAGCGCGTCGGGTTCCGGACGTTCGCGTGACATTGATGTCCGCGGATGTAACCGCACGTGACTTCTGGGTGTCACAGCTGTGTCACGCCATATGGGTATTCAACTCAACCCAAAGGAACACATCATGCGAAACATCAAGACCCTCCTCGGAAGCACAGCAGCGCTCGCACTCGTCGGCATCGCCTTCGGCGTCCAAGCCGGCTTCGGAGCCGCCCCCTCGGCGCCCTCATCGGTCGTCACCGTCGACCCGGCAAGAATCCTCGACACACGCAGCTCGATCGGGGTGCCCGGCACAACGCCGGTCGGCCCGGCCAGCACGATCACCCTCCAAGTCACCGGAGCCGGCGGTGTCCCGGCCACGGCCACCGGCGTCGTCGTCACGATCACCGGAACGGAGGCGACGCAGAACACCTTCGTCACCGCCACACCGACGGGCAGTCCCCGCTCGACGACCTCCGTGCTCAACGTGTCGCCCAACGTCGACATCGCCAACACGATCACGGTCGCGCTGGGAACCAACGGCCAGATCGACCTGTACAACAACGCCGGCAAGGTGCACCTCATCGCCGACGTGACGGGCTACCTGCTGCCCGCCACCACGACCTCGACGACCCCTCCCGCACCGCACGTCGAGACCACCACGCTCGAGTTCAATGCGTTCTCCGGAACCGGTATCAACCTCGGTGCACCGACGTTCAGCGACGGCTGCGTCAACCTCGGCACCAACGGCGAGCTGTACCTCGATCTGCCGCTCCCCCACGGCGCGGCCGTCAGCAAGGTCGACTTCCGCTACTTCGACAACGACATCGCCAACTCGACGTTCGCTCTGATCGAGGTCGACCAGCAGCCGTTCGCTCCGCCGTCAGCCGGCCCGACGCTCGGCGATGCCCAGACACTGTCGACCGGCACGTTCGGCTATGGCGTCGCCAGCATCACCCCGACGGGCGCCGATCAGGTCTCGTCCACGGTCCGCTACCAGATCCTGGCGCTCTCGAACGGCATCAGCCAGGTCGGCAACTTCGAGAAGTTCTGCGGCGCCTCGGTCGAGTACAAGATGCTCGTACCGTGACAGGCCGGTAGCCGTCCGGCAACAAATCCCAACGCAATCCCCCGGCACTGTGCCGGCGTCCAGGACCTCGCTCCCCTGGGCGCCGGCGCAGCTGCGCGCTCAGGCCGAGGTGGGCTGCATGTCCTGCAGGCCGATCGTGCGCAGCAGCGCGAGTGCGTCTGCGTCGGGCGTGCTCGGCGGCGTCGAGTAGACGATCAACTGCTGGTCGGTCTCGGGTATGTGCAGTGCATCGCAATCGAACGTGATCGTGCCGACCATTGGATGGCGCACGGTCTTGCGGCTGCTGCGCCGCTCACCGACCCGGCCCTCGTTCCACAACGCCACGAACCGTGGGCTTCCGGCGAGCAGTTCGGCCAGGAGCCGTTGCACACCGGGATCGTCGGGGTACCGCGCGCTGACGCCGCGCAGGCTGGCGACGGACTCGATGGCTGTGCGCTCGTCCTCGTCAGGGTCGAACGCGAAGCGGTGGTTCGATGTGCCGAGGAACTTCTGCCACGTCACGTTGCGTTGCCCGGGCGGCCACGACGAGAAGTCGCCGAGCAACGCCGCGGCGAGCGGGTTCCACGCGACGATGTCTCCCTTCGCGTCGATCACGAGCGCGGGCAAGTCGGTCATCCGGTCGAGCACACGCTGCGTGCTCGGCCGGACGATGCTGTTGATGAAGCCCGGCCGAGGGGCGTTCGAACCGGCGAGATGGAAGATGTGGGCGCGCTCGTCGTCGGTCAGCCGCAGCGCACGCGCGAGGGAAGCCAGCACCTGTTCCGACGGCGTCGGGCCACGACCCTGTTCGAGACGAACGAGGTAATCGACGGAGATGCCGGCCAGCATCGCGACCTCTTCGCGTCGGAGCCCGGCCACGCGCCGCTGCAGCCCGGCCGGCAGACCGACATCGCCAGGAGACAGGCGTGATCGAGCGATCTTCAACGCGCTGGCAAGCCCGGGACGATCCATCGGGTCAGTATCGCAGCGTTGTCACACAGGCTGACTGGTACTGACGATCCCAGGCGCGACGGGTCCTGTTCACCCCGCTGCCCGGGGCGCACGATGAGGGCCATGAACAACCCCAACTCCTCCGGCGGCCCTCGGACCACCGTCTTGATCACGGGCGCCAACAAGGGCCTCGGCCTCGAAACGGCGCGCCAACTTGCCGCGAGGGGCTGCGCCATCCTCCTCGGCGCACGCGATCCCCAGCTCGGACGCGCCGCTGCGGCCGGCCTCGCCGCTGACGGCGCGGACGTCCGCTTCGTGCAGATCGATGTCACGTCCGACGAATCGGTCGCTGCGGCAGCCGAGTGGGTCGCAGGCGAGGTCGGCGCGATCGACGTGCTGATCAACAACGCCGGCATCATCGGCGGCGCGCGAGTCGGCGCGCTCGAGACCGGGCCGAGCGACTTCCTCGACTGCTTCGCCACCAACCTGCTCGGCCCGGTGCGGGTCACCCGCGCGTTTCTGCCGCTGCTCGGCAAGTCGAGCGTGCCGCGCATCGTGATGGTGTCGAGCGGCATGGGTTCGATGGCGGTCACCACGAATCCCGCGCGCCTCGAGTCCTCGATCGTGAGCCTCGTCTATCCGGCATCGAAGGCCGCGCTCAACATGGTGACCACGCAGTACGCCAAGGCACTGCCCGGTTGGAAGGTGAACGCCGCCGACCCCGGCTACACCGCAACCGACCTCAACGGCAACAGCGGGCACAAGACCGTCGAGGCCGGCGCCGCGATCATCGTCGATCTCGCGCTCGTCGACGACGACGGTCCCACGGGTGGCTTCTTCGACGACGCCGGGCCGGTGCCGTGGTGAGGCCCTGGCCGGCGTCGGTCACCGGCGTCCGGCAGCTGTGCCGCGAAGGACCCCGGCGAGGACATCGGCGAGGCGTTCGATCGTCGCCGTGAACGCGTGCGCGGGCGGCGCGGCATACGAGACCAGAACTGCAGGTCGATGCCGGCCGGGGTGGTGCCAGAACGCGCCGAGTGCCGCGACATCGAGGTTGGCCAGCCGCGCCGCGTCGACGACTTCGGTCTCCGTCGGCCCGCCGGGCGGCAGGCGGATGACCGCGTGCAGTCCCGCAGCGAGGCCCTCCACGCTCACCTCGGGTGCGCGCTCGGCGAGCACGGCGACCAGGTGATCGCGGCGCTGGCGGTACGAGATCCGCATCTTGCGGACGTGCCGTTCGTACACCCCATTGGCGATGATCTCGGCCAGGGTCAACTGATCGATCGCCGCGGTGCCGGCGTCTGCAGTGCGCTTCGCGGCAACGATCGGCTCGACCCACGCCGGGGGGACGACGAACCATCCGAGGCGCAGCCCGACGGCGAGTGCCTTGCCGGCGGTGCCCGCGTAGATGACGTGCTCCGGCGCCCTGGCTTGCAGGGCCGCCAGCGGTTGGCGGTCGTAGCGGAACTCGCCGTCGTAGTCGTCCTCGACGATGAGCCCGTTGTACCGGACGGCCCAGTCGAGCAGTTCTGCGCGGCGATCGGCGTGCAGCGACATGCCGAGCGGGTGTTGATGCGACGGCGTTGTCACGAAGGCGCTGCTGCCGAGATCGGCGAGCACATCGATCCTGGCGCCGTCGTCGTCGACCGGGACGCGGTCGACCTGCAGACCCGCGGCGCGCACCACGTCTCGATGCTGGGGGAGGTTCGGATCCTCCATCGCCATCGCTTCGGTACCGCGACGACCAAGAACCGACGACAGCAACGCGAGACCCTGCGTGAACCCGTTGACGATGACGATCCGCTCGGGTTCGGCCACCACCCCTCGCGCTCGCGCGAGCATGCCCGCCAAGGCATCGCGCAGCTCGATCCGGCCTTGCGGATCGACGTGACCGAGCACTCGATCGGGCGCCGTCTGCATCACCTTGCGCACCGCTGCCGTCCACTGCGTACGCGGGAACGCGCCGAGGTCGGCCAGGCCCGGGCTGAGGCCGATCACCTCTGGTTGGGATGCGGCGGTTTGCGCCCGCGGCCGGTGATGCACGGCGACGCGAGGGCGAGTCGCCGCGCTCGCCCGCTCGACCGTGGCACTCACCCTCGTCGCCGCGCCAGGGCGACTCGTGACCCAGCCCTCGCCCGTGAGTTGGGCATAGGCATCGACGACGGTGCCGCGGGCCAGCCCGAGGTCGGCCGCCAGCGCGCGGGTGGACGGCAACACGTCGCCGACGCGCAACCGCCCCGACCGGATCGCCTCTCTGATCGCGGCTTCGACGGCGACGCGCCGACCCGTTCGCGGGTCTCGGTCGAGCTCCAGTTCGAGCATCCTGCCGCGTGTACTGGTCCAATCGAGCGGCATCGAACTGGATCATACGGTTGGACCAGCCGCCACTACCATTCCGGCCATGGACAACACCGGAACCCTCTCCCCATCCGGCTCGAACGGGTCGGCCACCGGGCCCGCTGCGCAGCGGATCTCCGTCGGCGATGTCGCCCCCGACCTGTACAAAGCGCAACTCGGCCTCGAGGCTGCCGTGCGCAGGTCCGGCATCGAGCCGTCGCTCTACGAGCTGATCAAGATCCGCGCGTCGCAGATCAACGGCTGCGCGTTCTGCCTCGACATGCACACTCGCGACGCGATCAAGTTGGGCGAGAGCGATCGTCGCCTCCATCTGATCGCCGCCTGGCGTGAGGCCGATCTGTTCACTGCGCGCGAGCGTGCCGCGCTGGCCCTCACCGAGGCGGTCACCCTCGTCGCGGTCGATCACGTCCCCGACAACGTGTGGAACGATGCGGCCGCGCTGTTCGAACCGACCGAGCTGAGCGCGGTGTTGATGGGCATCGTCGTCATCAACGGCTGGAACCGCATCTGCGTCGCGTCGCGTACGCCATTGCCGGACTGAGCGCCTGTCCGTCGGTCGTACGCTCTGTCGGGTGAGCCGCGTCGTCAATCGAGTCCTCGACCGTCGGGCAGAGGTTCGCCGCGCCGTGTTGCTCGTCAGCGATCAGCAGCGAGATGTGCTCCCGACGGTTTGCGTCAAGACCGGCGAGAAGACGGACGGGGCGATCCGTCTCCGCGCTGTCGACTCGTCGCGCGCTGAGCTGCTGACGATCCTCATCGGTCAGGCGGCGACGGTCGGCGCCATGCACGCGTTGCGTCGGCCGGTTGCGACTGTCGCGCTCCCGGTGTCGATCGAGTCCTGGCGGTTGTGGCGGGCGCGGCTCAAGACCTCGGTCGCCGTGTCTGCTATCGGCGCGGCGTTCGCTGTGGTCGGCGCGCTGCGCGGCATCGGCGCCCTCGTCGCGCTCGGTGTCATCGCGCTCGCGGCAGGCTGGCTGAACCGAGTGAGGTCGTGGCACAACGCATGGGTCGGGGTACGGTTCCGCGCTGGTCGCGGCGAATTCGTCGTCTCCCGCGTGCATTCGACGTTCGACATCGAGGCCAAAGCGCTGTACTCCCGCGCGATGGTCGCCAAGTCCAAGCGTCCCGGGCGCTGATCGGCTACTGGCTCAGCGCGACCTGATCCACCTCGTCGATCACCGGCCGGTCCGATCGACGGCGAAAAGCGTCGGGCCGGAGAACGATGCAGAGCGCGAACATCCACACCAGCCCGAGCGCGAACGACGCGAGGACATCGGTCGGGTGATGCATGCCACGCGAGATCCGGCTCACGCCCACCGCGATCGGCATCGCCACGGCGAGCGCCCGTGCCAGCATCTGTAGCGGTGCGCTCCACTGCAGCCTCGTCGCGAGGACAGCGATCGTGTTCCACAGCACGAACGTCGCGAACACGTGACCGCTCGGAAAGCTGGACGTCGGCGGCGCGCCGTCGAGGTGCGACACATCGGGTCGCGAGCGATCGACGAGGAGCGTGATCGTCAGGAACATGGTCACCTCCCCGGCCATCGCGACGACCACGAAGACGATGTCGGGCCATCTGCGGCGGATCGCGCACGCGATCACCACGACGAGGGCGATGCCGATCACCACGAACGTGCTGGCGAGGTTGCTGAACGTGGCGCTCACCTTGTTCCACGCCTGCGAGCGATGGTCGGCGAACCATTCCGAGATGCGGTGATCCACACCGGTGGAACCGGGCATCTGCGACCCGATCGCGACCGCTGTGCCGACGAGCCCGAACCAGACGAGGGCGAGGACTCCGAGACGGTGACGGTCGGCTGGTTCGATCGTGGGCACGTCGCTGGCGTACCCAGTCGACGCGTCTTCGAACCGTGCCGAAACCGGGCCGAAACCGTGTCAGATCAGTGCCACGGACCAGTGCCGACGGCGGGCCGTTTGACGCGATTGTCGCCTGGGTAAATGGTTTCCGTGCCTGTCCTGATCGCCGTCATCGTCGCCGTATTGGTGGTCACGGTGGGATTGGGGCTCGTCGCCCGCACCGGTCGGGCGCACGATCCCGCCGACGTCGGTGAGGGCGCCAAGGACCTGTTGGTCAGCGAGGCTCGCCGTCATCCTCGGTTTCAGCAGTTCCTGCTCGAACGGCGCGACCCTGCCAAGGCGACCGGGTTGGCCCTCACCGTCGCACTTGCTCTCGCCGCAATCGCCACGCTCGCCATCGGTCTGTTGCTGGAGATGGTGCAGAGCCGGCAGGGCTTCGCACGGTGGGACAACTCCGCCGCACGCTGGGGAGCGGCGCATTCATCGGGCACGGTCAAGCACATCCTGTTGTGGATCACCACGCTCGGGAGCACGCCGTTCGTCATCGGCGTCGTGGTGGTCGTCGGCGCGATCGAGTTCGTTCGCCTCAGAACGCGCGCCGCCCCGCTGTTCCTCGCCACTGTGGTGGTGGCCGAACTGATCGTGAACAACCTGGTCAAAGCGATCGTCAGCCGCGACCGGCCCGACATCCACCGGGTCGTGCACGCGTCGGGTTATTCGTTCCCATCCGGCCACTCGGCCGCGACCGCCGCGACGTACGCCGCTGTCGCGCTCCTGCTCGGCAGCCGGCGGAGCAGGCGTACGAAAGCCCTTCTCGCCGGCATCGCCGGTGGCCTCGCCGTCGCGGTGGCGACCAGCCGGGTGCTGCTCGGCGCACATTGGCTGACCGATGTGATGGCCGGGGTCGCGCTCGGCTGGGGTGTGTTCGCGATGTGTTCCATCGCGTACGGCGGGCGTCTGCTGCACTTCGGCGAGCCGGTGCAGGAGGCCCAGCAGACCGCTGTCACCGACATCCACCGGGCTCCGGCGGTTCGACCCGCCGCCACGTCCGCGGCCTCATCCGCCGCCCAGTCCAGCGTCTCGTCACGTTGACGTCGTTGTCGGCGTTGACGTCGTTGACGTCGTTGCCCGGATTTCCTGAATTGCCCGAGAAGAGGATTCGATGACCAAGGTAGCCGTGATCGCCCATTCGAAGAAGATCCTCGGGGAGGGCTTGGGGCGTCTCCGCGAGCTGCTCGCCGAGCACGGAGTCACCGACCCTCTGTGGTACGAAGTGCCGAAGAGCAAGAAGGTGCCCAGCCGGGTCGAGGAGGCATTGAAGGAGGGAGCGGAGCTCATCTTCATCTGGGGCGGGGACGGCAGCGTGCAACGCTGCATCGACGCCGCGGTCGGCTCGGCGGCGACCCTCGCGATCCTGCCCGCCGGCACGGCCAACCTCCTCGCGCACAACCTGACCATCCCCATCGACCTCGAACAAGCGGTGCTGGTCGGTCTGCGCGGGCTCGACCGGCATCTCGACGTCGGCCGGATGAACGG
>Ga0075364_10001444_pt1 | contig 12892 bp, 14 predicted proteins | sample EndMetdeltDD1764_FD_71517 | JGI IMG/M metagenome (GOLD analysis project Ga0075364, IMG submission 71517) | Populus endosphere microbial communities from Tennessee, USA - Endosphere MetaG P. deltoides DD176-4 | ecosystem: Host-associated > Plants > Roots > Endosphere | place: USA: Tennessee... | reverse complement strand
AGGCGCACGGCACCCAGATCATCGTGACCAAGAACATCATCAGCAACGAAGCCGGTGACACCGTGCAGGAGACCTACACGACCCTGGCGGGCCGTGCCGGCGAGGATGGGGAAGAGGGTTTTTCTGATGGCGCTGCGTGAGTTCAGTTCTGTCCAGGTGGGTGACCAGCTTCCGGAGCGGGTCTATCCGTTGACCCGCCAGGACCTGGTGAACTATGCGGGCGTCTCCGGTGACTTGAACCCCATCCACTGGGACGACGAGATCGCCAAGGTCGTCGGGCTGGACACCGTGATCGCACACGGGATGCTGACCATGGGCATCGGTGGCGGCTATGTGACGTCGTGGGTCGGCGACCCCGGCGCCGTCACCGAGTACAACGTGCGGTTCACGGCCGTGGTGCCGGTACCGAATGACGGCAAGGGCGCCGAGCTCGTCTTCAGCGGCAGGGTGAAAGCTGTCGATCCCGAGAGCAAGTCGGTGACCATCGCATTGACCGCGACCACGGGTGGCAAAAAGATCTTCGGCCGGGCCACCGCGTCCGCGAAGCTCGCGTAGGCGGGGTTCGTTTATGGCACTCAAAACCGACGTCCGCGGGATGCATTGGATATACCCGGACTACTTCCAGGTCGGCCGCGAGCAGGTTCGCGCATTCGCGCGAGCGGCCAAGTACGACAATCCCGCCTATTTCGATGAGGCGGCGGCCGCCGAATTGGGCTACCAGGCCCTCGTTGCGCCGCTGACGTTCGTCTCGATCTTCGCGAAAATCATCCAGGACGACTTCTTCCGGAATGTCGACGTGGGCTTGGAGACCATGCAGATCGTCCAGGTCGACCAGCAGTTCATCTACCACAGGCCGATTTGTGTCGGCGACAAACTCTTCGGGCGTATGGACATCGAGTCCGTGAACGAGCGCTTCGGCGCCGACATCGTCGTCACGAAGAACACCTGCTCGAACGAAAACGGCGACGTCCTCCTGCGCGCCTACACCACCTTGATGGGACACGAGGGTGACGACTCCATCCAGCTCAGATGGGACAAGGAAACCGGGCAGGTCGTCAGAACCGCGTAATTAGTATCTGGCTCCTACGTGCATGTACACTCGGACCTCGGGGTTTTCCCAACATCAGCGCGCTGTCCGTCGGTTCGCGATCGCCGACCGGGGGGCGCGTGTGTCATGTAAGCCCCGGCACGAGTAGGTTGGCCTGCCAACCGCGAAGGGGCGTAGCTCAACTGGCAGAGCAGCGGTCTCCAAAACCGCAGGTTGCAGGTTCAAGTCCTGTCGCCCCTGCTGACGGCGGTGTCGCGTCATGGTGGACACTGGGTGGAGACTGGGATAGCGAACGAAGGAGCGTGCGGTGAGCGACGAAGGCGATGCTGCCAACGACGCCGCCAGCGACGGCGGCGACGCTGAGGAGCGCAGCGACAGCGGCGGTCGGACGGCCGTGGTGACCAAGGCTGCCGCGCGCCCGCAACGCCCCACCGGCAAGCGGACCCGCCAGCGCGTGTCGGATGCCGAGGACGACGAGTCGTCGGTCGACGACAAGACCGAGCCTTCCAAGAAAGACTCGGCCAAGAAGGCCAAGTCGGCGGAGAAATCCAAGAAGGCCAAGTCGGCCAAGAAATCCAAGAAAACCGGACCCGCCAAGGCGCGCCCGGCTAACCCGATCGCATTCGTCTACAACTACCTCAAGCAGGTCGTTGGCGAGATGCGCAAGGTGATTTGGCCCAACCGCAAACAGATGGTCACCTACACCTCGGTGGTGCTGGCATTTCTGGCCTTCATGGTGGCGCTGGTCGGCCTCGCTGACCTGGGCCTGACCAAGCTGGTCCTGTTGGTGTTCGGCTGAGGTTTTGAAAGTGACAGAGAGGACAGAGAACCGTGACTGCGTTCGACGGTGACACGTCCGCGGGTGAGGCGATCGACCTGCAAGAGGCGAGCACCGAACAGGTTGACGAAACGCCGCGCGAGGAGATCGACCTGCAAGAGGCGAGCACCGAACAGGTTGACGAAACGCCGCCCGAGGAGATCGACCCGGCCGCCGCACTCAAGGCGGAGCTGCGCAGCAAGCCCGGCGACTGGTACGTCATCCACTCCTACGCGGGCTACGAGAACAAGGTGAAAGCCAACCTCGAAACCCGTGTGCAGAACCTTGACGTCGGCGACTACATCTTCCAGGTGGAGGTGCCCACCGAAGAGGTCACCGAGATCAAGAACGGCCAGCGCAAGCAGGTCAACCGCAAGGTGCTGCCCGGTTACATCCTGGTGCGCATGGACCTGACCGACGACTCGTGGGCCGCGGTGCGCAACACCCCGGGGGTCACCGGGTTCGTCGGCGCGACGTCGCGCCCGTCGTCGCTGGCGCTTGACGACGTGGTGAAGTTTCTGCTGCCGCCCGGGGCGACGAAGAAGGCCGCCAAGGGGGCGGCCAGCACCGCCGCCGCGGCCGAGACGGGTGGGCTGGAACGTCCGGTTGTCGAGGTCGACTACGAGGTGGGCGAATCGGTCACCGTTATGGACGGACCCTTTGCCACGCTGCCGGCCACGATCAACGAGGTCAACGCCGAACAGCAGAAGCTCAAGGTGCTGGTGTCCATCTTCGGCCGCGAAACACCCGTGGAACTGGCCTTTGGTCAGGTCTCCAAGATCTAGACGAGCTAGCCCCCCGGGGCTCTCGAACCAAGCAAAACCAGGAAGGAACCTAGACACGTCATGGCCCCGAAGAAGAAGAAAGTCGTTGGGCTGATCAAGCTGCAGATTCAGGCGGGTCAGGCCAACCCTGCGCCGCCAGTTGGTCCCGCGCTCGGCCAGCACGGCGTCAACATCATGGAGTTCTGCAAGGCGTACAACGCCGCGACGGAGAACCAGCGCGGCAACGTCATCCCGGTGGAGATCACGGTCTACGAGGACCGCAGCTTCACCTTCACGCTCAAGACACCGCCGGCCGCCAAGCTGCTGCTCAAGGCCGCGGGCGTGCCCAAGGGCTCCCCGGAGCCGCACAAGACCAAGGTCGCCAAGGTCAGCTGGGCTCAGGTGCGCGATATCGCCGAGACCAAGAAGTCGGACCTCAACGCCAACGACATCGACGCCGCCGCGAAGATCATCGCCGGCACCGCCCGGTCGATGGGCATCACCGTCGAATAATCGAAGAACGCGTGGGAGGGCCAGCTTCGGCCCGCTGACTAACCACGACCCAACACCAGATTGGATATTCAAAATGAGCAAGAACAGCAAGGCATATCGCGCCGCCGCCGAGAAGGTGGACCGCACCAACCTCTACACCCCGCTGCAGGCGGCCAAGCTCGCCAAGGAGACGTCGTCGACCAAGCAGGACGCGACCGTCGAGGTGGCGATCCGGCTCGGCGTCGACCCGCGCAAGGCGGACCAGATGGTCCGCGGCACTGTCAACCTGCCGCACGGCACCGGTAAGACCGCCCGGGTCGCGGTGTTCGCGGTCGGTGAAAAGGCCGAGCAGGCCCAGGCGGCTGGGGCCGACATCGTCGGAAGTGACGACCTGATCGAGAAGATTCAGGGCGGGTTCCTGGACTTCGACGCCGCGATCGCGACCCCCGACCAGATGGCCAAGGTCGGTCGCATCGCCCGGATCCTGGGTCCGCGCGGCCTGATGCCGAACCCGAAGACCGGCACCGTCACCCCCGACGTCACCAAGGCCGTCGCCGACATCAAGGGCGGCAAGATCAACTTCCGGGTGGACAAGCAGGCCAACCTGCACTTCGTCATCGGTAAGGCGTCCTTCGACGAGAAGAACCTGGCCGAGAACTACGGCGCCGCGCTCGAAGAGGTGCTGCGGCACAAGCCGTCGTCGTCCAAGGGCCGCTACCTGAAGAAGATCGTCGTGTCGACGACGACGGGCCCGGGCATTCCGGTCGACCCGTCCATCACCCGCAACTTCGTCACGGGGGAGTAGGCCTTTTCCCGCTCGGCGGATTACCCGCCGCACTCGGCGATGCGCCGGCGCAGGAAATCGCGGCCCGGCTCGGAACCGTTGGACTCCAACGCCGTTCGGTACCAGGTGAACGCCTCGGCGCGGCGTCCCGCTCGCCGCAGCAAGTCGGCGCGGACCGTCGCGGCCAGGCTGGACCGGCCCAGCCGCGGATCATCCGCCACCTGGTCCAGCGCGGCCAGGCCGGCGTCGGGGCCGTCGCGGAAACCGACGGCCAGCGCCCGGTTGGCCCGCACCACCGGCGAGTCCGTCAGCTGCAGCAGCCGATCATAGGCGGCGCAGATGGTCGCCCAGTCGGTCTGTTCCCAGGACGGCGCCGTCGCGTGCAGCGCGGCGATCACCGCCTGCGGCAGGTAGGGACCGGTGGATCCCTCGGCCTGGCGCAGCCGGTCCAGGCCGCGCGCGATGCGGCCGCGGTCCCACCGGCGACGGTCCTGTTCGTCGAGCGGCACCAGCGCCCCGGTGTCGTCCACCCGGGTTGTTCGCCGCGAATCATGCAGCAGCACAAGGGCCGCGAGTGCCTGCGCCTCGCGCTCGCGCGGCATCAGCCCGCACAGCTCCCCGGCGAGGCGGACCCCTTCGTCGCACAGTTCATCGCGGATGGCCGAGGGTCCCGCCGTCGACCAGTAGCCCTCGGTGAACACCGAGTAGATGCAACCGAGGACGTGGGGTGTGCGCTCGGGCAGCAGTTCGGCCGGGGGCACCCGCAGCGGTATGTTGGCGTGCCGGACCTTGTTCTTGGCGCGCGTGATTCGCTGCCCTACCGCCGTCTCTGTCTGCAGTAGCGCTCGAGCGATCTCGGCGACGGTCAACCCGGACACCAGCCGCAGCGTGAGCGCGAGCTGCGACGGTCGGTCGAGCGCCGGGTGCGCGCAGGTGAACATCATCCGCAGCTCGTCGTCGCGAACCGGATGGGGGTCGGTGCGATCCGTACGTGCCCGAATATCGTCAATCACGGCCGCCAATTCCCTTCCAGGACGCACGGATTCGCGGCGAAGCCGGTCCCGGGCGCGGTTGCGGGCGACCGTCACCAGCCACCCGCCGGGATGATCCGGCACCCCGTCGCGGGGCCAGGTGCGCAGCGCTTCCGCGCAGGCTTCCTGGACGGCGTCTTCCGCGATCGTGAGGTCACCGGACCATCGCGCGATCGCGGCGACGGCTGGACCCCACTCGCGCCGAAAGACGCCGTCCAGGTTGGACATTCGCGGTCTTACAGCCCCGAGACTCCAGCCAGTTGCCGCAGCTGCACCGTCGAAGCGGGGATCATTGAAGCGATCTTGATTGCCTCGTCGCGATCCGCCGCGCCTAGCAGGTAGATGCCGGTGGCGATTTCGGCGCCTTCCACATAGGGCCCGTCGGTGATCAGGACCTCGCCATCGCGCACCCGCACGGTCGTCGCGGTGGACCGATCGTGCAACGCGGCGCCGCCGATGATGTGATCGCCCGCGGCCGCACTTAGATCGGCGTGCTTTGCCGCCATTTCGTCCCATTCCGGTGTGCCGGGTGTGTGTGCGGTTGCAGCCGGTTCCAGCAGCAGCGCGAGCCAGTCGTTGCCGGTGAGCGCGCGGGACGGCTCAAGTGTGTGGACCGCGGGCCACACTTCCACCGCCCCGAACGTGGCGAGCGGGATATCGCGCGCCAGGGCCAGCGCCTCGTCGAGGTTTTCCGCTTCGAACACGTAGTAGCCGCAAGCCACCTCGGCGGACTCGGCGAAGGGGCCGTCGGTGACCATCGGCGCGTCCGGGCCGCCGGTGATGACCACCGCGCCGGCAGCGGGCGCCAGCGCGTCGCCGGATTTGATCGCCGGACCGGCCTTGGCGTGGAAGCTCTCCCAGGCCGCCATCGCGGTGGCCGGGTCGTCGGGTGTGCGGTCTTGCTCGTTGCTGATCAACAGCGCGAAATACTGCATGTGCGTCACCTCCGATAGCGAGCGAAGCCTCGTGCTCCACTCTCTACCTATCCGACGAACGACGCAGCCCTAATCCGACACCGTGCGGAAAATCAGGCCCGACTAGGACGCGGCGCCCGGCTTGAGGTAGGTCACCAGGCTGCAGTCCAGCATCTCGTCGCCGAAATAGTGCTCGCAGCCACGCAGATATTTCATGTAGCGGTCGTAAACCTCTTGGGAAGTGATCGCGATGGCCTTGTCCCTGTTGGACTGCAGCGTGTCGCCCCACATCCGCAGCGTCTTGACATAGTGCGGCTGCAACGAAAGTGGTTCGGGGACAACGAATCCCGCTTTTTCGCCGTGTTCGACCATCATCTCGGTGGTGGGCAGGCGGCCGCCCGGAAAGATCTCGGTGACGATGAACTTGATGAAGCGCACCGTTTCGAAGGTGAGCTTCTTGCCGCGGGCATTCATGTTGTAGGGGTGGTAGCTGACGCTGCTCTGGACGGTCATGCGGCCGTCCTCGGGCATGATGTCGAATGTCCTCTTGAAGAAGTCGTCGTAGTTCTCGTGCCCGAAGTGCTCGAACGCCTCGATCGACACGATCCGGTCGACGGGGTCGCCGAAGTCTTCCCAGCCGTGCAGCCGCACCTCACGCGAACGGTTGGTGTCGATCGAAGCCAGCAGCTGCTCAGAGCGGGCGTGCTGGTTCTTGGATAGCGTCAGGCCGATGACGTTGACGTCGTACTTCTCGACGGCGCGCTTCATGGTGGTGCCCCAACCGCAGCCGATGTCCAGCAGCGTCATGCCCGGCTTGAGGTCCAGCTTGTCCAGGTTGAGGTCGATCTTGGCGTACTGGGCTTCCTCCAGCGTGATGTCCGGCGGCTCGAAGTAGGCGCAGCTGTAGGTCCGCGTCGGGTCCTGGAACAGGGCGAAGAAATCGTCGGAGACGTCGTAGTGGGCCTGGATGTCTTCGGAACGCGTCCGCGTCTTCGTCGGGCTAGGCGGATGGTCGGCCATTGTCGTCTTGCTCTCCTGGATCGTGTTCACTGCCTAACACACGCGCGAAGCGCTGGCCTCAACGTGCAACATTATTTTTCCAGCGTGAAGTGGTTGCAGTCGATGTAGCCCACCCGGAATGCCTTGACGCAGCCGGTCAGATAGTGCATGTACTTGTCGTACATCTCTTCGGACTGGAGCGCGATCGCCTCGTCCCGGCGCGCCGCCAGGGCCTCGACCCAAAATTCGAGGGTCTTGGCGAAGTCCGATTGCAGGGACTGGACGCGGGTGATGTTGAAACCCACCTTCGCCGCGTGCTCTTCCACCTTCTCGATCATCGGCAGCCGCCCGCCGGGGAAGATCTCGGTCACGATGAACCTGATGAACTTGGCCAACTCCATCGTCACCGGAATGCCGCGCTCCATCATTTGCTTTGGATGCAGCCCGGTGATCACGTGCAGCAGCATCACGCCGTCGCTGGGCAGGGCTTCGTAGGCGAACTTGAAGAAATCGTCATAGCGGTGGAAGCCGAAGTGCTCCAGCGCTTCGATGGTGACGATACGGTCCACCGGATCGCTGAAGTCGGCCCAGTCGCGGAGCAGCACCCGGTGCGAGCGATTGCTGTCCACGCTGTCGAGCAGCTGCTGGCAGTAGGCGTGCTGGTTCTCCGACAGGGTCAGCCCGACGACGTTGACGTCGTACTTCTCGACGGCGCGCTTCAGCACCGAACCCCAGCCGCAGCCGATGTCCAGCAGCGTCATGCCCGGCTCCAGCTTGAGCTTGCCCAGCACCAGGTCGATCTTGGCCAACTGTGCCTCGTGCAGGGTCATGTCATCGCGTTCGAAGTACGCGCAGCTGTAGGTGCGTGTCGGATCTACGAACAGGGCGAAGAATTCGTTTGACAGGTCGTAGTGCGCCCGCACGTCGTCCGAATTTGACCGCAAGCTTCCGGCGCGAGTTGAGGTGTCAGACATGTGCCCTCCCGATGCCACTGGTACCCGCGCGGGGTGACCATCCCCGGGACCCTACACGGGCCCGCGGATATCCTCGGCATTTGCGCGCGCTTAGACCGATTTTTCTCGATCGGGGTCCGCCAGGCATCGGTCTGACCTGCTCAAACACTACTTCTCCAAGGTGAATTGGTTGACGTCGATGTAGCCGGTCCGAAAGGCGTTGGCGCAGCCTGTTAGGTACTTGATATAGCGCTCGTAGACCTCTTCGGACTGGATCTCGATGGCCTCGTCCCGGTGCGCCTCGAGTGCCTCGGCCCACAGGTCAAGGGTCCGTGCGTAATGCGGCTGCAGCGACTGGCGGCGGGTCAGCGTGAAACCGGCCTTTGCCGAGTGATCCGCCACTTTCTCGATCGACGGCAACCGTCCGCCCGGGAAGATCTCGGTGACGATGAACTTGATGAAGCGGGCCATCTCGAACGTCAGCGGTATGCCGCGTTCGGTGCACTGCTCCGGCAGCAGACCGGTGATCGTGTGCAGCAGCATCACCCCGTCGGTGGGCAGGATGCGGTGGGCCAGCGCGAAGAAGTCGTCGTAGCGGTCGTGGCCGAAGTGCTCGAACGCGCCGATCGACACGATGCGGTCGACGGGCTCGTCGAACTGTTCCCAGCCCTGCAGCAGCACCCGCCTGCTCCGCGGGGTGTCCATCTCGTCGAACGACTTCTGCACGTGGGCGGCCTGGTTCTTCGACAACGTCAGGCCGATGACGTTGACGTCATACTTCTCGATCGCCCGGCGCATCGGAGCGCCCCAGCCGCAACCCACGTCGAGCAGCGTCATGCCGGGCTGCAGGCCGAGCTTGCCCAGCGCCAGATCGATCTTGGCGAGCTGGGCCTCTTCCAGCGTCATGTCGTCGCGCTCGAAGTACGCGCAGCTGTAGGTCTGGGTGGGGTCCAGAAACAGCCGGAAGAAGTCGTCGGACAGGTCGTAATGCGCCTGCACATCTTCGAAGTGCGGCGTTAGCTTTTCAGCCATGACGTGGTGTGCCTTTCTGGACCCAGATGGCCCCCAATAGCGCATGCGAAACTTAGTGGAACTCCCCCACGCATGCTTGAGGCATGCTAGCCGACTCGGGTCGGTACAACTAAACCGCGAACGAGTTCTCCCAGGTCAGGGCGCTAACGCCTGAGGGCGGGCGTTACTTCGTCAGGGTGTACTGGCCGACGTTGGAGATGCCTTTGCGGAAGAGCCTCGCGCAGCCAGTCAGATAGTGCATGTAGCGCTCGTAGACCTCTTCGGACTGGATGGCGATGGCGCGTTCGCGATTAGCCCGCAGATTGGCCGCCCAGATGTCCAAAGTACGTGCGTAATGTGGCTGCAGGTATTGGATTTCATCGACCGAGAACCCGCTGGCCTGTGAATTGTCGACGATATCGGCTTCGCCACACATCCCCCCGCCGGGGAAGATTTCTGTGCCGAGGAACCGAAAGAACCGCAGATCACTCATCGTCACCGTGATGCCATTCGGCCGCCAGTGCGTCTGCGGGTAGGTGAATATGCTGTGCAACAGCATCCGGCCGTCATCGGGAAGGATGTCGTAGGTGCGGTCGAAGAACGCGGGCCAACGGTCCTTTTTGAACGCGTCGAACGCCTCGATGGTGATGATCCGGTCGACTTTCTCGTCGAACTCTTCCCAGCCCTGCAGCCGCGCCTCGGCATGGCGTGCGGTTGGGATCGCGGCCAGCCGGGCTTTGCTGCGCTCATAGTGATTGCGGCTCAGCGTGATACCGATGACGTTGACGTCATACTTCTCGACGGCCCGGACCACCGCGCCGCCCCAGCCGCAGCCGACGTCGAGCAACGTCATCCCCGGTTCAAGGTCGAGCTTGTCCAGCGCCAGATCCAGCTTGGCGAGCTGCGCCTCTTCCAGGGTCATGTCGTCGCGCTCGAAGTAGGCGCAGGTGTAGACCCAGGTGGGGTCGAGGAACAGTCCGAAGAAGTCGTCGGAAATGTCGTAAGCCGATTGCGACTCTTCGTAATACGGTCTCAGTTTGGCCATGTCAGAAACCCTCCTGTGCCAACCGTACCGGGCTAACGTGCCCCGGCGAAATTGGTCTTGAGCTCTCGGATTACGCGATCCCAGAGTTGCTGGGGCAGGTCATGCCCCATGCCGTCGACGAGCACCAGCCGGGCCCCGTCGATCGCCCGGGCGACCGCGCGGCCGCCGAAGGGCCGCATCAGCTTGTCGGCTCGCCCGTGAATCACCACGGTCGGCGCGACGATGCGCCGGTCGTAGTGCAGCAGGCTGCCGCTGCCCAGGATCGCGCTGAATTGCTGGGCGATGCCCCACGGGTGGAAGTTGCGGTCGTAGCTCTCGGCGGCGTCGGCGCGTGCCTGCTCGTCGGGCGTGCGGTAGCGGGGACTTCCGATGATCTTGCCGACCCGCACGGAGTTCTCGAGGATGACGTCGCGCGGTGAATCCGCCGGCGGGCCCTTGAGTAGCGCCAGCAGGGCGCGCGGCGCCGGCGGCGGCAAGAACGGGTGATTGTTGCTCGAGAAGATGATCGCGAGGCTTCTTGTGCGCTCGGCGAATCGCGCGGCGAAGACCTGGGCGATCATGCCGCCCATCGAGGCCCCCACGATATGCGCACGCTCGATGTCCAGGTGATCCAGCAGCGCGCCGGCGTCGTCGGCCATGTCTTCCAGCGTGTACGCCGCCTTGCTGGGCAGACCGAGCCAGGAGCGCGCCAGCCGCGTCACCATCGGCTGCTCGGAGCGGTGCCGTTCCGTCTTGGTGGACAGCCCGACATCGCGGTTGTCATAGCGGATGACGCGGAGGCCCAGGCCGACGAGCTGCTCGCAGAAGCCGGTGCGCCACAACAGCATCTGCGCGCCAAGGCCCATGATTAAGAGCACGGCTGGGTCGTCGACGTCACCCATGTCCTCGTAATACAGCTTCACGTCACCGGAAACCGCCGTCCCGCTGCGGACCTCCATTTAGACCTCTACATCCGATTGATGCTCGCGGCTGACCTCGACCATGAAGTTCGCGAAGTACCCAGTCAGCTGCGGGTCGGACATCATCTGCCACTTCGGCGCCAGCAGCTTCATGTACCGCTCGACATAGAGGAACTGCTTGCCGATCAGCACGAGCTCGCGGGGCAGCTTGACGTCGTAGGCGTCGGCCAGTGTGGACAGCTGCCGGCCGATGTCGGCATACGACATGTCGCCCAGCGTCTGCATCGTGAGCGGGGTGGCGAAGCGCTCCAGGTCCTTGGCGGCCTGGGCCTCGGGCTTCACGGTCCCGACGGCGCCCATCAGCACGACGATCTTGCCCGCCGACGCGTGGTCCTTCTTCACCAGCAGCGCGTACACCAGCTCACGCAGCAGCCAGCGGGTGCGCGGATCGATGCGGCCCATGATGCCGAAGTCGAAGAACACAATGCGGCCCTCGTCGTCGACATACAGGTTGCCGGCGTGCAGGTCGCCGTGGAACAGGCCGTGTCTCAGCCCGCCTTCGAACAGGCTGAACAATAGGGCCTTGACCAGCTCGGTGCCGTCGAACCCGGCCTTGCGGATGGCCGCCGCGTCGTCGATGCGGATGCCTTGCACGCACTCCATGGTCAACACGCGTTCCGTGGTGAAGTCCCAGTACACCTGCGGCACCCGGATGTTCTTGCCCAGCGGCGAGCCCTGCAGATGAGAGATCCATGCGTCCATCGACTGCGCTTCGAGGCGGAAGTTCAGCTCCTCGGCCAGGTTGTCGGCGAAGTCGGCGACGACGTCTTGCGCCGAGAGCCGCCGGCCCAGCTTGGCCATTTCGACGGCCTGCGCGAAACGCTTCAGGATCTGCAGGTCGGCGGCGACACGGCGGCGGATGCCCGGCCGCTGGATCTTGACGACGACGTCCTCGCCGGTCTTCAGCGTCGCGTAGTGCACCTGCGCGATGGAAGCCGACGCGAACGGCTCCTCCTCGAAGCTGGCGAACAGGTTGGACGGTTCGTCGCCGAGCTCCTCGACGAACAGCTTGTGGATCTCGTCAGTGTTTGCGGGTGGGACCCGGTCGAGCAGGCCGCGGAACTCGCGGGACAGCGACTCGCCGAAGGCGCCGGGGCTGGACGCGACGATCTGGCCGAATTTGACGTAGGTCGGGCCCAGGTCGGCGAATGTCTGGGGGAGCTGCTTGATCGCCTTTTGCTGCCAGGGCCCCTTGCCCGGCAGCTTGGCGACGACCCGAGCGGCGGTGCGGGTGACCTGCCAACCGGTGACGGCTACCCGGGCCGCTTCGACCGGCAACGGCACCCGGTCCAGCTTGGCCACCTCGCGATGTTTGGTGGAACTCATCTCAGCAGTGTGCCAAACCGGTGGTGTCAAGTCCCAATTTGCTGTGACCCCGCTCACCGGCCGGGTAGCGCCAGGGTGAAGTTTTCGGTGAGCGCCTCGATGATCGGGCGCCACACGGGTTCGGGAAGGTCGTGGCCCATGCCGTCGACCACGACGAATCGTGCGCCCGGGATGGCCGCCGCGACCGCGCGCCCGTTGCGCGGCCGCACCATCGGGTCCGCCGACCCGTGCAGCACCACGGTCGGCGCGGCGATCGCCTTGCTGTACGCCAGCAGGCTGCCGGTGCCCAGCATGGCGTCGAACTGGCGCAGCATGCCCGGCGGGTAGGTGCAGCGGTCCGCGAGGTGTCGCACGCGCTGCCGCAGCTCGCCGTCCGACGGCAGGAAGTTGGGCCCGTTGAACACCGCGATGTTGCGCACCTCGAAGGCCAGCCTCTCCTCGGGCGACGCGTCCTTGGCCGGTGAGTCGAACGCCAGCTTGATCACCCGCCAGGCCGGCGGCGACGACAGCGCCTTGCCGGTGGTCGACATGATGATCCCCAGCGACGCCACCCGCGCGGGCTGGCTGGCCGCCAGGATTTGGGCGATCATCCCGCCCAGCGACGCGCCCACCACGTGCGACCGGGCGATGTCCAGATGATCGAGCAGCGCGACGACATCCTCGGTCATGTCGATCAGGGTGTAGGGCACCGGGCTTGGCCTGCCCAACAGATAGCGGCCCACCCGCCGATAGACCGACCCCTCGGCGCG
>Ga0075364_10001443_pt1 | contig 12892 bp, 12 predicted proteins | sample EndMetdeltDD1764_FD_71517 | JGI IMG/M metagenome (GOLD analysis project Ga0075364, IMG submission 71517) | Populus endosphere microbial communities from Tennessee, USA - Endosphere MetaG P. deltoides DD176-4 | ecosystem: Host-associated > Plants > Roots > Endosphere | place: USA: Tennessee... | reverse complement strand
GGCCGACGTCGTGCTGGTCGCCGCGGGCACGGTCCGGGCCGAGCGCTACGGGCCGCCACGCCCGAGCGACGAGGTGCGACACCAACGCCGCGCCCGAGGCCAGGCCGAGGCGCCGCGCCTCGCAATCGTGACCCGCAGCCTCGATCTCGACCTCGACGCGCCGCTGTTCGCCGATGCCGAGCAGCCGCCGTTCGTCGTCGTGTCGGCCGACGTCGACCCGACACGCCGATCGGCGGCCGCCGAGCGGGCGCAAGTGCTCGTGTGCGGCGAGCGCGAGGTCTCGCTCACCCTCGCGCTGCAGGCACTGCACGCCGAGGGGGCCCGGGTCGTCCTGGTCGAGGGCGGGCCGTCGCTGAACGGCCAGCTCGTGGCCGCGGACCTCGTGGACGAGCTGTGCCTCACGGTGTCGCCGCTGCTCGTCGCCGGGTCGAGCGCGCGCGTCGCCCACGGTGACCGGTCGATCGCGACGAGGATGCGCGTGCGGCGCATCCTCGAGGACGACGGCCTGCTCTTCCTGCGCTACACGCGCTGAGGCGCGACGAGCAGCGGCGCGGCCATCACCGGCGCTTGGGCGCCGTCGACTTGAGCAGTCCGACCTCGCGTTGGAAGTCTGCGGGATCGTCGAAGTCCTTGTAGACGCTCGCGAAGCGGACGTACGCGACCTGGTCGAGCTCGCGCAGCCGTTCGAGCACACCGAGGCCGATGAACTCGGAGCTGATCTCGTTGCCCTGGAGGCGTGCCGCGTCCTCGATCGCCGTGGCGAGACCCACGATCGCGTCATCGGAGACGGGACGACCCTTGGCCGCCGCCTGCACGCCCGATTCGATCTTGGTCCGGTCGAACGGTGTCCGATCGCCCGAGCGCTTGACCACCACGAGCGGCACCTCCTCCAGGCGTTCGAAGGTGGTGAAGCGCCGGCCGCAGGCGAGGCACTCTCGCCGGCGCCGGATCGCGGTGCCGTCGTCGGTCGTACGCGAGTCGACCACCTTGTCGTCGAAGCTCGCACACGTCGGACACCGCACGGCCTGGACGCTACCCGCGGGCTGGAGGGGCCTGTGCCCACCGGGCAACCGCACCACCAGCGCAGGGCGCCGCGATCGACCGCGCGCCGACGGGTGCGCGAGCCGAGGATCGGCGTCATCACCCCAAGCCATCGAGGTCGATCGTCTGGCCCGGACGGAGCTCGGCACCGCCGATGCGCTCGGCCAGCTCGTCGACAAGGGGCCGAACGTCGCCGTCGGGGTGCAGACGGCGGGCGATGCCCCAGAGGGTGTCGCCCGACTGCACGACGTAGCTCGTGCCTGCGGAGCCGAGGTCGGGTGCCGCGGCGGCAACCCCATCGGCGGCAGGGACCGACGGCGCAGCGGTCAGCGCCCCGGCGACGGCGAACGCCGAGGCGAGGAGCGACCCGAGCAGGACCAGCGTCGCCGCGGCGGCGAGGAGCCGACGGCGGCGCAGGACCGCCTGCGAGGGGCGAGGCGATCGGGTGACCCCGGCCGGCCGCCGGGCCGGCAGGTCGGGCACGGGGCGCAGGTGCGGCCGGCGGGGCGGAGCCAGCGGAGCGGGATCGGGGTGCGGGGCGATGATGACGGCAGCCATGTCGGCATTCTCCTCAGGGGGTGTGACATCGACGTCGGACGCCACCCGGGCGCGTTCGACTGGGCCGCAGGAGCGGCCGAGACCGGCGTGTCGACCACGTGGTGGGCCCGCCCTCCGCACCGCAACGGGCCCGACCGGTGACACGACGACGACCCGACACGTTGCGCCCGCCGGTGCTGGGGACACCGGCGATCCGCCACCACGTCGGACCGACGTGCTAGAACGAGCGTTCGTCGAACAGCTGTTCCGGCACCGCTGCAGCCAAGCACGAACAGTTGTTCGGCGTCAACCCCGTCACGATCGAACAACTGTTTGCCAACCGCCGTCGACCTCGCTACTGTGCGAACACACGTTCGTCATGCAACTGCGGCGGCATCGAACGAGATCGGCCCACCCTCTGCCCGCACTCGAGGCCAGCGCCTCCCGCCGCTCAGCGGCACCCGAGACCGATCCGTGACACGAGGAGCGACCATGTCGAGCCAGCTCACCCCCCGCCAGCAAGCCGTCCTCGACTGCATCGAAGCGGCGATGCAGTCCCGTGGCTACCCGCCGTCCGTCCGCGAGATCGGCGAGGCCGTCGGCCTCGCGTCGCCCTCGAGCGTGCACGCGCAGCTCGCCACGTTGCAGCGCCTCGGGTACCTGCGTCGCGACCCGACCAAGCCGCGCGCCATCGAGGTCCGCTACGACCCCAACTCGGGTGCGGCCATGGAACGACGGCCCGTGCGCCACGTCCCGCTGGTCGGCGACGTCGCCGCCGGCACCGACGTGCTGGCGCAGGAGAACGTCGAGGAGATCTATCCCCTGCCGGCCGACCTCACCGGTGACGGGGAGCTCTTCATGCTCCGGGTGCGGGGCGAGTCGATGATCGACGCCGGCATCCTCGACGGCGACTTCGTCGTCGCCCGGTCCCAGACGACCGCCGACAAGGGCGACATCATCGTCGCGGGGATCCCGGGCGAGGAGGCGACGGTCAAGACCTACACCCGCAAGGGCAACAAGGTCGTCCTCCTCCCCGCCAACGCCACCTACCAGCCGATGACGTTCTCGCCCGACGAGGTCCGGATCTTCGGCCGGGTGGTCACCGTCCTGCGCAAGCTCTGAGCGACGATCGGGCGGCGCTCGCCCCCGGTCCCCGGTGACGACCACGCGAGCCGGGGACCGGTGCGCGGGAGTTCCCGCGCCCAACTGCGTGAGCTGACGTCGGTACGCCGATCCGCCGCGTCCGCGGTCGGCGGTCGGCGGTCGGCGGTCGGCATTGGCAGGGGCGTCCGGGGCCGATCCGATGTGACAGGCGGAACCGGCGCCACCGGGGCGGACCGGGTCCGACGGCGGGCCCGGACACGAGGTCGTGCGGGTGGCACGCGGCGCGCTCGCGACGGATCAGGAGGCGGGACCGTGGCGCAAGACATCACCGATCGCTCGAGCGACCCGCACGAGCTGGTCGGCGTGCACCAGCTCACCGGCGGTGTGCGCGATCTCGGCATCGCCCGGCCCGAAGTTGGCGGCGGGGATCCCCCGCTGCGCGAAGCGAGCCACGTCGGTCCATCCGAGCTTGGCCCGCACCGGCAGGTCGTTGCGGGCGACGAGCGTCGAGATGAGGGGGTGGTCCAGGGCGGGCGCCGCCGCATCGGCGACGTCGACGACCTCGACCTCGTCGCCCGGCTGGATCCACGGCTCGAGCACCTCGCGCACGTGGGCCTCGGCCTGGGCGGCGCTGCGATCCGGGGCGAACCGGTGGTTCAGCACGAGCTCGACCCGATCGGGCACGACGTTGCCCGCGACACCCCCCTCGACCCGCACCGCCTGCAGCGCCTCGCGGTAGCGGCAGCCGTCGATCTCGGGTTGGCGCTCGTCGTAGACGGACAGGTCCACGAGGATGCCCCCGACACGATGGATCGCGTTGCGACCCATCCACGGTCGGGCCGTGTGCGACCGCTCGCCGGCGAGCACCACGCGGATCCGCATCGTGCCCTGGCAACCCGCCTCGAGGACGCCGTCGGTCGGCTCGCCGAGCAGCGCAGCGTCGCCGACGAGCAGGTCGGGGCGCGCGTCGAACAGCTCCTGCAGACCGCTCTCGGAGGCCGCCACCTCTTCGCGTGCGTAGAAGACGTAGGTGACGTCGACCGCGGGCTCGGCGATCGTGCGGGCGGCGTCGAGCATCACCGCGAGCCCGCTCTTCATGTCGGCCGACCCGACGCCGTGCAGGGTGTCGCCCTCGACCCGGGCGCGCTCGTTGCCGTTGGGCGGGACCGTGTCGGTGTGGCCCGCCAGGATGAGGCGGTAGGGACGACCGAGATCCGTGCGGGCGACCAGGTTGTCGCCCACGCGCGTGACGTCGAGGCCCGGGACGTCGCGCAGGTGGGCCTCGAAGTACGCGGTGATCGCGCCCTCGTCCCGACTCACCGACGCGATGTCGACGAGATCGGCCGTGAGGGCGAGGAGGTCGGTCGTCATCGCGAGGGTCGGTCGTGGTCCGGCGCGTCAGGCCGTGGCGCCGTGGTCGCGCAGGACCGCGGTGAGCTGCGACTTGTCGTGGCGCTGGCCGGGTTCGAGGCGCTTGATGATGAGCACGCACGGCAGACCGAAGTCGCCGCCGGGGAACGAGCGGGACCGGGTGGCCGACACCGCGACGCACCACGACGGCACCACGCCGCGCGAGATCTCCTCGCCCGTCTCGGCGTCGATGACGGGAACCGTGTCCGACAGGATGACGCCCGCCCCCATCATCACGCCGTCACCGACGCGGGCGCCGTTGACGATCATGCACCGGCTCCCGATCATCGTGTCGTTGCCGATGACGACGGGTGCGGCCTGCGCGGGTTCGAGGACGCCGCCGATGCCGACGCCGCCAGACAGGTGCACGTCGTCACCGATCTGCGCGCACGATCCCACCGTCGCCCACGTGTCGACCATCGTGTTCTTGCCGACACGGGCACCGATGTTGACGTAGCTCGGCATCATGACGGCGCCGCGGTCGAGGAACGACCCGAAGCGCGCCGACGCGCCCGGCACCACGCGCACACCGGCATCCGCGTAGTTCGACTTCAACGGGATCTTGTCGGCGAACTCGAACGGGCCCAGCTCGATGGTGGCCATCTGCGACTGCTTGAAGTACAGGAGGATGGCCTGCTTGAGCCACTGGTGGACGACCACCTCACCGTCGGCGGCGACCTCGGCGACGCGGGCCTGACCCGTGTCGAGCAGCTCGATCGCCTCGAAGATCGCCTGGTTGGCGGCGACGTCATCGGGCGCCAGCTCGGCGCGCTGGTCCCACAGGTCCTCGATCAGCTTCTGGAGTGCAGCCATGGGGCGACACGCTACTGCGGGTGCCCGACGGCCCGAACACGTGACCTCGTCGCCCGTGGGCCACCCGATCACGCCGGCGCGGCGAACTCCCGGCCGTCGTCGGAGCGGCGCGTGCGGGACATGCGTCCCTTGCGGGAGCGCCGGATCGGCGACGGCCACACCATCGCCGCGATCACCAGCAGGGTCGCGCCGACCAGCGCGGGGACGCCGGCCACGACCGCGAGCCCCGGCAGCGATCCGAGCGCCGAGGGTTCGCCGACCCGGGCGAGGGCCAGGGGCGGCATGTTCGACAGGTCCGGGGCCGACCGGCGCGACGGCGGGTCATCGGTCGTGCCGTCGGCGCTCACGGGGTACGAGAGCACGACGTACTTGCCGGCACGGTCGATGTCGAACGAGCCGAGGGCCCGGCCCTGCACGAACGGGATCTGGTAGGTCGTCGTCGAGCGGCCGGCCCCGTCGAGCTCCGAGCTCACGGCGATGACCCGGCCGGCCGTCGACCGCACGCTCAGGGCCAGCTTCGGCGGCCCGACCCGATCGGCGGCGCCGTCGCCCTCCTCGAAGAGCACGTACCGTCCCGGCTCGTCGACCGACAGGTTGTGCAAGGTGTCGATCGACTGCCAGCGCGTGAAGTGCAGCGGCGACAGCTGCGAGATCCAGGCCAGCGCCCCGCCGAGCGATGCGAGCAGGAACAGCACCGCCACGATCCGGACCGCGGTGGCGGTCAGCGGGACGGACCGGGTCCGGTCCAGGCGAGCGGGGACGACGAGGGGTCCCGAGATCACGGCTCGACCGGGGCAGCGGAGGACATCGCCACATTGTGGCGGAGGGGCGTCCCCCGGCGGACGTCGCCGTCCGATCGAGGCGGGGCCACCGCCGGCGGCTCAGGCGCCGAGGCGGCGGGCCACCAGCTCGAGCTGGTCGTCGGTGGCCACGAGCGCCAGTCGGACGTGATCGGCGGCGTCGGGCCCGTAGAACTCCCCGGGGCTGCCGAGCACTCCTGCCTCGACGGCCAGTCGGCGGGCGAACGCCCACGCGTCGCCGCCGGGGGCCGGCACCCACAGGTAGAACCCACCACCGGGCAGGTCGACGTCGACGTCGATCGCCTGCAGGGTCGTGCGCATCCGTCGCAGCCGGTCGAGGTAGCGGCTGCGCTGCTCGTCGACGTGGACATCATCGGCGAACGCGACGGCGCCGGCTGCCTGGACGGGGCCCGGCACCATGAACCCGGCGTGCTTGCGCAGCTCACGCAGGTACTCGACCAGCTCGCCGTCGCCGGCGTAGAAACCGGCCCGCACCCCGGCCAGGTTCGACCGCTTGGACAGCGAGTGCACCGCCACCACGCCGTCGAGACCGTGCTCGAGGATGGTGCGGCGCGGTCCGTCCCACGTGAACTCGACGTAGCACTCGTCGCTGAACACGGGGACGCCGTGCGCGCGACCCCACGCCGCCGCGGCGCCGAGGTCGTCGAGGCCACCGGCGGGGTTGCCCGGGGTGTTGACCCACAGGCACAGCGCCCGGGCGGCGTCGGCGGGGTCGATGGCGTCGAGCCGGATCCGCCAGCGGTCGTCGACGGGGACGGGCACGGCGCGACCCCCGGCGAGCCGGGCGCCCATGGCGTAGCTCGGGTAGCTGACCGCCGGGTACAGCACCGTGTCACGCGACGGCGTGCGCAGGCGCAACCAGTGCGGCACACCGGCCACCAGCTCCTTGGTCCCGACGCACGCGGCGAGGTGATCGACGGGCACGTCGACCCCGAGCCGGCGAGCGAGCCAACCGGCAGCGGCGTCCCGGTAGGCGGGCGATCCGATCGACGCCGGGTACGAGCGCTCGGCACCCGACCGGGCGAGGGCGGCGACGACCGCGGGTGGAGGTGCGTCCACCGGCGTGCCGATCGAGAGGTCGACGACGCCACCGGGGAGGGCCGAGGCGATCGCCTTCAGCTCGCCGAGCCGGTCGTACGGGTACGGCGGCGGGGTGAAGCCCTCGGTGGCGGCGGGGTCAGCCATGGGGGGTCATTCGAGCACACCCCGCGCGGTCACGATGACGCCGGCGCCACCACCCACTCACGCAGCCGGTGGGCGGACGCCGGTTCGAGCCGGGCCCGGACGCGCATGCCGAGCTCGTCGGCGTCCTCGGCGAGCACCTCGCCCTCGCGGTGGACCGACGCCAGCACGTCGCCGCGCGCGAACGGGACGAGCAGCTCGACGACCAGGTTGCGGACGCGGAGGCGGTCGCCGACGGTGCGTAGGAGGTCCTCGAAACCGTCACCGGTGCGGGCGCTCACCGCCACCGAACCAGCGTGGGCGTGCACCAGGCGCTTGGCCTCGTCGGGATCGAGGTCGGACTTGTTGAAGACCAGCAGCTCCTCGACCCCGTCGGCCCCGATCTCGTGCAGGACGTCGCGCACCGCCGCCATGTTGGCGAGCGGGTCGGGGCCCGACGAGTCGACGACGTGCACCAGCAGGTCGGCGTCGGTCACGACCTCGAGCGTCGACTTGAACGCCTCGACCAGCCCGTGCGGGAGCTTGGTGATGAAGCCGACGGTGTCGGAGAGCAGCACGGCTTCGCCGCCGGGCAGCTCGAGGCGCCGCGTCGTGGCGTCGAGGGTGGCGAACAAGCGGTCCTCGACGAGCACCCCGGCCTCGGTGAGGCAGTTGAGCAGCGTCGACTTGCCGGCGTTGGTGTAGCCGACGATGGCGACGTTCTTGAGCCGCGACCGCTTCTGGGCCTTGCGCTGCACCCCGCGGTTGTGGGCGATCGTGCGCAGCTCCGCCTCGAGGCGGTGGATGCGCCGCAGGATGCGCCGGCGGTCGATCTCGAGCTTGGACTCACCGCCACCCTGGCGGGTGCCGATGCGGCCGCTCTGCTGGTCGAAGTTGGCGCCCCGGCTGCGCAGCCGCGGCAGGCGGTAGCGCAGCTGCGCCAGCTCGACCTGCGCCTTGCCCTCAAGGCTGTGGGCGTTCTGTCCGAAGATGTCGAGGATCACCGCGGTGCGGTCGATGGCCGTGCGCCCGAGGAGCTTCTCGAGGTTGTACTGCTGCGCCGGGCTGAGCTCGTCGTCGAACACGACCGTGTCGGCGTCGACCCGTTCGCAGATGTCGCGGAGCTCGGCCGCCTTGCCGCTGCCGAGGTAGGTCGCCTTGTCCGGAGCGCTGCGGCGCTGGACGACCCGGTCGACGGCGTCGGCGCCGGCCGTGTCGACCAAGAGGGCCAGCTCGTCGAGGAGGCGCTCGGTCTCCTCGTCGTCGCCCGGGGGCAGGGTCACGCCGACCAGCACGATGCGCTCGCGGAAGGACCGGTCGATGAGCCCGCCGGACTCGCCGCCGAACTCACCGAACGCGCCGCGGTGGCTCTCGTCGTCGTCCTCGACATCGAACTCGTCGTCGTCGAACCCGTCGAGCCCGTCGTCGACGCGGTCATCGGAGCCGGCGAGGGGGCTCGCGTCGTCGAACGTGACCTCGTCGAGCAGGTCACCAACGCCGGCGCGCTCGTCGTCACGCAGCGGACCGAAGTCGTCGCCGTCGTCATCGCCGGGGTCGGTGGCCGGATCGTGCGGTTGGCGCGCCATCAGACCTCCACCGCCACACGGTCGGACGGGGCCGCAGGGTCGGTGGCGACGGGCACCGTGAGATCGGCGATGTGCACCGACGGCCCCTGCAAGGTCGCCGTACCGTCGTCCTCGATGATCACGACTGCGTCACCTCCGGGCATCGACACCGTGACCCGGTCGTCGACCGCACCCCACCCGTGGGCGACGTGGACCGCGGCGCATGCCCCCGAGCCGCACGCCTCGGTGATGCCGGCGCCGCGCTCCCACACCCGCAGTCGCAGTCGGTCGCGCGCATCGACGGCGATGTACTCGACGTTCACGCCGTCGGCGAAGCGGTCCTCGATCCACGCGCCGTGGACGGCGAGGTCGATGGCGCCGGGGTCGTCGACCTCGACGACGATGTGAGGGTTGCCCATGTCGACGGTGGCGTGGCGGACCGTCAGGGCCCGCTCGACCTCGTCGGGGACGGCGGGGCCGGCGACGGGGCGGCCCATGCCGACGGCCACCTGCATCGTCGACCCGTCCTCGCCGGGCTCGCACACCAACCGGCGGCGGCCGACGTCGGTCTCGGCGACGAGGACGCCCGCCGTCATCCCCCGGTGGCGGGCGAGCGCCTGGGCCAGGCAGCGGATCCCGTTGCCGCTGATCTCGGCCCGTCCGCCGTCGGCGTTGTAGAGCCGCATCACGACGTCGACGCCGTCGGCCGCTTGCCGCTCGTCGGCGCGCACGCCGTGGATGAGGCCGTCGGCACCGATGCCCCGGCGCCGGTCGCACAGGCGCCGCGCCAGGTCGCCGTCGACGACGAGCGGACCGCCGGCCGCCTCGTCCAGCGCGATGAGGAAGTCGTTGCCGAGCCCGTGGAGCTTGGCGAGGTGGAGCGAGGAGGTCACAGGGTCCAGTGTCGCAGGTCGAGGGTCGCGTTCCGCCGCCCGGGGCGGCGGCGCCGGCGCTGACCGCCGTCGGGCGCTGGGGAGCCAGTGTGGCGCGCGCCGATCGCGCCTCGGCGCGAATTGCCCGTGACGGGCGCGGCGCCGGGTGCCGGGTTCCCGGGGACCAGCTGCGAAGATCCCGGGATGGCCCACGACCCCCGTTCGCTCGGTCCCGACGTGCTCGCCTTCCTCGACGAGCGTCACCTCGCCACGTTCACTACGTTGCGCCCCGACGGCTCGCCCCACGTCGCGCCCGTCGGGTTCAGCTACGACCCGGCCACCGGCATCGCCCGCGTCATCTCCTTCGCCGGTGCCCGCAAGGTCCGCAACCTGCGCGAAGCCGGCCCCCGGGGTGGGCTGGCCGTGCTCAGCCAGGTCGACGGCGGCCGCTGGCTCTCGCTCGAGGGCCGGGCCGTGGTCACCGACGACCCCGACCGGGTGGCGCTCGCCGTCGAGAGCTACGCCCGGCGCTACCGCCAGCCCGGCGAGCGCCCGGACCGCGTCGCCATCGAGGTCACCGTGACCCGCGTGCTCGGTCGCGGCTGAGCGCGCCGACTCGCCGCGGGGCCGGGCGGCGGTCGCTCAGCCGGGCAGGCGAGCGAGCGCGGCGTCGATCAGGTCGTCGACGCTCGTGGCCGGATCCGCGTCGAGCCAGTCGATGCGGGGGTCGCGCCGGAACCAGCGCTCCTGGCGGCGGGCGAAGCGCCGGGTGCGGGTCACCGCCTCGTCGACGGCCACTTCGAGGGGCACGCCGTCCTCGACGTGGGTGAGCAGCTCGCGGTAGCCGAGCGCCTGGCGCGCCGTCCTCGACAGGCCGGCCGGGCGGGCCGCCAGCAGCCGCACCTCGTCCACGAACCCGGCTTCCAGCTGGGCCCGGTAGCGGGCGACGATGCGCTCGTCGAGCTCTGCACGGCTGCGGCGCACCCCGACCAGCGCGATCGGGCTGGTCGGGTACGTCTCGAGGCCCGGGCCGTAGGACGAGAACGGTCGGCCCGAACCGACGGTGACCTCGAGCGCCCGGACGACGCGCCGTCGGTTGGTGGGCTCCATCCGGGCGGCGGCCACCGGGTCGAGGGCGACGAGGCGAGCGTGCAGCGCGAGCACGTCGGCCTCGGCGTCGAGCTCGGCCCGGACGTGCGGGTACCGGCCGGGGATCTCGAGGTCCTCGACCGCGGCCCGCAGGTACAGCCCGGTGCCGCCCACGAGCACGGCCCGCCGACCGCGGCGCTCGATGTCGCCGAGCACCGAGCGCACGTCCACGGCGAAGCGGGCCACGGCGTAGTCCTCCTCGGGATCGACCACGTCGATGAGGTGGTGCACCAGCTCGGCCCGCTCGGCGGCCGACGGCTTGGCCGTGCCGATGTCCATTCCGCGGTACACCTGCATCGAGTCGACCGACACGAGCTCGACGGCGTCCGGACCACCCAGCCGGCGGGCCAGTCCCAGGGCGACGGCCGACTTGCCGCCGGCCGTGGGTCCGACGACGGCCAAGTGGCGTCCGGGCGTGACGAGCTCGCGCAGGGGCTGGAACCCGGTGGTGGCGGGGGTCGACGCGTCGGGCGCCATGGGTCAACCGAGGCCGAGCAGCTCGACCAGCAGCACGAAGAAGTCGAGCTTGAGCAGGTCCGGCGCCTCGATGCCGTACGAGTCCACGAAGGGACCCAGGGCGTGGGGGCTGACGGTCAGGGCCAGCGCCCGGGTCGCCACCGCGAGGTCGAGGTAGCGGTCGGCCACGGCCAGGCCCGACCAGTCGCCGTAGCCCGTCACCCGGTCCTGGCGCACGAGCGTGTTGGCGGGCGTGGGTCGGCCCTGCACCACGACGAGGTCGACCACGTCCTCGGCGTTGGCCGGCCGTGCCTCGTACGCCAGCTCGAGCAGGCGCTCGGGCTCGTAGCGCCGGTAGGGCGGCGACAGCTGAGCCGGCACGACGGCGCCGGCGGCCACCCGCACCGTCGCCTCGGTGAGCAGGTCGTCCACCGACCGCTCGAACGGGCACGACTCGCTGGCGAGCTCGTGCACCGATCGCAGCCCCCGGGCGAGCGCGACGATGAGCGCGTCGACATCACCGCGGTGCTCGTCGCCCGCCGCCGGCGTGCCCGGCACGACGGTGGTGACCAGGTAGCCGTCACCGCTGTCGGGATCGGCGGCCGACGCGACGACCGCGGGCACGGCGAGCCCGTTGGGCGCCGTCCCGGCTCGGGGATCGGCGGCCGCCACGGGCAGGACGCCGGTGAGCCACGCCAGACGGCGGCGCTGCGCGGCGAGGCGGTCGAGCGGACCCCCGGTGGGCGCCACCGCGAGGTCGAACGCCGCGTCTTCGGCGGTGACCCGCCAACGCGTCGAGCCGTCGGCGTCGACGGCGACCACCTGCCACCGCGCGTCACGGACGAGCTCGGCGATCGGCGCAGGCAGCTGCGCGGCGATGGCAGCGCTCGACGCGCCGCCGGGGTTGAGCGCGTCGGGCGCGCCGACGCCGGTCACGGCCGGGCGCGCCCCGGACGGGCGCTCATCCGGCGATCACCGGGATGCGGGTCCGGTGGCGGGCCGGCCCGGTCACGTCGACCAGCTCGCCACGCAGGAAGTGAGGCCCGGCATCGACCACCGCGACCTGCGCGTACGTGCCGGGCCGCAGCCGGGTCGGCGACCGGAAGTGCACGAGCTTGTTCTGCGCGGTGCGCCCCGAGGTCACGGCGGGGTCCTTCTTGGACGGGCCCTCGACCACGACGGGCTCGGTGCGCCCGATGCGGGCTCGGTGCTTGGCCAACGCCGAGCGCTCGACCACGACCCGCAGGCGCTCGAAGCGCTCGGCGGTGACCTCCGGCGGGACGAAGGCGTCGACCAGCGCCGCCGCCTCGGTCCCGGGCCGGGGCGAGTAGATGAAGGTGTAGGCGCTGTCGTACTCGGCGGCGGCCACGACCTCGAGGGTGCGCTCGAAGTCCTCGTCGGTCTCGCCCGGGAAGCCCACGATGAGGTCGGTCGTCACCGCGAGGTCGTCGATCGCCCGACGGGCGTCGGCCAGGCGCTCGAGGTAGCGCTCGGCCGTGTAGCCGCGGTGCATCGCCTTGAGGATGCGGTCGCTGCCCGACTGCAGCGGGAGGTGGAGGTGAGGGCACACCGCGGGCGCCTCGGCCATCGCCGCGATGGTCTCGGGCCGCAGGTCCTTGGGGTGCGGGCTCGTGTAGCGAACCCGCTCGATGCCGTCGACCGCGGCGGCCGCCCGCAACAGGTCGGCGAACAGCGGCCGGGGCCGGCGGGCCGGATCGCCGGCCCACCCCTCGCCGGCCGTCCACGCATCGTCCTCGGCCGCGGGCGCCGCGGTCCGTAGCCGGGTCGTCAGATCACGACCGTAGGAGTTGACGTTCTGGCCCAGCAGCGTGATCTCGGTGACGCCGTCGGCCGCCAGCCGCTCGACCTCGGCCACCAGCTCGCCGAAGGGCCGGCTGATCTCGCGGCCCCGCACCGCGGGCACGATGCAGAACGCGCAGCTGTTGTCGCAGCCGACCTGGAT
>Ga0075364_10001442_pt1 | contig 12894 bp, 11 predicted proteins | sample EndMetdeltDD1764_FD_71517 | JGI IMG/M metagenome (GOLD analysis project Ga0075364, IMG submission 71517) | Populus endosphere microbial communities from Tennessee, USA - Endosphere MetaG P. deltoides DD176-4 | ecosystem: Host-associated > Plants > Roots > Endosphere | place: USA: Tennessee... | reverse complement strand
GCCGTCATGGTCGGCTCGCTGCTGGCCGGCACCGATGAAAGCCCGGGCGAAGTTTACCTCTACCAGGGTCGTTCGTTCAAAGCCTATCGCGGCATGGGTTCCGTTGGCGCCATGGCGCGCGGTTCGGCGGACCGTTATTTCCAGGCGGAAGTGCGCGATACGCTGAAGCTCGTTCCGGAAGGTATCGAAGGTCAGGTTCCTTACAAGGGGCCGGTTTCCGCTGTGCTGCACCAGTTGGCCGGTGGCCTCAAGGCTGCCATGGGTTATGTCGGCGGCAAGGACATCAAGGACTTTCAGGAAAAGGCGACCTTTGTGCGCATTTCCGGCGCCGGTCTTCGCGAAAGCCATCCGCATGGCGTGACGATCACTCGCGAAAGCCCGAACTATCCGGGCGTCAGCTCGTAATTTAACGAAAAACTCTCCACCGATTTCAGGCGGGCCGGGCATGTTGTCCGGCCCGTTTTCGTGTCAGAACCAGCTCTTCAAAGCTGGAGGCCACGCCGATGACATCAGATCTGCTGATGACCGATACCACCGCCATGTTCTGGCCGATGATCGCGCACGCGTTCCTCGTTTTCATTCTCTATTACATGCTGTCGAAACGCCGCATGGCTGCCGTTCGCGATAAGGGTTTCGATCCTCGCCAGTTCAAGGAAAACCTCTCGGAGCCTGCGGAAAGCGTGCTGGTGCACAACAACCTGAAAAACCAGTTCGAACTTCCCGTCCTGTTTCATGCCGGTGTGCTGGCGATCTTCATCAGCAATGCCGACAATATCATCACGATAGCGCTGGCCTGGATTTTCGTGCTGTCGCGTTACGCACATTCCTATGTCCACATCACCAGCAACCGCCTGCTTCTGCGGCGCCCGCTGTTCATGGTCGGCTTTCTCGCGACTGTGCTGATGTGGGGCTGGCTGGCGATCTGGCTCGCCACCTCCTGAACCGTCGCTGATATTCGCATTCCGCAATCGACTGCTCCGGGCCCTCTGTTTGAAAAAAACGGAGGGCCTAAGTCGTTTTGGTGCTCTGGCAGAACAGTTTTGCACGGCTTTGGTGCGTTCGTTTGTTCATTTTCGGAGTTCAGAGGCCTCTGAGACGATTCTATATTTTCGCGGTATTTTTCAGAACAGTGTTCTGATTTTTTGCACATGGCCGCCTGCTGCGACATTTCGTCGGGCTTTTTTAGGCAAAATAAGTTGCGGTTTGATATTTCGCGTCATTTGGTTGCGCGCCCGGTAAGCATTCCTTCAGAATTCTGAGCAAGTTTCACAATCGCAGGTTCGAGTGTTTTCAGCGGCATGATGCAGCAGGGACAGATGGATCATGTCCGAGGCGGCCCGATGGTCGTCAGCTGCCCGATGATCGGGTGTCGCTACCCCAAGATGTTTCCATTTTTGCAGCCACCTGCTTTTGCGGGCAGCCGTTGGCTGCGTGCTTTTTGAGGTCACTATGTCGTTTCTGAAAAACACAAAAATAAAAACCAAAGTCGTTCTGGTCGTATCCCTGATGGGAGTGATGTCCTTTGCCGGCATCAGCTATGTAAGCCTTCAGTACAACCAGACCGACGCCGTCTATGGTGAGTTCATCGGCCACGAGGCGCTTGCCGCCGTTTTGAATGCCAGAACCAGCGGCAACCTCAACGCATTGGGGCTTCAGGCTTTTCGCGCCACGCTCAACGAACCGAACACACCCGAGTTCGAGGCTGCCGTCACCACCTACAAATCCGACCTGAAACAGCTTCACGAGCGTCAGAACATGATCGTGCAGCTCGTTCCGGCGCGGACCGAAGCCGCCCGCGAGATTCTCAATGGCGTTGCCGAGGTTGAAAAGATCGGCAACGAGGTCATCGCACTCGCGCAATCTGGCCAGAAAGCCGAAGCCCAGCGGATGGCATTGGATCAGCTGCGCAAGATCAACGAGGTTTCGCCGAAGATCAGCGCCGGCAACGAGCAGCTCATCAAGGTCATGAATGACGGCAAGGAGCGACTGGAAGCCAATACCGATTGGACGATCTGGACCGGTCTTGTCGGGATCGCCCTGATGTCGCTGGCATTGATCGCACTTGGCCTTGCCATTTGTTCGCACGGCATCACCACGCCGATTGCGCGTCTGCGTGAGCGTATGGCTTCGCTGGTTGCGGGTGAGACCGCCGCTGAAATTCCCGGAATGGACCGCAGGGATGAAGTGGGCCAGATGGCATCTGCCGTACAGGCCTTCCGTGAAAGCGCGATTGAGCGAATGCGGCTTGAGCGGGAAACCGAAGCCAATCGCTCCATGTCTGAACAGGAGCGTATCGAGCGCGACAGGCAGAAGGCTAAAGAAGCAGCCGACATCCAGTTCGCTGTCGATAACATTGCTGTCGCGCTGAGCAAGATTGCCGAGGGTGATACGACCTACCGTGTCGTTCAGCCTTTCGTGGCGCATCTCGATGGTATCCGTAACGATCTCAATGCTGCGACCGAGCAGCTGCAAACCACCCTCAAGCAGGTTGCCCAGAATGCCCGTGGCATCGATGCCGGTGCCAACGAGATCAAGTCGGCTGCCGACGATCTGGCCAAGCGCACCGAACAGCAGGCGGCCGCCGTCGAGGAAACCGCAGCCGCTCTCGAAGAGATTACCACAACCGTCAAGGATTCGACGAAGCGTGCACAGGAAGCCGGTCAGCTTGTTCATCGTGCCAAGATCGGTGCGGAACAGTCGGGCGAGGTGGTGCAACGCGCGGTTTCGGCGATGGAACAGATCGCCAAGTCTTCCGGCGAGATCGGCAATATTATCGGCGTTATCGACGATATTGCCTTCCAGACCAACCTTCTGGCGCTGAACGCCGGCGTGGAAGCTGCGCGTGCTGGTGAAGCGGGCAAGGGTTTTGCTGTCGTGGCGCAGGAAGTTCGCGAACTGGCCCAGCGTTCCGCAAGCGCTGCCAAGGAGATCAAGGATCTGATCACCACATCCAATGGGCAGGTCCAGCAGGGTGTTCAGCTGGTGGGTGAAACCGGCAAGGCCCTGAACCTGATCGTCGGTGAGGTGCAGGAAATCAACCGTCATGTCGGCGCGATCGCGGAAGCATCGCAAGAACAGTCGGCTGGCCTCCAGCAGATCAACACGGCCGTCAACCAGATGGATCAGGACACGCAGAAAAACGCTGCGATGGTGGAAGAAAGCACTGCGGCAAGCCATGGTCTGGCGCGCGAAGTGGCGTCGCTCAACCAGATTCTCGCCCGCTTCAAACTGGCTGAGGGGCGTGAGGCCGCAGCCGTGGCACCGGTTCGCAACGCATCGTCTGCCGACCGGCCTGCTGCCTCGCCGGCCCGCGCGCTCGGCGGCCGCATCCGCGCCGCCTTCGCAGGCAATGCCGCGCTCGATACCTCGGCCGGCAGCTGGGAGGAGTTCTGAGCCTCACCGCACTATCTCTGCCGGGTGTTGAATTCGGCAGAGTTTGAAATTCGCATTGCCGGTGCTGTGTTCACCACCACCGGCCAGCCGGACGACCGGGGTCCGTCGTTCGGCTCCCCTGCCTTCAGCTTGAGGGCAGGGGCAGGATGCAAGCCGTCTCACGCATATGTGTAGCGTGGATATGGCATCGTTCCGTCGCCATGGCCGAATAGCCGCTCTACCTTCGCTGCATCGTTTCACGAGAGGAGCAGGCAGCATGGACGAGAAGCCGGAAGTCACGCAGGCGATGATCAACGCCTATGACGAATACACGCATCTGCATCTCGACCGCCGCAAGTTCATGGAGCGGCTGACGGCGCTTGCCGGCTCGGGTGCGGCTGCTGCCGCCATCGCTCCCATGCTGGCTGCCAATGGCGCAAACGCCGCTGTCATCGCCGTCGATGATGATCGTCTCACCACCAAAAGCGTGGTGTTTCCCGGTTCGACGGGAGAGATGAAAGCTTATTGGGCCAGACCGAAATCGGCGACCGGCCCGCTCGGCTCTGTCATCGTCATCCATGAAAACCGCGGCCTCAACGAGCATATCCGTGATGTCACCCGTCGCGCGGCACTCGAGGGTTTCAACGCGCTCGCCGTCGATTTCCTGTCCCCGGTCGGCGGAACCCCGCCGGATGAAGACAAGGCGCGAGAACTGTTTTCGACGCTCGATCCGGCAAAAACCGCCGCCGATGGCGAAGCGGCGCGCCTCTGGTTATCCAAACACGAAGGTGCAAACGGCAAGGTCGGTGCCGTCGGTTTCTGCTGGGGTGGCGGGCTGGTCAATCGCATGGCTGTCAACTCGCCGGAGCTGAATGCCGGTGTCGCCTATTATGGCCAGCAGGCGGCGGCTGCCGATGTGCCAAAGATCAAGGCACCACTGATGCTGCATTATGGTGGCCTCGATGAACGTATCAATGCCGGTATTCCCGCCTATCGCGAGGCGCTGGAAAAGAACGGCAAGACATTCGAAATCTTTGTCTATGAAGGCGTCAACCACGCTTTCAACAACGATACGTCTTCCGCACGTTACGACAAGGCGGCGGCCGACCTGGCATGGGGTCGCACCATCGGTTTCTTCAGGACGAACTTGGCCTGAACAGGATCAGGCGGGCGGAGCGTTTCGCTTCTCCGACGGTCGCGCCAGATGACAGAACAATGCGCCGCCGGCCAGAAGCACGGCGGTGCCGAGGAATACGGCGGGCATGCCGATATGTCCGCCGACAAAACCGCCCGATACCGGGCCCGCTACCTGACCCACATATTGCGCCGAAATCGACAAGCCGAGAATGGCTCCGGTGGCGCTGTCGGGCACGTTATGGCGGATCACGGCGGTGATGCAGGGCAAAAGCCCGCCCAGCGCCAGTCCCATCAGAAAACGCAGCAGGATCAACTGCCAGCTCTCCGTCACAAACGCCTGCGGGATGAGGAGAACGGCCGCCACTGCCAGCGTACCGGTGATCACCTGCCAGTAACCGATGCGGTCGGCCAGCTTGCCCAGTCTGGAAGCTGAAAGAACGCTGCCGAGTGCGGCTGCCGACATGACGAAACCGGCGGTGATCGTGACATGCTTCGGATCGGACACCAGCTGTGCCACATAAACGGTGATGATCGGTTCGATCGACATGTTGGCAAACATCAGCAGCATGCCGGTAAACAGCATGGCAAGAACCGGCCCCTTGTTCTGCAGCGAGCGCAGACCGCCACCGCTTTTGGCTGCCTGTTTGCGCGTCGGTGATTTTTCCTCGCGGATCAGAAACAGCGTGGCGAGGAAGGCGAAAAAGATCGCGGCCCCGGCACAGAGAAAGGTCGCGCGGATACCGATCAGCTGCGGCAATACCCCACCGATCAGCGGCCCGACCAGATTGCCGGCCATGATGCCCGCAGACAGCGTGCCGAGCGCCCAGGCGGATCGGTCTTTTGGCGTCTGTGCGGCCACCAGCACCATCGAGCCGGAGGCGTAACCGCCGGCAAGCCCGACCACGAGCCGCAGCGCCACGAGCTGCCACACGGTCGTCGCCATGCCCATCAGCGAGATGGCGATGGTCATGCCGATGGCGGCGCGCACCAGCATCAGTTTTCGCCCATAGATATCGCCGAGCCTGCCCCAGAGCGGCGCGACGATGGCGGCGGCAAAAAAGGTCGCGCCATAAGCGATGCCGGACCATTGTACGATCTCGGCATGATCGGTGAGGCCCAGTTCCTCGACGTAAAGCGGCAGAAAGGGCAAAAGCAGCGTCATCGCCACGATGGTGGTGAAGGAGCCGATAAGGCAGACGAAGAGATTGCGTTTCCAATGGATGGAGCCGGAGGCGGCGTCTGTCATGGCAGGCTCGTAAGGTGTGGCGTGAGAATGGATTTTATGTGTGAGGGCTAAGATCGCCAAGCCGCGATGGGGCAGGGGCGGTACGGCTTGCGTTTGTGACTTCCAGTTAATGAGCGGCATGTGAAAGGCGATGGTTGCGCCCATCCGATCTCCCCCCTTGTGGGGGGCTCGAAGAGCGGGTTGAGACGCGTGGCTCAACCCAGGCAAGCCGGCAGGGCAGAGGGGGGCGCACTGGCGCAAATGCCTCTTTCGATTCATCTGCCGCACCGTTGCTTACCCCCCTCTGTCACCTGCGGTGACATCTCCCCCACATGGGGGGAGATCATTGGGAGCGCGCAGCACCACCTTCACTTCACATACGAAAGCTCTGCTTCGAGGGCTTGGGCCCCTCAATCCCTCACCCCCGCCCGCACATCACGATCGCCTCTGCCAGCGCCTCCATATCCTTGGTCCGTCCGCTGGAGCGCCGCCAGATCAGGCCGATCTGCCGGGAGGGGGCCGGCTCTGCAAAGGGCACGATGCGCAGATCGTTGCGGGCCGCCTCGGTGGCGATGGCCATTTCCGGGATCAGCGTCATGCCCATGTCATGCGAAACCATCTGCAAAAGCGTGGTCATGGAGGTGGCGCCAAAGTTGACGAGGCTGCGTTTGCCCGCCGTGCCGCACACGGCCAGCGCCTGATCGCGCAGGCAATGGCCTTCCTCCAGCAGCAGAAGCCGTTCGGCATCCACCTGCGTTTCGGTAAGCGGCGAGGTCAGCACGTCGCTGTCATTATTGGCCATGGCCATGAAAAAACGGTCGGCAAACAAAGGGCGGCTTTCCAGCCCGTCACCCTCTATCGGCAAAGCCGCGATCACCGCGTCGATGCGCCCTTCGGTAAGGTCGGAGATCAGCCGGTCGGTCACCGCCTCGCGTAATTCGATCTCGACGTCGGGATGGTTTTTACGCAAATGCGGCACCAGTGACGGCACGAGATAAGGCGCGACAGTCGGAATGATACCGATCCGCGTCAACCCATGCAGCAGCCCGCCGCCGTCGCATGAAAACTCTTCCAGCCCTGCCACGTCCTCAAGAATGCGCCGCACCTTTTGCAGCACGATCTCCCCCTTCGGCGTCAAAAGCACGCCGGAGCGATGACGCTCCACCAGCAGCACGCCGAGATGCTCCTCCATCTCCATGATCTGGGCAGACAAGGCCGGCTGGCTGACATTGACCATGGTTGCCGCCTTGCCGAAATGGCGTGCCGCGGCCAGCGCTTCGAAATAGCGCATCTGGCGCAATGTCAGCATGATAGGGTTTTCCGATGGATGTTTTGTTCAGGCCGCAACGAAAATTATTGAATTTTGAGCTTGGCGGCAATAGCTTTGATGACTGTGTAGGTCAGTCGTCCGTCTCTAAATCCTGCAAGCGTTTCGGTTCAACTTGACGTTCATGCCGAGCGGCTATGATTTCCGGGAGGCCTTCATTGATCCGTATCGTAAAAATCAGAGGACGCATGACGACGCGGCGTGTGCCTGTGAGCGTGCCGCGTTGTGCCATGTTTGGGAAGTCTGCAAGTTTTTCGCGAAGAAGCTTGAAACGTTGTATGATCTTTCGCGCTGCCGCTGGATTTTGTTCTCCAAGATCAGCAAGATAATTTGCCATAAACCGACGGGCGTGATGCGACAGTCTGACATGTCGCTTCGCCATTTTCAGCCCGCTCGTTTGGTGCGTCTGGCTTCTGCCGCGTCGATGATGTCATTGGCTTCCGCCAGAAAATCATCAAAATCGACGTAACGCCCGGCATCCAGATCAGCCAGTCCCGCCAGTTCGTCCAGAACGATCTCGCCTTCCTGCTCGACGTAATATTCGAGCGCCCAGCGCATCACCGTTGCACGATCCTTCTTAGCGGCCGCAGCGATGCGGTCGAGAAATCCGATCAGCTCTTCCGGCAGATCCAGTTCGATCTGCAGTTTTTTGGTCGCCACGGGAAAAATCCTTAGCTGTTACATACCAACGGTGCGCCTGCTGCTGAGGCAAGTCAATGGCAGCTTTACCAGCCAGGCATCACCTGCGCCATCCTCGGCCGCACCAGCCTTGTCACCGTTTTCATGTCGCCGTCGATATCGTCAGAAACCGGCGCGGGCGAGATGTTGTCGAGGCAGGCGGTGATGTGGTCGGTGATGGCGTTGAGCAGCGAAGGCGAAAGGCCGGGGCGTTTCATCAGGCCGATCTGCACCGGCGGTAGCGGCGGAAAACCGTCGGCTGCGCTCAGCACTTTCATGCCGGGCCGCAAGGTCGATTCCGGCAGAACGGATACCGCCATGCCGGTCAGAACCGCGGCGGCAACGACGGTGGCCGACCAGCTGGTGAACAGAACCTGATACTCGCGGCCATCGGCATCTAGCGCTGAACAGGCCAGCTGCCGCCACAGGCAATCACGCCGGCCGACGGCGAGCGGCACGGGGGCATCGTCCCTCAGCGGATGGTTGGCGGAGGCGACCCAGCACAGCGGTTCGGTGCGCACCACGTCGGAAACACGCAGGCGCGGATTATGGGTGACAAGCGCGATATCCAGCTCGCCGCGCGCCATCTTTTCGGCAAGGCTCGGTGAGGGTTCGCAGACGATATAAAGCTCGACATTCGGATGTGTCTTGGCGAACCGGCCGATGATTTCCGGCATGTAACGGTCGGCATAATCGTCCGGCGTGCCGATGCGCAGCGTGCCTTCCAGCCGGTTGTCGTCGAAGGCTGCCATGGCCTCGTTGTTGAGGCGGATGATGCGGCGTGCATAGTTCAACAGCTTGTCGCCCTCGGCGGTCAGCTTGTTGCCGCGCCCGTCCTTCATGAACAGCTGCTTGCCGACCCGCTCTTCCAGACGGCGCATCTGCATGGAAACCGCCGACTGTGTCTTGAACACGCGGTCCGCCGCCTTGGTAAAACTGCCGGTATCAACGATGGCGACGAATGTGTGCAACTGGTCGATATCGAGCGGCGCGGACATGGCAATGATCCATCAGGTTGGTTGATGCCAACCATTAGAAACATTCGTTGGACTGATCAATAGTCATCTCGCATAACGAAACGCAATTCCAGAGCAACAACGCTTCGACAAGCGACGTTTCCCTGACCGCTGGCCGGCCGCTTCAAGGGTCGGAGCGGTCTTTCCCGTGCCTTAGAAAAGGACAAGGCCATGAGCACGCATGAACGGATGACAGAACTCGGACTGGTCAATGCAACCCGCAACACCACGTTTTTTGCCCGTCTGACTGTGCGATTTGCGGCCCTGTGGCGTGCCTTGAAAAATCGCGTGGCGCTCAATCCGCTGCTCGATCTCGATGAGGCACAGCTGGACGATCTTGGTCTCACCCGTCGTGATGTCGAGCAGGCGCTCAATCATTCCGGCATGCTGGACGATCCCGGCCGCAGCCTTGCCGCAGCCCGGCAGCGCGGTCGCCGCGCCTACATGCTGTCACGGGAAAGATGAATGGTTTTTTCCCCGCAGGGTCATGCCAATAGCCCTGCCTCTTGCCCGGCCGGTCCGCCCGCGCCGGGCTTTTTCTTTTTCGTCTGATCGTTTCAGTACTGGTAGTGCTCGAAAACCGGATCGACGCTGTTCAGCCAGCTGCCGTTGTAAAGCGTCAGCAGTTCCTGCGCGAGCGTCGTCTTGTTCTTCAGAATGCCATCCAGCGGCGCGAGATAGATGCTCTCGTCGGCACCCTCGGCGTTCTTGTGATCGCGGGCTTTCAGACCTGCCGACGAGATGTCGAGAATATCGCGGGCAATGTCGAACAGCGGCATGCCGCGCAGTTCCGCCGAAAGGCCAACGGCCGGCACGGCGTCGCGCATCGATTGCACTTCCTCGAACGTCCAGTTGGCCGTCATCGCTTCTGCGGCATCAAAGGCCGCGTCGTCATAAAGCAGACCGACCCAGAAGGCGGGCAGGGCCGAAATATGCGACAGCGGGCCGCCATCGGCGCCGCGCATTTCGAGGTAGCGCTTCAGCCGCACATCGGGGAAGAGCGTGGAGAGGTGGTTGGTCCAGTCGCCGAGCGTCGGCTCCCAGTCCTCGATCTTGCCCTTCAATGCGCCGTCCATGAACTGGCGGAAGGTGATCTCGGTGCAATCGCGATAACGGCCGTCACGGACGATGAAATACATCGGCACGTCGAGCGCCCATTCTACATATTGATCGAAACCGAAACCCGGCTCGAAGGCGGCGCGCAACAGGCCGGCGCGCTGGTTGTCGGTGTCGCGCCAGATATCGCCGCGCCAGGACAGAAGGCCGTTCGGGCGGTTTTCGGTAAAGGGCGAGGACGCAAACAGCGCCGTTGCCAGCGGCTGCAGCTTCATCGACAGCGACAGCTTTCGCGCCATGTCGAGTTCTGAAGCGAAGTCGAGGTTCACCTGGATCGTACAGGTGCGGTACATCATGTCGAGACCCTTGGTGCCGACCTTCGGCATGTAGCGGGTCATGATGTCGTAACGCGATTTCGGCATGCGCGGCGTTTCCGCCAGCGTCCATTTCGGGCTGCCGCCGATGCCGAGGAAACGGATGCCCATCGGGTCGGCGATCTCTTTCAGCACGGCCAGATGTTCTTCGGTCTCGGCCTGCGTTTCGTGCAGGGTCTGCAGGGGCGCGCCGGAAAGCTCGAACTGGCCGCCCGGCTCGATGGAGATCGCGCCCATGCCGTCCTTCTCGCCAAGGCCGATAATATGGCCGGCATCGATGATCGGTTCCCAGCCGAGCTTTTCCTGCATGCCTTTGAGAAGCGCGGAAATGCTGGCGTCACCTTCGTAAGGCACGGGCTCCAGATTGGCGGTGAAAAAGCCGAATTTTTCGTGTTCTGTGCCAAGGCGAAACTTGTCCTTGGGCTTGGCGCCACCGGCAAGATAGGCCGACAGTTCGGACACCGAAGTGAGAGGAGTGTGATCGGTGGTGTCACGGGCCATGTAGATTACCTTTTGGGAGTGCCGTTTTCTTGACGAACGTCCGGCTGCTTGAACCGCTTTCATGTGCGGTGCAAGTGAATTTGTTTCAACGAGCCATCAGAAAATTAGGCGATTGTGTGTCAATTCTGCCGCTATGGTTTTACTGCCAGTCGCCTATAGCGGCCTGAATGACCGTTAGCGCCGCCACTGCCGCCGTGTCAGCCCTCAAAATACGGGGACCGAGTGGTATGGCGGTGACGAAGGAGAGGCTGCGCAGAAGCTGTCTTTCCTCCTCGGAAAACCCGCCTTCCGGCCCCACCAGCAGTGCCAGTTTTTTCTCGGTGATGGCGGAAAGGACCGGCAGCGGGTTCTGCCCCTCATCGCCTTCGTCGCAGAAAATGATGCGGCGATCCGCCGGCCAGGTTTCGAGAAGATCGGTCAGCTTTTTCGGCTGTGCTACTTCAGGGATCGACAATATGCCGCACTGTTCCGCCGCCTCGATGACATTGGCTGCCAGGCGGTCCATGCTGTTGATCTTGCCCTGCACATGCTGGGTCATGACCGGCTGCAGCAGGCCGGCACCCATTTCCACCGCCTTCTGCACCAGATAATCCAGCCGTCCGGTCTTGAGCGGGGCGAACAGGTATTGCAGGTCGGAAGCTTGCGGCTGCGGGCGTGTCTGCTCGACAGGCTCGAGCAGCAGCTTCTTGCGGCTGGGGAAGGTGAGGCGGGCGCGCCATTCGCCGTTGCGGCCATTGAAGATCAGCACCTCGCTCTCGGCCGTCATGCGCAGCACGTTGACGAGATAGTTGAACTGCTCCGAGCTTGTCTCGATCGGGTTGCCAGAAGCGATGTCGGTTTCCACGAAAAGCCGTTGCATCCGGAAATTGGCGCGCATGATCTGAAAATCCCGTTTTGGCGATCAGAGAAAGATCGCGAACATGATCAGGCTCATAACGGCGGAAAGGCCTGCTGCGCAAGGAAGGGTAATCGTCCATGCGGCAATGATGCTCAGGAAATGCGAACGGCGCACCAGATAACGATGCCGCATTTCGTCGTCATTGCGCTCGAAAGGCTCGGTTTCGTCCAGCTCGTTGCCGGCACGCACGCGCAGATATTCGAAACGGCGGCGTGAATGGCGTGTGTACCATTCGCGGAAGAACCCGACGCCGAACACCGCACCGACGGCGATATGCGTGGAGGAAACCGGCAGGCCGACCCATGAGGCGGTGATGACGGTGAGCGCCGTCGAAAGCGATACGCAATAGGCGCGCATCGGATTGAGCTTGGTGATTTCCGAGCCGACCAGCTTGACCAGCTTTGGGCCGTAAAGCAGCAGGCCGAGCGAAATGCCGAGGCCGCCGATGACCAGTGCCCAGAGCGGCACTTCGACATGGCCGATTGCGCCATGTTGCGAAGCCGAGACGATGGCAGCCAGCGGCCCGATGGCGTTCGATACGTCATTGGCGCCATGCGCGAAGGACATCAATGCCGCTGCAAAAACCAGCGGAATGCGAAACAGCTTTCGCAGCGACTGGTTGCGGTTCTCCAGTCCTTCCGCCTGTCTGGCTATGATGGGGATCAGCAGCCGCCACGACAGCAAGCCGCTGCCGATGGTGATCAGCGTGGCCGTCATCACCGAAACATGCACCAGCTGGCCAAGCCCAACCAGCGCCAGATAACCGGAAAATGCCCCGGTCATGATGCCGATCAGCACAGGCACCCATCGCTTCGCACCGGCAATCTTGTCGGTGCGGTAGATGATGGTTTCCTTGATGAAATACAGGAAGGCGATGGCAAACAGCGCGCCCAGAAGGGGCGAGACCATCCAGCTGAGGGTAATGCCGCCCACCGTTGTCCAGTCGACGGCGGACAGGCCCGCGGCGGCAATGCCGGAGCCCATGACGCTGCCGACGATGGAGTGGGTGGTGGAAACCGGCCAGCCGAGCCATGTGGCGATATTGATGAAGAGGGCGGCGGAAAGAAGGGCAGCCATCATCGCCCAGATGAGGACGTCCGGGCCGGTGATCACGCCTTCGCGCATGATGCCGTTGGCAATCGTGTTGGCGACATGGCCGCCGCCGATCACCGCGCCGGCAATTTCGAACACGGCGGCCATGTCGCCAACACGATTGCCAACGGCATCATGCGCGAAGGCGTGATCACCGGCCCGGACGTCCTCATCTGGGCGATGATGGCTGCCCTTCTTTCCGCCGCCCTCTTCATCAA
>Ga0075364_10001441_pt1 | contig 12895 bp, 10 predicted proteins | sample EndMetdeltDD1764_FD_71517 | JGI IMG/M metagenome (GOLD analysis project Ga0075364, IMG submission 71517) | Populus endosphere microbial communities from Tennessee, USA - Endosphere MetaG P. deltoides DD176-4 | ecosystem: Host-associated > Plants > Roots > Endosphere | place: USA: Tennessee... | reverse complement strand
TCTCGACGGCGCAGACGCTTTGAAACGTCCAGTTCCATCGGCCCCGGCGGCGGCGTGCGGGCTCGCGCTCATCCGGCGCTTGGCGCGCGGGGCGCTGGCGGCGGTTCTGGCCTTGGCTTCCCCCCTGGCGGCGAACGCGCGAGCCGACGGCCTGACCCGGCCAGTCGTCCTTCCGGCCTTTGATCCGGCCAGGCCAGCCTGCGCCAAGCCCCGGGGCCTGCGACGGGAGCTGGTGTTCGTCCAGGACAACGATCGCGAATTCGTTCAGGGCATTGGGCGGGGCCTGGCGTCAGCCGCCGCGGCGCGCGGCGTGGCCTACCGCGTCCTGCGCTCCGACAATGACGCGGCCCTGATGGCCAAGCAGGTCAATGGCCTGCACGCCGCCAAGACCGGCGCGATCGTTGTCGCGCCCATAGATCCACCCTCGCTGAGCCCGAGCCTCAAGAGGATGATCGGGAGCGGGGCCTATGTCGGGGCGATCGTGCCGCCGCCCGCCATCACGATCCTGAACGCGCCGCAGTACCTGACCGGCAAGGTGCTGGCGGACGCCGCGGCAGCCTACATCCGCACCCGAATGGGCGGGAAGGCCAAGGTGGTCTTGCTGACCCACGACAATCTGCAGTTCCTCGCGCCCCGCTTCACCGCGATGCGCGATACCCTGCGGCAGCTGCCCGGCGTGACCATCGTGGCCGACATCTCGCCCGCCACCATCGACAAGGCCGGCGGGTATCGGACCATGAAGATGATCCTGCTCGCGCAGCCGAAAATCGACGTGGTTCTGGGCGCCGACACCGTGGTTCTCGGGGCGCTGGATGCGTTGCGCGAGGCGGGCAAGGCGCGGCCGAACCAGTTCCTTGGGGGCATCGACGGCGAGCGCGAGGCCGTTGCGGAGCTGAAGAAGGCGGGGAGCCCCTACAAGGCCAGCATCAGCTTGGCGTCCCCCATTTTCGGCTACGCGATGGGGCGCTTCGCCGCCGACTGGCTGGATGGGAAGAGCGTGCCTCAGGCGATGGACATCCTTCCAAAGGCCCTGACGATCGCCAATATCGGGCAATATGAGCGCGACGTCGCCGACCCCAGGGCCGTCTACGCCGACACGGGGCGGCGCAACGCCTATCTGAGAATGTATGGGAACATCTGCTTCGATAGCCGCGACCAATATATGAACTTCCCCTGGTCTTCCGAGCGCAGGTAGCGAGGTGGCGGGGGTCATCCCGTCATCCTTAGCGCGCCAGTCTCCGCCATGGGCGCGTCCCGAGGGATGACCGAGCCTAGCGACTAGGCGGCGTCGAAGGCCTGCCGGTTGGCGCGGACCTGGCCGAGCAGGAAGCTCTGGTCCGAGCCGCAGACGAAGACGCTGATCCCCAGCGCGGCGAGGTCGGGGATCTCGGCGATCGAGCCCACATAGATGCCCACCGCCCGGCCATGGCGGCGGCCGGCCTGCGCGGTCGCGCGCACCGCCTCCACGACCTTGGGATCGTCCTGGCGCTCGACGCCCAGGGAGACGGCCAGGTCCACGCGGCCCAGGAACAGGCAGTCCACCTCGTCCATGGCGGCCAGGGCGTCGAGGTGGTCCAGCGCCTGCGCATCCTCGATCTGGCACCAGACGCTGGTGGCGGCGTCGGCCTGGCGGCGGTAGGCGGCAGGGTCCGGCGCGCCGAAGCCGCCGGCCCGGGTTGAGGGCGAGAAGCCGCGATGGCCGCGTCCATAGCGCGCCGCATCCAGCACCCCGCCGGCCGCCGCCGGGGTTCCCGCATGGGGCGCCACGACCCCGCCAAAGCCCATGTCCAGCGCCTGGCCGATGAAGCCCGCCTCGAGGGTGACCGGGCGAATGAGCAGGGGAAAGCCGGCGGCGCGGGCCACCGCGGCCATGGCGTCCAGGGTCGACAGGCCGAAGGGCGCGTGCTCCGCGTCGACCACGGCGAAGTCCAGCCCGCCGCGGATCATCAGCTCCAGCGGCTGGTGCGAGGCGGTCTTGAGGAAGGCGCCCAACAGGCGGCGCCCGCCGCGGACCGCGTCCCGAAAACCCGTCGGCGCCAAGTCCATCATCATCGCCCAGCCCCCCGCCTGACCTGAGCCTAGGCGCCGGGCCGGCGGGGCGCAACGCCGCGCCGAAACCAGTTGACAGATCGGCGAAAACGGGCGGGAATTTCGGTGAGCAGAACGTTATTCCGTTGATCGGAACAGTGCGCATGAACACCGTACCCACCGCCGCCGCCGGCTCCTCCTCCGACCTGGAGTCGGTGGAGCTGGTCTTCCGCCTGGTGGAGCTGCTGGCCGCCGCCAGCCAGCCGATGGGGGTGACCGAGGTCGCCCGGGCGCTTTCGATCTCCAAGCCGCGCGCCCACCGCCACCTGCGGGCCCTGGTGCAGCGGGGCTACGCCCGGCAGGACCGCCGCACCGAGGGCTATGAGATCGGCATCCGCCTGGTGCGCCTGGGCGAGCAGGTGCGCGAGCGGTTCGACGTGATCGGCGCGATCCGGCCGGGGATGGGGGCGCTGCGCGACGCCACGGGCCTGGCGGTCACCGCCTCGGCCATCGTCGGCGAGGAGGTGGTGGTGCTGGAGATGCTGCAGGGCGCCAGCGTGATCGACTTTGGCGTGCGGCCAGGCTCCAAGCTCGACCTGCACGCCTCGGCCCACGGCCTGACCGCCCTGGCGTTCGGCCCGCCCTCGCTGATGCAGGGCGCGCTTGCCGGGCCGCTGCGCACCTGGACCGAGCACACCCTCGACGATCCCGAGGCGCTGAAGGCCGAGGTCGCGCGGGTGCGCCGCCAGGGGTGGGCCACCGCGGTGGACGCGGTGCAGATCGGCGTCAACGCCCTGGCGGCCCCGGTGCTGGACCACCGCGGCGTCGCCCGCGGCTCGGTGGCCCTGGTGGGGGCGAGCCAGGCGATCCCGGCGCAGCCCAGCCGCGAACAGATCGAACTCGTCACCCGCGCCGCCGCCGAGGCCTCGCGCGGGCTGGGCTGGGAGCACGCCTGACATGACCTGGTCCCTGGCCATCGACATCGGCGGCACCTTCACCGACGCGGTGCTGCGCAGCGACGACGGAGCCCTCGTCGTCGACAAGACGCTGACCACCCACAAGGACCTGCTGGAAGGCTTCTTCCGCGGCATGAACCTGGTGCTGGGCAAGGCCGGCGTCGCGCCCGAGGCCCTGGACGGGGTGGTGGTGCACGCCACCACGGTGGTCACCAACGCCCTGATCGAGCGGAAGGGTTCGATCACCGCCCTGATCGTCACCAAGGGTTTCCGTGACGTGCTCGCGATCCGCAACGAGCATCGCTACGACATGTACGACCCGCAGATCGAGTTCGCCGACACCCTGATCCCGCGCGAGCTGACCTTCGAGGTGGACGAGCGGACCCTGGCCGACGGCGAGGCCCTCAAGCCCGTCGACCGCGAGGAGGTCCGGGCGCTGGCCCGCCGGCTGAAGGCCGAGGGCGTCGTCTCCGTCGCCGTCTGCCTGCTGAACAGCTTCCGCAATCCGGCCAACGAGCAGGCGGTCGCCGAGGTGCTGCGCGCCGAAGCGCCGGACATCTACATCTCGCTCTCCTCCAGCGTGGCGCCGCAGATCCGCGAATACCCCAGAGCCTCCACCACGGCGGTCAACGCCTACGCCACCCCGATCACCGAGCCCTATCTGCGCGGCCTGCGCGCGGGCCTGGAGGACGCAGCGGTGAGCAACCGGCCGCTGATCATGCTCTCCAGCGGCGGGGTGATCGGCGCGGAAGTGGCGGGGCGCAATCCGGTGCGGATGATCGAGAGCGGGCCGGCGGCCGGCGCCCTGGCCGCCGCCTATTTCGCCGAGCGGCTGGGCCTTGACCGGCTGATGAGCTTCGACATGGGCGGCACCACCGCCAAGGCATGTTTGATCGAGGGCTGCAAGCCGCTGGTCGCCGGGGTCTTCGAAGTGGACCGCATGTACCGCTTCGCCGAGGGCAGCGGCATGCCCCTGACCATCCCCTCCATCGACATGATCGAGATCGGCGCGGGCGGCGGCTCCATCGCCCATGTGGACCGCCTGGGCCTCCTGAAGGTCGGGCCCCGCAGCGCGGGCTCCGAGCCCGGCCCGGCCTGCTACGGGCGCGGGGGGACCGACGCCACCGTCACCGACGCCGACCTGGTGCTGGGCCTGCTGGACGCCGACAACTTCCTGGGCGGCGACATGCCGCTGGACCTGCCGGCCGCGCAGGGCGCGCTGGACCGGCTGGCCGCGCAGCTCCACGTCAGCCGCGAGCAGGCCGCCGCCGGCGTCCACCGCATCGTCGCCGAGGCCATGGCGGGCGCGGCGCGTGCGCACGCCACCGATCGCGGGGTCGACCATCGCGGCCTGCCGCTGCTGGCCTTTGGCGGGGCCGGCCCGGTGCACGCCTGCGCGGTGGGCGAGCTTCTGCAATCGACCGCGGTGATCTTCCCGCCCCAGGCCAGCGTGCTTTCGGCCTTCGGCTCGCTGGTGACGCCGATCCGCCTGGACCTGGTGCGCAGCGCCCTTCGCCCCCTGGCCGCCCTGGACTGGGCCGAGGTCGACCGGCTGGCCGGGGAGATGGAGGCCGAGGCGCTGGAAGCCCTGACCGCCGCCGGCGCCGAGCCCTCCGAGATCCGCTGGAGCTATGGCGCGGACCTGCGCTACGCCGGCCAGCAGAACGAGGTGGGCGTCACCTTCGAGGGCGACCCGCGCCGCAGCCGCGACGCCGAAGCCATCCGCGCCGCCTTCGCCGCCGCCTATTTCGCCCAGTACGGCGTCAATCCCGACCACGTGCCGGTGGAGCTGGTGAGCTGGCGCCTCACCGCCCGCGGGGCGCTCGACCAGGCCCAGGCGCCGCGGGTGAACGCCACCACCCAAGGCCAGGCGAAGGGCGCGCGGCGGATCCCGCTGTGGGCCGGCGCGCCGCAGACCCCGCTCTACGACCGCGCCAGCCTGGCGGTGGGCCAGCGGATCGAGGGCCCGGCCCTGATCGAGGAGCGCGAGACCACGCTCGTCCTGCCCCCCGGCTGGGTCGGCGAGGTGGACGCGATCGGCTGCATCGTCGCCAGGAGGACCGCGTGATGGCGGACGGATTCGAACGCCCCGAAGCCAAGCTGGACGGGATCGAGCTTGAGATCCTCTGGTCCAACCTGATCAGCATCGTCAGCGAGCAGGCCAAGGCGCTGCAGCGCATCGCCTTCTCCCCGGTGGTGCGCGAGGCCGGCGACCTGGCCAGCGGCCTGTTCGACGCCCGCGGGCGGATGGTGGCCCAGGCCAACACCGGCACCCCTGGCCACATCAATTCGCTGGCCGCCGCGGGCGCGACCCTGGCGAAGATGTTCGAGGGCAAGCTCGTCCCGGGCGATGTGGTGATCACCAACGATCCCTGGATGTCGGCCGGCCACTTCTTCGACATCACCGTGCTGGCGCCCATCTTCCGGGGCGAGCGCCTGATCGGCTTCATCGGCTCGACCATCCACCACACCGACATCTCCGGCTACGGCATCGGGGCGGGCGCCAGGGACGTGCACGAGGAAGGCCTCTGGCTGCCGCCGCTCAAGCTCTACGAGGCGGGCGTCCCCAACGAGACCCTGCACGCGATGATCCGGCGCAACGTGCGCACGCCCGACCATGTGTTCGGCGACCTCTCGGCCCAGGTCTCCAGCGGCCGCTCGGGCGGCGAGCGGCTGAACGCCCTGTGCGACCGCCACGGGCTGGAGGACATCCAGGACCTGGCGGACGAGATCATCACCCGGTCCGAGGCGGCGACGCGCGAGGCGATCCGCGCCCTGCCGGCGGGCTCCTGGGACGGGGAGAGCCAGTTCGACGTGCCGGGCGGCGACGTCATCACGCTGAAGACCCGCGTCACCATCGACAATGTGGCGGGCGAGGTGCTGATCGACTTCGCCGGCAGCTCTGGGCCCAGCCCGATGGGCATCAATGTGGTGATGAACTACACCCACGCCTATTCGACCTTCGCGGTGCGAAGCTGCCTCAATCCCGAGCAGCCGAACAACGCCGGCTCGCTCGCGCCGATCAAGGTGGCGGCGCCCAAGGGCTGCATCGTCAACGCCGAGTACCCCTCCCCGCTGAACGCGCGTCACGTGGTGGGGATGTTCGTGCCCATGCCCATCCTCAAGGCGCTGGCCCAGGTCATTCCCGACCGCGTGCTGGCCGAAGGCTCGGGCGCGGTCTGGACGGTGCAGATCCAGGGCAAGGACGCGCAGGGAAAGCCCTTCACCTCCTCGATGTTCAACTATTCCGGCGGCATGGGCGCCAGACTCACCAAGCCAGGTCCCAGCGCCACCTGCTATCCCACCGGCGTGGCCGCGGTGCCCGTGGAGATCCTGGAGGCCGCCATGCCGATCGTCTTCGACCGGCGCGAGCTTCGCCCAGGCTCCGGCGGCGCTGGCCGCACGCGCGGAGGCGATGGCCAGATCATCGCCTTCCACATGCGCACGAGCGAGCCGTGGCTGCTGAACGCGGTGCCCAGCCGCCTGGACCGCGGGCCGGAAGGCCTGGAGGGCGGGGACCCGGGCGCGGCCGGCCGCTTCACGGTCAACGGCGAGGCGGTCTCCGAGGGCAAGAAGATGACGATGGCGCCCGGCGACCGCGTGGTGCTGGAAACGCCCGGCGGCGGCGGCTACGGGCCGGCGTGATGGAGATGGCTATGCCGCACGCCCCCTCAGTCAGCTTCGCTGACAACTCCCCCGCAGGCGGTGGAGCAATTTCGCGCATGATTCCTCCACCGCTTGCGGGGGAGGTGGATCGGCGCGCCGCGCCGAGACGGAGGGGGCGTGCGGCGCTTCCCGCGACCACCCTCAAAGGAACTCCCTGATGGACATCCACGCCATCGACTGGTCGGCTGAGCCCTGGACGCCGGTGCGCGAGGGGGTCGAGCGCAAGGCCTTCTCCGGCGAGGGGGCCACGGTGTCGCTGAACCGGCTGCAGCCGCGCCACGAGCCGCGCCCGCACGACCATCCCCACGAGCAGATCGTCTACATCATCGCCGGCACGATCGATTTCCACATCGGCGAGACGGTCACCAGGCTTGGCCCCGGCGGCCTGCTGGTCATCCCCCCCAATGCGCGGCACTGGGGCGTGGTGGTCGGCGAGGAGCCGGTGCTGAACCTCGACATCTTCACGCCCAAGCGGCCCGAATACGCCGCCTGACAACAAACCAAGACGGAAGGAAAACCCGCATGGCCTCGCCCCACACCCTGATCTTCGTCGACCTGGCCTCGGACGATCCGGCCGCCGCCGGCCGCTTCTATTCGGAGGTGTTCGGCTGGCGCGACGACGACCGGCCGCTGGGCCTCTATCACCGCATGGTGCCGGGCGGGAACTTCGCCAATCCGGACGGCTCGGAGAGCCAGATCGGCAACCTGCACCTGGGGATCTTCAAGGCCGACAACGCCCGGCCCCATCCGAGCCCCGAGGGCGTCGCGCCCAAGACGCTGTCGACCGACGGCCGCAAGCCCAGGGTCTGGATCCTGCTGGGCGATGACGAGACCGCCGACGATGTGCTCAAGCGCGCCGAGGACCGGGGCGCCACCATCCTGTGGCGGAACCACTACTGGCAGACCTTCAACGGCTACAACTGGGCCTTCCGCGATCCCTGGGGCAACGAGATCATCCTGTGGGGCAAGGCCGGCGAGAACCCGCAGATCCCCGCCAACTTCACCCGAGAATAGGGCCCACCTTGTCCCCGACCTCCCCGATGCGCTGGCTCACCTTCGCGGCCGTCAGCCTGATCTTCTTCGTGATCTCGGCGGGGGCCTTCTCCTCCCTGGGCGTCGTCCTGCCAGCGATGGTGGGCGAGATGGGCTGGAACTGGACGCAGGCGGGGATGGGCTACACCCTGCTGGGGCTGGCCTGCGGCCTGGCCAGCCTGATGCCCGCGGTGCTGATCCGGAAGCTGGGCGTGCGCGGGACCATGGCCGCCGGCACCCTGGCCATGGTCGCGGGCTTTGGGGCCATGGCGCTGGCCCACACCGTGGCCGTCTACTTCGCCGCCACCGTGCTGATCGGGCTGGCCTTCGCCCTGGTGAGCACGGTGCCCGGCACCCACGTGCTGACCGACCTCTTCCGCAACCGCTCCACCGCCCTTGGCGCCTATTTCACCCTGGGGGCGCTGGGCCAGGTCGCAGGGCCCTTGATGTATGTGGGCGTGCACGAGTTCACCGGCGGCTGGAGGGACTATTGGTGGGTGTTCGTCGGCCTGGCCCTCGTCTCGGGCCTGCTCGCCATCGCCACCACGCCCGGCCGGCGCGACGAGACCGGCCACCAGGCCGCCGCGCCGGAGATCGAGAGCCCGGGCGAGGTGCTGGAGGGGCTGCGCGACTGGAGCGTGCGCCGGGCGCTGGCCACCCCGCAGTTCTATGTGATCGTCGCCGGCTACACGACCTTCCTGCTGATCAACACCACGGCCCACGGCTTCGCCGTGCAGCACCTCACCGAGCGCGGCGTCGATCCGCGCGCGGCGGCCACCATGCTCAGCCTCGAGGGCGTGTTCGGCGCGGCGATGACGGCGCTGGGCGGGGTGATCGGCGAGCGGGTGCGGGCCAAGACCCTGATGATCGGCTCGCTGGTGGCCACCACCGTGGGCATGGCGGGCCTGGCGCTGGCTCACGACTGGAACCTGATGATGGTCTATTCGGTGGGCACGGGGCTTGGCCTTGGCCTCTCGCTGCTGGCCTCGACGGTGCTGCTGCTCGACTACTTCGGCAAGAAGCCCAACCTCGAGCTCTTCTCGATCATGTGCCTGATCAGCACCACCGCGGCGCTGGGTCCGGCGTTCGGCGGCTGGGCGCGGGATGCGCTGGGCAGCTTCACCGACATGTTCTGGCTCTGCGTGGCCGTCACCTCCACCATCCTGGCCGCCACCGTCTTCATGCGCCCGCCAGCGCTGGCCAAGACGCCCCCCGCCGCCCCGCAGGAGCGCGCGGCGTGAGCGGGGCGCCTCCCTGCCTCTCCGCCGACCTGCTGATCGCCGGCGCGACGGTGATCACCATGGATGGCGAGCGACGGGTGTTCGCCGACGGGGCGGTGGCCATCACAGGCGACCGCATCGTCGCGGTGGGCCCCAGCGAGGACCTGGCGCGGAGGATCTCGGCCAAGGAGACGCTCGACGCGCGCGGCTTTGTCGCCACCCCCGGCTTCGTCGACGGCCACATCCACATCACCGGCGATCCCCTGACCCGGGGCTTCCGGCGCGGCGGGCCGGACGTGAGCTGGGGCGACAAGCTGCAGAAGTGGGTGATCCCGATCTTCAAGGCCCAGACGCCGGAGGAGGAAAGGATCGCCGCCCAGGCGGCCGCCCTTTCCATGCTGCGCTACGGGACCACCAGCTTCGTCGAGGCGGGCACGGTGATCCACCTGGACGCGGTGATGGAGGGCCTGGCGCAGAGCGGAATCCGCGGCCGGGTCGGCCAGTGGGTGGAGGGCCGCGCCTACGATCCGGCCCAGGACCAGGCCAAGCTGGTCGGTGAGGCCATCGCCATCCTGCAGCGCGAGATCGAGCGCTATCCGGCGAACGGCGGGGAGGCCCTGCTCTGCGCCTGGCCGGTGCTGGTGGGCCACTCGACCAATCCCGACGAGGTCTGGCAGGCGGCCAAGCAGTTGGCCGACGCCCACGGCCTGAAGGTCTCGGCGCACATGAGCCCGCGCCAGGGCGACCCCGACTGGTTCCTGGCCAGGCACAATCGCCGCCCCCTGGAGCACCTGACCGACATCGGGGTGCTCTCGGACAGCGTCATGCTCACCCACCTGGCGGCGATCGACGAGAGCGAGTTCGACTGCCTGGTGGAGTCCGGCGCCGGGGCCATCCATTGTCCGCACGCCGCCCTGCAAGGCGGCTTTGGCGTCTCCCGCTCGGGCCTGTTCCCGGAGATGCTGGCGGCCGGCGTGCCGCTGATGCTGGGGACCGACGGGCTTTCCGCCGACATCCTCTCGTCGGGGCGGCTGATGGCCAGCCTGTTCCGCGACGCGCGCGCCGACCAGGAGCTGATCCCGGCGAGCGAGGTGCTGGAGATGGCCACCGTCAACGCCGCCCGGGCCATGGGGATGTCCCACCTGATCGGCTCGCTGGAGGCGGGGAAGAAGGCCGACCTTGTCCTGCACGACACCCGCCTTGGCGACTGGGGCGGGCCGGTGTTCGACGTCGTCGACCAGCTCGCCTTCGCCGCCCCGCCCTCGGGGGTGCACAGCGTCTGGGTCGATGGGGTGAAGCGACTGGAGGGCGGGCGCGCCACCTGGATCGACGAGGATCGCCTGCTGGCCGAGGCGCGCGCCGCCGGCGCTGCGGTCATCGCCCGCACGGGCCTTCCCACGCGAACCCTCTGGCCGGTGACCTGATGTCCGAGATCCAACCCCGCGTCGGGCCGGCCGAGTGGAAGGCGGCCATGGGGCGCTTTCCCTCCGGCGTGACGGTCGTGACGAGCTGGGTGGAGGGCGCGCCGTTCGGCTCGACGATCAGCGCCTTCTCCTCGGTCTCGCTGGAGCCGCCGCTGCTGCTGGTCTGCCTGGCGCTGGGCAATCCCATGTGCCGCTCGATCGCCGAGTGCGGCGTCTTTGGCGTGAACATCCTGGCCGAGGACGGCCAGGCCCTGGCGCAGCGGTTCGCCTTCACCCCCGAGGCCGAGCGGTTCGAGGCGCTGGACTGGCGCGCCCAGCAGGGCGGCGCCCCGCAACTGGACGATGCGCCGGTGTTCATCGACTGCCGCCTGACCCAGACCTTCACCGCCGGCGACCACCTGGTGCTGATCGGTGAAGGCGTGCGCACCGACCACCGCTCCGAGCGCCCCTCGCTGGTCTACCACAGCGGCCGGATGCACAAGTTCCCCACCGAATAGCAGGGGCGTCGCCTGTGAGACTCGGGTCGGCGTCCCTTCTGCGCGCCCCCTCATCCGGCCCGCTCTCGCGGCCCACCTTCTCCCGCAAGGGGAGAAGGATGCGTTGCGCCAAATACGATGGTCCTGCCCCGCGGGCGTCCTGCCGCAAAACTTATCGTGCGCCTACGGGCAAGCCGATGCGCGCGCGCGCGCCTAGCCTCGGCGGTGCAATGTCGAACCCAGGCTGATGACATGGATGGCGCCGCGAACCACTCCGTTCGGCCGCAACGCACGACCTGGACGCACATCGCCCTGGCCGTGAAGGACATCGACGCCTCCATCGCCTGGTACGAGGAGTTCACACACCTGCGCCTGCTCGCCCGCGGCGAGGACGATGACGGCAAGAACGCCTGGCTGGGCGATCCCGCCCAGGCCGAGTCTCCCTTCATCCTGGTGCTTGGCCAATTCTACGAGGGGCACGACCCCTTCGCCCCGGCGCTCCACCCGCCCATGGGCCCCTTCGCCCACATCGGCGTCGAGGCGCCCACGCGCGAGGCGGTCGACGAGATCGCCGCGCGGGCCAAGGCGCGGAATTGCCTGGGCTTTGGCCCGATGCAGATGCCCAAGCAGATCGGCTACGTCTGCTTCATCAAGGACCCCGACGGGAACACCGTCGAGTACTCCTACGACCAGGGGGTCTTTGAGAAGGCCCGCGAGGTCTGGGGGCGCAAGAGCGTGCCGGCCTGAGCCGGCGGGCGGCGCCGAACGTGGGCGCCGCCGCAAGAATATCGACGTCGCCGGCCCGGACCGGCGCACGTCCTGCGGCGCGAGACGCCGTGCCCACGCGAAAGCTTCGGCGCGCGATGGCATGCCTTCGCTCCAATAATCACGAATACTTATGTTTTACTAAAACGACAGCGGGGGAAACGCATGAGTCGTGGCAGTCGGAGCTGGATAGCCCGGGTGGATTCCGCATCTTCCAAGTCGACGAATGGCATTCGCAAGGGTTTGCCAATTATTTGATCTTCCCATCTGGGAAATGAGTGCAATCTGTGCTGCGATAAGAATTCCAGGGGCTACCGCGCATCCATATCTCTCCTGCGCGACTACGCGATTTAATCTTGCGCCAATGCGTCAAGCATGAATGAGAGGGGGCTATGATCATTCCTACGCCACGCCTGAATCGCCGACTTCTTCTGTCCGCCTGCGCCGCCGCCATGGCCGCGCTCGGGGGCGGGGCCGCCCAGGCCCAGAGTCAAACCGCCGCCGCCAGCCCGGTGCTGGACACGGTCATCGTCACCGCCGAGCGGCGGGGAACGGACGTGCAGCGCACGCCGGACGCGATTACCGCGGTGGGCGCCCAGACGCTCGACCAGGGCTTCATCACCCACATCAACGGCCTCAATGGCCAGGTGCCCAGCCTGCAGGCCACCAAGACCGCCGGCTTCGAGAACCTGGTGACCATCCGCGGCGTCGGCTCGGCCACGCCGGAGAACAGCCTGACCACCGTGCCGGGCGTCGCCCAGTTCGTGGACGGGGTCTATATCGCCAACACCATCTCCCTCGGAGAAACCCTGTTCGATATCGAACGGATTGAAGTCCTGCGCGGACCGCAGGGCGCCCTCTACGGCCAGAGTTCGATCGGCGGGGCGATCAACATCATCAGCCGCCAGCCGAAGCTGAACGTGTTCGAGGGCACGGCCGACTTCAGCTACGGGACCTACAACCTGCTGCGCGAGCGGGCGGCGGTGAACCTGCCGGTGAACGACAGCCTGGCGCTCCGCGCCTCCATCCAGAAGTTCGATCGCGAAGGATTCACCAAGGTCAAGCCGCTCTCGCCCTTCCGCGAGGACGACGCGCACGACGGCAGCTTCAAGGCGGCGCTGCTCTGGAAGCCCAGGGACGACTTCTCGGCGACCCTGACCGCGCAGCTCTACAAGTCGAACCAGCACGGCGACGCGCAGAAGAACATCAACGATCCGAACCCGGATCCGCGGGTGGTCACCCAGGACTATCCCGGCCACTTCTCCCTGGAGAGCCAGCTCTACCACCTGAACCTGCAGTGGGACGGCCCGATGTTCTCGGTGCGCTCG
>Ga0075364_10001440_pt1 | contig 12901 bp, 15 predicted proteins | sample EndMetdeltDD1764_FD_71517 | JGI IMG/M metagenome (GOLD analysis project Ga0075364, IMG submission 71517) | Populus endosphere microbial communities from Tennessee, USA - Endosphere MetaG P. deltoides DD176-4 | ecosystem: Host-associated > Plants > Roots > Endosphere | place: USA: Tennessee... | reverse complement strand
GTCGGGGCGGCCTGCACGTTTTCGCTCATGGAAGGTCCTGTGGGCTCCGGCGCGCCGGAAGGGCTGTAGCTACGCGTTGCATGGACCGGGGGCAAGACTGAGGCCGCCGCTGCGGCCCGCCTGCGGCGAGAAGGCCTGGAACCTCCGCTGGCCCGCCTTGAGCTGGCGGAACATTTGGCTCCCGCCCGCGGTTGGCGCCCCGCATCGTTGGGATGCCAAAGGAGCCGCCTTGAGACACCTGATGATTCCCATGGCGCTCGCGCTCGGCCTGACGGCTGGCGCGGCGAACGCAAAGTCGTGCCGCGACGCGGCCGGCCACTTCGCGGCCTGCCCCGCGCCCGTCGCCGCGACCACCCGCTGCCGGGCCGCGAACGGAGCTTTCGCCAAGTGCCCGGCTCCCGCCCTGGCGCCCAAGGCCGCCGCTCGCACCGCTGGCGCGGCGGCGCGCAACGCCACGGCCGTGGCGCCCCTTCCCGCCGGCGCCGTCACCGCCCGCTGCCGTGATGGGTCCATGAGCCGAAGCCAGCATCGCTCGGGATCCTGCTCGCGCCATGGCGGCGTCGCCGCCTGGCTCTAGGTCTCTCAAGCGGGCAGCGCCTCGATGATGACGAAGGCCTGGGCGTAGGGATGGTCGTCGGTGAGCGTCAGGTGGATCACCGCGATGTGGCCCTCCGGCGTCATGGCCTTGAGCCGCTCCAGCGCCCCGCCGGTGAGCGCCATGGTCGGCTGTCCCGTGGGCTTGTTGACCACGCCCATGTCGCGCCAGAACACGCCCCGGCGGATGCCGGTGCCCAGCGCCTTGGCGCAGGCTTCCTTGGCGGCGAACCGCTTGGCGTAGCTGGCCGCCCGGTCGGTCTTGCGGTCCGAGCGCTTGCGCTCGATCTCGGTGAAGCAGCGCTCGGTGAAGCGCTCGCCGAACCGGTCCAGGCTCTTCTGCACGCGGCGGATGTCCGATAGGTCCGAGCCCAGGCCGATGATCACGCCGCGCGCTCCGAGGCGTTCGCGCGCGCCTCGTCCATCAGCGTGCGCATGCGCTGGATCGCCGGTCCCAGGCCGATGAAGATGGCCTCGCCGATCAGGAAGTGGCCGATGTTCAGCTCCGCCAGCTCGGCGATGGCGGCCACGGGCTTGACCGTCTCGTAGTCGATGCCGTGGCCGGCGTGGACCTCCAGCCCCAGCCGGCCGGCCTCGGCGGCGGCGGCGCGCAGCTGGTCCAGCCGCGCCACCGCGTCCGGGGCGCGGTGGCGGACGGCCTCGCAATAAGCGCCGGTGTGCAGCTCCACGACCGCCGCGCCCGCCCTGGCGGCGGCGGCGACCTGGGCCAGGTCAGGGTCGATGAAGCAGGACACGCGGATGCCGGCCTCGCTCAGGCGGGCGACCAGCGGCGCGATGGCCGCCAGCCCGCCGGCCACGTCCAGCCCGCCTTCGGTGGTGACCTCCTCGCGCCGCTCGGGCACCAGGCAGGCGGCATGCGGCCGGTGGGCCAGGGCGATGGCCTCCATCTCGGCGGTGACGGCCATCTCCAGGTTCAGCGGCCGGCCGCGCTTGCGGGTGATGTCGGCCAGGGCGTCGATGTCGGCGTCGGAGATGTGCCGGCGATCCTCGCGCAGGTGGGCGGTGATGCCGTCCGCACCCGCCGCCAGGGCCAGCTCGGCGGCGCGCACCGGGTCGGGGTAGCTCTCGCCGCGGGCGTTCCGGACGGTCGCCACATGGTCGATGTTCACGCCCAGACGCAGCTTGCTCATTGCCCCAGCCACTTCACTTGCCAAGCCGCCGGCTGCCGGGGTCCTCGGTGGGGATGGCCGCCAGCTCCGGCGGAAGCTGGTCGGCGGGATAGGCCGGCACGTCCAGCCTCGCCAGGGCCACGAAGGGCGCGCCAGGGTCGGCCCGGCCGCCGGAGCGGTCCACGATGCACGCCGCCACCACCACGTTCCCGCCGGCCTTGCGGATCGCCTCCACGCATTCCCGCGAGGAGAGGCCGGTCGTGACGATGTCCTCGACCATGGCCACTCGCGCGCCGGGCGGGATGGCGAAGGCGCGGCGCAGGCTGAACTCGCCCCCTTCCCGCTCCACATAGATCGAGGGGACGCCCAGGTGGCGGGCGGTCTCGTAGCCGGGGATGATCCCCCCGACGGCCGGCGAGACGCAGATGTCGACCCTGCCCACCGCCTCCGTGATCTTGGCCGCCAGCGCCTTGCACAGCCGCTCGGTCCGCTCGGGATACTGGAAGACCAGGTTCTTCTGCAGGAAGACCCCGGAATGTAGCCCCGACGACAGGATGAAATGCCCCTCGCGCAGCGCGCCCGCGCCACGGAACTCGTTCAGAACGGCCTCTGTGTCCATGCCGCGGAGATAGTCCGGTTTTCGCACGCGGGGAAGATAGCGTCCCGGTCTGTGGGCGCCTTGCATGCCGGCGCCTGCCCGTTCACCGTGGGAGGGAAGGCCTGGAGGCGATTTATGGACCTGAAGCGTCTCGCCCTGATCTGCGTCGCCCTGGGACTGGGCGGCTCCGTGGGTTCGCCGACCGCGCGCGCTGAGGTTCAGCCCGCCGCGCAAGCGCAAGACACCAGGCCAGAACAGGAAAGGCAGGACGCAGCCATCGTCGAAGGTGTGTTGGCGCAGACATCCAGGGAGGGACCCCTAGCCGTACAGCCGCACATCGCGGAGCTGCGCGCGGTGTTGGGACGCGCGCCCGCGTCCTATCCAGCCGTGGCGCGTCAGGGTGATTTCGTTGTCCTGCGGACCGCCAGCCCGGCCGACCTCAGTCCGGAATTATTGACCGCCGGCATGGCCGCGGCGGCGGGCGACAGGAAGCCCACCATTCGAATTGGCTTCAACACCTACCCCACCGCCGCATTCCTTCTCGGCTCCTTCGCCGTCGAGGCTCGCCAACCTCAACTCGCCCTTCCCTTCCTCGAAAAGGGCTTGGCGATGCAGCCTGGGAATGCGGACCTCACATCCGAGAGAGCCAACGCGCTCTATAGCCTGCACCGGACCCAGGAGGGTCTTGCCGCAGTGGAGGCATGGCTGGCGGACCATCCGCTGGGGGAGGCTAAACTCCGCGCACGGATGCTCCGGTCCAAGGGCTTCGGGCTGACCGAACTCGCCCGTCTCGACGAAGCGGAAGCGGCTTATCGGGAGGCCCTTAGACTGGAGCCCGGTCACGCCGGCGCCCTGCATGAGCTGGACTACATCAAAGGCCTCCGGGCCGGCCGGAAGGTCGCGCCGATAGAACCGGTCACGAGCGACAAGGCGAAGAGGGGCGACTTCGACCCTGCAGGACCAAAGAAGCCCAGCTGATCCCTACCCCTTCGGCCGCTCCACCGTCTCCACGCTGGGATTGGCGCGCAGGGCCGCGGCGATGTGGGTGAGGTGCCGCGCGTCGGTGACCTCGATCTCGAAGTCGACGTCGAAGAAGTCTTGGTGCCGGTGGTGCATGTGCAGGCCGGTGATGTTGCCGCCGGCCTCGCCGATGATGGTGCAGGTCTGGCCCAGCACGCCCGGCGCATTGCGGATGGTGGCGGTCAACCTGGCGCCGGCGATGGCGTTGCGCTCGGCCTCCGGCGTCCATTGCAGATCGCGCCAGAGCTCCTCCCGCTCCTCGAACTGCGCCAGTTGCTCGCAGTCGATGGTGTGGACCAAGACCCCGCGGCCGTCGCCCTCGAGGATGCCGACGATGCGGTCGCCCGGCACCGGCGAGCAACAGGCGCCAAAGTGCAGTCCGATCCCCGCCGGCAGGCCGCCGCCCCGGACGTAGAGGCGCGCCCCGCGGCCCTCGGGGATGCGCCGGCGTGCGGAGGCCGCCTCGCGCTCGGTGGGCTTGAGCCCCGGGAAGACCGCCTCCAGAACCTGCGGCGGCGTCACCCGGCCACGACCGACGACCTCGAACAGGTCGTCCTCGGCGGCGACGGCGAAGCGATCCAGGGCTGGCCGAAGGGAAAGCTCCTTCAGCGACTTGCCCGCCGCCTCGAAGGCCTGGCCAACCGTGACCCGGCCCAGCCTGGTGAACTCTTCCTTCTCCGTCTGGCGGATGTGCCGGCGGATGGCCGAGCGGGCGCGGCCCGTGACCGCCAGGGAGCGCCAGTCGGGCGGCACGACGGGCTTTCCGCCGCGGATGATCTCCACCACGTCGCCATTCTGCAGGGCCGTTCGCAGCGGCTTGAGCTCGCCATTGACCTTCACGCCCACGGTGGTGTCGCCGATGTCGGTGTGCAGGGCGTAGGCGAAGTCCAGCGGCATGGCGCTGGACGGCAGGCTGACCAGTTGTCCCTTGGGCGTGAAGACGAAGGTCTGGTCCAGGAACATCTCGAGCTTGGCGTGCTCGACCAGCTCCTCGGCGTCGCCGCCGTGCTCCAGCACCTGGACCAGGTGGCGCAGGTTGACCAGGGGGTCGCGCCCGCCCGCCGCCTTCTGGTGCTCCACGTCGAAGCCGTAGGACTGGTCCTTGTAGCGCCAGTGCGCCGCCACCCCCTCCTCGGCCACCAGGTCCATGGCCTCGGTGCGGATCTGCATCTCGATGCGCATGCCCTTGGGGCCCACCACGGTGGTGTGCAGCGAGCGGTAGTTGTTGCGCTTGGGCGTGGAGATGAAGTCCTTGAACCGCTCGGGAACGCTCGGCCAGGCGCGGTGGATCACCCCCAGCGCCCGGTAGCAGTCGTCCTCGGTGTCGACGATCACCCGAAAGGCGTAGATGTCGGAGAGCTGGGAGAAGCCGATCGACTTGCGCTGCAGCTTTCGCCAGATCGAATAGGGATGCTTCTCGCGGCCGAAGACCCGCGCCGGGATGCCGGCGGCGTCCAGCTTGGCGGCGATCTCGCCCGAGACCAGGGACACCGCCCCGCCCTGCTCGTGCCGCAGGGTCTCCAGGCGCCGGCGGATCGCCTCGCGGGCGACCGGATTGAGGTGCTCGAACGCCAGCTCCTCGAGCTCGCTGCAGATCCGGTGGACGCCGATGTTGCGCGCCAGCGGGGCGTAGATGTCCAGGGTCTCGCGGGCGATCCGCTCCCGCTTGGCCGGGCTCTTGATGTACTGGAGCGTCCGCATGTTGTGCAGGCGGTCGGCCAGCTTGACCAGCAGCACCCGCACGTCCCGGCTGATCGCCAGGATGAATTTCCGCAGGTTCTCGGCCTGGCGCAGGTGCTCGGCCGACAGCTCCAGCTTGGAGAGCTTGGTGACGCCCTCCACCAGTTCGCCCACCTCCGGGCCGAACAGATCGTCGATCTCCTTGCGGGTGACCGGGGTGTCCTCGATCACGTCGTGGAGCAGGGCGGTGACGATGGTCGCCGTATCCAGCCGATAGTCGGTCAGGATGCCGGCGACTTCGATGGGATGGGCGAAATAGGGATCGCCCGAGGCCCGGGTCTGCGCCCCATGCATGCGCATGGCGTAGACATAGGCGCGGTTCAGCAGCGCCTCGTCGGCGGTGGGATCGTACGAGCGGACCTTCTCGATCAGCTCGAACTGGCGAAGGAACCGCGGGCGCTTGGCCGGAGCCGGCGCCGCGGGAGGGTCTTTGGACGAGGCGTCCTTGACCTGGACGGCCGGCTTGGCCGTCTGGACGGGAAGAGGGTCTGCGCCTTCGGGGCTCAGTACCGCTCCTCCTGACCGCCGTCGCGGTCGCTCTGCAGGGCGCGAACCAGCTCAAGCTCGCTCATCTGCATGTGGGTCGGATCGGCCAGCAGGGCGAGGGTTTCAGCCTCTTCCTCGGCTTCCGAGCGTTCGTCGACGCGTTGCAGGGTTCCGATCAGGGCTTCGCGAAGCTCCTCGGCGTCGACCACGTCGTCGGCGATCTCGCGCAGGGACACCACCGGGTTCTTGTCGTTGTCGCGATCGACGAGGATCTGCGAGCCCGCCGAAATGGCGCGGGCGCGGTGCGCCGCCAGCAGCACGAGGCTGAAGCGGTTGGGGACCTTCTCGATGCAATCTTCGACGGTGACGCGGGCCATGGAGTCCTCGGGCGGGAGATAGAACCGATCAAAATAGAGGTCGCGGCGTGATTGTGCAACGCCGCAAAGATCCCGGCGCCCTAGAGGCCCGCCTTTGAAGGGTCGTCCGCGGCCGGGGTTCGGCGCGGACGCCACGGCAGAACCCCCGCCAGAATGAGGATCGCACCGACGGGCAGCGTCGCGGAGATCACCCATTGGCTGAAGGCGCTCGGGCCGCGCGCCAGGCCGAAGCCGATCAGGTTGAGGTTCGCCAGCTGCCAGCCGATCTGGCCCGTGGTCCAGTTCATGCTCAGCGTGCCAAGGCCCCCAAGCGCGACGAGCGCCCACAGCCACTTTCCGGGAAGCCCGGGCTTCCGCAGCACCTTGACTACGGCCGCGACCATCAGCAGCGGCGAGGCCAGGGCGAAGACGAGGAAGAGAACCTGCCACCAGGGCTTTCCGCGCAGGGTGAGAGCATTGATCGCAAGATCGCTGGCGGTGGCCGTCTGAAGTTGGACGGCCTGCACCTGCCAGGCTGTCGATGGGGTTCGGTGCATGCGCGTCGCCACCAGCAGGCTGCGGTCGGCGTAGTCGTACTCGTCCAGCGCCGCGACCGTCTCTCTGCGATCGGCGGAATGGACTATGGTCGTGGCCACGACCTTGCGGGCCGTCGGCTCTCCCGCCGGAATCGTTCGTTGCAGAGCGGCCACGCTTTGCATCGCCGCAGGCGTCCGCAGCGCCGGATCCAGGCGCGCAGCCAGGGCCGCGTCCTGGCGGTGGCGCAACTGGTCGAACACGCTGCGCACCTCGGCGTCGAGCTTGGGGTCGCGCCCCATCCCGCAGGCGGCCAGCAGCACCGCCGCCACGCACAGCAACCACCCACGCGAAATCATATTCCACGCCCCCAAGCCAAGTGGAGACTAGCGCGTCGCGCCTTGAGCGTCACGGCCGGGCGTCGCGGCCCACCGGGGCGGCCGCGGCCAGGTCGGCGGCGGAAACGCCCAGGCTCGGATGGCGCCAGCCGGGCGCGATCTCGGCCAGCGGCCCCATGACGAACAGGCGCTCGTGGGCGCGGGGATGCGGCAGGGTCAGGCCCGGAGCCTCGATGACCTCGCGGCCGTGGGCGATCAGGTCGAGGTCCAGGGTGCGCGGCGCGTTGGGCTCGCCCCGCCGGCGGCCGAAGGCGGCCTCCACCGTCAGCAGCGCCGCCAGCGTCGCCTGCGGCCCAAGGCGCGGCTCGATCAGCGCCACGCCGTTGCGGTACTGCGGCGCGGACGGGTCGGGCCAGGCGGCGGAGCGCCACCAGCGCGAGCAGGCCAGCACCGGCAGCCCCGCGCCGGGCAGGCGCTGCAGCGCCGCCTCCAGAAGCGCTTCGACCGAATCGAAGCCGCCGGGCAGGTTGCCGCCCAGCCCCACGACGACCAGCTCGTCGAGGTTTCGTCCGTCCAAGCCTGCTAGACCCTCGCCGATGACCGCACCCTCTTCGTCGATCGCCGCCGCACTCGCGCCCGAGCCGCCGCACGATTGTCCCCTCTGCCCGCGCCTGGTCGCCTACCGCGCGGCCAACCAGGCGGCCCATCCCGACTGGTTCAACGGCCCCGCGCCCTCGTTCGGCGACGGCGACGCCCGCCTGCTGGTCGTCGGCCTGGCGCCCGGCCGCACCGGGGCCAACCGCACCGGCCGCCCGTTCACCGGCGACCATGCCGGCGTGCTGCTCTACGACACCCTCGTCAAGCTCGGCTTCGCGACGGGGCGCTACGAAGCGCGGCCGGACGATGGTTTGCGCCTGGTGGACTGCATGATCACCAACGCCGTGCGCTGCGCCCCGCCGGGCAACAAGCCCGAGACCTCGGAAGAGGCGACCTGCCGGCCGTTCCTCGCCGATCGGATCGCCGCCCTCCCCCGCCTGAAGGTGATCGTCACCCTGGGCGATGTCTCCCGCCGCAATCTGCTGCGGGCGCTGGGCCTGAAGGCCTCGGCCGGCGTCGCGGGCCACGGCACGGAGTTCCAGGCCGGCCCCTATGTCGTGCTGAACAGCTACCACTGCTCGCGCCTCAACACGAACACCGGCCGCCTCACGCCTGCGATGTTCGAGGCGGTGTTCGCAAGGGCCAGGGCGCTCCTGGACGCCTAGCCGTGGTCCTTCAGCAGCCGGGCCTTGTCGCGCTGCCAGTCGCGCTCGGCGGTCGCTTCGCGCTTGTCGTGGGCCTTCTTGCCCTTGGCCAGCGCCAGCTCGAGCTTGGCCATCCCCCTGTCGTTCCAATAGAGCTTGATGGGGATGATGGTGCGGCCTTCGCGCTGCACCGCCCCGATCAGCCGCTCGATCTCCTTGCGGTGCAGCAAGAGCTTCCTGGGCCGCCGGGGCTCGTGGTTGAAGCGGTTGGCCTGGGCGTAGGGCGGGATGTCGGCGTTGACGAGGACGATCTCGTCCCCCTCCACGGCGGCGTAGCTCTCGGCGATGTTGGCGCGGCCGTTGCGCAGGGACTTCACCTCCGAGCCCGTGAGCGCCAGGCCCGCCTCGAAGCTCTGCTCCAGGAAGTAGTCGTACCGCGCCCGGCGGTTCTCCGCGATCAGCTTGCCTGCCATCCTGCGATAACGCTCAGATCACGCCAGCGTCGCGCAGAGCGGCCAGGACCTCGGTCTTGGAAGCCTCCGAGGCGGTGACCAGCGGCAGGCGCACCTCCTCGGTGCACAGCCCCAGGTGCGCCAGCGCGAACTTGGTTGGGGCGGGCGAGGCGTCGGTGAACAGCGCCTTGTGCAGGCGGATGAGCTGGTCCTGGGACTGCAGGGCGCCGGTCCAGTCGCCGGCCATCACCGCGTCATAGAAGGCCGCTGTCTGCTCGGGCGCGACATTGGCGGTCACCGAGATGCAGCCATGGCCGCCATGGGCCATGTAGCCGAGCGCGCTGGGATCGTCCCCCGACAGCATCACCCACTCCTCGCCGCACATCACCCGCTGGGCGCTGGCGCGGGCCATGTCGCCCGTGGCGTCCTTGATGCCGACGATGTTCGGCAGCTTGGCGAGCTCGGCCAGGACCTCGTTGCCGATGTCCACGCTGGTGCGGGTGGGCACGTTGTAGACCAGCACCGGGAGCTGAACCGCGTCGTTGATCGCCTTGTAGTGGGCGTAAAGGCCGGCCTGGCTCGGGCGATTGTAGTAGGGCGTGACCACCAGGGCCGCATCCGCGCCGATCGCCTTGGCGTGCCGCACCAGCTCGATGGCCTCGTCGGTTGAGTTGGAGCCCGCGCCGGCGATCACCGGCACGCGGCCGCGGGCGGTGGCCACGCAAAGCTCGACGACGCGCCGGTGCTCGGCGTGGCTCAGGGTGGCGGTCTCGCCGGTGGTGCCCACCGGCACCAGGCCGTGGACTCCGCCGGTGATCTGGCGCTCGACGAGAGCCACGAAGGCGTCCTCGTCGACGGCCCCCTGGCGAAAGGGCGTGACGAGCGCCGGCATGACGCCCTTGAACAAAGATTGGGACATGGTCTGCAAATTCGCGTGAAGGGACGCTTGTTGAAGCGACGTTCAGATTTGCCGCGACAATATGGAGGGTGAGTCTCGCCCGCAACGTCCGTATCTCGTTGTCGGCCATACAGGGGGCGCGAGTTGCACGCCAAGACCCGTAAAGCGTTGCTTTTAGCCGGCATTGTCCTGCTGTCAGGTGCGGTCGCGCGCGCCCAGCAGATGGACGGAATCGGCGCCATCCTGCAGCGCGAGGCCGCCCAGTCGGCCGATGAAGGCCCGGTCGACACCACCGAACAGACCGTTCGCCAGCCGCTTTCGCCAGCCGATTTCGCCAATTTCCGGCAGGCGGTCGAATCGTCGCGCCGGGGCGATGTGAACGGCGCCCGCGCCGCGGTGGCCCAGATCAGCGACCGGGCTGCCCGCAAGACGGCCACCTGGCTGATGGTCGACCTGAACGGCGATTCCCTGAATTTCTTCGAGGTCGACCGCGCCCGGCGCGAGCTGATGGCCTGGCCAAGGCCAGCCCGCCGGCAGGCCTCCGCAGAGAAGCTCATCGAGGCCTCGGGCCAGAGCCCGCGGCAGATCGTCGACTGGTTCGATGGTCAGGAGCCCACCACCGCCCAGGGCGCCATGGCGCTCGCCGGCGCCTGGCGCCAGCTTGGCCAGGCCGACAAGGCCGCCGACCTGATCAAGCGCTGGTGGCGGACCAAGAGCTTCGATTCCATCGCCCAGCGCGCCATGCTGGCCCGCTTTGGCGACGTGCTGACGGCCGACGACCATGCCGCGCGCGCCGACATCCTGCTTTACGGGACCCAGGTCACCGCGGCCCAGGAGATGATGGGCCTGCTGGCGGCGGACCAGCAGCAGGCGGCCCAGGCGCGCCTGGCGCTGCGCACCAACGCGGGCAACGCGATGGAGCTGGCCAACGCGCTTTCACCCGCCCTCGGCATGAGCCCGGGCGTCGCCTTCGAGCGCGCCGCCTACCTGCGCCGGCACAATCTGACCGAGCTGGCGGTCGCCCAGCTCCCCTATTTCCCCAAGGTCGCCTACACCGCCGACCAGGCCGATCGCATCTGGGACGAGCGCCACCAGATGGTGCTCGCGGCCCTCAAGGCTGGCAACTACAAGGCCGCCTACGCCGCCGCCGCCGACTGCGGCTTCACCACCGGGACACAGGCCGCCGAGGCCGAGTTCTACGCCGGCTGGATCGCCCTGACGCGCCTGAAGGACCCGGAGCGCGCCGCCCGCCACTTCGCCGTCATCGACCGGGTGGGCGCCTCGCCGATCACAAGGGCCCGCGCCCTCTACTGGCAGGGCCGCGCCGCCGAGGCGCGCGGCGACAAGGCCGGCGCCGAGGGCTTCTACGCCGCCGGCGCCCGGCACATCACGACCTTCTACGGCCAGCTCTCGGCGGAGAAGCTCGGCCAGCGGATGACGCTGGCGGGCGATCCGCAGCTTTCGCCGGGCGATCGCGCGCGCTTCGAGGCCAGCGACCTGGTCCAGGGCGCGCGTCTGCTGCACGACGAGGGCCAGCGGGACCTGTTCAACAAGTTCGTCCTGGCGCTGGACGATGTCCTGCCGACCACCGCCGACCAGGCCCTGCTCATCGACCTGGTGCGGGGCTACGGCGACCAGGACACCTCGATGAAGATCGCCCGCGGCGCGGCCCAGCGCGGCTTCATCCTGCCTGAGCGGGCCTATCCCTTCCGCACCCCGCCCCAGGTGGACGGCGCGCCGGAAACCTCGCTGATCCTCGCCATCACCCGGCAGGAGAGCGGCTTCGATCCGCTCGTCCGCTCCGGCGTGGGCGCGCGGGGCATGATGCAGCTGATGCCGACCACGGCGGCCATCGTCGCGCGCAAGATGGGCGTCGACTATTCGGTCTCCCGCCTGGACGACCCGGAATACAACATGCGGTTGGGCTCGGGCTTCCTGGGCCAGCTGGTGAACCAGTTCTCCGGCTCCTACGTCATGGCGATCGCGGCCTACAACGCCGGCCCCGGGCGGCCCGTGCAGTGGGCCACCTACTGCGGCGACCCGCGCGGCGGCGCCACCGACCCGATCGACTTCATCGAGTGCATCCCCTTCTCCGAGACGCGCAACTACGTGATGCGGGTGATGGAAGGCATGCAGGTCTACCGCGCCAAGCTGAACGGGGGCTCGGCGCCCGTGACCCTGACCTCCGACATGGCCCGCGGCGCCTACAGCTACCCCGCCGCGGTCGCGGTGACCCCGGCCTCGAGCGCCGGAAGCTAGGGCGCGCCTCAGCCGATCGGGCCGAAGCTGACCTGCAGGCCCTCGCGAACCGGGTAGATCTCCACCTCCACCGGCTTGCCGACGAACTGGGAGTCGACCCTCAGCCGTTTGGGCTGGAAGGACCGCAGCGCGTCTTCGAGGGCCAGGTGCACGGGGCCGTTCTCGGTGAAGGGAAAGACCTCCACCAGCTTGCGCCCCTGGACCTCGCGCCAGGTCCTGCCCCACAACCGGAGCGTGTTGGGACTGGCGCCGGTCAGCCGAAGGTCGCCGTCGAGGGTGTAGAAGGCGCGGTTGGCGGGCTGGTTCATGGCGCCGGTTTAGCGGACAGGCCGGCCGAAGCGGAAGCTCAAGTGTCGTGGGTTGGGCGCCGCCGCGCGGCGACCACGAGGCCCGCGGCGGTCTCCTCGATCCGACCCTCGAGCCGGAAGGCTTCAGCCAGCACCGCCGGCGTCAGCGCCTCACGCGGCGGCCCGTCGGCGACCAGCCGGCCCTGGCTCAGGACCGCCAGGCGGTCGCAGGCGCGCACCGCCAGGCTGAGGTCATGCAGGGTCAGCACCACGCAGGCGCCGCGCGCGGCCTCTTCGCGCAGCAGCTCCAGCGCCAGGAGCTGGGCGTCGGGATCCAGGCCCGCCGCCGGCTCGTCGGCCATGATCAGCGGCGAGCGGGCGGCCAGCACCCGGGCCAGCAGCACCCTTCCCCGCTCCCCGCCGGACATGTCGAGGACGCCGCGCGCGGAAAGCTCGGCGAGCCCCACCCGCGCCAGCGCCGCCTGCGCCCTCGCCCTGGCCTCCGCCGGGGGGCGGTGAGCGGCGCCCAGGCTCGCCACCCGCCAGGCCGGCAGGTTCCAGCCCACCCGCCGCTCCTGCGGCAGGTAGGCGGCGAGCGCCGCGCGCGCCGGCTCCGAAAGGCCCCCGACATCGCGCCCGGCCAGCCGCGCGGCCCCGCCCGACAGCGGCTGCAGGCCAAGCGCCACGCGCAGCAGGGTCGTCTTGCCCGCGCCATTGGCCCCCACCACGCCCAGCACCTCGCCCGCCCGGCCGCCGAGGCTCACGGCACGCAACACCTCCCCGCCGCCGCGCCGGGCGCTGGCGGACTCCAGGGCGAAGGCCAGGCTCATCCGCGCCAGCTCCGCGCCGCGCGCCAGGCGATCATGGCGAACAGGGGCGCGCCGAAGAGGGCGGTGACGACACCCAGCTTGAGCTCCAGATCGGTGGGGATCACCCGCGCCGCCAGGTCGGCCAGCACCAGCAGAAGG
>Ga0075364_10001439_pt1 | contig 12903 bp, 14 predicted proteins | sample EndMetdeltDD1764_FD_71517 | JGI IMG/M metagenome (GOLD analysis project Ga0075364, IMG submission 71517) | Populus endosphere microbial communities from Tennessee, USA - Endosphere MetaG P. deltoides DD176-4 | ecosystem: Host-associated > Plants > Roots > Endosphere | place: USA: Tennessee... | reverse complement strand
GCTGTTCGTCCACACGCCCGGCCAGGTGCGCTTCGCGAGCGCGCGTCTGGTCACGAGCAGGCGTCCTCGGGTGTCGAAGACATAGCAGGAGAACGCGAGGTGCAGAGGCGTGTCCGCAGTGTGCACCTCGCTCTTCGGTCGGGTGCCGATCGCCGTTCCGTCTTCAGCGAGGAGTGTCACATGGTCCATGGCATCCTCCACCCGCTTTTTTCGCTAACTTGGTAAGTAATCAACTTAGCATGAAACTCTTCGTGTGTAACATGATCGCATGGACACGGAGGCCGGCACCACCCCGCGCGCAGGCGCGGCGCAGTCCGATGCCTCCCACCCGCCCGACGGGCTGAGCCACGCCGCGATCTATGACGTCGAGGCCAGCGATCCGAGAAGCGCCCTGATCGATCGCACGGGCGTTCCGCCCGAAGATCTGCGCCAGATCGCCGCAGTGATGGAATCGCTCGGCGGATTGCGCGACGCCGAGCAGCGGCTCTCGCAGGCGTCGCGGCGCTACATGCGCCTCAACGAGACCGATATGCGTGCTCTGCACTATCTCATCGTGTGCGCGAACCGCGATCTCGTCGCTACGCCGAGCGGCATCGCGCATCATCTCGGGATCTCGACGGCCGCGACGACCAAGCTCCTGGATCGGCTCGAGAACGGCGGCCACATCCGTCGAGCGCCGCATCCGACGGATCGCCGGGCGCTGGCGATCACGATCACCCCGGAGACGCGGCATGCGGCCATGGAGACGGTGGGGCGTCAGCAGGCGAAGCGGTTCTACGCGGCCGCGCGCCTGAGCCGGGAGGAGCGGGAGGTCGTGATCCGGTTCCTCGCCGACATGACGGATGAGATCACTCTCCGCGACGAGTCCTGGTTGACGAAGACGGCGGAGTGACGCACACTCCGTGCGTCGCTCCGCCGTCTTCGCTCCGTGCGGTCTCGTATCAGTGGGCGGCGTTGTACGCCTCGACCACGGGTGCGGGAATCCGGCCGCGCTCCGAGAGGCTGTAGCCGTTGCTGTTCGCCCATGCGCGGATCGCGGCGACCTCGGGGTTCCGAGCCGGACGCTTGCGCGCAGCCGACCCGCGGGCCGAACCGGATGATCCGGATGAGCCGGCTCGGCGTCCTGCCGAGATGTACGGCTCGAATGCTTTGCGCAATTCCTCCACGTGCGCCGCATTCAGGTCGATCTCGTAGGAAGCGCCGTTCAGCGAGAAATGCACGGTCTCGCCTTCGCCGACCTCGAGCACGCTGCCGTCGATATCGTCTACCAGTTGGTGCACAATTCTTCTTGCCATGGAACGGACACTACCGCCGACAATTGTCGGAGACAAGAACGCTGGCGAAATAAGACGACTATTCGTGGCCGGTGTCGATCAGCTTGAGGCCGACAATGCATCCGACCAGTCCCATGAGCAGCAGAATCCGCAGCCAGGAGATCTCGGTGTCGCCCGTCACCATCGCCCAGATGACTGTGAGCGAGGCGCCGATGCCCACCCACACCGCATACGCCGTTCCCGTGGCGATATCCCGCATGGCGAATGCGAGACCGAACATGGACAGCGCGAGGCCGACGAAGAAGATGATGCTCGGCCAGAGCTTGGTGAGCCCCTCGGACTTACCGAGCGCAGTGGCCCAGACGGCCTCGAGGACTCCGGAGATGATGAGTACGATCCACGACATGATCGGTCCTTTCGGACCAGTCTTTTCGCTCACCGGGTACTGGTCTGCCTCGTCCGGAGCCGGAGTTCTCCGACTGCCTCCGATGGTAGCCCACGAGACTGGGCAGGGCCTGGGCAGGAGGAACTCTGCGGGGGTACGCCTCAGGGGAGCAGGCCGGCGCGGCGGGCCCGGGTGACGGCGGAATGGCGCGTCGACGCGTCGAGCTTCGACATCGCCGTGCCGAGATAGGCCTTGACGGTCCCCTCTCGCAGACCCAGCTGTGCGGCGATCTCCGCGTTGGTCGAGCCGAGCGCGGCGCAGGCGAGCACGTCGGTCTCGCGAGGGGAGAGGTGCACGGTGGGCAGGGGTCCTGTGGCGACCGGGACGGTCTCGCCGGCGAGGGTGACCAGGCGCCGCTCGACCTGCGCGATCCGGGCACGGAGCTCCGCATCGTCGACGTCGGCGGCGATGCTCCGCAGTTCGGCGAAGCTCTCCCGCAGCTCCTCGCGCTGGGGCGCGGGGACGGGGTCGGCGACGCGAGCCGACGCGCGAAGCCGGCGTTCCACCTCGTCGCGGATGCGCAATTCCTCGGCGACCGACTGCGCGACCTGCATCGCCGGTGCAGTCGTCACCCCGCCGATCTGCTCCTCATCCCACGCCCCCGCGTAGAGAACGCCACGCGGGCGCCCCTGCACCACGATCGGAAGCGCGAGAAGGGTGCGCAGCCCCTCGCCCAGCACGAACACGTCGTAGTCGTGCGTGATCTGCTGCGACGAGCCGTAGTCGCTCGTCATGCGGGGACGGAGTTCCATCATCGCCCTGCCGCCGAGGCCGCGCTCCGGGCGGACACGCAGACCGTCCAACGCCCGGGTCCGGTTGCCGACGATGCTGGTCACGCTGACGACGCCGTCTTCGATCAGGCCGCCGAAGGCGACAGGGAAGCGCGTACGCCGGGCGAGCTCGCGCACCGCATTGGCGACGAGTTCGCCCTCGGATTCGATGGCGACCGGTGAGCTCACGACTACCTACTTTCGGGGGTGACGGCACCGTTCCCCGTTTCGTAGCGTCGACCCTATCACTCGCTCGACTCTGTCGTGGCGACCCCGGACATGAGGCAAGGAGGCCCCATGAGCGACCACACCCCCGCGGATTCCCGCACGGCGATCGATTACATCGCCGTCGAGGAATCACCGAGATTCCGAACTCTGAAACGCACGCAGAGATCCTTCATCTTCCCGCTCGCCGCGTTCTTCCTCATCTGGTATTTCGCGTATGTGCTTCTCGCGGCTTTCGCGACGGAGTTCATGGGGCAGCGGGTGTGGGGCGATATCACCGTCGGCCTGCTTCTCGGCCTCGGACAGTTCGTCACGACCTTCGCGATAACGATGATCTACGTGTCATTCGCCAACAGGAAGATCGATCCTCTGGCGACGGAGATCCGTGAAGAACTCGAGAAGGCGCAGGGCCAGGCATGAACATCGTCCCCTTCGCGACCGAACCCGTCGCCATCGAGAGCAACCCCGTTCTCAACATCTCGATCTTCCTGGCATTCGTGGCGGTGACGCTCTTCATCGTCATCCGGGCCAGCCGCAACAACAAGACCGCAGCCGACTATTACGCCGCCGGCCGTTCGTTCACCGGTCCGCAGAACGGTTTCGCGATCGCCGGAGACTATCTGTCCGCGGCATCCTTCCTCGGCATCTGCGGTGCGATCGCGATCAACGGCTACGACGGGTTCCTCTACTCCATCGGATTCCTGGTGGCGTGGCTCGTCGCGCTGCTCCTCGTCGCGGAGATGATGCGCAACACAGGCAAATTCACCATGGCGGACGTGCTGTCGTTCCGGTTGAAGCAGCGCCCCATCCGGATGGCCGCGGCGATCACCACGCTCGCGGTGTGCTTCTTCTATCTACTCGCGCAGATGGCGGGCGCCGGCGGTCTCGTGTCGCTGCTGCTCGGCATCGACGGTCGGGTCGGCCAGTCGATCGTGATCGCCGTGGTCGGCCTGCTGATGATCGTGTACGTCCTGATCGGCGGGATGAAGGGCACGACCTGGGTGCAGATCGTGAAGGCGTTCCTGCTGATCGGCGGTGCTCTCGCGATGACCATCTGGGTGCTCGCGATCAACGGGTTCAACCTCAACACCCTGCTCGAGGCCGCGGTGGCCAACTCCGACAAGGGTGACGCGATCCTCGCGCCGGGGCTGCAGTACGGCGCGAACCCGTGGGACTTCCTGTCGCTCGGCATGGCTCTCGTGCTCGGCACCGCCGGACTGCCCCACGTTCTGATGCGCTTCTACACGGTGCCGACGGCGAAGGAGGCTCGACGTTCGGTCGTCTGGGCGATCTGGCTGATCGGCGGGTTCTACCTGCTGACGCTCGTGCTCGGTTACGGGGCGGGTGCACTCGTCGGAGCAGATGTCATCGCGGCCGCTCCCGGCGGGGTGAACTCCGCAGCTCCGCTGCTGGCGCTCGAGCTCGGTGGACCGGTGCTCCTCGGCTTCATCTCCGCCGTGGCGTTCGCGACGATCCTCGCGGTCGTCGCCGGGCTCACCATCACGGCGGCCGCATCGTTCGCTCACGACATCTACGCCAACGTGATCCAGAAGGGGAAGAAGGATGCCGACGGCAAGCCCGTCGAGGCGGATCCTGACGCCGAGGTGCGCGTCGCCCGTCGCACGGTGATCGTGATCGGCATCCTGGCGATCATCGGCGGGATCGGGGCGCAGGGGCAGAACATCGCGTTCCTCGTCGCGCTGGCCTTCGCCGTGGCGGCATCCGCCAACCTGCCGACCATCCTCTACTCGCTCTTCTGGCGGCGGTTCTCGACGCGCGGCGCGGTGTGGAGCATGTACGGCGGACTCGGTTCGGCGATCGTGCTGATCGTCCTGTCGCCGGTGTTCTCCGGAACTCCGACATCGATGATCCCGGGGATCGACATCGCGATCTGGCCGTTGAACAACCCCGGCATCGTCTCGATCCCGCTCGGCTTCCTGCTGGGCTGGCTCGGCACGATCACCAGCGGCCGGAAGGAGTCGCCGGAGCTCGCCGCCGAGATGGAGGTGCGTTCCCTCACCGGCTTCGGGGCGGAGAAGGCCACGGAGCACTGACGCGCGAGCACGGACGCGCAGACTCCGAGCACGTGGACCCGGCGGCCTACTCGCCGGGTCCACGTCGTCTCGGGGGAGGGCGCGGTCAGCGGGACTCGAGGTCCAGGAGGAACCGCTTGCGCTCCGGGTGCGCCCCGTAGTGGCCCGCGGATCCGTCGGAGCGCACGACGCGGTGCACGGGGACGATGATCGAGAACGGGGTGAGACGGCAGGCTGTGCCGACGGCGCGAGCGGCACCGGGGTGTCCGGCGAGCACCGCGACCTCGCCGTAGCTGAGGGTCTCTCCCCACTCGATGCTGCAGATCGTCTGCAGTGCGGTGCGGGGGAAGCCGTCGACGAGCCGCCAGTCGAGGCGTAGGTGATCCTCGAAGCGGATCGGCTCGCCCTCGAAGTACGCGGCGAGGAGGTGGGCGAGTTCATCGGCCGCACCCGGGTCGGGCTCGGGTATCTCGCGCAGCTGCCGCGCAGCGCCCTCGAGGAGCCAGGGGACGGAGGGGTCTTCGGATTCGGAGAGGTCGAAGCGCACGATGCCCTCGTCGGAGAACACCGCGAGAGCGTCGCCGAACGGTGTCGGTGCGAAGTCGTAGCGGAAGGTCATGTCCCCATCCTCACCGGCCGCGACGACCGCGAGACCTCGGCAGCACGCACTCCGTGGAGAATCCTGCTGCACGGGCGGTACTGCAGGAGCAGTGGAGATCGGCCGTCAGGGCCAGAATTCCGGTGAAACCCGCCCGGGATACCCGGGCTCCCGCCTTCGCGCGCCTAGGGTGTCAGTGTGTGGCGACGTGAAGACAGGTCTGCGGATGACGCAGTGGCGGACGCCTCTGTGACCCTCGGCGATCTGCAGGAGTCCGGCACCGGGGTCGACATCGCGCATGCGGCCGAGGCCGAGCGCACGCGCCTCCGTGCGGAGGCCGCCGATCTCGGCGGGCCGTCTCCGCTCGTCAGCTTCCGCGACGGACCGGAATCCGGCATCGACATCTCGAAGGCGCATCCGGGCAGCCTTCCGCAGTTCATCACCGGGAAGTCGACACTCCTGTCGAACCTGTTCCGCGACGAGGTGGGCCTGCGGACCGCCCGACTCGCGGCGGAGCGGATCACGGCGAAGAACACCGAGCTGCGCACCGTGCGAGGAATCGAGGCGGTCCATCTCGCCGTGGGCGTCGCCCGCTGGCGCATCGGCGGTGCGGGATTCGCCGCCCCCGTCCTGCTGCGGCCGCTGGCCATCCGGCGCCATCACTCCGACTTCGAGCTCAAGCTCCAGGGCGCGTTCGAGGTGAATCCCGAACTCGTCCGGATCGCGCGCGAGCACTTCGGCATGACGATCGATGCGACCGCCCTCGCCGCGCTCGCGTACGACGGCGGCATCTTCAAGCCGCAGCCGGTGATCGACAGCCTCCGCGCGACGACCCGGTCCATCGACACCTTCTCGGTCGAGCCGCGCCTCGTCGTCTCCACGTTCGCCGATGTCGCAGGCGCCATGTCCCGCGACGGCGGCAGCCTGGACCACGTCGTCCTGAACGCGCTGAACGGTCACGTCGACGACCGCGCGCAGGTCTCGGCGCCGCGCGCGGCGCCGCACCAGACGTCACCGGACGACCGTGCCCCGGCATCCGACAACCTTCTTCTCGATGCGGATGCCGAGCAGGAAGCCGTGCTCGCGCGCATCGCCGCCGGCCATTCGCTCACGGTGGCTACCCTCCCCGGCACCGGGGGCACGCAGACGGTCATCAATGCGCTCGGCGAACTCGTGCGCGGCGGCAAGCGCGTGCTCGTCGTGTCGGCACGGCGCTCCACGCTCGACGGCGTGCGGCACCGACTCGCCGGCATCGGGCTCGACGGTCTCGCCATCTCGCCGGCGAGCGTACGTCGCGACCTCGTCCGCGCGATCGGCCGCAACGAGAAGGCCACGGCTCCCAAGGTGAGTGAGGTGGATGACGCACTGGTGCGTCTGCGCACCGTGCTCCGCGACTACCGACAGGCGCTGTCCACGCCGATCGCCGGGACCGACGCGTCGGTGCTCGACGCGACCCGCCACCTCACCCGGCTCGCCTCGCTCCCGGTGCCGCCGTCGACCACCGCGCGTCTCGGACCCGATGCCCTCCGCCGCCTGGCCGCGGACCGGGCGGAGGCGGCTGCGGCGCTGGCGCAGGCCGCCCGCCTCGGCGAGTTCCGCTTCGGACCCGATGATTCGCCGTGGTACGGCGTGACGTTCGCGAGCACCGAGGGCGCGCGCGCCGCCCATGAGCTCGCCGGTCGCCTGCACTCGAGCAGCGTGCCCGCGCTCCTCGAGCGCGGCTACGAGTTGATCGCGCAGACGCACATGAGGCCGTTCGCGACGATCGACGAGCTCGGCGAGTACCTGCGGCTGCTCGAGGGCATCCGCGATTCCCTCGACCGGTTCAGTCCGACCGTCTTCGAACGCCCGCTCGGCGAGCTGATCCAGGCTCACGGCTCGCGCCGCGATGCCCCGGGACTGTCGGCGGCCAATCGCCGGCGACTGCGCCGCCTGGCGAAGGAGTACGTGCGCCCCGGGGTGCACGTCACCGAGATGCACGAGGCGCTGCTGCGCATCCAGACGCAGCGCACGCAGTGGCAGAGGTACGTCGAGGCGGGCGTCGCGCCGGAGGTCCCGCTGGGCCTCGCCGAGGTCGCATCGTCGTGGCAGCGGGTTCACGCGGAGCTCGCCGAGCTCGACGCCGCACTCGGCCGTCGCGAGCCGCTGGCGACGCTTCCCGTCGCGCGGTTGGTCCGCACGCTGGCCGGGCTCGCCGAGAAGTCCGACGTCTTCGACAACCTCGTCGAGCGCGCGCAGCTGCGCGACAGGCTCGCCCTGCTGGGTCTCGAGCCGCTGCTGGCTGAACTCTCAGTGCGCCATGTCTCCGAGGCGCGGGTGGGGGATGAGCTCGAGTTCGCCTGGTGGCAGTCGCTGCTCGAGCGGGCCCTCCAGGACAACCGGGCGCTGCTCGGTGCCAACACCGCGGTCGTCGACCGCCTCGAACGCGACTTCCGGCTCGTCGATGAGGCTCACGCGGCGATGGCCGGGCCGCTGCTGGCCTGGCAGCTCGCGAACCAGTGGCGGATCGCCATCGTCGACGAGCCGCAGCAGTCGCAGCATCTGCGCCGTGCGCTGACCCAGCCCGCCACGACGACGGCAGAGGTCGTCAGCGCCGCGCCCGCGCTCGTCGACGTGCTCGCCCCGGTCTGGATCTCATCTCCCTATCTCGTCCCGGAGATCCCGGATTCCGTCGAGTTCGACGCCGTGCTCCTGGTGGATGCCGCGGCGATCAACCTCGCAGAGGCTGCGCCTGCGATCCGTCGTGCGCGTCAGATCGTCGCCTTCGGTGATCCGGTGACGCAGCGTCCGACCCCGTTCCACATCGCGGTCGACCCGGTGGACTCCTGGGAGGCCGAGCTCCCGTTCGACGACGTCTCCGTCTTCGAGCGCCTGTCCGAGCTCCTGCCCGTCATGACGCTCACCCGCAGCTACCGCGCCGGTGGCGAGGACCTCGCGGAGCTCATCAACGATGCCTTCTACGGCGGCGAGATCGTGTCGCTGCCCTGGGCCGGTTCGTATCTCGGCCGCGGCAGCCTGACCGTCGACTACGTCGAGGGCGGAACCGGTGCACCGGACCCCGTGTCGGGTGCCGTCGAGAGCCCGGATGCCGAAGTGGCCAGGGTCGTGACCCTCGTCGTCGAGCACGCCATCCACCGGCCGTCGGAGTCGCTGATGGTCGTCACGGCGAGCACGCGGCATGCGGAGCGGGTCCGCGCCGCGGTGACCTCCGCGTTCGCGGGGCGGTCCGACGTCGCGGACTTCGTCGGTCGCGACACCGCGGAGCCGTTCGCCGTGCTCACCCTGGAGGAGTCGGTCGCCGAGAGCCGCGATCGCGTGATCTTCTCGCTCGGCTTCGGCCTCACCAAGCACGGTCGCGTGCTCAGCGACTTCGGCGACCTGTCGACGCCCGATGGTGAGCGGCTGCTCACCGTGAGCATGACGCGCGCCCGCAGGTCGATGGTGATCGTCTCGTCCATCCGCCCCTCCTCGTTCGACGACGGACGCCTCGAGCACGGCGCTGCCACGTTGATGTCGATTCTCGGCGGACTCGCCGGCCGCAGCAGGGACGCGCGCCTGGAGGATCTCGCCGATCCGCTCACGCTCGCTCTCGCCCGGGAGCTGCGCCGTCTCGGTGCCTCCGTCGACGTCGACTACCGCGGGCTCCTTCCGCTCGTCGCTCAGCACGACGGCAAGGCCGTCGTGATCGAATCCGACCCGGAGTCCCGCGGAGAGTCGCTGCGCGAGACGCTGCGCCTGCGACCGCACGTGCTCCGTCGCCTCGGCTGGCACTACGTACGCGTGCACGCCTTCGATCTCTACAGCGACCCGGCGACCGCGGCGATGCGGATCGCCGGTGTGCTCGGCATCTCCGAGTCGGCGCCGAAAGCCGAGAACGACACGCAGCCGATCGACGTCCTCGACACCGAGAATGACTGAGCAGCCCGACGACGAGTCGAAGCGCCAGCGTGTCGAGCGGGTTTCCGGGGCGCGGAGAGCGCGGCTCACGCCGGTACCGGGCAGCGACCCCGAGCCGGAGCGGGCTCCCGGCTCCGACGAGGATCCGGCGTCATCCGGGAAGCGCCGGCCGCGCGGACCGAAGGGTCCGAACGACGACCGGCTGATCCAGGACGTGCCCCCGCACTACTGAGCGCTGCGCTGGCTCTTCAGCAGATCGCGGATCTCGACGAGCAACTCCGCCTCGGTGGCGGCGGCCGGCTCGTCTGCGGGTGCCTCTGCGCGCGTGCCCTTGCGGGCTTCGACGTGCGCTTTGAAGGTGTTCATCGGCAGCACGAACACGAAGTAGACGACCACCGCGACGGCGAGGAAGCTGATGATCGCCGAGATGAGCTCACCGATCGGGAAGGTGACCGTGTCTCCGTAGATGCTCGTGAGCTGCGGGCCGAAGGTGCCGGTCGCATCCGCCTTGAAGAACAGCGAGACGAGCGGCGTGATGATGGTGGACACCACCGAGTTGACGATGGCGGTGAACGCACCGCCGATGACGACGGCGACGGCGAGGTCGATCACGTTGCCGCGGAGGATGAAATCCTTGAAGCCTTTGAGCATGGGAACTCCCAACGGGTCGGAACCTCAGGACGAGGCCGGAGTCGACGCAGCAGCCGGAGCGGCGCTCGTCTTCGACTCCGTCTTCGATGATGCCGAACCCTCGCTCGATCCGCTCGATTTGGCGCGCGAGTCCGTGCGGTAGAACCCCGAGCCGTTGAAGGTGACGCCGATCGAGCCGTACTGCTTGCGCAGCGTGCCGCCGCATTCGGGGCACTCGGTGAGCGCGTCGTCCGAGAAGCTCTGCACGGCGTCGAAACGGTGACCGCACGACGTGCAGGCATAAGCATAGGTGGGCATGGAGGTCCTTGCGGGTCAGCGTCGCGTGGGCGACAGTTCCAGGGTCTGCGTCGGGGTCACGACGCCGTTCACCGGCTGGTCGTGCACCTCCCGCGGCAGGGAGTCGAGTATCTCGGAATCATAGATCACCGCGTAGACGGGCGGGCACTTCTCCATGGATCCGATGGTCTTATCGAAGTAGCCGCGGCCCCAGCCCATCCGCATTCCTGCGCGGTCGACGGCCGCGGCGGGGACGATCATCAGGTCGACATCGTTGACGGCGATCGGGCCCAGCACTTCGCCGGTCGGCTCGGGCAATCCGAACAGGCCCTCGGCGATCTCGTCGTCGTCGGTCGCGACGGCCCAGTCGAGCAGGCCGTCGGCGCGGGTGATCGGCAGGAGCACGCGGATGCCGCGGCGAACCGCCCTCGTCACGAACTCGCGGGTGCCCGGCTCGGTGGTGGTGGACAGGAAGCATGAGATCGATCGTGCGCCCACCGCATCGACGAGTGCGTCGAGCCGATCGCCGATCGCCGATGCCGCGGCATCACGCTGCGCATCGGAGAGGAGCTGACGTCGCTCACGCAGCTCGGCGCGGAGTGCGCGCTTGGCGTGTTCGACGTCATTCGACATGGCTCCGAGTCTACGTCGGCGCCGACCGCTAGGCTGTGAGGATGGTTTCGCACAACATCAAGGCCGTCATTCCTGCGGCAGGACTGGGGACGCGATTCCTGCCTGCGACGAAGGCGATGCCGAAGGAGATGCTTCCGGTCGTCGACAAGCCGGCCATCCAGTACGTGGTGGAAGAGGCGGCCGACGCGGGGATCGACGACATCCTCGTCATCATCGGTCGCAACAAGAACGCGATCTCGAACCACTTCGATTCGGTGCCCGAGCTCGAGGTGAAGCTGATGGAGAAGGGCGACGACGGTCGCCTCGCGAGCGTCGTAAAGTCGAGCGACCTCGCCGACATCCACTTCGTACGTCAGGGAGAGCCGAAGGGGCTCGGCCACGCCGTGCTGCGCGCGCGCACGCACGTCGGGGACAGCTCTTTCGCGGTCCTCCTCGGCGACGACCTCATCGACGAGCGCGATCCGCTGCTGACCGACATGATCGCCGAGCACGAGCGCAGCGGTGCCGCGGTGATCGCGCTCATGGAGGTCGACCCGGCCAGTATCCACATGTACGGCGCTGCCGCCGTCGAGCCGATCGACGGCTCCGAGAACGTTCGCGTGACCGGCCTCGTCGAGAAGCCGGCGCAGGAGGATGCTCCCTCGAACCTCGCCATCATCGGCCGCTACGTGCTGCCGGCATCCGTCTTCGAGATCCTCGAGCGCACCGAGCCGGGCAAGGGCGGCGAGATCCAGCTCACCGACGCTCTGCAGGAGATGGCTGCCGATGCTGACGGACCAGGCGTCGTCGGCGTGATCTTCCGCGGACGACGGTACGACACCGGCGACCGCGTGGACTACATCAAGGCGATCGTGCAGCTCGCATCGGATCGCGACGACCTCGGCCCGGAGCTGCGCCCCTGGCTCAAGGAGTTCGCGGAACGCCTCTAGGCGACTCTGCGGGCGTCGGGACGACTCATGGATCTGGCGACGGGAATGCGGCACGGTCCGATCGAGCTACGGCTCGTGCGCACGAAGGACGCCCGCGCGCTGCAGCACGAGCTGCTCGCGAACCGGTCGTGGTTGCAGCCGTGGGAGGCGACCGTTCCTTACGGATCCGTCTCGTTCGATATGCGCCTGAGCATCCGACGGCTGCTCCAGCAGTACCGCGATGGCGCCGGGTATCCCTTCGTCATGGAGTACGAGGGCGAGATCGCCGGGCAGCTCAACGTGTGGGGAGTCGCCCGGGGATCACTGTGTTCGGCGACTATCGGTTACTGGGTGAGCGAACGGTTCGCAGGACGCGGGATCACGCCGACGGCCGTCGCTCTCGCGACAGACGCCTGTTTCACCGAGTACGGGCTGCACCGGATGGAGATCTGCATCCGTCCGGAGAACGCCGCGAGCCTGCGGATCGTGCAGAAGCTCGGCTTCCGCTATGAGGGTCTGCGACGGCGTTACATCCACATCGACGGGGACTGGCGCGACCACTACGCGTTCTCTCTCACCAGGGAGGACGTCCCGCAGGGCGTGCTCGCTCGATGGCTCAGCGGCCAGGTGCCGCCGGATGCCGCGACCGTGCCGCCGTCCGATCGCATCGCCCTCTGAGAGTCGGTATCGAGCGCGATCCGAAACGGAGTCGCCGCGACACGCGCCGCCTGCGCGGCGCAGCGCCCCTCAGCGCTTACCGTTGTCCCTATGGACGGGCCGGTGCTGAGTGGGGGAGTGATCGTCCTAGTCTCCGTGCTCCTGTGGATGCTCTATCTGCTGCCGTCCTGGCGAGGCCGCTACCAGTACAACGCCTCCGAGCGGAACGCCGTCCGTCTGAATCAGGCGCTGCGCGTACTCGCCGAGACGAGTGAGACGCCCGGCGAGGTCCGCTTCGAGCTCAACGCGCGGACCGCGCTGGCGCAGCAGAAGCTGGCGAAGCGCGTGCAGTCTGAGCGCGAGTCGGCCGAGCTCGAGTCCCTGCGCCAGGAACTCGCGGCGACCCGTGCCGACCCGGTGATCCGCCGCGCGCGGGCCCGTCGTCGGGTGCGAGTCGTGGCCACGAGCGCGCTCCTGCTCGGCCTGGCCGTCGCCGGTCTCGGCGTCTGGCAGATCCTGGCCACCGGCGCGCAGAC
>Ga0075364_10001438_pt1 | contig 12905 bp, 15 predicted proteins | sample EndMetdeltDD1764_FD_71517 | JGI IMG/M metagenome (GOLD analysis project Ga0075364, IMG submission 71517) | Populus endosphere microbial communities from Tennessee, USA - Endosphere MetaG P. deltoides DD176-4 | ecosystem: Host-associated > Plants > Roots > Endosphere | place: USA: Tennessee... | reverse complement strand
GAGGACCCGCGAGTTCGGTTGACCACCAACATCGTTGAATGCGATCCCGACGAGCTCGAACTGGGTCAGACCGTTGAGGTCCTATTCGAGAAGATCGAGGACGTGTGGCTGCCGGTGTTCCGGCCTACGGCCGAGAAGAAGACCGGGCCGCAGGCCATCGACGAGATCGCCCCGCAGGATTTTCACAACTATGTCCGACCTCCGCTGGCAGGCGAGAAGTTCGAGGACAAGTCCGCAATCACCGGCATCGGGGTGTCGCGCCTCGGGCGCAGACTGATGGTGCCACCGCTGTCGCTGACCATCGAAGCGTGCGAAGCGGCAATCGCGGATGCGGGGCTGACGCTAGACGACATCGACGGGCTGTCCACCTACCCCGGCCTCGACATCGCAGGCATGGGCGAAGGCGGCGTCTCTGCGCTCGAAGGAGCGCTCGGGCTGCGTCCGACGTGGATCAACGGGGGCATGGACACCTTCGGGCCCGGCGGCTCGCTGATCGCGGCAATGATGGCCGTCGCAACGGGTATGGCCCGACATGTGTTGTGCTTCCGCACGCTGTGGGAGGCGACGTTCCAGCAGCTGATGAAGGAAGGCAAGACCGCACCGCCAGGTGGCAAGCGCACCTCGAGCTGGCAGATGCCGTTCGGCGCGACCTCGGCGGCCCATACGCTGGCGCTCAACGCGCAGCGTCACTTCGATCGCTACGGCACCACGAGGGAGACGCTGGGCTGGATCGCGTTGAACCAGCGTGCCAACGCCTCCCTGAATCCGACGGCTATCTATCGCGACCCGATGACGATGGACGACTACCTGAACGCACGGATGATCACCACCCCGTTCGGGTTGTACGACTGCGACGTCCCGTGCGACGGCGCCATTGCGGTGATCGTCTCGGCCGTCGACGTCGCCAAGGACATGCCCAAGCGGCCCGTGCTGTTCGAGGCCGTCGGCACCCAGATCATCGAACGCACCGATTGGGACCAGACCACCATGACCCACGAGCCCCAGGTGCTCGGCCAGTCCGCACACATGTGGACCCGAACGTCACTGCGGCCCAAGGACGTCGACGTGGCCGAGTTGTACGACGGCTTCTCGTTCAACTGCCTGTCGTGGTTGGAGGCGCTCGGCTTCTGCGGCATCGGCGAGGCGAAAGACTTCCTCGACGGCGGGAAGGCCATCGCTCGTGACGGCGTGATACCACTGAACACCCACGGCGGCCAGCTTTCCCACGGCCGCACCCATGGCATGGGCCTGATCCACGAAGCCGTGACCCAACTCCGCGGGGAGGCCGGCGAACGGCAGGTGAAAGACGCTCACGTCGCCGTGGTCAGCAGCGGCGGCCTCACCCCCAGCGGCGCGCTCTTGCTAAGGACGGACGGGTGAGCGCGCCGCGCCCCCGCGTCGTCCTTGTCGACGGCGTCCCGATGTCCGGTCTGATCGCCGAGGCCACCGAACCGCGCGCGGTCGTCGTCGCGTTCCACGGAGGGTCAAGTACTGCTGCGTATTTCGACTGTCCGGGACACCCGTCATTGTCGCTGCTGCGCATCGGGGCGGACAACGGCTACACCATGGTGGCACTGGATCGACCCGGGTACGGGAGTTCGGCGCCCTACCCGGACGCGATGGAGCTGCCGGAACAACGCCTCGCTCTGGCCTACGGCGCAGTCGACAAGATCCTCGGTACGAACTCCCGCGGCGCCGGGCTGTTTCTCGTCGGCCACTCCGCCGGATGCGAGCTGGCTGTGCGGATGGCGGTCGCCGCGGACGAGAGGAGCACCGAAACAAACGGTGTGCGCGCCGAACAGGCCGGCGTGATCGGTATCGAGTTGGCAGGCACCGGTGTGGAATACGACGCGGCGATGGCGGACATCATGAAGTCCGCGACGGCGACGCAACGTCCGACCGGGCTACGAGAGATGCTCTGGCAGCCAGCGGAGTTGTATCCGCCCGACGTGTTGTCCGGCATGACGAACTCCTCGACCGGCGCACTGTACGAGGTTGGGATGACCAAGAGCTGGCCGCGGCAGGACTTCCCCGCACTCGCGCCACGCGTGCGGGTGCCGGTGCAGTTCAGCGTCGCCGAGCATGAACGGGTGTGGCGATCGGACGCGGAGACGCTGGCCCAGATAGGCGCCATGTTCACCGCGTCGCCGCGATTCGTAATCAATGAGCAATCAAGTACTGGACACAATCTGTCCTTGTCGGTCAACGCAGCGGCCTACCACGAGAAGGTGCTGTCGTTCGTGGAGGAATGCGTTGTCGCACAAAGGGACACATCTGAAGCAATGGAGGCGGGTTGATGCGCGTCGGATTCATCGGACTGGGCAGCCAGGGTGGCCCCATGGCACGGCGGATCGTCGAGGGCGGGCACGAAACGACGTTGTGGGCCCGCAGGCCGGCCAGCCTCGAGCCATACGCGGACACGGCAGCGAAGACCGCCGGTTCGCCTGCCGAGCTCGCGGCGGCAAGTGACCTCGTCTGCCTGTGCGTGGTCGGCGACGACGACGTCAGGGAAGTGCTGTACGGCGAGACCGGCGTGCTGGCCGGATTGGCATCCGGCGGGATCATCGCGATCCACAGCACCGTGCACCCCGACACGTGCACTGAGATCGCTGAGAAGGCTGCGGCACAGGGTGTTTCGGTGATCGACGCCCCGGTCAGCGGCGGAGGCCCCGCCGTCGAAGAAGGAAAGCTGCTCGTGATGGTCGGCGGGGAGGTCGAGGTCGCCGAGCGATGCCGCCCGGTGTTCGCGACGTACGCCGACCCGATCGTCCACCTCGGCCCGCTGGGCAGCGGCCAGGTCACCAAGATCCTGAACAACCTGTTGTTCACCGCCAACCTGGGCAGCGCGATCAGCACCCTCGAGTTGGGCGAGTCCCTCGGCATCGAGCGCAAACGCCTCGCCGAGGTCCTCAACGGCGGATCCGCCACCAGCAAGGCGCTCGGCAGCATCGCGGTGTTCGGCGGAACATTGGAGGCGCTCGCGCCGATCGCAGGCGCACTGTTGCAGAAGGATGTCCGCCACGCCGCGAGCATCGCCGATGCGGCGTCGGCGCCGGAGGGCTCGGTGTTCACCGTCGCTGACACCGCACTGAGCCGCATGGAATACCCGCGATGAGTCAGGTCGGGTTCGTCGGGGCGGGCCGCATGGGCGCGCCCATGGTGCGTCGCCTCGTCGAAGCCGGCCATGAGGTGCGCGCACTCGGCCGTTCTGTCGAGAAGCGGCGGGCTGTCAGTGAACTCGGCGCCCAGCCGGTGACCGACCTGGCCGACGTCGGCGCGGACGCCGAAATCGTCATCGCCTGCGTGTTCACCGACGAACAGGTTCAGCAGGTGTGCTTGGAAAGCGTTCTGCTGTCGACGATGCGGCCCGGCGCGGTTCTCGTCATCCACACCACGGGAAGCCCTCGCACGGCCGAGAGCGTCGCCGCCGAAGCGGCGTCACATGACGTCGACGTGATCGACGCGCCGGTCAGCGGAGGTCCGCACGACATTGCGGCAGGGCAGGTGACGCTGTTTGTTGGCGGGGCCGATGACGCCGTCGAACGGGCCCGTCCGGTGCTGGCAAGCTACGGCGATCCCATCCTTCACGTGGGTCCGATCGGTGCGGGCCAGGGCGTGAAGCTGGTCAACAACACGCTGTTCGCCGCGCAGATAGGGCTGCTGCGTGAGGCCGTGCGGCTTGGCGACCGGCTCGGGGTCGACCAGCGACAGCTGCTCGACGCGATCGGTCACGGCAGCGCGGCGAGCCGGGTGGCGAGCATCGTCGGCGCCAGGGGTTCCGTGGACGCGTTCATCGACATGGTCGGCGAGTTCGTCGGCAAAGATGTCGCCGTAGTGCGCAAGACCGCAGCCGAACTCGGCAGCGATCTCGGGCTTCTCGACGACGTCATCAACGCCGGGTTTCAGGAGTAATCCATGAAACGCCGCATATTACTTAGCCCATTTGATCGTATCCGGATGCCGAAACTGTTAGCGTTACAGTTAGAGCGTCTCTCGTAACGCTTCCGGCAATCAGCCCGCCGCGAAGGAGGAGTCCATGACCAAGCCCAAGGTGAAGTTCAACCCGGTGGCGCAGGAGTACTTCGACAACCCGTACGAGATCTATCAACGGATGCGCGACGACGCACCCTTGTACTACGACGAGGACGAGGACTTCTACGCGCTGACCCGGCACGAGGATGTGGCCGCCGCGTTCAAGGACCACGAGTCGTTCTCGTCGGCCCGCGGGTGCGACCTCGGCATGGTGCGCACCGGGGAGGTGCCACAGAGGTCGATCATCTTCATGGACCCGCCCGACCACCGCCATATGCGCAGCCTGCTCAACAAGGCGTTCACACCGCGCGCCATCCAGTCGCAGAAGGAAACCGTCGTCGAGCTGATCGAGCACTATCTGGCCGAGGCCGATCCGGACAACTTCGACGTCGTGCAGGACTTCTCCGGCCCGTTCCCGGTGGAGGTCATCACCCGGATGGCGGGCGTGCCCGAGGACTTCCGCCAGCAGGTCCGGCACTGGATCGACACCAGCTTGCATCGCAAGCCGGGACAGATCGATCTGGACGAAGAGAACATGCAGGCCAACATCGACTCGGGGATCTACTATTACGGCCTCGTCCAGGAGCGCAGGAAGAACCCGCAGGACGACATGATCAGCCGGCTCATCGCCGCGGAGATCCCCTGCGAGAACGGCGAGATGCGCAAGCTCGACGACATCGAGATCACCGGGTTCACCACGCTTCTCGGCGGCGCGGGCGCGGAGACGGTCACCAAGCTCGTCGGCAGCGCCGCGGTGGAGTTCGCCCGGCATCCCGACCAATGGCAGAAGCTGCTCGACGACCGCAGCAAGATCCCGGCCGCGGTCGAGGAGCTGCTGCGCTACGTCGGACCGGTGCAGTACAACGTGCGCTACAGCGTCAAAGAGGTGACGGTGCCCAGCGGCACGATCCCCGCGAACAAGCCCGTCTTCCTGATGGGCGCCGCGGCCAACCGCGATCCGCGAGCCTTCGACGACGCCGAGACGTTCGACATCGACCGCGATCGCACCCAGGCGCAGAACCTTGGACTCGGCTATGGCATCCACAGTTGCCTTGGCGCCGCGCTGGCCCGGATGGAAAGCGCAATCGCGCTGGATCGCCTGCTGGACTTCATGCCGCGCTACGAGGTCGACTTCGACGGCCTGCAGCGCGTCAACATGCAGAACGTCGCGGGCTACCAGAACGTGCCGGTGAAAGTGCTGCGATGAGCAAGGTTGAAGTCGACTTCGGCCTGTGTGAGAGCAACGGGGTGTGCATGGGCATCATCCCGGAGGTGTTCGATCTCGATGACCAGGACTACCTGCACATCCTGCAGGACGAAGTCACGCCGGAGAACGAGCAGCAGATCCGCGAAGCGGTTCGCCAGTGCCCTCGTCAGGCGATCTTCATTCGCGAAGAGTGACTACCGCCGAAACGTGAGTTTGACGGCATCAATCGCTCCGATGCAGGTCAGCGGCTAGATGCTCTCAGGGGCCCGTAATGGGCCTCCAAGATCCGGCGGCCGATGCGCTGCTGGAGTCCCAATCAGAACCGTGACGCATGCGCCAACGGGCGAGCGCCCAGTGATCAGTTCACGGTGAACCCGCGCCACGAAGCTGTTCGTGGTGCTTACCCGTTGGATAGGAAAGTCCTTCCCTAGTGGTAGTGGAATCTGGCTTCCAGGCGATTACGGCAGCGCTGTTCGATCGGGACCATTTAGCTCGAACACCGACGCGGCGAAAGGCCGTGACCGAAAGGAATTCACCATGAGCAACACCACTTCCCCCACGGGATCACGCTTTCGCCACCTAGTGCCCGCCACCTTCGCGGCCGCCGCGATCTCGCTGGGTGTGATGACGGTGGCGGCTCCTTTGGCAGGCGCCGAGCCTGCCGGTGAGGCAAAGGTCAAGAAAACGTGCAGCGTAGCAGGTGGCACGTATACGACAACCACCGTCCACGGACACCAGAACTCCAGCTGTGACTACAAGGGCGCCGACGGTAAGGCTCACGTCGTGCTCTACGTTGACGGAAAACTCGTCGAGCATCCCTACTGAGTCCTGCTACCGCACAATCGTTGCGACGATCCCGGCGAGGTAGCCCAGCCGCCAGAACAACACCGCCGCCGCCCACCAGTGTCTGACTATGAGCCACCGACACCAATCTTCACCAGCGCCTGCTCATGTGGGAACGCAAAACCCCCGCGTGTCACACAGCGCACCCCAAGTCTGTCGCTCGAGAAGTAGGCAGACCGATCTGTGCGACACTCTGACTGGGAGGCGCAGTACCGCAAAGACTTTCGCCTTCGGGATGCCCCAGATCCTGCCTTGGGGCACCGACGGCGACCAGTACAGTGGCACGCCTAGAAGGGGCTGCTCCCAAGTCGCCGCACCTTGATCACCAAAACGTCGATCTCGGCGGAAAATTAGTCAGGCACCAAGGGGCCGGTGGGCCTGGTCGTCGTGGCATGCACGAGTAGCTCGGCCAGCTCGCGTGGACGGCTCAGGAACGGCGAATGCGACGTGTCGATCGTCAACTGCTCGACGCCGAGACGGCGGGTGACCGTGTCGGCAAGCCACTGCGGCATCGACTGATCCTGAAGGCAACGGATGAAGCTGCGGGGTAGATCGGCCGCCCAGAATGCGGGCACCGACACTGGCGTCACCGTCGTGTCGCCGAACCGCTCGGGGCCGAGACGCTCGAACGCCCAACGCGCGGTCGCCTCGTCGCAGTCGTGGTAGAAGTACTTCCACGCGCCATCGAAGTCGGCGAACCACATCGCACCGTCGTCGTCGAACTTCAAGTAGCCCAACATCTCTCCGACGTCGGCGTCGAACTCGCCTTCCTCCGAGTCGCGCATCGCCATCGCTTCGGGGTAGGTGCGCCCCTCCCTTGGCAGGGCCGCCGCCAGGTAGATGATGTGGCTGACGAGATCGGCCGCGGCGTCGGCGGCCAGGGTGGCGTCGAACCCGCCGCCGGAGTGACCGACGAGAACATTCTTTGTTTCGCTGCCGTGCCGCAGCGCCGCGACGATCGCATCGCGGCGGTTGGCCAGTGTGGACTCCTCGTCGACGCGTGCGCCATGACCGGGAAGGTCCACGGCGACGCCCTCATGGCCCAAGTGTTCCAGCTCGTCGATGGTCCGTTCCCAGCACCACGCGGCGTGAAAACCGCCGTGCACGAAGACAAAACGCATCAGAGGCCGGAGACGATCACACCGTTGCAGTCGGCAGCGGCCTGGCGAAGCTTGGCCGCAGCCTGGTAGGCATCCGAGTTGTACCACTCGCGGGCGGCCTCGACCGACTCGAACTCCAGGACGATGGTCTGGCTGCCGTGCCACTCGCCCTCGAGCACCTCGGGCTTCTGGTCGAACGACAGCAGCGTCGAGCCGGCCATCGCCTTGCTCGCCACCTTGGCGTACTCGGCCATGCCTGCCGGATCCTTGATGTCCTCGGTGAGGATGATGTATCCCTTGGGCATTCGATCTCCTTGGTCGTCAGTCGATTTCGCTGATGGCTTGTTCAGGGCAGTTGGCTATGGCGTCCTTGGCCCCGCCTTCGAGACCGGCAGGCACCTCGGACGGATCGGCGACGGCATATCCGTCGTCGTGCATGTGGAAGACCTCGGGGCACAGTGTCAGGCACATGCCGTGGCCGCGGCACCGGTCTTCGTCCACCTTGACTTTCATGACGCACCGCCCACGAGGTCGAATTCGAGATGCAGCTCGGTGAGCCCGCGCAGGATGTAGGTCGGAATGTATTGGTAGCGGCGGTCGCCGGCCGGGCCGTGGTGCGCCTCGCTGATCCGGATGTCGGTGGTGCGGTCGAGCAGACGCTCCAGGCCGACCCGGGTCTCGGCACGGGCCAGCGGCGCACCGGGACAGCTATGGATTCCACGGCCGAAGGCAAGATGTTGTCGGGCGTTCTTGCGGTCGGGGTCGAAGGTGTCCGGATCCTCGAAGCGGCGCGGGTCGCGGTTGGCGGCCCCGTTGATCACCATCAAGGTACAGCCGGCGCCGATAGCCTCCTCGCCGACAGTCGTTGGCACGCGCGACAATCGGAAGTCGCCCTTGACCGGGCTCTCGATGCGCAGGCACTCCTCGATGAAGTTCGGCAGCAGGCTGCGGTCCTCGCGAAGCCTGCGCTGGATGTCGGGCCGGTCCCCCATCACCTTCAGCGCTGTACTGAGCAGCCGCACGGTGGTCTCCTGCCCCGCCGAGAAGACGTTGGTGGCCACCCGCACCACGTCGCCGACTTCGGGCATCGTGCCGTCCGGGAACGCCGCCGTCGCCAGCCCGGTCAGCACGTCGTCGCGCGGCTCGGCCCGACGCTCCTCGACATACTTCGCGAACCCGTCGTACAGGTACTCCAACGGCGTCTTGTTCAGCGCCTTCTCGGCGTTGCCCAATCCGCCGCCGTGGGTGCCGCGCGCGAGCATCTCGATGAGCTCGTCGCGATCCTCTTCCGGAACCCCGAGCAGGTCGGCGATGACGCGCAGCGTGAACGGACCCGCGAAGCCCTTGATGAACTCGCCCTCACCCGGGGCGAGGAAGTCATCGAGGATGTCGTCGGCGAGCTGCCACATCGCGTCCTCGTTCTCCTTGAGGCGCTTGGGCGTGATCAGCCGCATCAACAGCGCGCGGTGATTGGTGTGGGTCGGCGGGTCGAGGGTCGGCAGCTGGTCGCTGAACGGGATCTCGTCGCGGTGCTTGACGATCAGCTCGGTGACGTCGTCGCCTTCGAGCGGGACCGGGAACCCCGGGAATGGGCCCGTCACGGAGATGCAGGACGAGAACGTCTCCTCGTCGTTGTAGACGTCGACGGCTTCCTGCCACCCGGTCACCATCGTGACGCCGTAGTGGTCCTCGCGGCTGACCGGACATTTGTTGCGAAGTGCCTCGTAGAACCGGTACGGGTCGTCGGTTAGGCGACCGTCCCGGAAGAAGTCGACCGAGGTGAGGTCCTCCGCCATGCGCTACTCCGTTTCACCGATCTCGGATGACGAGAACGTGACTCTCATCTTTGAGTATTAGATTTCCACAGTGGCCCGTCGCCGTCAACGAGGGGGTCGTGCAACCGCTCAGCGCGCGCGCTCGATCACTGGATCGGCTCGTCGCCGAGCACCATGGTGCGCAGCATTTCGCGAGGTGAGTCGGGGTCGTACGGCGCCGCCCGATGCAGGACGCCCCGGTTGTCCCAAATGACGGTGTCGCCGACCGACCAGTTGTGGCTGTATACCTTGTCGGCGCCGGTGGCGCGGTCAAGCAGCTCCGCCAACAGTGCCCTTCCCTCGTCGAGATCCATGCCGACGATGTAGTCGGCGGACGTGCCGAGAACCAGCGACCGGCGGCCGGTGCGGTGCCTCCACACCAGTGGGTGCTCGTGGGTGGGCCGGGCTCGCCATCGCGCCAGCTCTTCGGGTGACGGATTTGGGTTGACCCGGCGTTGCGACGCTTCGAGTGAGTGCACCACACGCAGCGACCCGAAGCGCCCCTTCTCGTCGTCGCTCAATGCGTCGTAGGCACCATATGTACTTGCGAACTCGGTCTCGCCGCCGCTGTCGGCGACCTGCTTCGCGGACAGCACGGTGGCCATCTGCGGAAATGTGTCCTCGATCGGGGTGCAGCCGTCGATATGCCAGTCGAAGGTCGCGCGCAGATAGTCTGCGCTGGCGTTCTTCTTCTTGTCGAGCGTGACCGGATAGATGCCCGCGACGGGGTGACGACCGTCGGAGGAGTAGTCGACCTCGCCGAGCCGACGGCAGAACGCCACCTGCGCTTCGGGTTTCAGGCCGAGCCCGGGGAACACCAGCACGCCGTTGTCCTCCAGAGCCTGGAGTACAGCGGCGCAAAGCAGATCATCGCTTGCCAGCCGGTCGGCATCGACGCCTAGAACCTCGGCGCCGACCGAGTCGGTGAGCTTGTTGATTGTGAGCAGACTCATTGTCGTCCCATCGTTTTCGTCATGGCACCGGCGCGCTGACGCGATGCATCACCGCATCAGCGGAGTCTGTGGGCTTCTGCGTACCGAAGATCTCGACGGCCATCGACACCATGATCATCGAGTAGATGAGATGCAACAGGTTCAGCGCATCGTCCGGCACGCCGTCGAGCGGGAACTTATCGCAGTAGTCGATAGCTTCCTCGAAGCGAGGAGCGAAGGCATCGTAGAACTGCCGGATCTCCGGCATCGCGGTGGTCAGCCGGGCTTCCCAGCGCTCGGCTTCCGTTGCCAGACACCATTTCTCGGCGAATGGCTCGAATTCGGCGAACGCGCTGGGCAATCGTGCTTCGGTCACCATCACACCCCCACCGGGTGGCGCTCGGACTTGTACTCCTCGACCCAGTCCACGGCGACCTTGTGCAGGTGGCGGACGAGGATCTCCTGATCGCTGAGCGGGAAGTCGTCGACGATCCCGTACTCCAGCGCCGCCTGGGTGCCGCCGAGCATCCCTGCGTCCTGGAGCGCGAACTCTTTCAGCACCACGGAGGCGACCTCGTGTTCGATGCGCTCGCGCACGGTACGCGCCGGGTGAAACGCGTTGTAGGCCTCGAACTTATGAGTGTTGTGCGATGTAGGCCAGTACCGGTACAGCAGATACCAGCCGTGGTAGATCAGGATCTCGAGGTTGGGGAAGATCTGGAAGTTGGTGATCCCCCACGGTTCGATCCCGCCCGGATTCAGGCCTGTCGACTGGTGCGTCTCCGGGGTGCGCCACGGGCCCACGAGTCCGCTGCGCGTGATCCGCTCGACGGGGTACATGTATTCCGGCGCGAGCAACCAGCGTCGGGTGCCCGCGGTCGATACCAGGCGGTGCGGCCCGTCGATCTGGAAGTGCCCGCACTCGAAAGTCGCGTTGGGCTGACGAACCTCGGACGGCACCTGCTGCGAGTGCAGCGACGGCACGTGGTAGTACTCCTGGAAGGCGTCGGCGAAGATCTTCCAGTTGCTGTTGTTCTGCGCGGTGAAGTCATAGCGCTCGGTCATGAGCCCGAACGGATAGTCGTCGAGCGCAGTGATCATGGGGCCAAGGAACTCTCGCAGGCTCCACCGCGGTTCGGGGTCGAGGTTGATGAAGATGAACCCGTTCCATGCGTCACAGTGCACCGGGCTCAGCCCGTACTCGGAGTTGTCGAGGTCGAAGAACTCGCCGGGCTGTTGTACGAACGTCAGCGCACCGTCGAGGCCGTAACGCCAGCCGTGGTACTTGCAGGTGAATTGGCGGCAGGCGCCCTTCACCTCTTCGTTGGGAAAGTCGTTCCACACCAGCTTGTTTCCACGGTGACGGCAGATGTTGTAAAAAGCGCGGATCTTCTCGTCCTTGCCCTTCACGACGATCACGGAGGTCTTGGCGGCGTCGATCTCCTTGGTGAAGAAGCTGCCGACGCGGGGCAGTTCCTCAACGCGGCCGACGTTGAGCCATGCTCGCTTGAAGATGGCCTCGCACTCCATCTCGTAGAACTCCGGAGTGGTCGAGTCGCGGAAGGACACCGGCCCAGTGCCGAGCTCCGGGTAGTGCTCCGTCCAGCTGCCCTCCGCCGGTTTAGGCCAGCGACCCATACTGTCCTCCTTCTGTCACATCACCGATCCGCCGTTGACACCCAAGGTCTGACCGGTGATGAATCCGGCCGCCTCGGAACAGAGAAACCCGACTGCTGCGGCGATGTCATCACCGGTTCCCAGGTGGCCGACCGGAACGGTCGCGGCCATCTGCTCATTGCTGGGTAGGTGACCCGCTGCCTGCCCTTGGTGCTGCATCGGCGTCTCGATTGCCGACGGCGGAATGTTGTTGACCGTGATGCCCGCCGGCCCGTACTCGCGCGCGAGCGATCTGGTAAGTGAGAGCAATGCGCCCTTGGAGGCGGCATAGTGCGCCATCCCCGGCGAGCCGCGTTGGGCGCTGGACGACGAAATCATGACGATGCGACCCCATCCCGCCTCCAGCATGTCGGGCACGGCTACCTGACAACAGTGGAACGTACCGGTCAGGTTCACCGAGATCAGGCGCTCCCAGGCGGCCACCGTGATGTCGGTGAACGGCGCGAAATCCACCACGCCCGCGCTGGTGACCAGGATGTGCACCGGCCCGAGCTCGCCGCGTACCTTCGCGAACGCTTCCTCGACGGACGCGCGGTCACTGACGTCGGCAGTCACCGCCAGCGCGGTCACACCTTCTGCACGCAACTCTTCGGAGACCCGTTGCGCCGCTTCGCCGTCAAGATCCAGAACGGCGACCTTGTGTCCCAACTTGCCGAGTTCGTGGCAGGTCGCCTCCCCCATCCCGGACGCGCCCCCGGTCACGACCGCGACGCGGGTCATTCGTAGACCACCCGGACTGTGCGGCTGGTCGGCAAGGCCTGACAGGTCAGCACCCAGCCCTCCGCAACCTCGTCGTCTTCGAGCGCGTCGTTGTTGTTCATCCGGGCGGTGCCCTCGGTGAGGCGTGCCATACACGTGCCGCAGGAGCCGGTTTCACACGACGATGGTGGGCTCAAGCCGGCCGAGCGCGCGGTCTCGAGCAGAGTGTCACCGGCCCGGTACGTCGCTGCCGTAGTCCGGCGATCCAATTCGACGACGACCTGTTCGGTCGCAACGATGGCCACGTCCGCGCTGGTTTTTCCGCTCATCAACAGCAACATTATCAAGTACTTGTCATTAATATCAACTACTTGCCACATCGGGGCCGATGTGATCGGTGAACAGCTTGTGGCCGGTGCCCTGTTCGATGACGCGACCGAGCAGTTCCCGCAGCGTGTCCTGCTCGGCGCTGCTGAGCACGCCGAAGACCTTCGCATTCGCGGCGATCGCATCGCTGACCACGGCCTCGGCGACCTTGCGCCCCTGGTCGGTCAGGAACGCCTGGAGTATCCGGCCGTGTTGCGGGTCCTGTTTGCGCTCC
>Ga0075364_10001437_pt1 | contig 12916 bp, 16 predicted proteins | sample EndMetdeltDD1764_FD_71517 | JGI IMG/M metagenome (GOLD analysis project Ga0075364, IMG submission 71517) | Populus endosphere microbial communities from Tennessee, USA - Endosphere MetaG P. deltoides DD176-4 | ecosystem: Host-associated > Plants > Roots > Endosphere | place: USA: Tennessee... | reverse complement strand
TCGCGTGCTGTTTTGGATGCTGCCGCTTGACGATCCGCTGCCCCTGCTGCTTGTCGATCGGAGGGCCGCGCGGGTTGCCGCGGTGCACGACGAGACGTGGCTTCGCATCATCGACGTCCGTCAGGCGTTGACGGCACGCCGGTATCAGGGAGACGGTGCCGTCACCATCGCCGTCAACGACCCACTCCTGCAGGATAATTCAGCGAGTTTCGCCATTACCCGCGATGGCGCCGAACCAACGGACCGCCGCCCCCAGGTGCACGTGGGGGTTGAGGGGCTCGCCACCGTACTGCTCGGCGGCGCGACCTGGCGTGATCTCGCCGGCGCCGCGTTGGCCCGGGCCGACGAGCCGGAGGCGCTTGTGGTGGCCGATCGGCTGTTCGCGGTGCCCGACGCACCGCACGCCGGGTTCTTCTTTTAGAAGCGCCTGCAACGGCTGGTGCTACAGGGCCAGCGCTTTGCGCAGCACCGCGACCGTCTCGGCCTGCTCACGCTGTGAGACCGCCGCGCCCTCGATGAGCAACGACCCGTGGAAAGTCCCTGGAAACAAATGCAATTCGACGCTCACTCCCGCGGAAAGCATCGCGAGGGCGTAGGCAATACCCTCGTCGCGCAGCGGGTCGAAATGCATCACCGCTACGTAGGCGGGCGGCAGACCCGCCAGATCGGTCGCACGAGCCGGCGCGGCATAGATCGAGACATCGTCGGTGCCGGCCCGGCCCGGCCCGAGGTAGCAGTCCCAGCTGACCACCGCCCGCGGGCGGCTCCACAGGGGAGTATCGGTGAATTCGGTCATGCTCGGGGTGGTGAGCCGATCATCGAGCTCCGGCACGGACAGAAACTGAAAGGCGATGTGCGGTCCACCACGGTCACGGGCCAGCAACGCCAGCGCCGCGCACAGTCCACCGCCGGCGCTGGCGCCATAAATGGCGATGCGCTGAGCGTCGATGCCCAGCTCGCCGGCATGCGCCGCCATCCAGACCAGGCCGGCATAGATGTCTTCCAGGGGCCCGGGGAACGGTGTTTCCGGCGCACGCCGATAGTCCACCGACACCACGACAACGCCGAGCTCGCGGGCGAGCTTGACGTTGACGGCATGTTCGGTCTCGAGATCGCCGGCGACGAACCCGCCACCGTGGACGCTGTAGATCCCCGCAGGAGCGCCGCGCTGTTCGGGCCGGTAGATGCGGACCGCCACCGTGGGATCGCCGTCCCGGCCCGGGATTTGACGGTCCTCGAGCCGCAGCCCGGTGGTGTCCGGGGCTGGCAGCTTGGCGATCATCGCCGACAATTCAGCCCGGATCGCCAGGGGGTCGTCGCTGTCGAGGTCGGGTAGGTGTGGGATCGCCGCGGCGAGTTCGGGATCGAACGCGTAGGGCATTTGGCCCTCCTGTATCGCTTGACGTCACTACATCGCCGACATAAGCGACCGGGATCCAGATGCCTCTTATGCCGCCGTCTCTTTGCGTCGCACCTTACCGACGACCGGTATCGGGGCGTTGCTCACCACGCTCAGCCCGGCCAGCCGGCGCCAGGAGCGGATGGCATTGCGCGTTACTTCCAGAATCCGGGCGGGTCCGGCATCCGCGTTCGCCAGTCGATGGGCTTTAAGCGCGTTGCCGGTGACGGCGTCGAGCGTGTCCCAGTCGTCCGTCTCGATGAGTGCGGTCGATTGGCATGCGGCCCGCACGGCATAGCGTTCGGCGCCCTCTGCCGCCTCGCTGACCACGCGGGCGGCGCGGGCGGCGCTGTCCCAGGCGGCGATCTGCGGTGTGTCGCCGGGAGCGAATCCGCGATGTAGTTCGGCGATGTCGGAGATCGCGTCGGCCGCGGTGTTCGCCGCGTATCGAACGACGCCCCAGGGCGGGCTGATCAGCAATTTGGTTACCCACGTGTGCATGACGGTGTCGGCGACGTCGGCGGTTCCCACCGTCAGCCAACCCAGGTCGAGCACCAGCAGGCTGTCCTCCGGGGACAGGTAGCCGTCAGGTCCGGCCAACAGGTCGTTGCACAACTGAACGAAGGACGCCAACGGGCGGGCCGAAGTCGCCGGGAAGTCGGTGAGATGCTCGTCGCCGTTGATGTATGAAATCGCGTTCATGGCACACCCTTTGCCCGACCCCGACTGGTGGGATCCCCGGGCCAGTCGCAACGGGTTGGTGATGCGTTCGAGGTCCATGTGATTTGCTTCCTAATGGGCTTACGTGAAAGGCACTCTATGGCAAGTGAAGTCATGAATCGTCCCGACACGGCGACGGCGATGCTCACGCATTGGGAGTGAAAGTGTAGGTCTCGCCGTGAGCGAGGTAGACGAACTTCGCGGTTGTGGTCGAGGCCTCGGCGGCCTCCTTGAAGTCGTCGAGCCCCGACAGGAACACCGAAAAGTCGTTGTAGTGGATCGGGATGGCAGTGCGGGGTTCGGTGATCTCGACAGCCCTGACTCCCTGCTCGCCCGTCATCGTGACCACCGTGACAAGGAACGTCGTGCCGCCGGTGTGGATCAGACCCAGGTCGATACCGGGGTAGCGGCGCGGAATCTCGGCAAGACCCTCGATGAGCATCGTGTCGCCGGTGATGTACAGCCGATAGAGCTGATCGCCGTTGCGGCTGAAATCGAGCAGATGCCCGTTGACCGGCATCAGCAACTCGTTGACCGCGTCGTCGGTCGAGTGCTTCCCCGGCATGGCGCTGACACTCAGCGTCGCGTCGCCCTTGTGGACCACCAGGGATTCCCAGGTGTCGAGGGGATGGCCCCGCTCGAAGCCCAGGGCGCTGAGCTTGTCGATCGCGTCGGCCGTCGAGACGACCGGCAGATTCTTGTCGAGCTCTCGGGCAGCCACGTCATCGAAATGATCGCCGTGGTAGTGCGACAAGACGATCAGATCGATCGGCGGCAGGTCGGCGATCTGGCACGCGGGCTCTACTTCGCGCCGCGCCCAGATGCCATGCCCGAGATGAACGTGCTCGCCTTTGTGCAGGAAGGCGGGGTCGGTCAGGATCGTCAGACCGCCGAAACGGATCAACGTGGTGGCGTTGCCGATGAAATAGACCTCGCCCTTGTCGAAATCCGCTGTCCCACTGCTGGCGAGTTTCAAAGAAGTCATCGCGTGCTCCGTTTCGGTCCCTGCGTTCGGACATATTCACCATGCGCCGCCGCCGGAGAAACATCTACGGTTACCGCAACCCGGTTGGCACCATGACCGTTATCGACAGCGACATCGGCGCGATAACGTAGCTGCCGATCTCTACGGGCTGGCCGTGGACAGCCAACGCTGGGAATTATTCGACCAAATCTTCGCCACCGATGTGGCCGCCGACTACGGCGCGACGTCGCGTTGGACCGGACCGCGAACAGTTCAAGTCTGACTTCGCGGCGTTCTACGAACGCTTCGATTCCACCCAGCACACTATGTCCACCCACGTGATCCATGTCGACGGGGACCGCGCGAACACCTTCTGCAATGGCGGCTGGCGCCTGGTGCGCAAGGCCGCCGGCGACAACCCGCTCTGGGACGGCACCGGCAGGTACATCGACGCCCTGGTGCGCACGCCCGGCGGCTGGCGGATCACTCGCCGGGTGTGCCGCATCACCTGGTAGACCGGCAACCCGCACGTCAACGAAACGATTCCTGCGGTGAAACTCGATCTGGCCACCACGGTGTTGCGCAGCGAAGCCAACGCCCCCCGCGTGGGTCTCCTCAATGTTGTTGCCGCCCAAGGCGGGTTCGGGCCATAACGCAACGGACGAGCAAGCTGCTCGTCCTCACTTCCAATCTATAACGCACATGCGGGCTTGCGGCAAGACCCGGGTCGTGCCGCACAATCGCTGGCACGAGGCAAGAAACTGCACAATGGGGGCACGTGTCAACTCAAACATATGAAGAAAAACTGCGGTCCGAGCAAAGTTACGTAACCGGGCTCTACACGCGGCTCGACGCCGAGCGCGCGCGGCTGAAGGGTGACTACAACGCGGCGCTGTCGGGCGCGGTCGATCCCAAGGATGGCAGCACGCTCGTGGAACGGGATGTCGGGGTGCGCGCGCTCGCCCGAGCAGTGAAGCGCCTGGACGTGGCGGACAACGGGCTGTGTTTCGGTCGGCTGGACACCGTTTCGGGTGAACATCTCTACATCGGCCGGATCGGCATCCTGGACCAGGACAACGAGTACGAACCGCTGTTGCTCGACTGGCGGGCGCCCGCGGCGCGCGCCTTCTACATCGCGACCGCCGCCAGCCCGGAGAGCATGCGCAGGCGCCGCCAGTTCCACACCCGCGGGCGTCAGGTGCTCGAATTCACCGACGAGGTCTTTGGCCGCCCCGGTGGTGGTGAACGTGGGGACGCCGCGTTGCTCGCGGCGATCAACGCGCCGCGCGGCGACGGGATGCGCGACATCGTCGCGACGATCCAGACCGAACAGGACCAGATCATCCGGCTGGATCACCCGGGAGTGTTGGTGATCGAAGGTGGCCCAGGCACCGGGAAGACCGTGGTGGCGCTGCACCGCGTCGCGTATCTGCTCTACACCCAACGGGAGCGGTTCGAACGCCATGGTGTGCTGGTCGTCGGGCCCAATCAGGCGTTCCTGAACCACATCGGCCGCGTCCTGCCGTCCCTGGGCGAATCCGAAGTCGTGTTCATGACCACCGGTGACCTCGTGCCCGGCCTGCATGTCACCGCCGAGGACGTCCCGGACGTCGCGCGGCTGAAGGGCTCGTTGAAGATGTTGGACGTGCTCGCGGCGGCGATCGCTGATCGGCAACGACTGCCTGCGCAGGCCCTGCCGATCGAACTCGCCGACGTCACGGTGCGGATCGACGCCGAGACCGCAGAGTGGGCCAGGGACGAAGCGCGGGCAAGCGGACTGCCGCACAACGACGCCCGCGCGGTATTCAGCGAGATCGTCACGTATGTGCTCACCGAAAGGGCGATCTCCCGCATCGGCCGCGGCTGGCTCACCAGAGCGGACCGCCAAGCCTGGGAACAGCTGCGGGGCAACCTGCTCGACGAGCTCGCCGACAATCGCCAGTTCATCGAGGCGCTCGACCGACTCTGGCCCATCTTGACGCCGCAGGAGCTGTTGGCATCGCTGTACCTCTCCCCCGAGCGGCTACATGCGGTGGGTGCTCCCCAGGCGCTATTGCGCGTTCACGGCGATGCCTGGACCGTCTCGGACGTGCCGCTGCTCGACGAACTGGTCGACCTGCTGGGCCGCGACAAGCCGGCAGACGATTCCGCCGAGCGGGAACGCAACGCCGAGGCCGAGTACGCCGCCGGCGTGCTGGACCTCATGACCAGCCGCGAGGACCTGATGGACGACGAGGACCATCTGCTCGCGACGGACCTGCTCTACGGCGAGGACCTGGCGGCCCGCTTCGTCGAACGCGATACCCGGGAACTCGTCGAACGCGCTGCCGCAGACCGGGACTGGACCTACGGACACATCGTCGTCGACGAGGCCCAGGAACTGTCCGAGATGGACTGGCGGGTCTTGATGCGGCGCTGCCCGGCGCGCTCCTTCACGGTGGTCGGCGACCTCGCCCAGCGCCGGTCCGCGGCGGGAGCGACATCGTGGGACACGATGATGCAGCCGTACGTGCCCGACCGCTGGGTCTATCGGTCGCTGTCGGTGAACTACCGCACCCCCGCGGAGATCATGGCCATCGCCACCGCGCTGCTCGCCGATTTCGCCCCGGGCGTCCAGCCGCCGGAGTCGGTACGCGCGTGCGGCGTTGAGCCGTGGTCCCGACGGGTCGCCGAAGACGAACTGCCCTCCGCTATCGACGAATTCGTTCGAGACGAAGCGGCGCGCCTGGGCACCAGTGTGGTGATCGGGCCGGCGGACGTTGCGGGCGCGGTGGTGCCGTCGGAGACGAAGGGCCTGGAGTTCGACGCCGTCCTGGTGGTGGAGCCGGAACGGATCCTCGCCGAGGGCCCGCGCGGCGCGGCCGAGCTCTACGTGGCCCTCACCCGCGCCACGCAACGCCTCGGCGTGCTGCACGTCGGCCCGTTGCCGCAGGCGCTGACCGGGCTCGCCGAAATCGCGTCACCGTGGGAATGAAGTAGGGAACCATTCGGTTCGTGTACAAGGTGATGCATTTCGGTGCCGATGCCGACGGGGTGACGCCCGCCAGCAGCGGCGTAGCCTCGAATTGTTCCAATGCGACTCGGCCACCCATCGCAGAATTCGCACCATTCGCTCCGAAGGAGGGGCCATATGACCACCACCGCAGACGCCGCAGCAGAAACGTTCGAGGCGGCGTGGAACCAGTGGCACAGCGAACGCGAACGCTATTTCGGTGACCCGCTCGGCTGGGTGAGTCTCACCGGATTGTACTGGCTCACCGACGAATTCGAGGAAGTCGCCGACCTGCCAGGGCGTTGGCGGGCGGACGCCGACGCTGTGTATATCCAGGGCATCGACGGAGTCGACAGGCTCGAACCAATCGAAGGCGCGCCGGGATTGCTGGTCGACGACGGCGACCGCCGGATCGAGGTCATTCGCCGCACCGGCTCGGCGGCGTTGCGCGTGCACGACCCGAAGTCCCCACACCTTCACGCCTACCACGGCATTCCTGCCTATTCGCCACGCGAAAAGTGGTGCGTCGCCGGGAAGTTCACGCCGTATGAGCAGTCGAGAAAGGTCACGACGGGCGCCGTCGTCGAAGGACTCGAACATCACCACAACGCCGTCGGCGTCATCGACTTCCAACTCGACGGTGTCGCGTTGCGGCTCGTCGCGTTCGCTGGCAAGACCGGTGGGTTGCAGGTCCTGTTCGCCGACGCCACCAGCGGGGTGACGACATACCCTGGCGTCAGGTCACTTTCGATCGCCGAGCCGGGTGACGACGGGACGGTGACGCTCGACTTCAACCGGGCGTCGAACCTGCCGTGTTCGTTCACCGACTATGCGACCTGCCCGGTGGCGCCCGCCGAGAACAGGCTTGCGGTCGCCGTTGAAGCCGGCGAGAAGAACCCTCGGTAGGCCCACGGGGTCTATGACGTAGCGGCCGTCCTTTTCCACGCGCATCAAGGGGCACGTAGCGCTGTTCGCCGGTCTCCGCGCCCGTGACCGTCACCAAGACGATGGGCCGGTCGTCCACCTCGACGTCCCGCCGCGACTGAGCCGCTTACGTCCAGGCGAATACCGGCTGTTCCAGCTCATCGACCGGGTCGTGCCGACCTTCCAGGCCCAGCCACCGCAACTGGAGCAGTACCGCACCCGTCGGTGCGTGAATGAGGTCGTTTCCCAACGGAATTTGCACCACCGGACGCGGGCTCTCCGGGATGTCGATGAATCGCGGCGAATCGTCGCGCAGCAGTTGATGAAGTCCCACTCGGTAGGCCGCCACCACCTCGTCGGGCGCCGGTTGCGGATCGAGCCGGCCGCCGCCCCAGATGACCACCGGCGTTATGACGTAGCCCGACCGTGTCGGGTAGTCGTCGAGCAGCCCGAGCACGGCCGTGTCCGCCAGGTTGATCGCGAGTTCTTCGTCGAGTTCCCGCAGCGCCGCCTCGACCCCGGTTTCACCCGGGTCGACGCGACCCCCGGGCAGAGCCCACTGCGCGGCGTGTGATGTCAGTCGAGTTGCTCTGCGGCACAACAGGAACGCGGCACCCCCGGACACGTCGACCATGCGCCCGTCGAGGCCCGCCTCCGGCATGGCGCGGCCGCCGTTCCAGTCGTCGACCGGCGCCGGATCCACCCGGTCCTCGCCAAGCTCGGAATCGACCAGCACCACCGCGACGGCCGCATGCCGCTTGGTCGGGTCGGACACGCTGCGTCGGTCGTGTCCCGCCAAATGCGCACGGATCTGCTCGCGCAGCGCCTCGTCGTAGGTGATCGTCACCGCGGCCAACGGTACCCTGGCCGGGTGAGCAGCCAGCGAGTGCCCGGTGGGGTGGTGCACAAGCTACCCGCAGACCTGCGCGAGGCGCTGATCGACAACTCGACCGCGCTCGCCGCCTGGAAGGACATCACCCCCTTGGCGCGAAACGAGTTCATCTGTTGGGTCGAGGATGCCAAGCAGGAGGTGACCCGGAAGCGGCGCATTCGCCGCACCCGGGAGGAACTGGAAGAGGGCCAGCGCCGGCCCTGCTGCTGGCCGGGGTGCAAGCATCGCAAGCGCACCGGTAGGTAGCGTCGGTCAACCCTTCAACTTCGTTGTGCGGGAAGCCATCGCGGCGCGGCGTGGTTGAATGCGCAATGCGCATTGGTGTTGTGTTCCCGCAGACCGAACTCGGTGGAGATCCCGCGGCCGTACGCGCGTACGCACGGGGTGTCGAGGAGCTTGGCTTCACCCACATCCTCGCCTATGACCACGTGGTGGGCGCCGACCCCGACGTGCACCCCGGCTGGCAGGGTCCCTACAACCTCGACTCGACGTTCCATGAGCCGTTCGTCATGTTCGGCTTCCTGGCCGCCGTCACATCGCTGGAGCTCGTCACCGGTGTGATCATCCTGCCGCAGCGACAGACGGTGTTGGTGGCCAAACAGGCCGCCGAGGTCGACCTGCTCACGGGTGGGCGGTTCCGGCTCGGTATCGGGTTGGGCTGGAACGCGGTTGAGTACGAGGCGCTCGGCGAGAAGTTCACCAACCGCGGCAAGCGCTCGGAGGAGCAGGTCGAACTCATGCGCCGGCTGTGGACCGAACGGTCGATCACCTTCAACGGCAAGTACCACACGGTGACCGGGGCGGGACTGGCGCCGCTGCCTACCCAACGGCCGCTCCCGGTGTGGTTCGGCGCTGCGTCCGACCGTGCCTACGAACGCGCCGGACGACTCGGTGACGGCTGGTTTCCGATGTTGAGTCCCGGACCCGGCCTCGACTACGCGCGTGATCAGGTAGCGCGCGCGGCGGCGGCCGCGGGTCGAGACGCCGACGGACTGGGGATGGAGGGCCGGATCGGCTGGACCGGCGACCGCGATAAGGCCGCGGCCGATATCGCCGCATGGAAAGCCGGTGGTGCCACTCACGTGTCGGTGAACACCATGAAGGCCGGCCTGGCGAATGTGGACGAGCACCTCGCCGCCCTGGAGCTGGTGGCCGCGGATCTGACGTAGACCCCCGGCAACGGGCAACGGGCAACGGGAATGCCTCGCCGCGCGATCATGTTTGGCCCCACATGAAAGCTTTCACGGAGACCGAACGTCAGGAATTTCTTGCCGCAAAGCACGTCGCCGTGCTGTCCGTCGACGCCGCCGCCGGGCGCCCGCCGGCCAGTGTGCCGATTTGGTATGACTACACCCCGGGCGGCCACATCCGAATCAACACCGGCGCCTCGACCCGCAAGGCCAAGCTGATCGAACAAGCCGGCGCGGTGACGGTGGTCGTCCAACGCGAAGAGCCGCCGTACCAATACGTAGTCGTGGAGGGCACTGTCGTCGAAGCGACCACACCCGCCCCGCCCGACGTGCAGGAGGACATCGCCATCCGGTACCTCGGCGAAGAAGCAGGACGCGCGTTCGCCCGTAGCCTCGAGGACCACGCCAGCGTGCTGTTCACCATTCGCCCCGAGCGTTGGCTCACCGCCGATTACTCCGGCGACCTGTAAGGGCGTTCGCGGCCTTTGTAGCCAGGCGGTTATTCCAGAACGAAAACTGGGATATGCCTTGCCGTCTTCGTCTGGTATTCGGCGTAGGGAGGAAAGGCTTCGACCGCTAGCCGCCACCACTCGTCCCGCTCGGTCCCCTCGAGTTCGCGTGCCTTCAGGGAGACGACCTTGTCGCCGTCTTGCAGCGTCACCGCTGGGTTGGCCTTCAAGTTGTGGTACCAGAACGGATGGTCGGGGGCGCCGCCCTTCGACGCCACTATGACGTAGCGACCGTCCTTTTCCACGCGCATCAATGGTACGTAGCGCTGCTTGCCGGACTTGGCGCCCGTGACGATCACCAAGACGATGGGCCGGTCGTATACCTCGACGCCCTCGGTCGTGCCTTTTTCCAGGATTTTTTCGGTGTGCTCCCGCACCCAACCCGTCGGGCTCAGCTCTATTTGGTCAGCCATAACGCATCTCAACACACCGGCATGGCTTGTCAATTCCCAACAGCGTCGGGTGCTGCGGGGCGGGAACGTGCAGGCAGCCGGGGAATCTGCCTTGTCCTACCCCGTTCGACGACCCGTGCGCCGCCGCATGCTGATGGACATGACGCTTTTACCCGTCACGCGTGAGTAGTACTACTTAAATGTCCTAAAGAGCCGGAGCGATACGGTCTGATAACACGGATGACGGAGGTGTCTATGGCCGGGCAGATCCCATTGGTCGACTATTTGGTGCTGGACGACGGCGAACCGCACCTCATCGCGCAGGAATGCACCAATTGCGGGGCCCGCTTCTTCGACCGGCGCAACGCGTGCGCCGGCTGCTTCGCGACCGACTTCAAGACCGTCCGGGTCGCGACGGAGGGCACGGTGCGGACATTCACGATCGTCACGTTCGCCGCGCCCGGCATTCCCACCCCGTTCGTCGCTTCCGTCGTCGACTGCGACGGCACCCAGGTCCGCGCCAACCTCATCAACGTCGAGCCCAACCCCGAGCACGTCCGCGACGGGATGAAGGTACAGCTCGCCACCTACCCGATCGGCTCCGACTCCGAGGGCACCGAGGCGATCGGCTTCGGCTTCGAGCCCTCCAAATAACCGGGCCTAGTCGACCATCACACGAAGGAGCAACGACGATGAGCGCCAGCGACGAGATTTGGATCCTCGGCATCCGGATGACCAAGTTCGGCAAGCACCCCGACCTGGACACTGTTGACCTCGCGGCCGAGGCCGCGACCGGCGCGCTCGCCGACGCCGGCGTGACCATGGCCGACATCGGTGTGCTCGCGGCCGGCAACCTGATGGCCGCGAATGCCGGGATCGGTCAGCAGCTTCAGAAGCAGATCGGCCAGACCGGCATCCCCGTGTACAACGTGGCCAACGCCTGCGCCACCGGGGCCACCGCGCTGCGGACGGCGATCATGGCCGTGAAGGCCGGCGAGGTGAAGTACGGATTGGCCGTGGGCGTGGAGAAGCTGTCCGGCGCCGGGCTGCTCGGCGCGGGAGGCAGAAAGAAAGCCGAGGCCAGCGAAGGGATGGTCTGGGCGCCGGCGGGCCGCTACGGCGCCGTCGCGCCAGTCGACGGGCGGATCGGCACCGAGGCGATGCCCGGGGTGTTCGCCCAGATCGGCACCGAGTACGGCCACAAGTACGGCGGCACCAGTTTCGAACTGTTCGCGAAGATCAGCGAGAAGAACCACGCCCATTCGACGTTGAATCCGCTTGCCGCCTACCAGAAGAGGTTCACGCTCGAGCAGATCATGAGCGACGTCATGATCGCCTACCCGAACACCCGGGCGATGTGCTCGGCCAACTGTGACGGGGCCGCGGCGGCGGTCGTGTGCAACGGCGAGACGTTGAAGGCGCTCTCGGCCGAGCAGCGTCGGCGCGCGGTGAAGGTGTCGGCCTCGGTGCTGACCACCGACCCCTACGAGGCGGGCTGTCAGGTCCTGCCGAACGTCAACACGCTGACCCGCAACGCCGCCGCGACCGCCTACGAGAAGGCCGGCGTCGGCCCGAGCGACCTCGATCTGGTCGAGCTGCACGACTGCTTCGCCACCGCCGAGCTGGTCCACTACGACAACCTGATGCTGTGCGACGAGGGCGGCGCCGCGGACTTCTTCAACTCCGGTGCCACCTGGCGCGACGGCTCCACGCCGGTGAACGTGTCGGGCGGGCTGCAGTCCAAGGGCCACCCGATCGCGGCCACCGGCATCGCCAACATCTGGGAGATCTGCCACCACCTGCGCGGCGAGGCGGGTGACCGTCAGATCGAGAACGCCAAGGTCGGGCTGGCCCACGTGATCGGCCTGGGCTCCGCGTGCGGCGTCCACATTCTCGAAAAGTCGGCGGCCTAATTTTCTGCCGAGCGATCGCTAGGTGCCTATCCGGCGACGCGGGCTGTTGCGGTTGTTGAAGAAGGCCGCCCACGACACCACCTCGGGGTGATCCTTGAGAAGTGCCCTGCGCTGGCGCTCGGTCATGCCGCCCCAGACGCCGTACTCGACCTTGTTGTCCAGCGCGTCCGCCGCGCACTCCTGCATTACGGGGCAGTGACGGCACATGGCCGCAGCCTGACGTTGCGCGGCGCCCCGCACGAACAGTTTGTCGGGATCTGAATCACGACACCGCGCGTTCGCCACCCAGGCGCGATCCTCCGCCGTCACCGCACGCAGGTTGCCGTTTGCAGCCACAAGGTTTAGTCGCCGCGCGGCCGGTCGCTGTGCTGACATCGAGTTGTTCCCTTCCTCGCCGCCGCAAGCTTGCGACCGCGTGCCCCCGGTGCTGCGGTTCACCAATTTCACTTGCGGCTGACCAACAAACTAAGAGCACCGTGCTGCGGGCACATCGTGGCGGGCCGCCAACGATGCATGACCTGGTTATGCCCGCGCCACAACGGGCCGGAAGCAATTCGCCCGAGCCCATCCAGAGGTTCCGAGCGTTTCTCTGGCCCGGATCTGCGGCGTGGTTCAGATCCCAGAGAGGGCGTGCTGCCGGCGTGTGTGGTACTCGTCGTCGGAGATCAGGCCGCTCATGCGCAGGTTCTCGAGCTCCTGCAGGCGCTGGGAAACTGGCGTTGCCTGCGACGGAGGCATCTGCGCACCGCCGTTGTAGGGCCACGGAGAACTGATGCCGCGCGAGGTCTGGCCGAAGTTGAGCAGCCCGAGCCGCAGCAGCAGGACAACGAGGCCGATCCCGCCGAACGGCAGACCGAGGTAGATCCAGCTGCCTGGAACGCCATATTGGCTCAGCAGGACAAAGCGCGCGACGAACGAGATAGCAAAAATGGCCGCTACCGCCCCGACAATCGCTATGACCTTGTTGTTGTTGTTCATTCTCAAGTTCCTTCGTGGTGAGTTCGCTGCCCGTCGCAGCGCG
>Ga0075364_10001434_pt1 | contig 12924 bp, 17 predicted proteins | sample EndMetdeltDD1764_FD_71517 | JGI IMG/M metagenome (GOLD analysis project Ga0075364, IMG submission 71517) | Populus endosphere microbial communities from Tennessee, USA - Endosphere MetaG P. deltoides DD176-4 | ecosystem: Host-associated > Plants > Roots > Endosphere | place: USA: Tennessee... | reverse complement strand
GGCCCGCTCGAAGGTGAAGGTGAAGTCATAGGTCAGGCCGTTGGAGATCGGTTCGGTCAGCGTGACCTGGGCCTGGACCTCGTCCTCGCGCTCGATCGCGCCGAGGGCGTCGTGGCCGTCGGGATCACCGACCATCAGCACCCCGTTGGCCGGGATCTCACCGTCGCCGGTGAGGGTCACCGTGCCGACCGCGGAGGTGATCGACACCAGCTTGTCGTCGACATCGGCCGAGTTGTTGGCCGCGGCGAAGATGAGCTCGGCCTCGGTACCGGGCTGCACGTAGTCCGTGGTCTGCGGCGCGCGCAGGAAGACGTTGCGCAGCGCGATGTTGCCCACGGTGTCGACGGTGCCGTTGACGGCGGGTTCCTGGTTGGCGCTCTGGGACACCTGACCGGCGCTGCAGCCGGTGAGGGCGAGGCCGGCGATCAGGGCGCCGGCGGCCAGTCGGGACGCGCGCACGTTGGAGCGGTTCACTGCGACCACTGGAGCCTCCTGCTCAACCGAACGGATTCGACTATGCACTGTAGTAGGTGGCGATTCGGCGCGGTAGCCGAGGGCGTCCCAGCGCCGCGGCAAGGCCCGAACTGGGCGCCTGGACAGCCGTCCACGTGCATGTATCGGCCACGGTGTCAACCCCTAGTCTCCGTCGTCGATGCCCCTGACCTGCATTGTTGTTCCCCGCGTGTCCGGGCCCCGTGCTAACATTGAGATGTGAAAGGGGCTCGAAACTGATGATTTTCAAGGTCGGAGACACCGTTGTCTATCCACACCACGGTGCTGCGTTAATCGAGGCGATCGAAACCCGGACCATCAAGGGCGAGCAGAAAGAGTATCTCGTCCTGAAGGTTTCGCAGGGAGATCTCACTGTTCGTGTTCCCGCTGATAACGCCGAGTACGTGGGTGTGCGTGATGTGGTCGGACAAGAGGGCCTGGACAAGGTCTTCCAGGTGCTGCGCGCACCGCACACCGAAGAGCCGACCAACTGGTCGCGCCGGTACAAGGCGAATCTGGAGAAGCTTGCTTCCGGTGACGTGAACAAGGTCGCCGAGGTGGTTCGTGACCTGTGGCGCCGGGACCAGGAGCGTGGCCTGTCCGCAGGCGAGAAGCGCATGCTGGCCAAGGCTCGTCAGATCCTCGTCGGTGAGCTCGCGCTCGCCGAGAACACGGACGACGAGAAGGCGACGCTGATTCTCGACGAGGCGCTGGCCGCCGCGTCCTAGTGTGACGGATCTGCGCGTCGGTCTCGGGACCGACGTTCATCCCATCGAGGCCGGGCGCCCGTGTTGGTTGCTCTGCCTGTTGTTCGACGAGGCTGACGGCTGCGCCGGTCATTCCGACGGTGATGTCGCCGCTCATGCGCTGTGTGATGCGCTGCTGAGCGCAGCCGGCCTCGGCGACCTCGGTGCCGTCTTCGGCACCGATCAACCCCAGTGGCGCGGCGTGGGCGGCGCAGACATGCTCCGTCATGTCCACGGCCTGCTGGCGGCCGAGGGTTTCCGGGTGGGCAACGCCGCCGTGCAGGTGATCGGCAACCGGCCCAAGATCGGGCCGCGCCGCACCGAAGCCCAGACCCTGCTCTCAGAACTGCTCGGCGCGCCGGTTTCGGTGTCGGCCACCACGACCGACGGACTCGGCCTGACCGGTCGCGGTGAGGGTTTGGCGGCCATCGCGACCGCACTTGTGGTCGGTGTTGCAAAGTAACGCCGCGCAGGCCGGTAAGCTGGCACGTCGTGACTGGACTGCGGCTTTACGACACGATGGCGGGAGCCGTTCGTGACTTCGTGCCGCTGCGCCCCGGCCACGCCTCGATCTACCTGTGTGGTGCCACAGTTCAGGGGCAGCCCCATATCGGGCATGTGCGCAGCGGAGTGGCTTTCGATGTGCTGCGGCGGTGGCTGACCGCCAAGGGTTTCGACGTCGCCTTCGTCCGCAACGTCACCGACATCGACGACAAGATCCTCAACAAGGCCGCCGATGCGGGCCGCCCCTGGTGGGAATGGGCCGCGACCTTCGAGCGTGCCTTCACCGCCGCCTACGAGGCGCTGGGCGTGCTGCCACCCTCGGTGGAGCCGCGCGCCACCGGGCACATCACCCAGATGGTCGAACTCATCGAGCGGATGATCGCCCGCGGCCACGCCTATGAGGGCGGCGGCGACGTCTATTTCGACGTGCTCAGCCTGCCCGGGTACGGCAAGCTCTCCGGGCACCGCATCGACGACGTGCACCAGGGTGAAGGCGCCGCGACCGGTAAGCGTGATCCGCGCGATTTCACCCTGTGGAAGAGCGCCAAGCCGGGCGAACCGTCGTGGCCGACGCCGTGGGGACCGGGACGCCCGGGCTGGCACACCGAATGTGTGGCCATGTGCGAGGCGTACCTGGGTGCCGAATTCGACATCCACGCCGGCGGCATGGATCTGGTGTTCCCGCACCACGAGAACGAGATCGCCCAGGCCGAGGCCGCCGGCGACGGTTTCGCCCGGTACTGGCTGCACAACGGCTGGGTCACCATGGGCGGCGAGAAGATGAGTAAGTCGCTGGGCAATGTCCTGGCGATTCCCGCTGTGCTGCAACGGGTTCGGGCCGCCGAGTTGCGCTACTACCTGGGCAGCGCGCACTACCGGTCGATGCTGGAGTTCTCCGAGAACGCGCTCGCCGATGCGGCCAAGGCCTACACCGGCATCGAGGAGTTCCTGCACCGGGTGCGCAACCGGGTCGGCGTGGTGGAACCCGGCACCTGGACCGACAAGTTCGCCGCGGCACTGGACGACGATCTGTCGGTGCCGATCGCGCTGGCCGAGGTGCACACCGCCCGCGCCGAGGGCAACCGGGCGCTCGACGCCGGTGACCACGACGGCGCCATGGCAGCGGCCCGGTCGATCCGGGCCATGATGGGCATCCTGGGCTGCGATCCGCTCGATGAGCGCTGGGAATCCAGGGACGAGACATCGGCCGCGCTGGCGGCCGTGGATGTGTTGGTGCACTGGGCACTCGCCGGACGCGCCGAAGCACGTGAGAAGCGTGACTGGGCCGCCGCGGATGCCATCCGGGACCGGCTCAAAGAGGCCGGCATCGAGGTCACCGACACCGCAGACGGGCCCCAGTGGTCGCTGACCGAAGGGGAGTTCTGACGCATGGCCGGAAATTCACAGCGCCGAGGCGCCGTCCGTAAAGAAGGCACGAAGAAGGGCCCGGTGGTGGGCTCCGGTGGAGTGCGGCGGCGCGGCCTGGAAGGCAAGAAGGCGACGCCGGCGGCCAAGGACCGGCCGCACCATCCGGCCGCCAAGAAGGCCGCCAAGGCGGCCCGCGCCGCTCAGGGCCGGCACCGCAAGACCGACGAGACCGAGGTCGTCCTCGGTCGCAACCCGGTGGTGGAATGCCTGCGTGCCGGGGTGCCCGCCACCGCACTGTGGGTGATGCTCGGAGTGGACGCCGACGAGCGGATCACCGAATCCGTGCAGCGGGCCGCCGATTCCGGGATCTCGATTCTCGAGGTGCAGAAGCACGATCTGGACCGGATCGCCAGCAACGGGCTGCACCAGGGACTCGCGCTGCAGGTGCCGCCGTACTCGTACACCCACCCCGATGATCTGCTCAAGGCCGCCCAGCGTGACAGCGTCCCGGCGCTGCTGGTGGCGCTGGACAACATCTCCGACCCGCGTAACCTCGGCGCCATCGTGCGCTCGGTCGCGGCGTTCGGCGGCCACGGTGTGGTCATCCCGCAGCGTCGTTCGGCATCGGTCACCGCGGTGGCGTGGCGGACGAGTGCCGGTGCGGCAGCACGCCTTCCGGTATCCCGTGCGACGAACCTGAACCGCACCCTGAACAGTTGGTCGGACGCCGGGCTGCAGGTCGTCGGCCTGGACGCCAAGGGCGACACCGAACTCGACGAACTGGACGCCTCCGGGCCGATGGTGGTCGTGGTGGGCTCGGAGGGCAAGGGCCTGTCCCGGCTGGTGCGGGAGAACTGTGACGCCATCGTCTCGATCCCGATGGCCGGCCCCACCGAGTCGCTGAACGCCTCGGTCGCCGCCGGTGTGGTGCTCGCCGAGATCGCCCGCCAGCGCCGCAGCTAGCAAACCCGCTTGCCACGTTCTCGCACGCGAGCCCGACCTGCGGGTTATGGTCGACGGACCCATCCACGTGGAGTCCGAGGAAGTGCCCATGAGTACTCCCGCGCAGCGCGCCGCCCAGCTGGAACTGGTCGCCCGGCTCAAGTCGTCCTACCCCGAACTGCCGGACGCCCCGACACCGGACCTGCTCGATCCCGCGCGCATCGCCGCCTACCTCAAGCCGGTCCACGACGTCGGTGGCGAACCGGACGCCCCGATGATGTACGAGAACAAACAGTACGAGGCGTGGGAGGAACTGACCTACGTCATCTGTGAGGTGCTGGCCTGGCGCGGTATCTGGTTGTCCGAGGAACGACGCCGGATCGGCAATGTCGACGTCGGCCGCGCCGAGTACCTGGGGCTCCCGTACTACGGCCGCTGGTTGTTGTCGGTGGCGCGAATCCTGGTGGAGAAGCACCACATCGGCCTCACCGAGCTCACCGAACGGATGGCCGAGGTCAAGGCCCGCTACGCCGGCGGCCTCGACGGCCGCGCGATCGAGGCCCGGCCCAGGTTCGAAGGTGACGGGTCCGGGGTCAGGCGCAACAGCCACCACCTGCACGCGGTCGGCAAGGGCGACCCGCAGGTGTACGCCGGGCAGGCAGGCACTCCCGCGTTCGGCGTCGGTGACCGGGTGGTGGTCCGGGACGAGCTGCCGGTGCTGTTCTACACCCGCACACCGGAGTACGTCCGCGGCGCCACCGGCGAGATCGCGGCGGTGGCCTACGAGAGCCCGGCGGCCGAGGATGAGACCTGGGATCGCCCCGACGCATCGCCGGAATGGTTCTACGTGGTGCGTTTCAACATGTCCCAGCTGTGGCACGGCTACACCGGCACGACCACCGACACTCTGCAGACCGAGATACCCGAGCACTGGCTGCGCGCGGCCGGTTGATCTCTGCGAGAAGGGTTCGCCATGACCGAGCACGACCACGAGCACGACCACGATCACGATCACGAGCGCACGGTCGCGCCGATGGTCGACGAGATCACCGATTTCGAGGTGCTGGAAGTCGCGCTGCGTGAGCTGTGCATCGAGAAGGGCATCTTCACCGCGGCCGAGCACCGCCGCTTCACCGAGTTCGCCGAACAGATCGGGCCGACGCCCGCCGCGCACCTGGTCGCCCGGGCCTGGCTGGACCCCGAGTTCAAGGCGCTCGCGCTGGCCGAGCCGATGGCGGCCAGTAAAGAGGTCGGTGTCGACTGGATGGAGCCCACCGGGTTCGGCACGCCCAGTGACTTCACCGCATTCCAGATTCTGGAGGACACCCCGAACGTGCACAACGTGATCGTCTGCGCGTTGTGTTCGTGCTACCCGAGACCCATCCTCGGCAACTCCCCGGAGTGGTACCGCACCCCGAATTACCGTCGGCGTCTTGTCCGTTGGCCGCGACAGGTGCTCGCCGAGTTCGGCCTGTACCTGTCCGAGGACATCGAGGTACGGGTGCAGGACTCCAACCAGAAACACCGGTTCATGGTCATGCCGATGCGTCCCGAGGGCACCGACGGCTGGACCGAGGATCAGTTGGCCGAGATCGTGACCCGCGATTCACTCATCGGTGTCGCGCTACCGAAGGCGGGTGTGACGGCCAATGTCATCACCGACACCCGGCCGGCCGTCCACCCCATCGCGGACCGGCCGTGAACTCGCCGATCGCCCCGTTGCAACGGATCGTCGAACGCGATCAGGTGTGGCCGCGGATGGCGGCCAAGTACGGCGTCGACAATCCCGTGCCGCCGTGGAAGACGAGCCTCGACGGCCTGTGCGATGCCCTCGACGCCGCCTCGTGCAGCACCGAGGTGCCGACCTTCAAGGAACGCCGCGACGAGGAGGATGCGCTCGCCGCCACCCTGTACGCCGGCCTGCCCTATCCGGAGAATCAGTTGATGGCACTTGCGCATTCGCTGCTGGTGCGCGGTGTCATCACCGAGTCGGAACTCGAAGCACGCCTCGCCGCGGTCCGCGCCCGGCTGCAGTCCTGAGTCAGCCCGACCGGGTGACCACCCACAGGCACACCACCGCGGCGATCAGCGTCAGCGGGGTGGTGCACAGCCCGACCCTGCTGAACTCGGTGAACCGCGCCGGCATCCCGTCGCGATGGACGACACCGCGCCACAACAGGTTTGCCAGCGAGCCGGGGTAGGTCAGGTTCGGTCCGATGTTGACCCCGATCAGTACCGCCAGCACCGCGGCGGGTCCCACCGGCGCCACCAGCGGCAGCATCACCAGCACGGCGGGCAGATTGTTGACCAGGTTGGACAGCAGCGCCGCCACCGCGGCGATACCGAGCAGCGCCACCAGGCCCTGACCGTCGGGGACGAGACGGTGCATCGCCGGCTCGAGACCGTTGTTCATGACCGCGGCGACCACGACGCCGAGGCACAACACGAATGCCAGGAACGGAAGGTCCAGTGCGGCAAAGATTCCGGCCGGCGTGCTGTGCTTCCGGGCCAGGCTGCGCACGCCGAGCACGAGCGCACCGGCCAGGGCAGCCCAGGCCGGGGACAGTCCGAGCGCCGAGGTCACCGCGAATCCGGCGAGGGTCAGGAACACGACCGCGAGCGCGAAGACCGGCACGGACAGCGGCTCGTCGGGCGCCGTGTGGTGGGGTACGACGGCCAGGTCCTTGGCGAAGATCCAGCGCAGCAGCAGGAACTCGACCAGGATCGCGGCCAGCCAGGGCAGCGCCATGGTGGCGGCGAAATGCAGGAACGTCAGGCCGGCCGCACTGAACGCCAGCAGGTTGGTCAGGTTCGACACCGGCAGCAGCAGCGACGCGGTGTTGGACAGGTGCGCCGTGGCATAGGCGTGTGGGCGCGCCGGCACGGACAGGGCGCGCGCGGTGGCGAGCACCACCGGTGTCAGCAGCACCACGGTCGCATCCAGGCTGAGCACCGCGGTGACGGCCGCCGAGATGGCGAACACCGATGCCAGCAAACGGTTCTGGCCGCTGGAGGTGACCCGGGCCATCAGCACACCCGCGGCGTGGAACAGTCCGACGTCGTCGCAGAGCCGCGCCAGGACCAGGATGGCCGCCAGGAATCCGACCACCGGAGCCAACTCGGAGACCTCGGCGACCGCCGCATCCCAGGACACCGCGCCGGTCGCGATCACCACGGCCGCCGCGGCCACCGCGACCACGGCCTGAAAACGTGGGCACAGCAATGCGAAGCCGAGGACCGCGGCGAGCGCGGCGACGGAGAGGATCAGCGCCATGGATCCGTCGGCTGCCACAGCGTCGGCAGATGCAGGTCGACGCCGTCCTGGGCGGCCAGCGCGGACAGCGTCCGCATCGACACGTCCAGATCGTCACCGGCGTAGGGCAGGGCCCGCAGCGGGCGGTCCAGGGGCCGGAAGAAGTCATCCCAGTGGATCAGGACCACGCGGCGCGCGCCGACGGTGCGGACCGTCTCGGCCCAGTAGTCGAGCAGGTAGCGCTCGGGCTGCAGGCCCAGCTGTCCGATACCCAGATAGACCACCTCGGCGCGGTGACCGGCCAGCGCGCCCGGGATGAAACCGGCGCTGCCGACGATCAGCATCCGTCGCCCGCTGGGCCGGTGCGCCACCATGGTCGACCAGGCTTCACCACATCGGTACACCGAGGCCCGCACGGGTGGGTCGACCGGTGCGTCGATCACCCCGGGAAACCGGTCCGGTGGGCAGTGGTCGCCGACGACCAGCGTGACGTCGAAGGCGCCCAGCGCAATCGGCTCACCCGGGGTGGCCACCACGACATGTTCGGCGGGCAGCCGGTGCCCGACGTGCGCCGCAGAATCACCGCCGACAAGTTTCGCCCCGGTGCGTTGGGCCACCACCGCCGAGTCCATGGCGTGGTCGAAGTGGGTGTGCACCGGGAGCACCGCGTCGAGGCTGCGCACCCCGAGCCGGCCCAGGCATGCGTCGATACGGGGCTGCGAAGGCGCGATCCGGCCCAGGCCGACCTGCAGCAGCGAGGGCCTGCTGAAGAAGCCGTCGGTCAGCACCGCCGATGCGCCGTCGGAGATCAGCAGGGTGGTGACACCGGCCCAGGTCACCGTCGGTGCCGCGGACGCGCCGGCCGGTGGCAGATCGAAGTATCGCGCGTAATCGTCGATATCGGGCCGGCCGGCTTTCAGGCGCATCGCCCAAGCCTAGGACCCCTTGCGTTCCCCGTATCGGCGGCGGAACTTCTCCACCTGCCCGGCCGTGTCGAGGTGACGGTTGGTGCCGGTCCAGAACGGGTGTGAGTCGGCGGTGACGTCCACGACGACCAGCGGATAGGTGGCGCCCTGGTGGACGATGGTGCGGTCGCTGGTGACCGTCGACCGGATCAGGAACGTCTTACCGGTGCCTGCGTCCTGGAAGACCACCGGATGGTAGTCGGGGTGGATATCGGGTTTCATTCTTCTCCGTTCAACATGATGTGTTCGTCGGTCAGGTCATGGGACAGCTCGGCGCAAGGGTCCTCGTGCCACTCCCCGAACGGGTCGGGGTACCCGGCCCAGTCCTGCGGGCGGTTCAGCTCGGCATCGGTGAGCAGTGCGGCGTTCAGCGCCGCCGTGACGATCTCCGGGTTCGCCCCGCACACCAGGACGGTCAGGGCGATGTGCCGGTCACCGAACCGTTCGTCCCAGTGCGAGGCGGCCATGGCCGTGCGTTCGGGGTCGGCATAGGCACGGTCACGTTCGGTCATGCCCGCCAGCCACCGGCCGGCATCGCCGACGCCGAGTCCGCCACCGGCCGACTCGATCCACACCACGGTGTCGGGCTGGCTGGCCAGCCAGGCCCGTCCGCGTACCCGGACCACCCCGTCCAGCAGGGCATCGATGGCGTTGTGCAGGCGCTCGGGATGAAAAGGCCTGCGGGCGTTGAACTCCAGCAGCTCCACCGCACCGTCGGGCTGCAACGGTGGTTGCCCGGCCAGCAGCGAATCGTGCGGGTCGTCGGAACGCCCGCGGCGGGACTGCGCATCGAGATGCCTGAGCGCCGTGGTGACATGCTGCAGTCCGACGGTGAGCCGCGCCCGGGGAGCGAGCCTGCGCAACACCGCCAGGGTGGCCCGATCGGCGTCGGTCAGCACGAGTACATCGGCGAACTCCGCCTGTCCGACCACCACCTGGGCCACGGTGCGGGAGGCGTCGAGTTCGTCGTCGCCGAGCGCCTGGCTGAGCCACACCCCGGTGTCGATGGTTGTCACGACCGCCTGGATCTCGACATCGCGGCCCGCAGGCCCGTCGATGTAGCCGGGGCCCAGTTGCACCGGCGTGTCGTTGATCGCCGTGCAGATCGCTTCCGGGTCAAGCCATTCCATCAACTGCACGACGATGCGATGTACGTCGCTGCGCCGGTGCAGTTGGCGTAGCAGGATCAGCAGGTCGTTGCGGATGGTGCAGGTGACGCAGCAGTTGGTGATCTCCAGCGGCCACTGGGTGATCAACAGTTTGGTGTCCCGCATACCGCTGACCCGCCGGATCACGACGTGTCCTTCGGCCGCGTATCCGATCACCGCGGTTCCCGGCGTGCGGATCAGCACGTCGGCGACGTCGGTTCCGGCGCCCTGCCCGGCTACCAGTACAACTGGCGTCCGCATCTCATCACACCCTTATCGGTAACGATTGTCATTAAGTCGATCCGTACGTTACCGTGTGGCGGTCAGCTTGTCGAAAATCGTTTTCATTAACGAATCGCAATGTGAAGGAGTCACCGATGTCTGCGCACTGCCAGGTCACCGGGCGCGCACCGGGTTTCGGTAACCGGGTGTCGCATTCGAATCGGCGCACCCGTCGCCGCTGGAACCCGAACATCCAGATCAAGACCTATTACCTACCCTCGGAGGACCGCCGGATCCGGCTCCGGGTGAGCACCAAGGGCATCAAGGTCATCGACCGGGACGGGATCGAGGCCGTGGTCGGCCGGCTGCGCCGGGCGGGGGAGAAGATCTGATGGCCAAGAGCACCGACATCCGACCCGTCGTCAGACTGAAATCAACTGCAGGAACCGGGTATACCTACGTCACCCGCAAGAACCGGCGTAACGATCCGGACCGGCTGGTGCTCAAGAAGTACGACCCGGTGCTGCGCAAGCATGTCGACTTCCGGGAGGAACGCTGATGGCCAAGAAGTCCAAGATCGTCGCCGACGAACGCCGACGCGCCACCGTCGCGCGCCATGCCGAGCGCCGCGCCGAACTCAAAGAGGTGATCCGCAAGCCGGAAACCGATGCGGGACAACGCGCTGCCGCGCAGGCCGAGCTGCAGCGGATGCCGCGCGATGCCAGCGCGGTCCGGTTGCGCAACCGCGATGCCGTCGACGGCCGTCCGCGCGGACACCTCCGCAAGTTCGGGCTGTCCCGGGTGCGGATGCGTGAAATGGCCCACCGCGGTGAGCTTCCCGGTGTCAAGAAGGCGAGTTGGTGATGGCACCCCGCGCGCCGAAGAAACGCAGGCCCGCGCCGGAGGAGATCAAACGGCCGCGGCAGAACAAGCTCAAGGCGCTCGGCGTCACCGAGGTCGACTACAAGGACGTGGCGCTGCTGCGCACGTTCGTCTCCGATCGCGGCAAGATCCGTTCCCGTCGCGTCACCGGACTGACTCCGCAACAGCAGCGCCAGGTCGCGATCGCGATCAAGAACGCCAGGGAGATGGCGCTGCTACCGTATGGCGGACCCTAGCGATCTGCCAGATCCTCTGATGGTGTTGCCGTCCAGCTGTTCTCGGCGATGAACTCGGACAGCGGACGCCCGTGCGTCCAGTCGTCGATCTCGAGCGCGGGCCGGTCCGGGAACTCCGGCACCGGACCCAGGCACAGGATGGCCACCGGCTCGGCGCCCTCGGGCATGCCGAGCAGGCCGGCCAGCCGGGCAGGTTCGAAGATCGACACCCAGCCCATGCCCAGGCCCTCGGCGCGGGCCGCCAGCCACATGTTCTGAATCGCGCAGGACACCGATGCCAGATCCATCTGCGGCATCGTCCGGCGCCCGAAGACATGCCGTTGCCGGTCATCGCGGAGCGCGACCACCAGCAGTTCGGCGCACTCCAGGATGCCCTCGACCTTCAGTTCCAGGAATTCGTCACCGCGGGTGCCCAGCGCTTCGGCGGTGCGCTTGCGCTCGTCGTCGACCAGATCGTGCAGCGCGCCGCGCAACCGGGTGTCGGTGATGCGGATGAAACGCCACGGCTGCATCAGTCCCACGCTCGGAGCGGCATGCGCCGCCTGCAACAGCCGGGCCAGGACGTCCTCGGCCACCGTGGCGCCCGGCACGAATCGGCGCATGTCGCGGCGTTCGGCGATGGTCCGGTAGACGGCCCCGCGCTCGGCGGCGCTGAACGCGTGATCGGTCACACCGTCAGCCTAGAGACTGCGGGCGGCCCTGGTGCTGCGCAGCCCCGCTGCGGCTGCGCCGAGGCACGCCGCGGCGACGGCACCGGCGAACCACGGGAACACCGATGCCAGATCCCAGCGGGTGGCGGCCCAGCCGGCGATCAGGGTGGGGACGGCCATCGCGGTGTAGGCCAGCAGGTAGAACGCCGACATCGTCTCGCCGCGCCGCGTTGCGGGCACCACATCGGACAGGTGGCGCAGGGAACCGCCGAATCCCAGTCCGAAGGTGGCACCCAGCAGCACGGCGGCGACGAACACCAGCTCCCAGCGGTGGGTCAGCAATACCGGGATGGTCAGCAGCAGGGACACGGCCATCCCGATATCGCCGATGATCGCCGAATACCTGGCGGGCAGCCTGGTGGCGCCGAGCTGCGCCATGGCCGCCGCGAAGGCGGTGGTGGCGACCACCGCGCCACCGAAGACCAGGTTGTCGATGTGGGTCTGCTGGGCGGCCAGCGACGGGTACAGCGACAGCAACACCCCGAGCACCGACCAGGACGCCATGGCGCCCAGTGCCGAGAACCAGAAATCGGCCCGGATCTCCACCGGCACGGCCGGTTTCGCCAGCCGGATGGGTCCCCGGGTGCGTGCAGTGTGAGGTTCGTTCAGTGCCAGCAGACCGACCCCGATCAACAGGCAGATCACTGCGACGACGGCATACGGTGTGCGCAGCGGATGCGGTGCGTACTGGGCCAGTAGTGCCGACCCGATGATGGCGACCGTCATCCCGATGTTGAAGCTGACGCCGCTGAGCTGACCGGTGCGCACGCCGCGATCCGGGCGCAGATCCAGCAGAGCCGCCGCACCGGCGACGACGATGGAGCCGACCGCGGCGCCGTGGATGGTGCGGGCCAGCAGCAGCATCGCCATGCTGTCGGCGATCAGGAAGACCCCGAGGCCGATCAGCAAGGCCACCAGTGCCCCGATCAGGACGGGCTTGCGGCCGACGACATCGGAGATCTTGCCCGACACCAGTACCGCTGCCAGGGCCGCCAGCGCGTACACCGCGAAGACGATGGTGGTGGCCAGTGGCGACAGATGCCAGTTCGCCTCGTAGATGCCGTAGAGCGGGGCGGGCAGTCCGGAGACACCCAGCGCGACACCGCTCAGGACCAGCACGAGCGGATAGGCCCAGCGCTGTGTCGGGCCGGCCGCAGCGTCGAATGCCACCATCGCAGTATCACCCCGGGCTGAGTAAGTTTGACAGACATCGAACTGAATCGAGCGTACGCTCGGTTCGATAAACATCAAACCCCGCGTGGCGAAGGACACTCATGACCGCTTACCCGACGCATCCGGTCGGAACCGTGCAGCAGGTCCTGGGTGCCATCCACGATCCCGTCCGTCTCGAGGTCGTCCGGCGCCTCTACAACGCCGAGGCACCGCTGCAGTGCGGGGTGCTCTACGACGGCATCAACAAATCCACCGCCACCCACCATTTCAAGATCCTGCGTGA
>Ga0075364_10001433_pt1 | contig 12924 bp, 14 predicted proteins | sample EndMetdeltDD1764_FD_71517 | JGI IMG/M metagenome (GOLD analysis project Ga0075364, IMG submission 71517) | Populus endosphere microbial communities from Tennessee, USA - Endosphere MetaG P. deltoides DD176-4 | ecosystem: Host-associated > Plants > Roots > Endosphere | place: USA: Tennessee... | reverse complement strand
GACCAAGAGAACGGCGCCGCAACGAATTCGTTCCGCCCAGTTGGGGCTGATCAGCCCCAACTGGGCGGAACGAATTCGTTGCGGCGCCGTTCTCTTGGTCAGCAACCAAGGGAGCCGCTTCATGGCCGATACCAACAAGTCCGACACCCCAGCCATCGACGATATCCAGAAAACGCTGGAAAAGCAGATTGCTGAACTGCGCAAGGAGATCACCAAGATCAACAAGAGCATTTCGGCAAGGGGCGCGGAAATGCTCGATGATGCCAGCGAACAGGCTTCGGATTTTTATGAGACGGCTTCGGCACGCGCGTCGCGCACAGCGCAGCAGTTGCGCAGTCAGGCCCAGGCGGTTTCGGAAGTTGCGCGAGAAAACCCGGGCACGACGACCGCCGTGATCGGCGTGATCGGCCTGCTCGGCTTTCTGGCCGGGATTGCCGTCGGCCAGTCGATGAACAACGACACGTCGCGCCGCTGGTATTGAGTGCGCCGGCCTTGAGCCGGGTTTGCCGGCTCGTCTTCCCGTTTCAGGAAATCATTTGAAGGAGGGCGTCGTGGCTTCATCCGTGTTGATCGGCATCCTGATCACATTCCTTGTCATTATTCTCGTTCTCTATCTCGTGCAGCGCCTGCCGCTCGACGCCAGGATGCGGCAGATCGTGCAGGTCATCGTCATCATCATCGGCATCATTTCGCTGCTCAGATATCTCGCGGTTTTCTAGATCGCGAGAGCCACCTTTTTTGCTTCTTCAAGGCGGCCCGGTCGTTTCCGACCGGGCCGCGATCGTGTCGGAAATGCGGTTCAATCGATTGATATTGCTGGCCTTTCGATAAAACGTTCGGCAGGTCTTGCCGTTGTCATGCTCGTTTGACAAAACAGGCCCGCCTCCGGCGGGAGGCGTATGCCAACGAGGATTTGCCGAACATGAATGTGGCCCAGAACATCGTCGCCGGCCTTGACCGGATACTCACCATGGAACTGGTGCGCGTCACCGAAAGGGCCGCCGTGGCCGCCGCCAGGCTGCGCGGCCGTGGCGATGAAAAGGCTGCCGACCAGGTCGCTGTCGACGCCATGCGCCAGGAGCTCAACCGCCTTGCCATCAAGGGCACGGTGGTGATCGGCGAGGGCGAACGCGACGAGGCACCCATGCTTTATATCGGCGAGGAGGTCGGCACCGGCAAAGGACCGGCAGTCGACATAGCGCTCGATCCGCTCGAAGGCACGACGATCTGCGCCAAGAACCTGCCCAACGCGCTTGCCGTCATCGCCATCGCCGAAAAGGGCAGTCTGCTGTTCGCGCCAGACGTCTATATGGACAAGATCGCCATCGGTCCGGGCTATGCCGAAGGCGTCATCGACATCGACGCGTCGCCGGCCGAGAACATCGCGAGTCTGGCGCGAGCCAAGGGCGTTGCGGTTTCCGACATCACCACCTGCATCCTCGACCGGCCGCGCCATGCCAAGCTGATCGATGCCGTGCGCGCCACGGGAGCGGCGATCCGGCTGATCGGCGACGGCGATGTCGCCGGCGTCATCCACACCACCGACCCGGAGGAAACCGGCATCGACCTATATCTCGGCACCGGCGGTGCGCCGGAAGGCGTGCTGGCCGCGGCCGCATTGCGCTGCACCGGCGGCCAGATGCAGGGCCGGCTGATCCTCGATACGCCGGAGAAGGTCGCGCGCGCCGCCAAGATGGGCATTTCCGATCCGAAGCGGGTCTACCATGCGGAAGACATGGCGCGCGGCGACGTGCTGTTCGCGGCCACCGGCGTCACCGACGGCAATATGCTGGCCGGCGTCAAGTTCGGCCGCACCTATATCACCACCCACACCGTCGTGCTGCGCTCGTCGTCACGGACCGTCCGCGAGATCAAGGCGCGGCACCAGGATCTGGATAAGTTCTAGGCCTCCTTGCGAAGCCGCACCGCAGTTGCTAGCCCTTGGCTGCATCTGAACCCTGGCGGCGCAAGGATTGACGATGAATGCGTTCGACTGGCACGCGGATCCGATTTCGCGTGCCACGCCCATCACGAAATCCTATCGCAACACCCAGAATGTGCGCCGCTTTTTCACGCGCGAATGCGGCGATACGTTCAGGTTCGATCGGACTTTCATGGCCTGGCTCAAGGACGGCCGGGAAAAGACGATGGGGGACGCGGCCGACGAATGGATCCGGCGCCAGGCTGAAAAGCGGAAAGCGTAGTTTTTCTTGAACTCTCCTGCGACGCCACCCGCCGCGAACCGCCTGGTTCTGCCTGTCTTTGGCCCTAAAGCGCGTCGCGTTCACGCGCAGCACTTTAGGCTGTTGTTCGCGCATGTCGTTAAGCCCAAAACCGCTGCCCATTTTTGGGCGACATGCTCTATCCTGCGGCCAACCATGAATTGGCAAAGCGCATAATGGGCGAAAGGCGCCTATTCCTCGATGTCAGGCAGTCGGCGACCGGTCTCTCCTGGGAGCACCGGCTGACCGAACGGCAGGACATGGTCGCGCTTGCCATCGCGCAAGGTCATGGTGTGCCCGACATCGTCGCGCGCGTTCTGGCCGGACGCGGCGTTACCGCCGACGAGACCGAGCGGTTCCTCGATCCGACGATCCGCGACCTGTTGCCCAATCCGGCGTCGCTGACCGACATGGACAAGGCCGCCACCCGCATCGCGGCGGCGGTGATGGCGAGGGAAAAGGTAGCGATCTTTGGCGACTACGATGTCGACGGCGCCGCCTCGTCGGCCTTGCTGAAGCGGTTTCTGGCGCATTTCTCCATACCGTCGGAAATCTATATTCCGGACCGTATCTTCGAGGGTTACGGTCCCAATCCCGATGCCATGCGCGAACTGGTCTCGCGCGGCGCTACATTGATCGTCACCGTCGATTGCGGCACCAACAGCGCCGTGTCCGTCGATGCCGCCAACGAAGCTGGCGCCGATGTCGTGGTGCTCGACCACCATCAGGTCGGCGGCGCGTTGCCGGCGGCGATTGCGGTGGTCAATCCAAACCGTGACGACGATCTTTCCGGGCAGGGGCATCTGTGCGCTGCCGGTGTCGTCTTCCTCGCCCTGGTGCAGACCGCGAGAATCCTGCGTGGCCTGAGCGATGTCGCGCCGCCCGATCTGCTGTCGCTGCTCGATCTCGTTGCGTTGGCGACCGTTTGCGACGTGGTGCCACTCACCGGCGTCAACCGTGCCTTCGTCGTCAAAGGGCTGCAAATGGCGCGCCAGCAGAAGAATGAAGGCTTGGCCGCATTGGCCCGGGTATCGCGCATTGGCGAGCCGATCAGCACCTTCCATCTCGCCTATCTGATCGGGCCGCGCATCAATGCCGGCGGGCGCATCGGCGATGCAGCACTTGGCAGCCGGCTGCTCGCGACGGACGATCCGGTCGAGGCGCGGACCATCGCTGAGACGCTCGACCGGCTGAACCAGGAGCGGCAGTTGATGGAACAGGAGATGCTGGCCGCGGCGCGTGCCGAAGCCGATGCCGAGCTTGCCGGCGGCAACGGCCCGGCGATCGTCGTCACCGCCAGCAACAACTGGCATCCCGGCATTGTCGGCCTGCTCGCCTCGAGGCTGAAGGATCATGCGCGCCGGCCGGCTTTCGCCATCGCCTTCAACGCTGTGGGCATCGGTACTGGTTCGGGCCGTTCAGTGTCGGGCTTCGACCTCGGCCGGCTGGTGCGCGAAGCCGCCGATGTCGGGCTGATCGTCAAGGGCGGCGGTCATGGCATGGCGGCCGGCATCACCGTGGAGCGCGCAAGGCTGGGCGAGCTCAGGGCGTTCTTCGAGGAACGGGCGGCTGCCGACGTGTTTCGGCTGCAGGACGAGGAGAGCCTGGCGATCGACGGCGCGCTTGCGGCCGAAGGCGCGACGCTCAGCCTGCTCGACGCGCTGGAAAAGGCCGGCCCTTTCGGCGCCGGCCACGTCGCGCCGGTTTTCGTGCTGCCGCGCCATAAGCTCGCCGACGCCCGGCCGGTCGGCACCAACCATATACGCTGCGAATTGCAGTCGGACAGCGGCGGCCGCATCCAGGCGATCGCCTTTCGTGCCGTCGATACGGTGCTTGGCGAATTCCTGTTCAAAAACCGTGGCAAGAGCGTGCATGTCGCCGGCTCGCTGTCCGGCAACTACTGGAACGGCAACCGCACGGTGCAATTCCGCATTGTCGATGCGGCGCGGGCGTAGCCACGTCAGTATCTATGCAGCTTGGTTGGCCGGCGCATAACGCATTAGCGTCACGTCCTGGGGCAGGCTTTCCGTGCCAAGCGGTTTCAGCGTCAGCGACAGGCCGGACTGGAAGTACGGCTTGCCGCCCCCCAGCACGACCGGGTGCATGTACAGCCGGTATTCATCGATAAGCCCTGCTCGTGCCAGACCAGCGGCAAGGTCTGCGCCGCCGAGGATGACGAGGCCATCCGTCTCTGACTTGAGCGATCTCACCGCGGTCTCGGCATCGCCATTCACCAGCCGGGCATTGGGCCCGACCTGCCGAAGCGTGGTCGAGAAGACGATCTTCGGTGTCTCTCGCCAGGCGCGGGCAAAGTCCCGCTCGACCTCGGTCGCACCGGTCTCGCGGTCTGGGCTGTCCCAGAAGCGCATCGTCTCGTACATCCGCCGCCCGGCAAGGACGACTGAGGCCCGCCGCATCATGTCATTGAAATGCTGATGCAATTCTGTCTCAGGCACCGGCAGTGCGATGTCCTCGTCCGATCGGGCGATATAGCCGTCCAAAGAGGTGAGCATGGAATAGACGATTTTGGCCATCGGTGTGCCTCCGTATAGTGGGCACAGACCAGCATAACCAATTGCGTTTTGCTATCGGTTATCGCGGGGCATGGCAAATTGCCGCCGCGCTTCAAAGAGCGGCATCGCTCCATCGATGGGACGCAACGCACGGTGTTTTTCAGAGGGTGGCTGGCCTCAGGCGAGAACTGTCTGCAGCCGGGTCAGTTCGCCGATCTGGGCCATCGTCGCCTGATAGCCGAGTTGGATTGCCTCGTCGGCGCGATGGAATTCGGTGAGGCCGATATGGCTGAGCTTGGGCTGCAGCGACATGTCGGGCGGATCGCCGGCCAGCCTGGCGCGCGAAATGCGGTCCTGGATGATGTTGAAAGCCTCGACCATGACACCGGTGATGCCGAGGCGGGTCTGATGCGACTGGTGCTCGGCGTCGACACGGCCGGCGCGCGGCGCGTCCTTTTCGACAACCAGTTCGCCGGCGCTGTGTTTGATCACGGCGGCGCGGCCGAACAGGTCGTAGTGAAGGTTGACCGCCACGACGAGCGGCTGCTCGTAGGCGCGGCAGACCGATACCGGCACCGGATTGACCAGCGCGCCGTCGACCAGCATGCGGCCGTTGCAATTCACCGGCTCGAACACGCCAGGCAATGCGTAGGACGCGCGCATTGCCGTGATCAGCGAGCCGTGCGACAGCCAGATCTCGTGACCGGTGCGGATTTCCGATGCGACGCTGACGAAGGGTTTTGGCAGGTCCTCGAACCGGACGCCCGCCACATGCTCGCGCAGACGGGCATCGAGCTTCATGCCGCCGAACAGGCCGCTGCCGCGCAGATTGAGATCGAGCAGGCCGAAAATGCGCCGCTTGGTCAGGCTGCGGGCGAACTCTTCCAGCTCATCCAGTTTGCCGGCGAGATAACAGCCGCCGACCAGCGCGCCGATAGAGGTGCCGGCGATCATCGAGACTTCGATGCCGGCTTCATCGAGCGCGCGCAGCACGCCGATATGAGCCCAGCCTCTGGCGCAACCGCCGCCCAAAGCGAGCGAAATGCCTGTTTTCTTGGGAGATTTCGTTTCGGACGCGCCGCCGGAAGAGGTCAGGCCGTTGGCCTCCCTGACATCTGGTCTGCTACGCAATGACGCCCACTCGAGCATCATGATCTCCCTTGTCCCACATCATTCGTATCAGAAGGATGTTTGAGAATAGTGAACATGAGTGGTTTGTGAATATGGAATGGTTCACACAGGCTTCCGATACGTGACTTCCGCATCGAACAGCGGCTTGCTGCCGTCGTCAACAAGCGTTCCCTTGCCGTCGACAAGCCCCACCGTCCGATAAAAGCATGAACGCCGGCCGGTGTGACAGGTTGCGTCGTGGCCCAACACTTTGACGCGCAGCCACAATGCATCCTGATCGCAGTCGGTGCGCATCTCGACGACATGTTGGAAATTGCCGGAGGTTTCGCCCTTCTTCCAAAGCGCGTTGCGCGAGCGCGACCAGTAGTGGGCGATGCCGGTTTCCAGTGTCAGCGCCAAGGCCTGCGCATTCATATGCGCGACCATCAGCAGCATGCCGTCTTCGGCATCGGTGACGACGACGGTGACAAGGCCGGCGGCGTCGAAGCGCGGCGAGAACACCGCGCCTTCCTCCAAGGCCCTCTTGTCTGATGGAGTTCTGGGAAATTCCAGTGCCGACATCGCCGGTGTATCTTCCTGTTTGACCATAATCTCTGGACAAACGTTTTCGTTTGTCCGCGAAAACCGATCCGCGTTTGTCGGGATCATGGCCTAGCGATATCGGCCTAGACGTTATGCCCCGCCGCCGCGAACCATGGTGACGAAACGAACCTGCTCCTCGGGCGTGTCCTTGAAAACGCCGGTGAAGGTGGAGGTGAGGGTGGTGGAGCCCTGCTTGCGGATGCCGCGCATGGCCATGCACATGTGCTCGGCCTCGATCATGACGGCGACGCCGCGAGGGTTGAGCACATCCTGGATGACGCCGGCGATCTGCGCGGTCAGTGCTTCCTGCGTCTGCAGGCGATGGGCGAAGATATCGACGACGCGCGCGATCTTGGACAGGCCGACGACCTTGCCATCCGGCAGGTAGCCGACATGTGCCTTACCGATGATCGGCACCATGTGGTGCTCGCAATGCGAATGGAACTGGATGTCCTTGACGATGACGAGATCGTCATAGCCGGCGACCTCCTCGAAGGTGCGGCCGAGTTCCTCTGCCGGGCACATGTCGTAGCCGCCGAACATCTCGCGGTAGGCCTTGGCCACGCGCTTGGGTGTGTCGATCAGCCCCTCGCGGTCCGGATTGTCGCCGGTCCAGCGCAGCAATGTGCGCACGGCGGCCTCGACCTCGGCTTCGCTCGGCCGGTCGGTGACCGGCTTTTCCATGTAGGCGGCCTGGGGCATGAGTTTCTTGATGACGGCATCCATAAAAGGCGTCTCCCGTAGTTCCTCTCCAAGGAGGAACGAGTTGAACGGACCACGACCTTTCGGTGTCGGAAACTCGCCCCGTTTCCAGCCCCGTAAGCGGCGTGAACTTCCCGGCCAGGACAGTGGCGCTCATCGCCTTGTCGTTACCGGACTGCCAGCATTATATAAGGTCGTAGCGAGCGAAAGGAAGACGCAGCAGCGGCAATCGCTGTTCGCTTGGCGGCGACGGATTGGAAAATAATGATCAACGATGTCTACAACGCGAAAATTCTCGGTTTTGCCGGAAACATCGCCCGCATCGGCCGGCTCGATCATCCGGACGCGACCGCCAAGGCGCATTCCAAGCTGTGCGGTTCGACCGTTACCGTCGATCTCAAGATGGCGGACGGGGTGGTCACCGACTTTGCCCATGACGTGAAGGCCTGCGCGCTCGGCCAGGCGTCATCCTCGATCATGGCGCAGCATGTCGTTGGCGCGAGCGCCGAGGAATTGCGCATGGTGCGCGACACCATGCTGAAGATGCTGAAAGAGAATGGCGCGCCGCCGGAAGGGCGCTTCGCCGACCTCAAATATTTGGAGCCGGTGCGCGACTACAAGGCACGGCATGCCTCGACCATGCTGACCTTTGACGCCGTGGTAGACGCCATCAGCCAGATCGAGAAGAAGCGCGCCGAACAAGCGGCCTGATCTTGCCATTTTCCGTTCTCGCGATGCGCGGACTTCGCGGCAGCCCGCGACACCGACCCTTCCGTGGCGTGGTGTTCGTCTGGTGCCTTGCCGGCGCACTCATGTCGGGCTGCGGCGCGAGCCGGGCCGACGTGGCAGTCGCGCGGGATATCAACGACTATCTCATGAAGGCCATCCAGCCCTGTTGGGCCACCCGGCACAGGACACAACGGGCGGGCCTCCGGCAGTCGGGATAAAACGACATCGACAAGTTTCTCGAAAAACACAAGCAGGCAAAGTAGCGGAGGCCTCGGCCCGGGACCGGCCTAGACCTTTGCTTCCAATGTCTGTCTGCTTTCAGCAAATTCACTTCGGACCCAGTCGGCGAACGCGGCGGCCGGCTCGGAAAGCTCCTCCAAGCTCCTGGCAACAAGCCAGTAGCCGCCGGATGCAACGTCGATGTCGAACGGCTTGATCAGTGCGCCGGTTTCGAGCTCGTTGCCGATCTGCAAGAGATCGCCCAGCGCGACGCCATGTCCGAGCAGGGCGGCCTGCTTTGAGAGCGATACATCCGCCAGCATCGGCCCCCGCGCGGGCACGGCATCGGCCGGCACGCCGGCGACTTCGAACCAGCGCGTCCAGCCCTGGCGATTTTCCTCATGCAAAAGTGTGTAGCGGGCAAGGTCGATTGGCTTCTCGAGGGGAGGGCCCGAGGCGAGCAGCGCCGGCGACAAAACCGGTGAATCGACTGTGGAGGCAAGCCGCTCTGCCTGGCTGCGGGGCCAGGAAGTTGCGTTGGCGCTGAAGCGCAAGGCAAGCTCAGGTTGATCGCTGCGGAATTCGATCAGCCTGGCATCGACTTCGAGGGACACGTCGATATCGGGCCGCAGCTGGCGAAACCGGTTGAGCCGAGGCACCAGCCAGACGGAGGCAAGCGACGGCTCGACGCTGACACGAACCACGGACTGCGCCGGCGCTGCCACCAATTCGCCGAGCAGCCGATCGATGGCGTCGAAACTTGTGACAAGCTGATCAAGCAGCCGGCGGCCGGTGTCGGTCAGTTCGACGCGGCGATGGTGACGTTCGAACAAGGGCTGGCGCAGGAAGGTTTCAAGTTCGCGGATCTGGCGGCTGATCGCCGCCTGGGAAACGAAAAGCTCCTCGGCGGCCTTGCTGAAGCTAAGGTGCCGGCCCGCCGCCTCGAAACTCCTCAATGCCGTCAAAGGCAGCCGCCCGCGCTTCATTCGCATAACCCAGGATTATCCGAAGTGGAAATTATACTCGTTTGAAGGCCAAGGCCAGCGGCGGTCTAATCGCGTCAAAGGAGACCGACCATGATCCAGTTCCTGAGCATCTTTGGCGATGTGATGCGGGTCGCAACGTTCCAATGGCGTGACGAAAGACACCACGCAAAGTGTGGCGAAGAGCCTGTCCGCCACGGCCGCTGGGCGCCTCCGGTTGACAGGCTGCCGTCTCGTCGCTGCCGCCCATGACGGCGCAGGGGACACGGGGCGGGGATTGCGTTCTCCCGACGAAGCTCACATCTATCGCGGAGAAGCACGCGATACGGAGACTGCGGTGCACGACCCGCATGGGCAGGCCCATACTGTCAGACCGCCAGGGCGCGGGCGCAATTGGCCCGGCCCGTGGCGCAAGACGCCCGGCCGTGTCCTCGGCACGTCTTTCGTGCGGCTTTACCAGCTGACGCTTTCCGGTTTTGTCGGCAATTCCTGCCGGCATGTGCCGACCTGTTCGGAATACGCGCATGAGGCGATTGCCCGCCATGGCCTGTGGGCCGGCTGCTGGATGGGGTTTTTCCGCGTGCTGCGTTGCGGGCCGTTCGGCACGCATGGCATCGATTTGGTACCGGAAGTGCTTGCGGACCGTTATGTCTGGTTCATGCCCTGGCGGTACTGGCGGATCGGCCGGAAACGCGGCAAAGCCCAGGCCTGACGGTGGCCTAACTTCAAAGTCGGACTATTTCGTACCATTCAGCATCATGCTGGGTCGCCGTTTTGATACATGGAATCCTCCAACCACGACGCGACTTCTGTCCAAAACCAGTTGCCGATAAAGCGATCGTCACAGGCGAGGCCCAGTCATTTTTTTATATTCTCTCCAGATTCTGATTGCCATATATACTATGTAGCGCTCATGATGGTATATCAGATACATAATAATAAACAAAACAACAGTGAAGGCGACTGTTCCAACTAAAGATAGTATGAATTCTATCGGGTGTTTTTCGAATTTAATCCAGCTGAATTTATCTCTTATTTCTCCAGATGCCAGCGCTGATGCTGATATGCCGATCGTGTACCCGATCAGGCTCGTTAACGCGATATAGGCTATAACTTTTTTCCAAACACTCATGGAGAGCAAGGCCATAATTTCATTTCTGATCGGCATTCGAGCAGTCGACGCAGACATTGTCCAGACGGGTTAACCGGCGACGATATGAGCTCCTCAGATTTGAAGTGCAACACGCGTTGAATTAACGCGTGTTTGATGGGCCAGCATTATACGGATATCGATTTGAGGGCAGATTTTTAGAATTCGGTAGGGTTAACGCAAGCCTGCACAAAGACTGCGCATTTGAGACAAAATCGAGACAAGAGACCTCGCTAAGTCCGCTGGCGAACACCCTACTGGAGCGAGCATCAATGCGTAACATCGACCGTCTTCCCTTTATCCTGGCTGGAGTCCTCTTCCTGCTCGCCTGGCTGCTGGGGTTCCCGATGCGCGCGCAATCTGCGCCGCTTGGGGATGTGCAGTGCACACTGATCGCCGAAGCGGCGAGCGGCAAGGTTCTTTATCAGGACGGCACCTGCGACCAGCGGTTCAGCCCGGCCTCGACGTTCAAGGTGCCGCTTTCGCTGATCGGCTATGACGCCGGTATCCTGAGCGACGAGCACACGCCGAGCTGGGACTACAAACCCGAGTTCGCGGCGGTGAAGCGGGACCAGAAGACAGTCGACCCGACGATCTGGGAAAAGGATTCGATCCTCTGGTATTCGCGTGAACTCACCCGCAAGCTTGGACCGCAGAGCTTTGCCGGCTATGTCTCGAAACTCGACTACGGCAACAAAGACGTTTCCGGTAATCCCGGCAAGAATGACGGGCTTACCCATTCCTGGGTCAACTCCTCGCTCAAGATCACGCCGGTCGAGCAGGTCGATTTCCTGCGCAAGCTTCTGGCGCACAAATTGCCGGTCTCGGCCAAGGCCTACGACATGACGTCAGCCATCATCCCGACATTCCAGGCCGGAGGCTGGACGGTGCAAGGCAAGACCGGCAGCACGAGGCTGGCCAATGATGCCGACAAGATCAGGGATAAGCGTTCGCTCGGCTGGTTCGTCGGCTGGGCGAAAAAGGACGGACAGCAGATTGTCTTTGCCCGCCTGGTCGTCGATGCCACCCGCACTGATATGCCAAAAGGTCTCAAGACGCGCGCGACGTTCCTGAAAGACCTGCCGCTGCTGGTGAAGTAACCCGTCAGGCGGTTCGGCGCGCGCGGATGATGTGGCCGCCGGAAGTGTTCGTCATTCCCTTCGGGGCTTTGGAAAAGCGAGCGGCGAGATCGCCGCTCTCGATATCCTCGATCTCGTCGAAGCCGAGCTCGCCCAGGGATTTCGCCAGTTCGGCCGGAACGAAGAAGCTGATCCATGGCTCCCCGACAGATGCGACGCGGGCCGCATGGAAGGCCAGCGCGGCCTGTCCCGCCGCGTCACGGTTCTCGGCCGGTTCGCTGTAGTCGAACACGACCTCCGAGCCGGGAAAGCCTGCGATCCAGGACAATGTGTTGAAGATCGCTTCCTTCGTCAGGTAGGGCACGACCCCCAGCCAGATGAAGAAACTCGGCTCGCTCGACCGCAAACCGGCGGCAGCCAGTTCGGCGGAGAGACTCTGCCGCTCGAAATCGACCGGCACGAATCTGGTGGCGGTTGGCTCGGCAAGTCCGCTATCGGCAATGCATTTGCGTTTCCAGGCTTGCGTGGCCGGGTGATCGACTTCGAACACGCTGAGGTCGGGATACGGATTGCGCAGCGAAAACGTATCGAGGCCGGCGCCAAGCGCGACGAGTTGGCGGACACCGCGACGCACCGCCGCCGCCAGCCAGTCCTCGGCGAAGCGGGCGCGTGCTGCCACGAACAGGCGCATGCGCCGGCGGCGCTCGTCTTCCTGCTCAAGCTCGCGCGCCGCGGGAGCGGCTTCACCCAGAATCGCGATCGCGTAGGGATCGCGAAACAGCCCCGCCTGCGGTGAAAATTGATGCAGGGCCCTCATGCGGGCGACGCCAAGGGCGGTTCGGCTGGGTGTTGCGTTTTCCATATCGACAATTCCAGACGATTGCGGGGATGTTCGCAAGCCTGAGCGGTGGGCTGCGACATCTCTGCCGACATTTCCTGACGGCCGGCCAGCCAGCACTCTTTACCTGGCCCGGCACTGCCTCTAAAACCCGCGCGCTGCCGTTTGTCCATGTGATTGGCGCATCCGGCTTTATCTTGTGCATGTCGTAACCCCAGGACTGTCATACACTTTTGGGCGACATGCATTTCAACCACCCGCGCTCGTTTGCGGGACTGGATAGGAGAACCATATGCTGAATTCCGTTTCCCTGACATTTCCCGACGGCTCCGTCCGCGACTACGACGCGGCGATGACCGGCGCCGGCCTTGCCGAATCGATCTCGAAGTCGCTGGCCAAGAAGGCCGTCGCCTACGCCATTGACGGCACCGTGCGCGACCTCTCCGACCCGCTCGGCAAGTCCGGCAAGGTCGAGATCATCACCCGCGACGATGCGCGCGCGCTTGAGCTTATCCGTCACGACACCGCGCACGTGCTGGCGGAGGCCGTGCAGGAATTGTGGCCGGGGACGCAGGTGACCATCGGGCCAGTGATCGAGAACGGATTCTACTACGACTTCGCCCGCAACGAGCCGTTTACGCCGGACGATTTTCCGGTGATCGAGAAGAAGATGCGCGAGATCATCGCGCGCAACAAGCCGTTCACCAAGGAAGTCTGGTCGCGCGACAAGGCGAAAAAGGTCTTCGCCGACAAGGGCGAGCGCTACAAGCTTGAAC
>Ga0075364_10001432_pt1 | contig 12925 bp, 22 predicted proteins | sample EndMetdeltDD1764_FD_71517 | JGI IMG/M metagenome (GOLD analysis project Ga0075364, IMG submission 71517) | Populus endosphere microbial communities from Tennessee, USA - Endosphere MetaG P. deltoides DD176-4 | ecosystem: Host-associated > Plants > Roots > Endosphere | place: USA: Tennessee... | reverse complement strand
ATTTTACGTTTGTCCATTGCAGTAAATTTAAGCGGTTATTCAATAGATTTTTGCTCAATGACGGCAAACAGCGGCAACGCCTCAAATTCAGCTACATACGCAGCGAGCGCGCCCCAATACGGTTGTACAGCATAGGGGTAATTGAAAATCGCCATGATGCCCTTCATTCCAGGTGCCAGGGCGAGCGTGCCGAAGTCGTAGTTTTGATTTGCCGCCAAGCTGATTTGTATGCCTGCGCCCGCATCGCCGAAGCAAAACGGGTCAACCGGTACGTTTGTTATAGCGAGCGTATAGGTCGCTAACGTTGCCGGATAGTTGGCAAACGGTTCGGGCGCATCCCCTGTCTCTGCTGTCATTACGGCGGTTATCCAATTCAATATGGCTGTCGCCACCGCGTTGGCATCTGTCGGGTCTGCGGGCCATACGGGGTTGGCCGGGCCAATACCTGCGTATGGTACGGTAAGCGAACCCCACATAACAGGGCCGCCGCCATCGCCCACCACGGCAATATAACTTTCAGTTGACGCGTCCAGGGGGATAGTGGGCGGGTTAAACCAGTTAGCAACCACTTCCAGGTTGTCGCCAACGGCCACCTGCCATTGGAAACACCTGTCCCAAAATCGGTATATACCATCCTGGGCGCGTATGGTATAGGTGCCGGGCGCACCCCATAGGCGTTTATTGGACGTATCGCAAAGCGATTTAACAAAGTTGTATATCGCCTGTTCCCTGTACGGAGCTGGCAACGCGTTCTCTTCGCTCCAAAACGCTTTAATAGCGCCCAGGGGCCACAGGAACGTATTGTAGTTTTCCGGTTTGAGGTCGGCGTTAAGGAACTTAAAAAAGTACTTCCAAAAAAGACCGTCCGTATATTCCGTTGACAGGGCATTGGAAGGGTCTGCCTGATTCGCTTCCATAAAAGCGATACTAAGCAGCTGCGGTAGTGCTACGTATGCGATTTGCGTTGCATCGGGGGCAACGTTGATGTCCGCAGCTGGTATAGTCGGGTCGCTGTCCGTATCCACTGCCAGGGCAAAGCCCAGGATAAGCCAGGGGTTTGGAAATGTGATTGTCATTTCCGCGGTAATATCGCCCTGCATTTGTATCGCATTGAGCTGAAACCCGATACTGTTTTGGTTTGTAAAGTACCCGCGCGTAAGGCATTCAACTAAGGCCATAAAATTCGTTTTAAAAGGTTACTTACTCTTTTTGCTTGTAATCATTACCACGCCAACGATTAATATAATAAGCGCAGCGCCGATAATGATTATTGTCGTTGTGCTCAATCCCAAACCGCCGGACGTGCTTTGTATTGGCTGTCCCGTTGTTGGGTCAAGCGGTGTATTTGAGGGCGAACCACCTATAACGCCATTGTATACGTTTTGCCCCGTTGGGAGCTTACCGGTAAACATGGCGCCGGGCGTGCGCGGGTCGGGTATTGGCGCTACATAGGGAAGCAAACCGAATTTATCAATGCCCCACTGCGGGTCTTCCTGGCTGCGTGGTTTCATCCCAGGCATATTGATAAGGGTAACGGCCCGCTGTATAGCGTTGGTCGGTATATCCGTGCTTTCGGGCCTGCCTGCGCGGTAGTTATTCACTGCGCCTACGTAGTCGGTAGTATTGATGGCGTCCAGGTCTGTGTTAACGGCAATGCGTATGCCGAACAGTTGGGTAAAATACACCCAGGCGACCGGTACCACCTCGTTGGGCGTATTGCGCCAATTCGTAGTGGCTTTATTCATTACTCGGTTTATGAATACCTCGCCTAATTTCATATCGCCACTGGTGTACTTGTAACCGGAAATCCAGGCGACTATTTGAGCGAACGCGCCGCCCATCGCCTTTTGCAGGCCGCTTTTTAACTCGCCGTCCGGTAGCGAATTTATTATAGCCTGCACGTCACTGGTAGGGTCTGCCATAATGTTTGTGCCGGTTTACATTCCAACCGACCAGGTTTTTACTTTAGAGTATTTAGATACCAGGGCGATAAGCACCAGGGCGATGGCAATGGTTACAACGATAGCGATTGCGTTGGGATTTTTAGCCATGCGCCGGGCCGTTATTACCACTGTACCAAGTACGTCACCTTTCGGTACCATGCCTATTTCACCGTTTGCATTTGCAGGCGACAGACGCGTGTCCAGGTAGCCAACAAAGCTGAAACAAACCCGGTTCAGCGGGTTGTCCAACAGGTCACTGGTGAGGTTGAACGTACCGTCTGCCGCGCAGGCCGCACCCTGGCCGGTGGATTGCCCGTTTTTATCGAAGATAGTAATGGACGCACCGGGTAACGGTTCGGTGGTCTTATAGTCCGTTACTTGTCCTTGTATTGTCATGCAGCTGTTTTTACCTGTTTTGATAAATAGATAACCATTGCAATGATAGCAAGGCTCACAGCAATGATAATAAGTATATGCAGCAGGCTACCACCTGCGAGCGGTGCAAGGTGGTCGTTAGGGTCGCGCGTAATAACGGTATCGCTGGTCTTGTCGCCAACGGTACCGTCCGCGCGGTTGTAAACGATGCGGTGCTGGTTTTTAAGCAAAGCGATGTAAGTGATTGTATTCATGGTTTGTGCTTTGAAAATTTGACAATGAAAATGAGAATTATAACGGCCAGTACGGCGAATGCCCCCGCCCCGGCTGCGGCCATTATGTCCGGGTTATCAAGAAAAAATTCTTAATTTTAGCGATGATACTGGTAGACATTTTAGCCAAACCCTCATTAATGTCTGCGTCCGTTATCATACTGGCACTGCCGCCCAGCTCCACGCTCATTTGGGCTTTCATCAGGCTTTTAAGCGTTGCAAGGTCATGGCTTAACGGCTGGTCTTGCGGAATACCTGTAAACCTCACCACATTGTTGATGTAAGCCTGGGTATCGTTTTCAGACGGCGGCGCGTACCTCGTTATAAGCTTTGCAATGGTATCGTACCCGCCGTTTATCTTATTGGTCAGGTCGGTGCCCATCGCCCGGATACCCCAGGACAGGTCTTTAAAGACGACAAAGTTGTTGGCCGTTCCGGCCATGCCCTGCCAGTTATCGTCTGACGGCCGTATGTTCCCAGGGTTGTTATTGCGGATGCCCGGCGGGTAGCTTGACAGGTTGGGGAGGGTGCGAAAATCCTTAGCCATGTGGTTACTTTTTAAAGGTTTTGGCAATAATGACGATTAAGACCAGTGCGCCCAGGGCGATAAGTACCCACCAATACCAGGCTATTCCAGGCGCATCCTGGTCGTCGTCTATCCCTGGGAGCAGTGCAGTACCGGACGGGCCGCCAACGGTCTGTATTGTGCCGCCTGTGCCTGTGGTGACGCCCGGCATATCTATACCCCCCGCCACCGGCGGTTGGATCTGCGGGCCTACGTTCACATTGCCGTCCTGCCCTACGTGTACCTCGTCCAGGATAGGGTCGCCTGCATGTTCGTCCTGGGCGGGGTCGGACGGGGCCGGATAGCCCTGGGCGGTACTTGACCAGTCGGGCGTGGTGGTGCCAGGGTCAACCGGTGCCGGATAATCCACCGTCAAAATGGGGTGAGGCGGTACCGGTTCGGTCGCGTCTATCGGTTCGGTATTAAAAACGGGGCCGGTCGGTGGTTCGTAGACGGGCAGTGCGATAGCCTGGATACCGCCGTCTGCGGTTTGGTCACCAGCTGCGGGTTGCAATACAGGTGAAGCCCAGGCGGTACCGCCGCCACCGCCGCCGCCCTCATCTATCATCATTGCCTGGGCGGTATCCATTGAAACCATATTGTTACGGCGTCCGCTTCGTGTTGCTGGTTTTTTGCCTTTTGCCATGTCAGTACATTTTTAAATTGTTTACGTAGTCGATTATCTCGCCGAAGACCAAACGCTGGTTTGTGTTGTCGTATTTCAACCTTAACCAGTCATATAGGTCGCGGGAATACTTTGTATTAAAGCTGTCCGCAAGTTGGGACACCTTTACCTTACTGTCGCACTGCTTTATTGCCGCTAACCCCTGTTCGGGGTCGTCGTATATCACACCCACGCTATCCCATATTTGTTTTGCGAGGGCTTGTACGTCTGCGGCGGTAAATATCTTTGTGCCGGAAGGCGCTGCCCTGTATACGGCAGGCGACCAGGGCGAAGCAGGCGAAGACGCAGCGGCCGTAGCGTCTGCGATTTTCTTTTTTGCCGCCTTCTCTTCCTCCGTATCCTCTATGCCTAATTTTTGGAGCAGTCCGTGAATGCCGCCAAAGAACTGGTTTATAATATAGAATACCAGGACGATTACAACGACAACGACCAGGATGTACACGTATGCTTTTGCGCTTTCGCCCGCCTTACCGGATGGCGCAAAGGAGCCAATACCGTATACGTCCCCTACTTGTTGACTCATAACAATGGATTTAATTGCGTTTTCTGAATACTGTTAAAAATGGATTTCAGGCGCTCAATATTTCCGGGTGTGCGGCGCAGTATGTTTGCAAGCGCATAGTAGGCCATTGAGCGGTTGTAACCCATGCGTAAGTAATTGACCAGGGCGTAAAGGTCGCACGCGTCCTCGTCCGAATAGAATAAATGCCCTACTTCATGCAGCAATAAAAATAGTCTTATCGGTGCCGGGAAGGTGTAAAAGTTGGGGCCGGTTTCTATCAGGCCGGTATCCGTGTAGATAGCTGCGGGCGTATCTGTCAGGGCCGGATTATAGCGAACGGTAACGGGTTTCCATCTGTCCCGGTCTGCTTTGGGAAGGGCAGGTAATAAAAACGGGGTAACAAGGCTGGTCGATTTATATACCTCAAAAGGCGTTGGACTGTTGTACGTGCCAGGGTCTACCATGTTGAGTTTAATGCGCGGCGTCTTTCCGTCGAGGTAACGAAAAAAGTAAAGGTTACCACCGGCATCGTATAGTTGAAACAATACCGGCATATCAACCAGGAAGCGAATGTAAACCGTTGCCGGTTTATTTACGACGAGAAGCATAAACGGCGATTATTATGGTTAACATTATCGCCACTACCACCCCGATAAGCAAAGGCATGTTATCCCGTATCGCTTTGCTGATACTGTCCGCGCCAATATCACTGGCTTGGTCTTTTACCGTTTGCACAGCACCGGTAACAGTGCCGGCCGTTGTATTGACTGCGCCCGTAACAGTTGTTACCGCCCCGACCACTTTATCGATAGCGCCAAAGATGGTATCCCATATACTTGGCCCGGTGCCCGTTGTTTCCTGGACGTTTTCGGTAGTGATAGACGGGCCGCCTGTTGGTACCGGTATATCAAAGCCATTAAAATAATCCACCTGGGATTGGTCGGGCGACCAGCCACCACCAGGGGAAGGGCTGCCTATTTCGCCGCCCGTAGGGCTACCCAACAGGTCTGAAATATTGAAATCGTACCCATTTACACCGGTGGCGTTTTTAACGTCCTTAATGAGGGCGGAGCTGGTGCCGCTTCCTCCGGCGCTTTGGTGCTTGCCCAGGGCGTATTGCAAACCCATTTTAACGGCGGCGGCCACTTCGGGCGGCATGATGTGCATTGTCTCGCTGCTATTCATATCAATAGCATCCTGTTCGGCCGCTTCTATCTCGCAAAGCGCATCGTCGTCGTCCGTGTCCAGGGCTTTGGCAACCGTAGCCACATCGTCGGCGCGGAGCAATATTGCCTGTAATGCCAGGGCGACAGGCTCTTTTTTTGGCACTTCCATCTTACCGGCCACATAGGCTGCCAGGGCATCGGTGGAATTAGCCAGGATATTGGTTACTGCCGTGTCCAGGGTTTTGCCCTGGGCGGAGGCCATGTTAACGATACTTTGTTCGGCTGCTTTCCTTAAAGCCGTTTGTTTGCTTTCCTGTTGCGCGGCCCTGGTTTTATTGCCCGCATAATTCGGGCTGCTTTCGGTGAATCTCGTTGCTACGTTACCGCTATTGCTTGTAAACATATCGCTGATTTTAAAAAGAAATAGCCCCGCCCAGGAGCGGGTCGGGGCTAAATCGGTTAATCAATAAGAACATTAGGAGTTCAATGCCTGATTCGTCCACATTTGGATGAACAGCGCGTAACGAACGCTTTCGCCTGCCAGCACCAGTTGGCGAATACCGCTATCGATACCGATAGAAAACGAAATCGTTATATCGATGGTGCGGTTTTGGAACTGGTTCGGGCGGAAATAAGCGCGCGGGCTTATGCGGTTTTCCTGGATACCACCCGAAAAGGATTTTTGAAACCAGGTAATAACCTCGTCAATCTGCGGGTCTGTCCCGCAGGTGAAACGGATATAAGCCACCTGGAACGGTATAATACCGGATGCGGCCCAAAAAGCCTGATAGGCAATTTCCTTGCAGGAAATTTTTGCCACAGGGTTGGCGGGCAGGGCACGTATCTCCGCGTCTCCGTTGGATGCAAAGCCTACGGTACCATCGGTAGCGGCAATGACTGCCTGGATGCCCTGGTAGGAGGTCAGCGGAATATACTTGTAGTTACCTACCACGTATTCCGTTTTGATGCGGCGGAACTGGCTGTCCAGGTAAGAAAACAGCTCGAAGGTCAAATCACTGGCGGTAGGATTCGCCAGAGTGATATTGATTTGCATTTTCTGGCCGGGCTTTGCGGCCACCACATTTTGACCTGCGCCACCTGCATCGTCGCCGGTAGCGCGGTTAATCTTCGCGCCGATAGACGGGTCGAAGCGGTTACCAATAGAGGGGTCATACGTGCTGTATGCCGCCTGATTTAACTGTTTGAACATGATAGAAAAGTTTGTCGTTTAAAATAATCGGGTTACTGTCTGTCTCATTGACGCCTGCCATAGCTTGTTAGAACGGCAGGTGCTTGTTTATGATATTAGCCAGTACAACCGCAATGACGATGACGAGTATCATGCCTAATGCCTGTTTCATACGCAAATGTTTTTATGGGTTTGTCAGTTATATTGTTAACAGCTTGTCCACACAAAAGTATAAGGGTTTGGCACGCATTGAAAAAGTTCCTTATATTGCCGTGTAATTACGTAATAACCCGTCACTTTATGGCAGTATCCAAACAACCGAAGCACGCTAAAACGGCCACCATTGGCAACCGGACGTTTAAATTAAAGTTCGGCAAAGTACCTCTCACAGTGCCTTTTTCCCCCGACGAGCTTAACAAGGGCGAAGCCCTGCGCAAACGCAAAGGATTGTCAACAGTCCAGGACGTTGTACGTGTAGCTTATGCGGAGCTGCTGGAAAGGAACGGGTTAAATTCTTAACTCTAAATTTCAATCAAACAATGGCAAAGACATTGAGCAAGCCACAGGCTGCGACAGGCGGAAACGCTGCACCCGAAAACACAGGTACGGGTAACGGTAACGATGGTTTTGTAGAGGAACTACAAGCGCAAGCGCCACCGGTCGGCGCTGAATCTTCCCAGGGCGGCGGTAGTGTTGCACTGCCGGGCGGCGAGCTGGTGGAAGATGTGGACGACGAACGTGCATTTGAAATCATGAAGGGTACGAATGTAGGCCAGCTCGAAGAGCTTACCAGCGCGTATCTTAAATTTGACAAGACCGGCGCGTATTTCTTTAAGTTCACCGGCATGACGACTTACAAAGGTGACAAGGGCGAGATAGAAGCCGTGCGCCTGACCGGCGAGGACGGCATATCTTACGTAGCTGCGCAGACGGTTATTGTCAATTCATTAAAAAAGGTAGTCGAGCTGCCCGCATTCGTGCGCATCGATTACCTGGGCATGAAAAAAGCCAGTGGTGGCGGCAACTATGCGGACGTGAAGGTTTTTGTTTTCCCGCATGTTGCCGGAAAATAGTAGTGGGGAACGGTAACAGTGAGTTTTATTCTACCGGCCGCCGTTTTTAACGGCGGCCATTTCCTACCCACAAAACCAAAACCCAATGGCTAAAAGAAAACTATCTCCGAAGCTCAAAGCTTACTTAAAGCAAAAGTATTACCGCGAACGGGTAAGCGACTACGAAGGCGAGGCAAAGGCTTACCTACAAAAGCAAAAGAAACTCGCCCGTAAGCGTACCGATAAGAACAACCGCACTTTAAAGATAGGCGATACCGTCATACCTGAAAATTCCGAAATGTATCGCATTGTCGCCGAATCGGCGGCCATCAAAGGACAGACTATAAAAAAGTATGCAAAGGAAAACGAGGGAGCCATAAAGAAACTGGCAGGCGAGGGTGTTATACATCTGTCCCGTGAAATAGACAATCTTGTTGACGATATAACCAGTGCAATAAACGCTTATATCACCTCCAGGTCAGGCGGTAAGGACGTTAATACGAAGAAAGCCACCGCGAAATACTATTTGGTGAATCTCAAACAAACAATGTTAAACCGTTGTCCCATTTATGAGAAGATACTGGTAGAGCATAGCTACGATTTAAAGGGAAACATTTATATACGCGTTCCACTGCCCGACGAATACGAGGAAATGGAAGACGGCGAGGACTTATTGGAATACATAGACAGGTTTTACCCCAATATATCGTACTACAGAAATGATGGAAACACCCCCGAAGCGTAAGAAACAAATATCCCTAATGCGCGGCGGTAATGCGCGGGCCTATATAAACTATCTAAAAGATACGGGCCTACCTTTTACCCTCGCCGTTAGTAATTATACCATAGCTGTGGATAGTCCTGTAATCAATAAGAAATTTGTGGCAAGCTTTCAATCAAAGCGGACTTTCGCGGCGTTCGCTAAGATAAAAAGCGATTGCAAAAAGAAACCCACCCCCGAAGTACGGCGCGACGAGCTGGTGTACTTCCTGCATGATTTCAGACGGGACGTTACCGTGTCCCAGGTCATCAATATAGACATACGCGCCGCTTACGCTACCATCCTGTTTAGAGACGGCTATATATCGGAGGAAACATACAATTATCTGAAACGGTGTAACAAAAACGAGCGCCTTGCCAGCGTGGGCATGTTAGCCAGTAAGAAAAATATATTTGAGTTTGTAGGCCGCAATGTCATTAGCGAGGAAACCATCGTATCGCCTACCGCTCCGTTCTTTTATCATGCGGTCAAACGGACATACTCTATAATGAGCGAATTAAAACGACTGGTCGGCAATGACTACCTGTTCACCTGGGTGGATGGCATTTATTTCCTGCCCGGCAACCGCGACCGCTTTTTTGATGCCTGCGCACAGCTCGCCTATGACGGATTCGAGTACACCACCGCCGTACTGTCCGATTTCAACGCGGAGCTGCGGAGCGACCGCGTTTGTGTTACCTTCCATAAGGACGGCAAAAAGAAAGTGTTCAACCTGCCATTTATGAATAACCAGTTTAAGGCTATCGCCCTGGATGCAATTCTATCTATCAACCATAAAAACAAAAACAATGAAGCGTTACAAAATCACTATTCCCGAACGCGAGGCCGTTAAGCTCGCAGACTATGCGTATGAAAACGGGTTCGTTACCCTGTTGTCATGGCGCACCGAAGCGGGCCTATTTGAAACCGCGACCGTAACGGCCATCTATGCGGTGCCGGATGCGAAAGAATCCGCATTTGCCGCCGATTACCGTAAATTCATTCAAAATTAAATGCGATGGACATTAGCAAACTTTTCGGAAACAAGCTTATCCAAAACGCAGCCCTGGGTACGCTGAAAAAGGCCATGAAGGCAAACGAGCTGCATGCGGCCGTTATCCGCTACAATGCGGAGACGGACGAACTGGAATTTGAATTTACTAAACAGGACTGCGCCCTGGTGCCGAAGGAAGACCTTGTGATGTACCAGGAAGCGGTCATAAAATCCCTGGAAAATGGAACTATCGCAACTGAGGAAAGCGCCGGGTAGCATGTGGCGCGAAGTGACAGCCGACCAGGAAGGCTCAAACGGGGCAAATCCGGCGCATCCCGGTACGGTCGGTACACAGGCAGGGGCCGAAAAACAGGCCAGCCACGGGCTTAAAAACACTGTTACGGAGCAGGCCGCCCAACAGGGGGCAAATCACACAAAAATACCTTTGGTATCGCTTCCCGGCGGCGCGAAGGATGCGGGCGCTTCGGGGCCGTCTTCGGCCGGGCCGCAGCCCGGCGCAATTCCCGGCGCAGCTCCCGGTAATACCGTATCCCTGGGCGAGCTGATAGAGGGTAAAACCGCAGTCGAGCTGATAGATGCGTTGATACCTTCTATCCTGGTCGTCGGACTTTACGCAATCGGCATGAAGTTGCGAAAGAGCGAATTGCAGCTCACCGATAAGGAGAAAAATACCGTAGTGCCGATCTTTCAAAAATGCCTGGATAGCATACAGCTCAATTTCGACAATCCCTGGGTAATGCTTAGTATCACCCTGGGCGCTATTTACGGCGGCAAGGTGATAGAGAAGGGCGGCACCGAATGGATTGACAAGATAGCCGAGAAAAAGGCCGCTAAACAGGCCGCAAAGGCCGCAGCTGCCGAAGCCAGGGCGAACGCTCCCGTTACCAGCGAACCGTCAATGCAGGATATTGCTACCCAGGGAGACGGCGGGTATACCGAAGACGAGATAAACCGCGTGCGCAAAAAGAAAAAGATAGGCCGGGACGCTGCGATAAAGTGGCTGCAAAACAACAAGGAAAAGGCGGCATGAATACGTATATCATTATAGGCGCGCCGGGCCAGGGCAAAAGCCCCTGGATACGGCGCTTTATCCAGGATAAGCGATGCCTTGTTTTTGACATTCAAAACGAGTACGGCCAGCGCACGAAATACGCAGGCCAGCAACCCGTTGGCCTGTCAGATAACTGCCGCAGTAGCGGTGCATTCCGTTCCAGGTATACGGGCGGCGATGTAATGGAATTTATTTCTATTGCGTCTAAGAAACGGGACACAATCGTTGTGTTTGAGGAAGCCACTGCGTTTTTCGAGGGCAAAACTCATAAAGATGTACGGCGGTTTCTTATCAACCGTTTTCACAGCGGCAACGTGTCCCTGTTCGTGTTTCATTCCATCAACAGCGTGCCGCCCCGCTTCATGGAAACCTGCAATTATGTAGTACTGTTTAAAACCCTGGACGAATACGATACCGTATATCGTAAGTATTCCAGGCTCGCCCAGGCATTTGACCATTTGCAGGACGCGCCGGACGGCGAGTTCCTGATATTTAAAATGATATAGTATGTACCGACCGAAGCCACACCCGAAGCCTACAAAAGAACGCTGTCCCAAATGTGGGAAGATATTAACCACCGTAGAGCTGTTGTACGGCTGTACGCCTTGTTCACTCCAAAAACCCAAAGTATGAACGACAACTTAATTGTGGTATTGTCGATATTCGCAACTATCACCGTAACAGGTGCGATATGGTCTACCGTCAACGGTAAGGTCAGACGCCTGGAAGACACCTGTAATGCTTTTTTCCAGGCGCTCAAACACCAGGACGCAGAAATAAAGGCGTTGAAAAAGACCGTATACGGCGAGCCAGGGCCGGTAATCAAACAAATGCCACGCAATGACAAAGGTAACGGCCTATAGGTGCGACTGCTGTTTAGCTATTAAGGAGGAAAAGCGCATAGTGGGCGTGTCCCAACAGGAAGACCTTTTCGAGGTGATGCGCTCCTATCCTTTTGATATGAAGCACCCCGAAAAATTCAGCGTTCATTGCTGCCTGGACTGCTATTCGTCCCACGCCACCGAACCGGCGCAGCGGGAAACAAACCGGCGTAAGGATGAGGAAGGATACAGGCGGAAACTGCATGAACTTTCTTATAACCTTAGAAAGCAATGCGTTATGAGTTATTTACGCCTGTCCCATAAAAAGAATTTGGACGATTGAAATGCGCGTCCTATATTTGGGACAGGTTAGGGCTTTGGTTTTTCGGGCGGGTGGCCAAACTTCGGTGTTTTCTTACAGTTGACCAGTGCACGGCCCCCGCCCTTTTTAATCCGCAATGAAAATCCTGTTATATGAACGCTGACCTGATTATCAATTCCGCTTTATACGCTTACTGCGTCGAAATAGTTGGCACCACCGGCCGTTGGCAAAGGTCTTTCGTATACGCCTCCGATATAGCCACTGCAAGGTTTTTGGCACGCGCAGAAAAGGAACGATTTGTCGCGCCTCTTAGCGACAAGCGCGCCAAAACCCTGGTAAAGAGATTTCGCCCGCGCCTGGGCTGCGATAATGGAGGCTAACGGTAAGTTACGGGCAGGCGGGTACCCGCACTGAAAGCGTCCACCGCTCCCGCAGCCCAGGTGAAGGTTGTTCTTTGACATACTGGAACGCATTTTATATAGGACGGTTTTTTCAGTCAATTTGAGAAAAAACGCGGCACCGGGTATCGACCTCCGCCGCCCCTGCTATTTGATAGGCACAGCAGAACTTACCCGAAGGGTAGGTGTTTAATGGTAAAGGCAAGATACGGGCGCTGTTTCCACAGCGCCCTTTTTCACTTTAAAATAATTCAAATGAAACAGCAAATCAATAACCCGTTTGACTATCGGCAATTCGCAACCGATATTATCGCTAAAAGGAACGCGGACAATATCACCCTCCGCGACCTGCAAGACAAGACGGGCGTCCCGCGCTCTACACTGTTTAGAGCCGAAAGCGAATTTGAAATATCCATGTATTTCACCGGATGCCTGTGTAACTGGTTGGAAAGACCGGTACAATATTATCTAACACCCAAACGCAAACGCAATGGAAAAACCAAAAAACAACCAGCCCAGGCGTGACGATTTTGACGACCTACAAGACAGGGTAATTAAGCACCAGGACGAACAGCGCGAACCAACGCCCAGGACAATCGTCCTGGGCACCTGGGTTGTCGAAGTCCACTTACAGGACGGCTACCACTGGTTTGGCGGGTATCGCAACCATCCCGAAGCCCAGGCCCGCGGCGCTTTCCTTCCTATGAACGTATGGTCGCCTTACCTGGAAGATGCGGAGTTTTTCACCGAACAGGTTATCGCTCAAAAGAGCGCCGATACGATGCCGGAAACGGCCTGCTATGTGAAGG
>Ga0075364_10001431_pt1 | contig 12927 bp, 12 predicted proteins | sample EndMetdeltDD1764_FD_71517 | JGI IMG/M metagenome (GOLD analysis project Ga0075364, IMG submission 71517) | Populus endosphere microbial communities from Tennessee, USA - Endosphere MetaG P. deltoides DD176-4 | ecosystem: Host-associated > Plants > Roots > Endosphere | place: USA: Tennessee... | reverse complement strand
GAGGTGGCTCAGCAATCGAGCGGTGCTGCTGCGGTTGCAGGCGCCGCCTATCAGTCAGCGGTGGCGGCGCTCGATCTGGCCAAGCTTAACCTTGCCCGCTCGACGGTCCGCGTGCCGGTCGACGGTTATGTAACCAATTTGAGGCTTCGGCCGGGCGACTATGCGACGGCTGGTGTGACGAAGGTCGCCGTCCTCGACGCCGCCAGCTTTTGGATCACCGGTTATTTCGAAGAGACGAAGATCGGCCAGATCCGAGTTGGCGACCCGGCACGGATCATGCTGTTGGGCTTTGATCAGCCAGTTACTGGTCATGTCGAAAGCCTCGGTCGGGGGATCGACAACAGCAACGATGCGCCCGGTCATCTCGGCCTCCCCAATGTGGCGGCGACATTTTCCTGGGTGCGGCTTGCCCAGCGCATCCCTGTGCGCATCCATATCGAAAAGGTGCCGTCCGGTGTTGAACTCGCGGCGGGTATGACGGCAACAGTTGAAATACTCATCTCAAATGATGAGGCCATAGCGAGCAAGCGACCATGATGGCCATCTAGCCGGCTATTATTGGATAAGTTGGCGCCCCCCCTTTGAAAACTATAAACGACGTTCACGGATGTCCTAAGCGACAGTTTCGTCGCCAATCATCGATGATGACGACGTTGTCGACCGTTCTATTCGGCGGGGTACGATTTAGCTTTGCTCAATTTTTCGCGCTACAGGCGAACGTGGCGGAAGTTCCAATTATTTCGATGTTCCGAGAACTAAGGGCAAGAAGACCTCGTCTATGATTGCCTCGACGCTTTTGTCAGAAAGAGGTCTGAGTGTCATTAGCATATCGTGGCGTGCCAAGTCAGTCGGTAGAGAGATTATACGTGGCGTGATCCGCGATGGATCAATTTCGCCGCGTTGCGCCCCTCGCGCTAATATGTCAGCCACTAATCCTTGCTCGCCAATTCTTCCTGGAAGGTCTGCCAGGTGAATATTGTCTTTCAGGAGATCCTCTCGCATTTCGAAAAGGATCCGAATCAGATGCGGTTGTGCTCTTTCTGACAGCCCCTGAAGAAGCGATATCATCTCGCTGCGGACACTGCCTTGATCCGTCACATTGATAGGGTTGCGGGCTACGTAGCGAGCAAGCGCAGCAACGACGAGTTCACTACGGCTCTTCCAACGCCGGTGAATAACTGGTCGGCTTGTACCCGCGCGGCTTGCGGCGGAATCTAAAGTCAAACCACCATATCCCTTGGTCGTTATTTCATGCCAAACGGCATCTAAAATCGCTTCGTCCAACTCCGGACCACGTCTTCTCTGGGCTTTAGCGCTCATTTTTCCCTCAAATAAGATGCGGCGCGCATCTTGACTCTTTCACAGTAGGATGCGACGTGTATCTTATAAGCAGGAGATACTGGTATGTCAAAACGTGAAAACTTTCCACGAAGAGTACTAATTTCGGGAGCAAGCGTGGCTGGTCTCACGACAGCATACTGGCTTGACCGATTTGGATTTGACGTCACTCTAGTCGAGAGGGCATCAACCGTACGTAGTGGGGGATACCCCATTGACGTGCGTGGGACGGCGATCGGAGTTCTTGAGAAAATGAGGCTCGCGCCGCAGGTTAGGTCGGAGCACATAGACTCCCGCTCCATGACGTTCGTCAACGGTCATGGACAGGTGATCGGTACCATTCCGCCCTACGTCATCATGGGGAACGAAATAGAACGCGACGTCGAACTTCCTCGCGGGGCGCTCACCGGTCTTATTTATGGTCTCGTCAAAGAAAGCCGCGTTACTTGCCGTTTCAGAAACTCCATTGAAGCCCTCGATGATGACGGTGCAAGCGTTAGTGTGCTTTTCGAAGATGGAGTAAGAGAGAAATACGATGTCGTTATCGGTGCGGACGGCCTCCACTCCCGCACACGTCAATTAGCATTCGGGCCGGAGGATAAGTTCAGCCGTTATTTGGGCTACTGCTTCAATCTTTTCACGATGCCAAATGACCTGCGTCTGGCGCACGAGGCAATCACCTACGCAGAACCGGGTCGCGCCGCTGGCATGATCGCGGTACGAGAAAGCCATGACGTTTTCGCTTTCCTAATCTTTGCGACAGAAAATCCTGGTCCAGCATTATCGCGTGATCTGATCGAACAGAGACGGCTTACAGAAGCGGTTTATGCAGAAAGCGGGTGGCAGGTACCTAAATTGCTCAATGCAATGGCCAATGCGGATGATCTTTACTTCGATTCCGTCAGCCAGATCCGAATGAGTAATTGGGCAAAGGGGCGAGTTGGTTTAGTCGGAGACGCAGCTTACGCGCCATCGTTTCTGTCTGGGCAAGGCACGAGCCTTGCACTTGTGGGTGCCTATGTTCTCGCCGGCGAGCTTGCCTCCCATTTTGACCCTGTCGAGGGTTTTATGGCTTATGAGAAAACCATTCGCCCTTACGTGGAAGCCAACCAAGCCTTGGCGACCGGTCAAGGAAGTCATTCCTTTTTCCTTCCCCGCACACCTGAAGAAATTGAACAACGTGACGAGATGTTAATCCGCTCAGCAAACGGGGAAACTCTAGGAGCGGCCAGTGAGACCTCCGTCAAAGCCTATAACCAGCTAGAGCTTCCGAAATACTAGCTGAACGAGAACAGGCGGGAACATCCAGCCTAAACAGGCTGCAAGTGTCCTGGAATGTGTTGTTTAACGCACTCGATCCTGTCCCACCGTCCGCATACAAATTTTTCGATTTAGCTGCGCTCGGTCAACAACCGTCGGCTTTGCGCTGATACCCGTAAATGGAGCAGAGATATGACCATCGAGTTTGGCCACTGGCCAGAAAATCCCGTGAGATCATTTCAGGTTACCAAGATTCTAGGGCTTGCGTCCCTTGGATTTGCAGACGTGACCGAGATTTTTGAAGCCTGCAAGAGGATTGACCCGGAGAGTGACGACTCTTGGATCAGTGAATGGCTTGCGACATCGAGGGCCGTGGAGAAGCATGGACGGGATGCTGAAGCCACCGGCAACTGGCTCTCCGCAAGAAACGCCTACTGCCGAGCGTGCAACTACAACCGTGTCGCGGAATTCTTGATTCAGGCCCAAGACACGCGAAAAATTGATCTGCTTAAAAAGACATCTGAGCTATTCGACGCCGCCTCTCGCTATTTCGATGTGGTTCCTGAGAAGGTGCAAATCGACTACGAAGGTGCGAAACTCGAGGGGTATTTTTTCGCCCCACCCTGGGTGCAGGAGCCTAGAGCGACTGTATTGTCTTTGAATGGCGGCGATTGCCAGACTACGGAAAACTATTTCAACATTGGCCCAGCACTAATCCAAAGCGGATACAACTTCTTCGTTTACGACCAGCCCGGCACAGGACTATCCCTTTATGAAAAAGGAAAGCCAAGGCGCGCAGACGCGGAACACTTTCATTCCAAGGCAGTAGATTTCCTTGCTTCCCGGCCCGAGGTTGATGCGAGCAAGATCATTGTGTTCGGCGAGAGTTTCTCAGGCTACGATTCACTCAGGCTTGCCTCACAGGATCCTCGTTTGGCCGCGGTGATTTCTAATGGAGGGCCGCACAAGTTCAATTGGGGTGAAATGCTCAAGTGGATGCCGCCCAGCTACGCAGCCCACGCAATGCATATTTTGGGCGCAGAAAGCCTGGACGATTTTGCGAACGACCCTCGTTTCAACTACAATCTCGATGGTTTTGTGGAAAAAATCGAGTGCCCTCTTCTCGTCGTGCACGGCGTAGAGGAGGTGATGGTGCAACCAAATCCGCTCCATCAAGCTCTGACAAATTATCAGCAGGCAGGGACGTCCAACAAATCCTTCGTCGCGATCGAAGATCGGCGGCTGGGTGGTCTTGAACATTGCCAGGTGGACAATCGAAACGTCACGCATGAGGTCGTATTGAATTGGCTGTGCTCTATCGGTCTGGGTCCGGCAGCGCCGCGCGGAATGACTGAGATTGTGCAGCCATGACCGGACCCAGAATACTTATTGTTGGGGCCAGCATCGCTGGACCTACGGCCGCTTTCTGGCTCGTGCGTGCCGGCTTCGATGTCACCATCGTGGAGCAGGCATCTGAGTTGCGCCAGGGCGGAAACGGTGTTGACGTAAGGTCGGAGGCGCTCGCAGTTATCGAGAGAATGGGCCTTACATCTGCTGTTCGCGCCAAAGTCCTTAGAATCAAGGGCATGCGTTTCGTCGATCACCGCGATCGGGAACGCGCGAGAATGCCGCTTGCTGCAATGGAACGGATGGTTGGTTCTGAGGATCTGGAGATCAAGCGCGGCGATCTGGCGGAACTGCTCTTCGACGCAACCAAGAACGACGTGAACTATATATTTGGCGAAACCATCAAAACTTTCACCCAAGATGAACGTGGGGTTGATGTCACGTTCGCAAAGGGGCCGCCTCAACGGTTCGACCTGGTCATCGGCGCGGATGGGCTGCATTCGAGTGTGCGTCGTGCAGTGTTTGGGGCAGAGGAGGCATTCCTGAAATTCAAGCAACACTACTTTGCTTTTGTGAACGTCGATCTTCCCATGGGCGAATACGGGTGGGTGACATTTTACAACGAGCCTGGAAAATCCGCGGCAATCTTCCGCGCCGAGCCTGGACTTGGGCAACTAAACTTCATGTTTCGCAGCGATACTCCGCTCAGCTACGATTACCGCGATGTCGAGAAGCAGCGCGCTATGCTACGCGAGGCCTTTACGGGTCTCGGCTGGCATGTACCTGCCCTGCTTGAGAAGACCGACAGCTCTCCTAATTTCTACTTTGATGCGCTTGCTCAAGTTCAGATGCCATCATGGTCGTCGGGGCGGGTGGTGCTTGTGGGAGATGCCGCATATTGCGCGTCGCCTGCGTCAGGTGCAGGCGCGCTTCTTGCATTAACCGGCGCTTACCGGTTGGCAGGAGAACTGGCTACCCATGGAATTTCTTCCGCAGCCTTGTCAGGCTACGAAGCTGGCCAGCGCCCGTTGGTTGCGCAAAAGCAAAAGCAGCTATTCACGGGGCTTTCTACGCCTCGCACCCGCTTGGGTATTCTCACTCGCAACTGGCTACTGTCGCCACCACTTAGTACGCTGATCTCAAGGATGCAGGGCAAGGAAACGCCAGCCAATATCCACGAGTACCGTTTTCGACCTGCCGTCTCGCTGCAAGCAGAGGGTGCGACTGGACTTGCGACTGAGAGGCTGCTGTCTAGCCCGTTTGCGCGCGAGGGCAGGGGTGTCGAGCGTTGATAAAACTAAGTATTGGAAGGGATGAGCCCGCGCACACAAATGCGATAAAGTCCGGACGGGGCAGAATGCGGTTCATCACGAAACACGCGTGGCGTCTTGATGGAACATTGGTATCCTCATGCCGTACGGGACTCTTTTTTTTGTTGGCTATGCCGTTGCTTACCGCATGCACAACCGTGTATCTAAAAGAGGGCGGTACGCTCAGCTCGTACAGTCGCCTTAGTCCTGAGAAAGGCAAACTGTCCAAGCGGCGAACTTATGTCGACAGCGCGGCTCTGTCACCGTTGAGAACTGCTACGATCATTCCTACGAGCTTCACTCAGGCAGCCGCTTTGCGAGTGCAGACCCCGGATGATCGCAGATTGGTGACGAACATCCTTGATCGCTCACTCTGTATCTCGCTTAGTGACCGGTTTTACATGGTACCCTTCGGCCAGAGTGCCGACGTCACCGTTCGCGCAGTCGTCACGGATATAATACCGACGGACAAGGTCGCAGCGGGAGCTTCAACGGCGTTAACGCTCGGGACCGCAGTAGCGCTTCCCCTAGCCGCTCCACGCCTGCCAATCGGGCTCGGCGGCATTGCGATTGAGGCCGAAGCAGTTGGCCAGCGAGGGGATCAGCTCGCTGCATCGGTCTGGGCGCGCGGAGCTAACTCGATTTCGAACACGCCACAAGTATCCGAGGTGGGAGATGCTTACGCATTAGCGGCCACTTTTGGGAGCGAGTTCGCAAAGCTTCTGGTCGATGGCAAGGATCGAAATGGACCCGATTTTTCGCTGCCATCAGCCAACCGGATCCAGTCATGGTTTGGTGGGAAGCCCAAGCACGCCGCGTGCGATACCTTCGGGCGCTCACCGGGTGTAGCTGGCCGGATCGCTAATCGGCTGGGGGCTCCGCCTGATTGGACGGACAAACAAGCTGAGCTAGGGGCATCACGGTAGTGCTGCGCTGGAGGAGTGTAATCACTACACCATGCGCTCTCACGATATCAATGACGATCGAGGACCTGTTCATGCCTAAGCCTTTCAAGTGGCGACTGGACAGTTGCGGACCCAAGTCAGCGAAACACCTCCCCATCTGGCTCACGGTAAGTGGTTTCGTGGGCATGAGTTCTCAAGCAGCGATGGCAAACTCGCGGTCACCTGCCTTAGATTGTTGCGAGTCTTATCAGAGAGGTAGTTTTGCGCCGTAGCAAAGGTCGCGCCGCAAGAGCGTCACGGGTTTACGCACTTATAGACGGACGGGTTTCACTGAAATCGCTCGTCCAAGCGCTGGCTGTCGCCGAGTATTTGAGTTTCCAACGGGCAGCTTCGGCGTTGGGCACCAGTCAATCGAGTGTCAGCTCCAGGATCAAGCTGTTGGAAGAGGATCTTGGCGTCATCCTCTTCCAGCGCAACACGCGCGGCGTTCGACTCACCGATGCTGGACGCGAGTTCGTCGATCAGGTTCAGGAAGCCGTCAGTATTCTTGATGCTGCGATCAAAACCGCGGGAATGAATGCGCAAGGAGATAAGGGCGAACTACGGATCGGAGTTTATGCCCTTACAGCAGGCTGGTTCCTCGACCGATTGCTGAATCAATTCCACGACAAGTATCCGGATATTCGGTTGCAAATCACAGAAGCAACGGCCCGTGATGCTGAGATCATGCTTCGGGAATGCCGAATTGATATCGCTTTTATGGCTCAGAGCCATGAAATTTCTGACCTCAATTCGCGCGTCATATGGCGCGATCGTCTGGTGGTCGCGTTACCAGTTATGCATCCTTTGGCCCTGCAGACAAACATCGAGTGGCGTCAACTCGCCGGGGAAACATTCCTCGTTCGACATAGCGGAAGCGGCCCCCAGATTCATGACCTGATCGTGACGAGAGCGACTGGAAACTGGTTGACGCCGACAATTCACCGTTGCGATGTCGGACGCAGCACGTTGCTGTCAATGATTGCGGCCGGCCACGGTATTTCTCTCTTCGTGGAGGAAGTTGTCCAAGCCAATACTGCGAACGTTTGCTTTCTGCCGATCAGCGATGAACCGGAAACGATCGCCTTTTCCGCTGTCTGGTCGCCCCAAAACCGCGATCCTGCGCTTTTAAAACTCCTAAGCGTTACGAAGAAAGTGGACTGCCAACACCTTTCTTTTGATACACGTTAACGCACCTTGATGGTGCCGCTGCAGCCCATCCGATTCGCCGCCGATAGTATTCGGCAGCCCTACGGTCGCACCTTTGCTATTGCAGCGCTCAAAATAGCACATTCTCTGATCGGCTCCATCTCTTTGGCCGATTGGAGTCTATATGCGTGGGGGTCGAATACTCTGGGGCCAGATCATTGTCGTGTTCACCATAGTCGTGGTGATGATCTGGGCTGCAACGCAATGGGTGGCTTTCCGGCTCGGCTTCCAGCCTCAGCTCGGCAACCCCTGGTTCGATGTTGCGGGATGGCTGGTCTACTATCCGCCAGCCTTCTTCTGGTGGTGGTTTTCCTATGACGCCTATGCGCCAGGCATCTTTACCGAAGGCGCGTTCATCGCCACGTCCGGCGCGGTTCTTGCCATAGCTGCCGCCTTTCTCATGTCGATCATCCGGGCACGGGAAGCCCGCAATGTCGCCACCTACGGTTCGGCGCGGTGGGCCGAGGATAAGGAAATTCATGCTGCCGGATTGCTCGGCTCGGATGGCGTCGTGTTGGGGCGGCACAGCAAGGATTATTTGCGCCATGACGGCCCCGAGCACGTGCTGTGCTTTGCACCAACCCGATCCGGCAAGGGCGTGGGCCTCGTCGTGCCGACGCTGCTGACCTGGCCGGGAAGCTGCATTGTCCATGACATCAAGGGCGAGAACTGGAATCTGACCGCAGGCTTCCGCTCCTGTCATGGCCGTGTCCTGCTGTTCGATCCGACCGATGTGCATTCCGCAGCCTATAATCCGCTGCTGGAAGTCCGGCAGGGGGAATGGGAAGTCCGTGATGTGCAGAACATCGCGGACATTCTCGTTGATCCCGAAGGCAGCCTCGACAAACGCAACCATTGGGAAAAGACCAGCCACAGCCTGTTGGTCGGTGCGATCCTGCATGTTCTCTATGCCGATAAGGAAAAGACACTGGCGGGTGTCGCCAATTTTCTGTCCGATCCGCGCCGTCCGGTAGAGGCGACCTTACGCGCGATGATGGACACGCCGCATCTGGGCGAAGCCGGTGTGCATCCCGTCATTGCCTCATCTGCGCGTGAGCTTTTGAACAAATCGGAAAACGAACGCTCCGGCGTACTTTCGACCGCGATGTCGTTTCTCGGTCTTTACCGAGACCCGGTTGTGGCCCGCGTGACAGCGCGCTGCGATTGGCGCATCGCCGATCTGGTCGGCGCAAAAGAACCCGTCAGCCTCTATCTCGTCGTACCACCCTCGGACATCAACCGCACCAAGCCGCTGATCCGCCTCATCCTCAATCAGGTCGGTCGGCGGCTGACTGAAGAACTGGAAACGTCCGGTAAGCGGCATCGCCTCCTGTTGATGCTCGATGAGTTCCCGGCACTGGGGCGGCTCGATTTCTTTGAATCGGCGCTCGCCTTTATGGCCGGCTACGGGCTGAAAGCGTTTCTGATCGCCCAATCGCTCAACCAGATCGAGCGCGCCTATGGGCAAAACAACGCCATTCTCGATAATTGCCATGTGCGCGTGGCCTTTGCGGCCAACGATGAACGTACTGCCAAACGGATCAGCGATGCGCTCGGCACGGCCACGGAAATGCGCGATTCCACCAACTATGCCGGCCATCGCCTCGCGCCATGGCTGGGGCACCTCATGGTGTCGCGGCAGGAAACGGCACGGCCGCTACTGACTCCGGGCGAAATCATGCAGCTCCCACCCACCGACGAGATCGTCATGCTGGCGGGCGTGCCGCCGATCCGCGCTGCCAAGGCACGCTACTATGCCGATGCGCGGTTTCAGGAGCGGGTGATGTCGCCGCCCGATCTGCGCAAGCAGCCGGTAAGGTTCGCCACATCGGCGCAAGACGACTGGACAAGCCGCGTTGTTGCGGCTGCGACCGGCAATGTCTCTGCACCGGAAACATCCGATGACGATCCGGCCAATGCTGGTATCCGGCGTGAACCGGAACTGCCTGAGCATGAGGAAATCATCCCGCCACCTCCGCCACCATCGCAGGAATTCGATTTCCTCGATGATGAGCCGGACGTCGATGCCGCCAAGGCCCGTGCCATGCGCCAGCGTATGCGCATGGTCGCGCGGCAGGCGTCGCTTGACCCAAATGATGGCATCGAGCTCTGAGAACGGAGACACGCATGGCAACGCGCACTCGCATGAATGTTTATTTCAATCCCGCTCTGTTGAAACAGGTGGAAGCGCTGGCGCTACGCCGCAATGTCTCAAAATCCGCCGTGATTGAGGCTGCTGTTGCATCCTTCATGTCCGGCGATACGACTGAGCGGCTGGAAGCCGCCATGTCGCGCCGCCTCGACAAGCTTGGCCGTCAGTTCGACATGCTGGATGAGGATATCGCCGTGCTGGGCGAAACCCTTTCGCTATTCGTACAATTCTGGCTGACACTCACACCGCCGATGCCAGACAGTGCAAAACAATCTGCGCGTATCAAAGGCAACGAGCGCTTCGAGGGTTTCATGCAGTCGCTTGGTAAGCGCCTCGCCACCGGGGACAGGTTCCTCAAAGAAATATCGCACGATATTGCTGCGCTACACGACACCCAACTGGGCGGTAAAACCGAAGGTGACGGCGATGGGGTCTAGGATTGCAACCCGTCCTATTCACCGCCAGGCCCCGCCGATGGCCGCACGTGCTTAAACATCTGTTGAATCAACCCAAAATCAGGTTCTTTTAATCGACCCCGATCCGGGGTCCGTCTTTTGCGCACCCCGTCATGAACGGGGCTGCCATGACCGCATCACATCAAAAGCCAGAAACGATTGCCCGCGGCGCGCGGATGCTGCGCACTGCCCTTGGGGCCTCTATTGCCCGGTTTCTAGAAGATCCCGGTGTGGTCGAGGTGATGCTGAATCCGGATGGCCGCATCTGGGTGGATCGGCTGTCCGAAGGGTTGGCCGATACCGGGGAGAAGCTGTCCGCGGCCGATGGCGAGCGGATCGTACGTCTCGTCGCCCATCATGTCGGCGCAGAGGTCCACGCCTGCGCGCCCCGCGTCTCGGCTGAGCTGCCCGAAACCGGCGAGCGGTTCGAAGGGCTTCTCCCACCTGTCGTCGCGGCACCTGCCTTCGCGATCCGCAAGCCTGCCGTCGCGGTGTTTACCCTAGATGACTATGTGACCGCCGGGATCATGACCAGCCTTCAGGCTGAAGTGCTGCGCCTGAATGTCGCCACGCGCGCCAACATCCTCGTCGCAGGCGGCACCTCCACCGGCAAAACCACACTGACCAATGCGCTGCTGGCCGAGGTGGCGAAGACCTCTGATCGCGTGGTCATCATTGAGGACACGCGCGAGCTGCAATGCGCCGCGCCAAATCTCGTGGCCATGCGCACCAAGGATGGCGTGGCCACGCTCTCCGATCTGGTGCGCTCCTCGCTGCGCCTGCGCCCCGACCGCATCCCGATTGGAGAAGTGCGCGGGTCCGAAGCCCTCGATCTGCTCAAAGCCTGGGGGACGGGACATCCCGGCGGCATCGGCACCATCCATGCCGGTTCCGGCATCGGTGCGCTGCGTCGCCTCGAACAACTCATTCAGGAAGCCGTCATCACCGTCCCGCGCGCGCTGATCGCCGAGACCATCGACCTTGTTGCTGTCCTTGCCGGGCGCGGATCGTCGCGCAGGCTGGTCGAACTCGCCCGTGTCGATGGGCTGGGGCCGGACGGCGACTACGCCATTACCCCCGCTACCACCTCGAAAGGAGATCCTTCATGATCCGCACGATTTCGCGCGGCTGCCGCATCATGGCAACCGCCGCCGCAACTGTTTCCATCAGCCTGATGCTGGCGCCCGCCGCACATGCATCCGGCTCGTCGATGCCCTGGGAAGCGCCGCTTCAATCGATCCTCCAGTCGATAGAGGGGCCGGTCGCCAAGATCATCGCGGTGATCGTCATCATCGCCACCGGCCTTGCACTGGCCTTCGGCGACACGTCGGGCGGATTCCGCCGTCTGATCCAGATCGTCTTCGGGCTGTCCATCGCCTTTGCCGCCAGCTCCTTCTTCCTGTCGTTCTTCTCGTTCGGCGGTGGGGCGCTCATCTGATGGCGGGCGGCCTCGAACAACTCGACGCGGTGCCGGGATTTTCCGTCACGGTTCATCGGGCGCTGACCGAGCATATCCTGCTCGGCGGCGCACCGCGCTCCATCGCCATTGTGAACGGCACGCTGGCCGGCGCCGTTGGCCTCGGCCTTCGTCTCTGGCTGGTTGGCATCGCCATATGGGCGGTCGGTCATTACCTCGCGGTATGGGCAGCCAAACACGATCCGCTCTTCATCGAAGTCGGGCGCAGGCATCTGCGCATCCCCGGTCATCTGTCGGTGTGAGGGCGCGAGCATGATGAACCTCACCGAATATCGCCGCACCTCCGCTCGGCTTTCCGACTATCTGCCATGGGCAGCCCTGGTTGGTCCCGGTGTCGTGCTGAACAAGGACGGCAGTTTCCAGAGGACAGCGAAGTTTCGCGGGCCGGATCTGGATTCTGCTGTCGCTGCCGAACTGGTCGCGGTTGCCAGTCGCATCAACAACGCCGTGCGCCGTCTTGGCTCTGGCTGGTCGATCTTCGTCGAGGCGCAACGCTCCGAGGCTGCGACCTATCCCGACAGCCGCTTTCCAGATGCGGCCTCCGCACTGGTCGATGCCGAGCGCAAAGCCGGGTTCGAGGAAGCGGGCACGCATTTCGTGTCCGGATATTTCCTGACCTTCCTCTGGCTTCCACCCGCCGAGGACGCGGCCCGTGCCGAAACCTGGCTCTATGAAGGCCGTGAGCAATCCGGCGTCGATCCACATGAGCTGATGCGCGGATTCATCGACCGCACCGACCGCGTGCTGGCGCTGCTCGACGGCTTCATGCCGGAATGCCGCTGGCTCGATGACGCTGGCACGCTCACCTATCTCCATTCGGCAATTTCCACCAACCGTCACCGAGTGCGCGTACCTGAGGTGCCCATGCACCTTGATGCGCTGCTGGCCGATCAGCCGCTGACCGGCGGGCTGGAGCCTCGTCTGGGCGACCAGCATCTGCGCGTCCTGACGATCTTCGGTTTCCCGACCGCGACAACGCCGGGCCTCCTCGATGAGATGAACCGGCTGCCGTTCCCATATCGGTGGAGCACGCGCGCGATCCTGATGGACAAGACCGACGCGACGAAGCTGCTGACGAAGATCAGGCGGCAATGGTTCGCCAAACGCAAGTCCATTGCCGCGATCCTCAAGGAGGTGATGACCAACGAGGCGTCCGCGCTCGTGGACACCGATGCGTCGAACAAGGCGCTTGATGCCGACATGGCGCTGCAGGAACTCGGCGCTGACGTCGCGGGCATGGCCTATGTCACAGCGACCGTCACCGTCTGGGATGCCGACCCGCGCATAGCCGACGAGAAATTGCGTCTCGCCGAAAAGATCATTCAGGGCCGCGATTTCACCGCGATGCCGGAAACCGTCAATGCCGTCGATGCTTGGCTCGGCTCGATCCCCGGACATGCTTACGCCAATGTCCGTCAGCCCCCGATCTCGACGC
>Ga0075364_10001429_pt1 | contig 12934 bp, 12 predicted proteins | sample EndMetdeltDD1764_FD_71517 | JGI IMG/M metagenome (GOLD analysis project Ga0075364, IMG submission 71517) | Populus endosphere microbial communities from Tennessee, USA - Endosphere MetaG P. deltoides DD176-4 | ecosystem: Host-associated > Plants > Roots > Endosphere | place: USA: Tennessee... | reverse complement strand
CCTGCCTCACCGCTGAGCAGGATGTAGCAGGCGTCCGACGGGGTCTGTTCACGAATCAGCGGCCAGGGACCCGACGTCGACGTGCGGTGCGCGGCCTCGACGAGACGCTTCAGGTCGGCGTCCGAGAACTTCGAGAACGTGGGAAATTCTCGTAGCCTGCGGGCGCTTTCCTGCTGTTCCTGCAGACGGGCCTCGGCACTGGCCTTTTCGTACGAGCGATTGTCCATGGTCGGTCCCCGATCCGCGATATGGCCACTGACGCCGAGGAGCCTATCCACCGACCGTCGTCAACAAGATCGAAAACTGCGATTTCGGTGGGTTTACCGCTGATCTGCGCCGTACTCCAGCGCCGGCTCCGCGGAATCCACTCCGCCCCTGCTGAGGATCGTCAGCATGTCGGGCCGCACCTCATAGCGTGCGCCGTCGGCGGGGTTGGTCGCAGTGAATCCGCCACCTGACGGAACCGCGTTCGAGAGCTGCAGATTAGCGCCGTCACGCAGCCGTTCGCCGCGGTAGTAATAGGTGCCGGGCGCCGATTCGCACACGACCGCAATGGAATTCGACGTCCTGATCGCCGCTGCGGGTGTGCTTCCCGCGTCACAGCGCGCCGTATGGCCGACGAACCCCTGTGCATCGGTACCAGACACCCCGGCTATGGGCTCGGATCTGGTCGACGGGGACGTCGTCGTGGTGGTCGTGGGCGTGGTCGGACTGGTGCTCGTCGTCGTCGACGGCGATTCCTCGTCCGTCGGCGTGGTCGTGATCGTCGTCGTCGAGGGCGGCGGCACCGCCAGCTTGGTCTGTGGCGCCGACCCGCCACCGCGGTCCCCGAAGACCAACACCGAGGCGAGTACCAGGGCGACCACGAACATCCCGACCGTCGCAGCCACCAGCGCCACCTGCGTCGGCGAGAATCGCGGCTTCTTGGTCAGCGGAACGGGCGGTGGAACCGGACCCTGCAATTGCTGGTAGCCCGTGCGCGCCGGGTTCGGATCTACCGCCGAGAACTGCCGCGTATCGGTCGGCGGAGGCGGCATCGGCGCAGGCGCGACGTCCGAGATCGCCGCCGCGGCGGCCTTGGCCAGCTCACCAGCCGTCGCATATCTGTCGTTCGGCTGCTTGGCCATACCCTTGGCGATCACGTCGTCGAACGCGCGATTGATCCCCCTGCGCATGATGCTCGGCCGCGGCGGCGGCGAGAACATGTGCGCACCCATCATCTGTCGCACGTCGCCTGCCTCGAACGGGGCCCGGCCGGTCAGGCACTCGTAGAGCAGGCACGTCAGGGAGTACACATCTGCGGCGGGCCCCCCGCGGCCACCGCTGAATCGCTCGGCGGCCATGTACGCGCACGAGCCGATGACCAGCCCGGTGCTCGTCACATTCGCCTCACCTCCGCCGTGCGCGATGCCGAAGTCGACCAGATAGGCGAAGTCGTCGGGCGTCAGCAGCACGTTCTCGGGCTTGATGTCGCGGTGCACCAGACCGTTGCCGTGCGCCGCGTCCAGTGCCGCGGCCACCTGGCTGATGATCGACACCGCGCGCGTCGCCGGCAGTGCACCCTTGGCCCGCAACTCGTCCTTCAGGCTGGCGCCCTCGACCAGTCGCATGTCGATGTACAGGACACCGTCGATATCGCCGAAATCGTGCACCGGGATGACGTGTGGTTCCTGCAGTCGCGCGGCGACGCGGGACTCGCGACGGAACCGCTGCTGAAAGCCCTGGTCTGCCGCCACCTCCGTGCGCAGCACCTTGATGGCCACCAGGCGTTCTCGGACCGTGTCGTAGGCGCGGTACACCTCGCCCATGCCGCCTTCACCGATCAGCGCTTGAAGCTCATACGGTCCGAATTGCGTACCCACGCGAGTGCCGCCGTTCGGGGAACCCATATGAATCCTTCCGGTATGCGATGGTTTGCAGGTCGATCAGCCCGTGCCCTTCTTGACCCGCTCCCCGAAGCAGGCATAATGTGGCCCCGCGCACAGACCACCTAAAACAAAGCAGCACAAGCGATTTGCTCAGTCGCCGAGTCTACAAAGGGTAGCGGCGCATTGCGAATGCGGAATGCGTTCAAATCGGCATGCTTAGCGTTGACCAAGACGGGGAACACCCACTTGTCGACGGACACGTCAAACCCGAACAAATGCGTGACAGGAGCCCCTAGTGGCCAGTTCAAGTGCCAATTCCCAGGCAAGCACAAAAACACCACACTCCAAATGGCTCTCCGAGTCAGCGGCCCAAACCCGCGGTTCGGACAAGAAAGAAGTGCAGTTCCACTACGACATCTCCAACGAGTTCTTCAAGTTGTGGCAGGACCCCACCCAGACCTACAGCTGCGCGTATTTCGAGCGCGACGACATGTCGCTCGAAGAAGCCCAGATGGCCAAGGTCGATCTGTCGCTCGGCAAGTTGGGGCTGCAGCCAGGGATGACGCTGCTCGACATCGGCTGCGGCTGGGGCTCGACCATCATGCGGGCCGTCGACAAGTACGACGTCAACGTCATCGGACTCACGCTCTCGGAGAATCAGAAGCAGCACATCGAGGACCACTGGTTCGCCAACTCCAAGAGCAAGCGCCACATGGAAGTTCGGCTGCAGCCCTGGGAGGAATTCGACGAACCCGTCGACCGCATCGTGTCCATCGGCGCGTTCGAGCACTTCGGCTTCAACAAGTACGACGACTACTTCAAGAAGACCTTCAACTGCATGCCCGACGACGGTGTCATGTTGCTACACACGATCATCATTCCCGAGGACGAAGAGATCAAAGCCAAGGGACTGCCGCTGACCATGTCTCGGGTGCGCTTCATCAAGTTCATCATGGACGAGATCTACCCCGGCGGTCGTTTGCCACTGGCATCGATGGTCACCAACCACGCCACCAAGGCCGGGTTCACCGTCACCCGCGAGCAACATCTGCAACCGCACTACGTCCGCACACTCGACACGTGGGCAGCAAATCTCGAGTCCAAAAAGGATGAGGCTATTGCCATCACGTCCGACGAGGTGTACGAGCGTTTCCTCAAGTATTTGACTGGCTGCGCCGACCTTTTCCGCAACGGTTATACCGATGTGTGCCAGTTCACTTGCGAGAAGGCATAATTCGTTTAGGTTCGTTTGAATTGATTTAGTAGGGTCGTCAATAATGACTGACATCAAGTCCGGGTCGGCAGACATGCGGCCCCACTTCGAAGAAATTCAGGCGCATTACGACCTCTCGGACGAGTTCTTCGGTCTCTTCCAAGATTCCTCGCGCACGTACAGTTGCGCATTTTTCGAGCGTGAGGACATGACGCTCGGCGAGGCACAGTTAGCCAAAATCGATCTGGCGCTGGGCAAGCTGGAGTTGCAGCCTGGCATGACGTTGCTCGATGTCGGCTGTGGCTGGGGTTCGGTGATGAAGCGAGCGGTCGAGAAGTACGACGTCAACGTCGTCGGCCTGACGCTGAGCAAGAACCAGACCGCCTACTGCCAGCGGCTGCTCGACGACCTCGACACCGAACGAACCCGACGCGTGCTCCTGCACGGCTGGGAAGAGTTCGAGGAGCCCGTCGACCGCATCGTGTCCATCGAGGCGTTCGAGGCGTTCCCGAAGGAGCGCTACGGGGCGTTTTTCGAGACGTGCCATCGCATCCTGCCCGGCGACGGCCGTCTCGTGCTGCAGACGATCATGGGCCATCCGCTGAAACGCTGGCCCGAGATGGGCATCCCCATCGTGATGAGCGATCTGAAGTTCATGCGCTTCATCGCCAAGGAGATCTTCCCGGGCGGCTCGATCCCCTGTGACGAGGACATCGTCGAATACTCCGGTCTGGCAGGGTTTTCCGTACAGCACCTCGAAACGCTCAACCCGCATTACGTGCGCACGCTGCGAACGTGGGCAACGAACCTCGAAGCCGCCCGCGACGCCGCCGTCGCCGCGACGTCTGTCGAGGTCTACGACCGATACATGCGCTATCTCGTGGGCTGCGCGGACTTCTTCGAGCGGGGCATCAGCGAACTCGGTCAGTTCACATTGACCAAGGGTTGACGTTCGTCAGGGAGCGCCGAAGGCCAGCGCGACGTTGTTACCGCCGAGCCCGAACGAATTGGACACCGCGTAGCGGTAGTCGCCGTGCCGCGGACGGTCGGCCACCACATCCAGATCGATCTCGGGATCGATCGCCTTCAGGTTGCGGGTCGCCGGTACGACGCCGTCGCGCAGCGCCTGCACCGTCAGCACCGCCTCGACTGCTCCAGCAGCGCCCAACGAATGACCGAGCGCCGCTTTGGGGGCGTACACCGCGGCGTTGTGGTCACCCAGTGCCCGCCGGATCGCCCGCGCTTCGGCCAGATCGCCGAACGTCGTGCCGGTTGCGTGCGCGTTGATGTGGTCGATGTCGGTCGGCTTGAGACCGGCGAACTCGATCGCGCGGGTGATGGCGTCACCGGCCCGTTCCCCGCTGGGGTCCGGGTTCACGACGTCATAGCCGTCGGACGTGATGGCCGCGCCCATCAGTCGGGCCAGGATCGGGGCACCGCGCGCTTTGGCGTGCTCTTCGGTCTCGACGAGCATCAGTGCGCCGGCCTCACCGAACACCATTCCGTCGCGGTCGGTGTCGAAGGGACGGCAGGCACCCGCCGGATCGTCGTCGTTGGTCGACAACCATCCGAGGTTGTGGAACGTCGCCACGGGTACGGCCTCGATGAGGTTGTCCACGCCGCCACAGATGGCCACATCGGCTTCGCCGAGGATGATCGCCTGCCACGCTTCCGTGATCGCCGCGGCTCCCGAAGCGTCCGCCAGGACCGGCGACGTGATCCCCGCCTTGGCCTGGAAGTCCAACCCCACCGAGGCGGCGGGCGCGTTGGGCATGTGCATCTGCACCGCCAGCGGGTTGGCCGCCCGTACACCGCGTTCGCGGAAGTCGTCGTAGAGGTCGATCATCGCCTCGGTGCTGGCCAGCGCGAGCCCGATCGAGACGAGGAGGCGGCGGGTATCGACCTCGGGGGATCCGGCGGCGTCCCAGAGCCGGCGCCCCAGCACCCGCGACATCTTCTGCATGTACGAGAGCCGGCGCAGCTCGACGCGGTTGAGGTGCTCGTCCCAATCCTCACGGAGGGCACCACCGATGCGAACCGGAAAGTCGTACTCGTCGACGAACGGCTTGTCGAGCAGGCGAATGCCGCTCTGCCCCTGCAGCAACTGCTGCCAGGTGTCTTCGGCATTGGTCGCCAGGGCATTGCTCGACGCCACGGCTGTGACGACGACATCGGGTAGACCGTCGCCGGTGGTCTTACTCGCCATGGGTCACCGAGGTTCCTTCGCTGCTAGCGGACCTGGTCGAGATTCCCCAATTTACGGATGAATATGCGCCCACGCAGCGACTTATTGAACCCGCGAGAAGCCACAGCTAGCCGCAGCTGCCCTAGCGTGGGGTTATGACCGAGATCGATCTCGAGGCGCTCTCGACGAATACGCACGGCTACACCGTCAACGACGAGGACGACGACGACCCCGTCCTGCTCGACCAGAACGGCGATCACATCGAAACCTGGCGCGAGCGATACCCCTATGACGCGCGGATGTCACGCGAGGAATACGAACGCGTCAAGCGGCGCCTCCAGATCGAGTTGCTCAAACTGCAGAACTGGAGCAAACGAACCGGCGCTCGTCATGTCGTGGTCTTCGAAGGCCGCGACGCCGCCGGGAAGGGCGGCACCATCAAGCGGTTCATGGAACATCTCAACCCCCGCGGTGCGCGGGTGGTGGCGCTGGAGAAGCCCACCGACCTCGAAAAGGCGCAATGGTATTTCCAGCGCTACGTGACGCATCTGCCGACGGCCGGGGAGATGGTTCTGTTCGACCGGTCGTGGTACAACCGCGCAGGGGTCGAGAAGGTGATGGGTTTCTGCACGCCCGAGGAGCATGCCGAATTCTTAAGGCAGGCACCGATGTTCGAAGACATGCTCGTCAGCCAGGGCCTGGATCTGACCAAGTTCTGGTTCTCGGTGTCGCCCGCAGAGCAGCGCACGCGGTTCGCGATCCGGCTCGTCGACCCGGTGCGCAACTGGAAGTTCTCGCCGATGGACATGGCATCGATCGACAAGTGGGAGGACTACACCGCGGCCAAGGAGGAGATGTTCGCCGCGACCGATACCGACTACGCGCCGTGGATCGTGGTGAAAAGCAACGACAAGAAGCGTGCCCGTATCAACGCGATGCGACATCTCCTCGCCAAGTTCGATTACGACGACAAGGACGACGACGTCGTCGGCGAGCCGGATCCGCTGATCCTGGGTCGAGCGCTCGAGGACTGACGGGCCTCGGTCAGATCTCGACTGCGCTCTTCGCGGCAGCCTTGCGCAGCCGCCCTGCCCACATAGCACTCTCGGCCTTCGCGACACCCATGACCGTGTGAGCTGTCTCCCACAGCGTTGTCCCACGATCCGCGTGGGCGGCGGGTAGACCGGCAGCGCAGCGCATGACCATTGCTCCGAGGTTCGGCGAGGTCATGTAGGGCACCACAAGCAGCTTCGCGCAGGTGCCCTTTCCCTCGACCTTCATCAGGCGGGGACGTCGCGGACCCGGGCGGTCGATCGTTCGGGCCCCGGTGACGATCGAATCGAGATCGACAGGCCCCTCGGTGGGCGACCAGTTGATACCGATGTCGATGATCTCGCCGAGAGACGCGTGTAGAACACCGATGAGCTCCGGCAGCTCCGCGGCGACCGAAGCGGAGTGCGGCCACCACGCCCCGTCGATGTCGGAACCCAACTGCTGGGCGAGCACCAGGCGTACCGGGCGCGCCATCCGGCGCGTCCCCGATAGACCGTTCACGACGAAGGCTTGGAAGAGGGTGACTTCTTCTGGTCGCTATCCGAGAAGGTGGGGTTTTCTGTCGGCTCCGTGGAGCTTGCGCGCTTCTCGACTACCTGCGGCTTGTGCGGGTGCGAAAACAGGTCCGACGATTCCATAGAACACGTCCTTAAAACGTACGGGTACAGGCCGTACATACGATTTGGGCGAACTGAGATCTGTTCGCAGGCGTGCCGCGGGAGCGATAGAAGGAATGCTGAGGCGAAACGGCCTGAACTCCAATTTACCCGACTGGTGGGCCGAGTAGTGACGCGGCTCGCGATCAGACCTCAATAACGCGATGTGGGCTGGCGGGAAGCACCCACCAGCCCACACAACGAAGTTTTTACTTAAACGACCGTCACACCGACTGCCTGAGGACCCTTGGCCCCCTGCTCGACGGTGAATTCGACTCGCTGGTTCTCCTCGAGCGACTTGTACCCACTTCCCTGGATTGCGCTGAAGTGGACGAAAACATCCGCCGCTCCGCCATCCGGGGCGATGAAGCCGAAGCCCTTATCGCCGTTGAACCACTTCACAGTTCCCTGCGTCATACCTTTTACTTCTCTCATTTCCGAAAACCGGATGTCGACAGACACCCGGTAAAACACTAACACGCACGAAGCTCAAAGCGTATTCGCCTGTACGAGAAGGTTTTTGGGGCATCCATGGATCGCAGGTCACATGCTGTGACATCGGTTCTCGTCATCGGCTTCGTCGACTTGCCCTGAGCGCCAATACTTCTAAGAGCCATCTGCGCGATTGCGTTCCTCTGATTGCGACACGGTAACGGACTGGTACCCATCCGGGTATCAGTAGTCACAAATATCCCAGTGGTCACTATCGTCACATCAATCCGCTTATGACGTCACCGCGACGTCGTGCCACGAAAGGTGTGACATGTCGCCGCGTCATCTCATCGCATCGATATCGGCGGTATCGGCGACCGTCCTGACCGTCGCCATCGGCGTGGCACCGGCGGCATTCGCCCAGCCCTGTAGCGGCGCCGCGGCGGCCATCCAACCTCCCGCGGCATCCAACACCGGCGAGACTCCCGACCTGCCGGGCGACGGGCGACCCCGAGGCCAGCGGCCGACCGGCGCGGTCGACGGCGCCGCACTGCCCAGTCTGGGGCAGGTCCAGGGGGCGTCCCGCTATGACCAACAGGCCGCGGTCGTGACCGATCCGGCCCAGCCTGTTCCCGATGCCAACCCGGTGGCGCCCCCGGCGCCTCCACCGCCTCCGGCGCCACCGGGTACGTCACTCGTCGGTTGGGTGACCGGGCCGGAGAGCCCGAACGACACCGTCAATCGCTTCGCGATCACCGGCACCGACCTCGGCATCATGTGGGACAACGGCAGCGGCGAGGTGCTGATGGCCTTCGGCGACACCTACGGGTACTGCGGGGTGCGCGGTCAGCAATGGCGTTACAACGTGCTGTTCCGCAGCCGCGACGGCGCGCTGTCCAACACCGTGTCCGCATCGAGTTCTCCCCTTTGGTCGCAAGGACTTTCGAAGCAGATCATCAACAGCATCAAGTTCTCGCCGACCGAGAAGGGCATCATTCCGACCGCGGGTATCGCGGTCGGCGGCAAGCAATACCTGAACTTCATGTCGATCAAGAACTGGGACAGCGACGGCCGCTGGACGACGAACTTCTCGGCCATCGCGGTGTCACCGGACAACGGCGAGCACTGGGGCGTGTACCCGGACTCCGTGCGACCGGCCTCCGCGGGCAGCACCGACCGGGTCCAGTACGTCGCCGGCAACGAGAACTTCCAGCAGGGCGCGTTCCTGCAACCAGGCCCCGGCGATCCCTACATCTACTCGTTCGGCACGCCGTCGGGACGCGGTGGCGCGGCGTACATCTCGCGGGTTCTCCCCCAGGGCGTACCGGACCTGCGCAGGTACGAGTACTGGAGTTCGGCGTCAAATTCCTGGGTGCCGGGCAATCCGGGGGCGGCGACGCCGGTGATCCCCGGACCCGTCAGCGAGATGTCGGCGCAGTTCAACAAGCATCTGGGCCAGTACCTGGTGCTGTACGGCAACGGCGCCAACGACATGGTGATGCGGACCGCGCCCGCACCTCAGGGGCCATGGAGCCCGGAGCGGTTGCTCGTCCCGTCGATGCAGTTCCCCGGTGGTATCTACGCGCCGTTCCTGCATCCGTGGTCGACGGGTAGAGAGCTGTACTACAACGTGTCGCTGTGGTCGGCATACAACGTGATGCTGATGAGAACCGTTCTGCCATAAGGGCGTCGACATCTGCTTATCCTGAGCGCCATGGACCGCATCAGCAGGCGTCGGATGCTCTGGCTGAGCGGCGCCGGGCTCGCGGCCACCGTCGCGCCGATCGCCGCGCCCGGCGCTACGTCCGCCGCGCCCGTCGGGCATCAGATTTTGTGTCGCGACGCCTGGGGCGCTGCGCCTGCGCGCCCCGGCGGCAAGACTCACACGCTCAACCGCATGACGGTCCACCACACCGAGGTCACGCTGGGTGACAACGCCAACGCACCGGCGCGACTCCGTCAGCACCAGCGCTACCACCAGGACACGCAAGGCTGGATCGACATCGCCTACCACTTCAGCGTCGACCGCAACGGCAACATCTATCAGCTCCGTCGGCCAGACCTCGTTGGTGACACCGCAACCAGCTACGACCCGACCGGCCACTTCCTCGTCGTCTGTGAGGGCGACTTCGACAAGGAGCAGGTGACCGAGCAGCAACTCGATGGCACTGCCCTCGTATTGGCCTCAGCCGCACAGCAATTCGGCATCCCGACCGACACGCTGGCGGGTCATCGAGACTTCGCGCCGACAACGACCTGCCCCGGGACAAGCCTCTACGACCACATCACGTCGGGCGATCTGCAGAGCCGCGTCGACGACCTCCTCGCGGGAGGCCCGGTCGGCCTTCCGATCGTCTGCGGTCCCGAGGCAACCGAGACCGTCGCAGCCATCGAAGCGGGTCTGCGCTAGCGGGGTCCGTCGACCTCGTAGGTACCGAGGTCGTCCTGGAAGACCACCTGCACAGTGCGTTTCGCGCCGTTGATGGTCACGTCACACGAGAAGCCCGCGCCCGCCTCGACCTCGGGATTCTTGCCGCCATTGCACTCGACGGCCGTAACATCGTTCGCGCCATAGCCGTTGATCGGGTCGCTGAGGATCTGAGTCACACCGGCTTCGGCCTTGCCGACGTCGAGAACCGTGCCGGTGCCGAGGAATCCGGAGATCCACAGCCCACCGATCAAGGCCGCACCGCCGATCACCACGACCGCGACGACCGCTCCGGCGATCATCGGAAGCCGGTTCTGTTTGGGGCCCGTCGGCGGCGGGGACGCCGGCGGCTCGGGTGACGCGGGCTGTTGGTAGTACTGCCGCTGCGGCGCCGGCTGCTGCCAGCCGGGATGCTGCTGCGGCGGGTAGTACGGCTGCTGCTGTGGGGGCGGCTGATAAGGCGGCCGCCGCTGCGGTGGCTGCGGGTACTGCGGCCGTTGCGGTGGTGGGCCCGCCGGTCTGCCGGGCGATGGCGCACCGCCGGGGCGCTGCCACCACGGTTGTCCTCCGGACCCGCCGTCAGGTGGGCGGGTCATGAGAACCGCTCGAAGCACTCGTCGTCGCCGCTGGAAAGCCCCAACCGATAGGCGAGGATCCGGGAGAAGCCCGCCGGCGCCGGGACCCCGTTGACATCGCTGGCCGCGAGTCCGTTGGACAGCAGCCCCGCCACCGCCTCGTCGGTGTCTCCCGGCGACAGGATGAAGTCGGCGCCGTTCCCTTCGGTCATCTGCCCCTGCGCCACGCCGGTCAGACAGGCCGTGCGCAACGCCGCGACGGGTGTATCCAGCTTCACGCCGCGTTCCTTCTGGATCGCGAGCGCGTACCGCGACGTCACCATCGACAACGCGGTGTTGTCGCCTTGCACCAGCACCTCGTCGCTTTCCTCGTCTTTGGTCGCGCCCGCCGCCGCCAGCGCGGGCATATCGACGAAGATCTTGTTGGAATCCGGGCAGTACGCGGTCGGTTCGGTGATCGTGGCACCCGTGCATTCGGACCGGTCGGTGGTCAGATTCGGCGGCTCGGACGGTTGAAAAGTCTTCTCCAGCACGTCCATCAACTTGTTGAGCGTGTCGTCGTTGATCGGGCTGTCCAGCGACGTGCCCGAGTCGAAGGTGACGTGTTCGGGCAGATCGCCTTGGCGCTTGGTGATCTCGTCCATGTCGATCGCGGCGCACTGGTCCGCACCGCCGGTGAACCCCAGCTGGAAGGCACTGACGCGGTCGAGTGCCGAGCCGTGCGGGTCGTCCGACGGACCGCCTTCCAACCGATCGCGGATGTAGATCACCCCGGCGAGGACGTGATTCAAACCGTCGCCGGTGCTCAACGTGAACCGCGGTGAGTCTCCTGCGGCCACCCAATGCAGGTACACCCCTGCAAAGCAGTCGGCTTGTTGCTCTCTGACCAGGCCGGGGGTATCCATGTCGGCGATCCCGGCCATCCACTGCAGCGCGTGCCCGTATTCGTGGGCGATCACGCCGACGACGCCCATGTCGCCGAAATACTCCTGCGCGACGGGCAGGAACACGCCGCGGTCCCAGATCATCGTGTTGAGCCGGAAGCAGTACGCCGCGTTGGGACTTTCGTACATCGACGAGCCGCACAGCTCGGGGCTGTTCGGGTCGTTCGAATCGTAGGACGCGAGCGTGTCCACCGGTTCGAACTGGCCCGGCAGATAGTTCTCGTAGTGCTTGGTCCAGAACTCCTGAATGTCGTTGACCGCCAACAGCGCCAGCCGATCCATCGGGCCGTCGTCGGTGTACTCGACGGTGCCCTCAGGCTCGGGTGCATTCGGCCGGGGTCCGCTCGGCCCCTCGCTGACCGGCAGGCCGCCGACGCGTTCGGGGTTGAAGAGCATCGACGTCGCCCGGCCGTCGATCACGGAGGGTGTGCACGCTGTCAGCAGCATCGCCACGAATGCGACCGTCAGTGCGAATCGCGCGTTCACCCGTTATTACCCCTGTCAGTACAGATCTTCCTGCCCAACTTTGCCGCTTCCTCTCGACTTCAGCAGGAAGATTATGCGAAGAAGCCCGCGCGCGACGGATACTGCGTGCTGGAGGAGGTGAGATCGAGTGGTTTCGGAGCGTTCGCGCGTCGGCCAGATGTTCGGCCACTACCGGCTCACCGGCCTGCTCGGCCGTGGCGGCATGGGCGAGGTGTACCGGGCGGAGGACACGAAGAAGGGCCGGACGGTCGCGCTGAAGATCCTCGGCGAGCAGTTCTGGCAGGACGAGAAGTTCAGGACCCGCTTCCAGCGGGAATCCCGGGCCGCCGCCGTTCTTCAAGAACCGCACGTCATTCCGATCCACGACTGGGGCGAGATCGACGGGCACCCCTATATCGACATGCGGCTCGTCGAGGGCCAGACGCTGCAGGAACTACTCAGCACGGGCCCGCTGGCGCCCGCGCGGGCGTCCTTCATCATCGGCGGGATCGCCGCCGCCCTGGATGCCGCGCACGCCGCGGGTCTGATCCATCGGGACGTCAAACCGCAGAACATCATCGTCACCCCCTCGGATTTCCCCTATCTCGTCGACTTCGGCATCGCCGAAGCCAAGGGCGACAGTGGTTTGACGATGACCGGCATGCAGATCGGCACGCTGGCCTACATGGCTCCCGAGCGGTTCCGCAACCAGGAAGCCACCTCGGCCGTCGACGTCTACGCGCTCGCGTGTGTCCTTTTCGAGTGCCTGACCGGCGACGCCCCCTTCGGGTCGGGCAGCCTCGAGCAGATCACGACCGCTCATCTTTTCCTGCCGCCACCGCAGCCCAGCCAGTCCAACCGGGCGTTGTCACCGGCGTTCGACGACGTCATCGCGCGCGGCATGGCCAAAGAGCCCGATGACCGCTACGGCAGCTGCGGGGCGCTGGGCCGCGCGACTCAGCGCGCGCTGGAGTCAGACACCACGGTCAGGCCCATCCCCGGTCCCACGGTGCAACTGCCGACCCAGCACGCCCCGAACTATCCGCGAGCGAACGCCGACTTCAGCAATCCGACCATGCAGCGGCCCACCAGCGTCGCTCCCCCCACCTACAGCC
>Ga0075364_10001428_pt1 | contig 12943 bp, 3 predicted proteins | sample EndMetdeltDD1764_FD_71517 | JGI IMG/M metagenome (GOLD analysis project Ga0075364, IMG submission 71517) | Populus endosphere microbial communities from Tennessee, USA - Endosphere MetaG P. deltoides DD176-4 | ecosystem: Host-associated > Plants > Roots > Endosphere | place: USA: Tennessee... | reverse complement strand
AGCGAATTCAAACTGCCCGAACTGGGCGAGAACGTCCACGGCGGCGACGTCCTCCGCGTCCTCGTGAAGCCCGGCGACAGCGTGAAGTCCGAGCAGGCCGTCCTCGAGCTCGAGACCGACAAGGCGACGATCGAAGTGCCCTCGTCCGTCGACGGCACCGTCGGCGAGGTCAAGGTGAAGCCGGGCGAGAAGGTCAAGGTCGGGCAGGTCATCTTCACGCTCACGGATACGAAGGACACGAAGGATACGAAGGACACGAAGGACGCGAAGGACACGAAGGAGCCCGCGAAGGACACGAAGGAGCGGGCGCAGCCGGCGGATGCGGCGGCTGAAGGCGGGCAGAGCCAGCGCGTCGATGCGGATCGGGAGAAGCCGGCGGCGGGCGGCGATGAAGGGGAGGCGGATCGCGAGAGCGAGAAGCCGGGCACCGCCCAGACGCCGCAGGCACAGCGTGCGCCGGTGGTGCGCCAGCCCGAGGACGAGATCGTCGACGCGCCGAAGTCGCGCCGGGGCGAAGTCGTGGACATCAGCCGCGGTCCGCGCGCCGCCGCGCAGGCGGGAGCGCCGGCCGACGCCGGCCCCGCGCCCGCCGCGGCGCCGTCGGTGCGGCGCATCGCGCGCGAGCTCGGCGTCGACATCCGGCAGGTCAGCGCGTCCGGCCCCGGCGGCCGGATCACGGTGGAAGACGTGCAGGCCTACGTGCGCGAGGCGCTCTCCGGCGGGGGCGGCGCGCCCGCGCCGGCCGCGCAGCCGCTGCCCGACTTCAGCAAGTGGGGAGAGATCGAGCGCAAGCCGATCAACAACATCCGCCGCAAGACCGCCGAGCACCTCAGCCACGTCTGGAACACGATCCCGGCCGTCACCCAGCACGACAAGGCCGACATCACGGCCCTCGAGGAACTGCGCAAGAAGTATTCGCCGATGGCGGAGCGCGCCGGCGGCAAGATGACGGTGACCGCCATCGCGCTGAAGGTGCTCGCCGGCGCGGTCCGGAAGTTCCCGCAGTTCGCCTCGTCGCTCGACTTGGCCAAGGGGCAGCTGGTCTACAAGAAGTACGCGCACGTCGGCGTCGCGGTGGACACCGATCGCGGCCTGCTCGTCGCCGTCATCCGCGACGTCGATCGGAAGGGCATCCTCGAGCTGTCGGGCGAGCTCGCGAAGATCTCCGAGAAGGCCCGCGCCGGCAAGCTCACGCTCGACGAGATGTCGGGCGGCGTGATGACCATCTCCAACCTGGGCGGGATCGGCGGCGTCGGGTTCAGCCCGATCGTCAACTGGCCCGAGGTCGCGATTCTCGGCATCTCCCGCGGCAGCACCGAGCCGGTGTGGGACGGCACGCAGTTCCAGCCGCGCCTGATGCTTCCGCTGTCGCTCTCGTACGACCACCGCGTGATCGACGGCGCCGACGCCGCGCGCTTCCTGCGCTGGGTCTGCGAAGCGTTCGAAAACCCGTTCGTGCTGGCGCTCTAGAATCGCCGGACCTCGAGGTCCGGCCTGCAGGTGTATGTCGATTTCCACACAGCTTGTTGTCATCGGAGCAGGGCCGGGCGGGTACGCGGCGGCCTTCTACGCGGCGGATCGCGGGATGCAGGTCACGCTCGTCGATCCGGAGAAGAACCCGGGCGGCGTCTGCGTCTACCGCGGGTGCATTCCGTCGAAGGCGCTCCTGCACGTCGCCGACGTGATCACGGAATCGGCGCACGCCGCCGACTTCGGCGTGACCTTCGAGAAGCCGGCGATCGATCTCGGCAAGCTGCGCGACTTCAAGAACAAGGTCGTGGGCCAGCTCACCGCCGGCGCCGGACAGGTGCGCAATCTCCGCAAGATCCAGCACCTCCAGGGCATGGCGTCGTTCCGCGACAACCGGACGCTCGACGTCGATCTCGTGGACGGAAAGAAGGAGACGCTGACCTTCGAGTCGTGCATCATCGCGACCGGCTCCCGTCCGACGGCCATTCCCGGACTGTCGATCGACAGTCCGCGGCTGATGGACTCCACCGGCGCGCTCGACCTGCCCGACATTCCGGGGTCGCTGCTCGTCGTCGGCGGCGGCTACATCGGCCTCGAGCTCGGATCCGTCTATGCCGCGCTCGGCAGCAAGGTCACCGTCGTCGAAATGACGCCCGGGTTGCTGCCCGGCGCCGATCGCGATCTCGTGAACATCCTCGCCAAGCGCATCACCGCGATCTGCGAAGCGGTCTGGCTCAATACGAAGGTCACGAAGATCACGAAGGACACGAAGGACACGAAGGAGCGGTTGACCGTCACGTTCGAAGGGGAAGGGTTCACCGGCGAGAAGGCGTTCGATCGCGTGCTCGTCTCGATCGGCCGCAAGCCGAACTCGAACGTCCCCGGGCTCGACAAGCTGAAGGTCGAGATCGACCGCCGCGGCTTCATCGTCGTGGACGAGGCGCGGCAGACGGGTGAACCCGGCATCTACGCCATCGGCGACGTGGCAGGCGAGCCGATGCTCGCCCACAAGGCGGCGCACGAGGGACGCGCGGCGGTGGACGCGATCGCGGGCGATCGCAACGTCGCGTTCGAGCCGGCGGCGATCCCGGCCGTCGTGTTCACCGATCCGGAAATCGCGTGGGCCGGCCTGACCGAGACCGATGCCCAGAAGCAGGGCATCACGGTGTCGGTGGCGCGCTTCCCCTGGGGCGCGTCAGGACGCGCCATCTCGATCGGCCGCACCGACGGCGTGACCAAGCTCGTAATCGATCCCAAGACCGAGCGCGTGCTCGGCGTCGGCATCTGCGGTCCCGGCGCGGGCGAGTTGATCGCCGAAGGCGTGCACGCGATCGAGATGGGCGCCACCGCGAAGGACCTCGCGCTCACGATTCATCCGCATCCGACGCTCTCCGAGACGGTGATGGAGGCCGCCGAAGTGTTCTACGGCCACGCCACGCACGTGTATCGTCCGAAGCGCGGCTGAGCCGGCACCAATCCACCTACGAAAACCGTTATTCCGCCGGCGTGTGTGCCGCGGGTGCCTCCGCTCGCGTATACGTTACGCGTGCGATAGAATCACGGCCCCTCTCCCTCTCGGGTTTTTCCACGAAAGGATCTGCCTTCGACAATGGCACAGGTGCCTGAACGCGTCGGTGTGTCTCGTGAACGAGTTCCAATGAGGAGCAGTGTGATGATGCGTCAGAGCGTGCGTGGGTTGGTGGCAGCGGTCCTGTTCCTGATGATGATGGCGAGCGCTCGTGGTCATCTCGGGGCCGCGGGCCAGCTCAGACCTGAGGGGCCGAAGGCGACGGCGACGGCCGGGCAGTTGATCATCTCGGAGTTCCGTCTCCGTGGATTCAACGGGGCGGAGGACGAGTTCATCGAGATCTACAACGCGTCCGGCGCGGATCACACCGTGGCGGCGGCGTCGGGAACCGGCTATGCCGTCGTTGCCTCCGACGGCGCGATACGTTGCAGCCTGAGCAACGGCCTGGTCGTTCCCAACCGCGGGCACTTCCTGTGTACCAACAGCGACGGCTATTCGTTGGGCGGATATCCGGCTGGCGCCGGCGGACCCGCGACGGGGGACGTCACCTACAACATCGACATTCCCGACAACGTCGGCATCGCGCTCTTCAACAACAACAGCGGCGGCGGCAGTTTCTCGCTGGCCAACCGTCTGGACGCCGCCGGGCCGACCTCGGAAGCGAACACGACGTACAGGGAAGGCGCCGGCTATCCAGCGCTGACGGTGATCAGCTCCGAGTCTTCGTTCCTGCGGCGGCCGGCCGGCGGCTGCACGGGATCGCTCTCCGGCAACTGCCCCAGCGCCCTGCTGATGCAGACGACCCCGCCGATCGGACCGACCGCGCTCGTCGACACCAACAGCAACGCGAATGACTTCATCTTCGTGGACAGCCAGGTCGTCTTCGCGGGGGCCGGGCAGCGGCTGGGCGTGCCAGGGCCCGAGAATTCGTCGTCGCCGATCTCCCGCGACGGGACCGCGGAGGTGACCTCGGCGCGGCTCGACACCTGTGTCGCGCCGCTCGCTGCGCCGAACAAGGTCCGCGACCTCACGTCGGATCCCGCCAACTTTTCGACGCTCGGCACGCTCGACATCCGCCGCGTCTGGACCAACCGTTCCGGAGGCAGCCTCATCCGTCTTCGGTTCCGGATCGTCGATATCACGACGTTCCCGTCCGACTCGGGGATCGCCGACCTCCGCGCGCGCACGTCCACGAACACGAACGTGACGGTCGATCGGTCGCCGTGCGGCACCGGGACGTCCAGCATTTCGGTGAAGGGCACCACGCTCGAGCAGCCGCCGAGCCAGACGGTCAACGGAGGCGGGTACAACGCATCGCTGTCGGTCACGTCGGTGAGCGTCGGGACGCCGCTGGCCAATGGCGCGTCCATCGACGTGCGGTTCCTGCTCGGAGTTCAGCAGGCGGGCATCGGACGGTTCTGCGTCGTTCCCGAAACGGTTCCGTCCACGGCCGTCGAGCCCTTCTGTCTGATCGGCGATACCGAGGTCAACATCCTCGGTCGTGTCGGCGACTTCGACTACGACCAGGCGTCCGACCTGCCGTTGTACAACGCGGCGACCGGGCAATGGAAAGTGCTCCGGTCCGCTGGCGGGTTCGTCAACTCGACGACGATCAGCTGGGGCGGCGCGGGCTACCGGCCCGTGCCCGGCGACTACGACGGTGACGGCCGCGTCGACGCGGCGCTGTACCAGGAAAGCACGGGCGTGTGGGCGGTCCTCACCTCGTCGAGCAACTACACGCGTGCGTTCAGCGTCGCGTGGGGCGGCTACGGCTACCTCGCCGTGCCCGGCGACTACGACGGCGACGGCATCTCCGATCTCGCGGTGTACCAGCCGACGACCGGGTTCTGGTACACCCTGACCTCGACCAGCGCCTACACCAGCAACACTGCAAGGAGCTGGGGCGGTCCCGGATATACGCCGATCGGCGGTCAGGACTTCGACGGCGACAAGAAGGCCGATCTCGCCATCTACCAGGCGACGACGGCAAGTCTGTACGTCCTGAAGTCCACCACGGGCTTCACGACCGTCCTGGCGGTGCCTGGCGGCGGCGCCGGCTGGTCGCTCGTGCCCGGTGACTATGACGGCGACGGCCTGGCCGATGTCGGCTTCCATGAACGCGGCACCGGCACATGGGACACCCGCGTATCGTCGGCGAGCTATCTGTCGGGACCGACGAGAGCGCTCGGCGGACCCGGAACCGTGCCGGTCACGGGTGACTTCGACGGCGACAACAAGGGCGACTTCGCGGCCTACCAGGCGGCCACGAACAAGTGGTTCATCTCGAAGTCGTCGACGGCGTACACCGGCCCGCCGACGCAGGTGACGTTCGGCGCGGCGGCCGACGCGCCGGTGTCGAGCGCGGTGATGCCGGTGACGAGCCGCGACATCCACGCCGGGGACTTCGACGGCGACTTCCGCAACGACATGACGGTCTACAACCCGACGTCGGGCGTGTGGTCGATCCTCAACTCCAGCACCGGCTTCACCGGCGCATCGTCGATCTCATGGGGCGGCACGGGGTATTCCGCGGCGCCCGGTGACTACGACGGCGACGGGAAAGCCGATCTGGGGCTGTATCACTCGGCCTCCGGCACGTGGTACGTGCTCCTGTCGGCGGCGAACTTCACGACGAGCCTCATACGGACGGTCGGCGGCGCCGGCGAGATTGCCGTTCCCGGCGACTACGACGGCGACGGCAAGGCCGACCTGGTGGTCTACAACACGACGACGGGACTCTGGCATGGCGTGAAGTCGAGTACCGCCTATGCGACGACGATCAGCGTGACCTGGGGCGGCACCGGGTACACCGCCGCGCCTGGCGACTTCGACGGCGACGGCATGCTGGACCTCGCGATCTACCAGGCCTCGACCGGCAACTGGTCGATCCTGCGATCCAACAGCGGCTACACGCTGACGGTCAACCGCAACTTCGGCGGCGCGGGGTATGCGCCGGCGCAAGGGGACTATGACGGCGACGGATTCACCGACTTCGGGGTGTATCAGGCGTCGACGGGCGTCTGGACGATGCTGAAGTCGAGCGCGGGCAACCTCATCGGGTTCACGGTGTCGTACGGCGGCGCCGGATACTCGCCGGTCGCCGGAGACTGGGACGGCGACGGTCGGGCCGACGTCGGCGTCTACAGCACGGCCGGCCTGTGGTCGATTCTGCTCTCGAGCGGTAACTTCACGACGTCGGTGGGGAAGAGCTGGGGTGGCGCAGGGTACGCGCCGATTCCCGTGTTCCAGTAGATCGGCACCTCACGTACGCCAAACTGATCAGCTCGACGCGCGCAGGAGATTTCAGAATTGAAATCCCTGCGCGTCGTCGAAACGAAGTGAAGCTGCGCATCACCACCCCCACATGTGGGGTCGCGTGCACTACCAAAATTGTGATTCGCTGAATCGTGATCTTCTTGCTGTAAAATCCCGCCCGCTGCGCCCGCACGTTCGACTCGAAAGGACCGTTCAACAGATGACCCGACGTGATCCCCTTGCGGTGGTCGTGTGCTTCGGCGTGCTTGTTTCGCTCGCGCTTCCGATCGCGGCAGGCGCGCAGACCGTCACGTTCACGAACGCGAGCGCGATCACGATTCCAGCCAGCGGCACCGGAGCGCCGACTGGCGCCCCGGCGGCGCCGTATCCGTCGAACATCGTCGTCTCCGGTCTCACGGCTCCGATCGCGCGCGTGTCGGTGACGTTGAACGGGCTCACGCACTCGTTTCCTGACGACGTCGACATCCTGCTCGTCGCGCCCGACGGCGCCAAGCTCATTGTGCTGTCTGATGTCGGCGCCAGCACCGACGCGACCGTCGCTGCGATCACGTTGAGCGACGAGGCGACCAGTTTTCTCGCGGACACGGGACCGCTCGTGACCGGCACGTATCGTCCCGCCAATTTCGGGTCCGGCGACGCGTTCCCGGCGCCGGCCCCCGCGATCGTGGCGGGCGATTCACCTGCGCCGGGCGGAATCGCCACCTTCGCGTCGAAGTTCGCCGGTCACAGCGCCAACGGCACCTGGAGCCTCTACGTCGTCGACGATCTGGGCGGCGATATCGGCAGCATCTCGGGCGGCTGGACGCTGACGATCACGCAGGCCTCGCCGGCCACGGCGGGCCAGTTGATCATCTCGGAGTTCCGGCTGAGTGGTCCCGGGGGCGCGACCGACGAGTTCATCGAGATCTACAACGCCTCCGGTTCGACGCACGTGGTCTCCGCGGTGTCGGGCAGCGGCTACGGGATCGCCGCGTCCAACGGAGTGACGCGCTGCTCGATTCCCAACGGGACCGTGATCGCCGCGGGCGGCCACTTCCTGTGCGTCAATTCGGGCGGCTACTCGCTGGTCGGCTATCCCGCCGGAGCGTCCGCCCTGGCCTCGGGCGATGTCACGTACACGGCCGACATCCCGTTCAATTCCGGCATCGCGATCTTCAACAACAACACCGGTGGGAGCAGCTACTCGATCGCCAACCGGCTCGACGCGGTGGGATCGACGTCCGAGGCCAATCTGACCTACAAGGAGGGTTCCGGCTATCCGCCGCTGACGACCGACACCACCCAGTCGGCATTCACCAGGCGGCCGCCCGGCGGCTGTTCAGGCGGCAGCACCGGCAACTGCACGACCAGCCTCCAGTACAGGACGACGGCGCCGGTGTCGCTGAACGCGCCGGCCGACACCAACGACAACGCGAGCGATTTCATCTTCGTGGACGTCAACGGCAGCAACATCGGCGCCGGCCAGCGGCTGGGCGCGCCGGGGCCGGAGAACATGTCGTCGCCGGTGGTGCGCAACGGCACGCCGATGCTGACGACGCGGAAGCTCGAGGCCTGCGCGGGGATCGAGGAGGCGCCGAACATCAGCCGCGACCCCACGTCGGATCCCGCCAACAGCTCGCAGTTCGGTACGCTCGACATCCGCCGGATCGTCGTCAACTCGACGCCGACCGCGATCACGCGCCTGCGGTTCCGGGTCGTCGACCTGACGACATATCCGAATCCCTCCGGCGCCGCGGACCTCCGGGTGCGCTCGTCGCCCGGCGTCTTCGTCCCCATCCACAGCGTGAACTGCGACGACGTGCCGTCGGACCTGCCCGTCGCCGGGACCACGCTCGAAGAGCCGCCCTTGCAGCCCAACGAGGGCGGCTACAACTCGTCGCTGTCCGTTGGCGGAGGCATTCCGGCTGCGAGCGGCGGCAACCCCGGCCTGATCGCCGTGCGCTTCCTGCTCGGCGTCCAGGCGCCGGGCGTCGCGCGGTTCTGCGTCGTGCCCGAGACGTTTCCCGAAGCGATCGGCGAGCCCTTCTGCTACATCGGCAGCAGCGAAGGCGGCACCATCTACGAGCCGGGAGACTTCGACAACGATCAGGCCGCTGACGTGCCGCTCTACAACCGCAGCAGCGGCGCATGGACGATCCTCCGCTCGGGCGCGGCGTTCACGTCCTCGTCGGCGATCGGTCTCGGCGGCGCCGGCTACACGCCGGTGCCGGGCGACTACGACGGCGACAACCGGCTCGACGCCGCGGTCTATCAGGAGTCGACGGGCCAGTGGACGGTGCGCACGTCGAGCAGCAATTTCGCCCGCGGGTTCTCGGTGAGCTGGGGCGGTCCGGGGTACAAGGCCGTCCCCGGCGACTACGACGGCGATCGCCAGACCGACATGGCCGTGTACTACGCGCCGACCGGCGTCTGGTACATCCTCCTGTCGACGTTCCGGTTCACCAGCAGCATGAACGTCAGCTGGGGCGGTTCCGCCTACACGCCGATCGGCGGCCAGGACTTCGACGGCGACGGCAAGTCCGACCTGACGACCTACAACGAGTCGCTGGGCACGTGGTACGTGCTGCAGTCGAACGCGGACTTCACGACGGCGCTCAGCAAGGGCTGGGGCGGTGCGGGCTACACGCTCGTGCCAGGCGACTATGACGGCGACGGCAAGGCCGACTTCGCCATCTACAACCGGACCACCGGCCTGTGGTCCGCGCTGAAGTCCATGACCGGCTACACCTCGTCGCTGTCGGTGAGCTACGGCGGCCCCGGATACGTCCCGATGCCTTCCGACTACGACGGTGACGGGAAGATCGACATCGCCGTCTACCGGCTCCAGACGACGCAATTCGTCGCCTTGAAGTCGTCATCCGCGTACGCGCCGGGATCGGCGATCGTGCAGACGTTCGGCACCGCGAACGACGTGCCGATCTCGTCCGCCGTCCTGCCGCGCAGCACGCGTGAGATCGACGCGGGTGATTTCGACGGCGACTTCACCAGCGACCTGACGATCTACAACGGGACGACGGGCTCGTGGTCGATCCTCAAGTCGAGCTCCTCGTTCACCGCCGCCAGCACCATCGGCTGGGGCGGCGCCGGCTACAGCCCGGTGCCGGGCGACTACGACGCCGACGGCCGCCTCGATCTCGGCCTCTACCAGAACGCGACGGGCAACTGGCTGGTGCTGCTCTCGGCGAGCAACTACACGACGACGCTGAACAGGAGCGCGGGCGGCTCGGGCTACGTGCCGGTGGCAGGCGACTACGACGGCGACGGCAAGACGGATCTCGTCGTCTACAACACGACGAGCGGATTGTGGTTCGGCCTGAAGTCGTCGACCGGCTACACGACCACGCTCGCCGTCAGCTGGGGCGGTACCGGCTACACCGCCGCACCCGGCGACTTCGACGGCGACGGCAAGCAGGATCTCGCGCTCTATCAGGCCTCGACGGGGAACTGGCTGATCCTCACGTCTTCGTCGAACTACACGTCGTCGATCCTGCGGAACTGGGGCGGACCGGGCTATGTGCCGGTGCAGGCCGATCACGACGGCGACGGCATCACGGACTTCGCCGTCTACCAGACGTCGACGGGCATCTGGACGATTCTGAAGTCGAGCAGCGGCAACACGATTGGCTTCACCGTCGCGTACGGCGGTCCCGCGTATACGCCGGTGGCGGGCGACTGGGACGGCGACGGCCGCGCCGATGTCGGCGTCTACGACACCTCGGGCAACTGGTCGATTCTACTGACGGGCGGCAACTACACGACGTCGCTGGGGAAGAGCTGGGGCGGCGCCGGGTTCGCGCCGCTGCCGGTCTTCCAGTGATCGCGCGCTCGTAGGGCTTTCGAAATGAACAGGACAAACCGCATGACGCGACGCGACTGGCTGGCCGTGACCGTGTGTCTCGGCGTTTTCCCGACTCTGGCGCTCCCGACGAGCGCGAGCGCACAGACCACCACCTTCACGAATTCGACGGCGATCACGATTCCCGCCAGCGGCACTGGTGCGGCCACAGGCGCGCCGGCGACGCCGTACCCGTCGAACATCAGCGTGTCCGGCGTGGGCAATCCCATCGCGCGGATCACGGTGACGCTGAACGGGTTCACGCACACGTTTCCGGACGACGTCGACATCCTGCTGGTGGCACCCGACGGCAGCAAGCTGGTCCTGCTCTCCGACGTGGGCGGGAGCACGGACGTCACCGGCGCCACGATCGCGCTCAGCGACGATGCGCCCGGCTTCGCTCCGGACGGGACGACCCTCTCGTCGGGCACCTATCGCCCGACGAACATCGGCACCGGCGACATGTTCCCAGCGCCGGCGCCCGTGACCGGGGCGGGCGACTGGCCATTCTCGGCCGGAACCGCGACGTTGGGGTCGCAATTCGGCGGGCACAACGCCAACGGGACGTGGAGTCTCTACGTCGTCGACGACGTGGGCGGCGACATCGGGACCATTTCCGGCGGCTGGTCGCTGACCATTGCGCAGGCGTTGCCCGCGGCGGCCGGTCAGCTCCTCATCAGCGAGTTCCGGTTGCGTGGGGGCGTGAGCGACGAGGACGAGTTCATCGAGATCTACAACGCCTCGGGGAGCACACACGTCGTGGCGGCGGCGTCGGGCACCGGCTACGGTATCGCCGCATCCGACGGCACGCTGCGCTGCACGATTCCCAACGGGACCAGCATCCCGGCGGGCGGGCACTTTCTCTGCGTCAATTCCGACGGGTATTCGCTGGGCTCGTATCCGGCCGGGACGGCCGCGACGGCGACCGCTGACGCGACCTATACGACGGGCATTCCGGACAACGCCGGCATCGCCATTTTCAACAACAACACCGGCGGCGGCAGTTTCTCGCTGGCCAACCGGATCGACGCCGTCGGCTCGTTCACGGAGGCCAACACGCTCTACAAAGAGGGCGCGGGCTATCCGGCGCTCACGAGTACCCCTGCCGACTACACGTTCACCCGGCGGCCGTCCGGCGGCTGTTCGGGCGGAAACACCGGCAACTGCGTCAGCTCGGCGCAGTACAAGACGACACCCCCGGTGTCGACGACGGCGCCGGCCGACACCAACAACAACGCGAGCGACTTCATCTTCGCGAACCCGAACGGCACCAACCTGGGCGCCGGAGCACGGCTGGGGGCGCCGGGACCGGAGAACCTGACGTCGCCGGTGGCGCGCTCCGGCACGCCGACGCTGACGACGCGCAAGCTCGACGCCTGCGCCGGGATCGAGGCTGCGCCGAACGTCGTCCGCGACGTCACGCCCGACTCGGCGAACAATTCGACGTTCGGCACGCTCGACATCCGCCGCGCCGTGTTCAACACGACGGGGGGCACCATCACGCGGCTGCGGTTCCGGATCGTGGACATCACGACGTTTCCGTCGGCCGCCGGCGTCACCGACTTCCGGCCCCGCACGTCACCAGACAAGGTCGTCACCGTCGACGGAGCGCCGTGCGGCAGCGGCACGACGGACGTCACCGTCCGCGGCACGACGCTCGAGGCGCCGCCCTCGCAGCCGAATGGCGGCGGATACAACTCGACGCTGTCGGTGGCGACGTCGGTCCCGAACAACGGTTCGATCAACGTGCGATTCCTGCTCGGCGTCCAGATCCCGGGGGCGAACGTGGCGCGGTTCTGCGTCGTGCCCGAGGCGTTTCCCGAGGCGATCGGAGAGCCGTTCTGCTACATCGGCAACAGCGACGGCGGCACCGTCTACGAGCCCGGTGACTTCGACAACGACCAGATCGGCGACGCGGGGTTGTACAACCGCAGCAGCGGCGCATGGACGATCCTCCGCTCGGGCGCCTCGTTCACCTCGTCGTCAGCCGTCAGCCTCGGCGGTGCCGGCTTCACACCGGTGCCAGGCGACTTCGACGGCGACAACCGGCTCGACGCCGCGGTCTATCAGGAGTCGACGGGTCAGTGGACGGTGCTCACGTCGAGCAGCAACTTCGCGCGCGGGTTCTCCGTGAGCTGGGGCGGCGCGGGATACAAGGCGATGCCGGGCGATTACGACGGCGACCGCCAGACCGACATGGCGGTGTACTACGCGCCGACCGGCTTCTGGTACGTCCTGTTGTCGAGCTCCGTCTACACGAGCAGCATGAATCTCAGCTGGGGCGGATCGAACTACACCCCGATGGGCGGCCAGGACTTCGACGGCGACGGGAAGTCGGATCTGACGATTTACAACGAGGCGATCGGCACGTGGTACGTGCTGCAGTCGGGGGCGAACTTCACGACGACGATCAGCAAGAGCTGGGGCGGCGCCGGCTACACGCTGGTGCCGGGCGACTATGACGCGGACGGCAGGGCCGACTTCGGGATCTACAACCGGACCACCGGCACCTGGTACGTGCTTCAATCGAGCAGCGGCTTCACGTCGTCATTGGCAGTCAGCTACGGCGGCGCCGGCTATATCCCGATGCCGGCCGACTACGACGGCGACAACAAGATCGACATCGCCACGTATCGGCCCGCGACGGCGCAATTCGTCGTGCTGAAGTCGTCGACGGGATACGCGCCCGGATCGGCGATCGTCCAGACGTTCGGCACGGCGAACGACGTGCCGATCACCGCCGCGGTCCTGCCGCGGAGCACGCGTGAGATCGACGCGGGTGATTTCGACGGCGACTTCACCAGCGACCTGACGATCTACAACGGGACGACGGG
>Ga0075364_10001427_pt1 | contig 12944 bp, 12 predicted proteins | sample EndMetdeltDD1764_FD_71517 | JGI IMG/M metagenome (GOLD analysis project Ga0075364, IMG submission 71517) | Populus endosphere microbial communities from Tennessee, USA - Endosphere MetaG P. deltoides DD176-4 | ecosystem: Host-associated > Plants > Roots > Endosphere | place: USA: Tennessee... | reverse complement strand
GGTGGCGCGGGCGGCGCGGGGGGCGACGGCGGCACCGGCGGCGGCGGCTGGGTGTCGCCGTTCACGAGCGCCTTCGGCGGCGACGGCGGCGACGGCGGCGACGGCGGCAACGGGGGCAACGGCGGCGACGGCGGCGCCGCCGGCCTCGCGGGTTCCGGTGGCTCGGGCGGTTGGCTCAGCGGCCGAGTGGGTGCCAGCGGTTCCGCTGCCACCGGCGGAGCCGCCGGCAGCGGCGGTGACGCGGGAGCGGCTGGCTTCGCCGGTGCGGGCGGCAACGGCTCCTTCGGCCAGGAAGGCGCCAACGGCACCGCCGGTCACGGGGGCTTCGCCGGCCTGGCTGGCACGCCCGGCTGACCCCCGCCCCGCACGAACACGGTGGGCAGAGCCGACCCACCCTTTAAGCTGGCCCCGTGACCGCTGGGGTGACTAGCTGGGTGCCCGACGTGTTGCCCGGCTATTCGCAATGCACAATCCCGCTCGGGACCGATCCCGACGGTGAGGGCGACATCGTCGCCACCCTGATCCGCCGCGGGTACGGCCCGGCGGCCGATCATGCGGTCTTGGCCGTACACGGCTACACCGACTACTTCTTCCACACCGAGCTGGCCGATCACTTCGCGGGCTGCGGCTTCGACTTCTACGCGCTGGACCTACGCAAGTGCGGCCGGTCCCGCCACGAGGGCCAGACGCCGCACTTCACCACGACCCTTGCCCGCTACGACGCCGAACTCGACCAGGCCCTGACGGTCATCCGCGAGGGGAATGGCTCGGCCAAGGTCTTGGTGTACGGGCATTCCGCGGGTGGGCTCATCGTGCCGCTCTGGCTGGACCGGCTGCGTCAGCGGGGCGCCACCACGCGCGTGGGCGTCGCCGGTTTGGTGCTCAACAGCCCATTCCTGGATGTGCACGGACCGGCAATTCTGCGCATGGGCGTGACCTCGGCGATGATCGCCGCGGCATCGCGATTTCGCTCCAAGGGGGTGGCCCGCGGACCGGCCGAGGGCGGATACGGCACCACCCTGCACCGCGACTACGACGGCGAATTCGACTACGACCTGCAATGGAAACCGGTGGGCGGCTTCCCGGTTACCTTCGGCTGGCTGCATGCCGTGCGCCGCGGCCAGGCGCGACTACACCGGGGGCTCGACGTCGGTGTGCCCAACCTGATCCTGCGTTCGGATCACACCGTGCGCGAAAGCGCCGGCCCGGCGGCGATTCAGCGCGGCGACGCGGTACTCGATGTCACCCACATCGCCAAGTGGGCCGGCTGTATCGGCAACCGCAGCACCATCATTCCCATCACGGACGCGAAACACGACGTGTTCCTGTCCTTGGCAGAACCGCGCCGGGAAGCCTATCGCCAACTGGACCGTTGGCTGGACCACTACCTCTGCAGGAAAGGTTGAACGGGCCCGAAACAATGGAAACCTACGACCTCGCGATCATCGGAACCGGTTCGGGCAACAGCATTCTCGACGAACGCTTCGCCAGCAAGCGGGTAGCGATCTGTGAACACGGCACCTTCGGCGGCACCTGCCTCAACGTCGGGTGCATCCCGACCAAGATGTTCGTCTATGCCGCCGAGGTCGCCAAGACGATCCGGGATGCGGCGAAATACGGCGTCGACGCCCACATCGATCGGGTGCGCTGGGACGACATCGTTTCGCGCGTCTTCGGGCGGATCGACCCGATCGCGTTGGGCGGGGAGGACTATCGGCGCGCGGCGCCCAACATCGACGTGTACGGCCAGCACACCCGCTTCGGACCGGTGCAGGCCGATGGGCGCTATCTGTTGCGCACCGACGCGGGCGAAGAATTCACCGCCGATCAGGTGGTGATCGCGGCGGGCTCGCGGCCCGTGATTCCCGCTCCCATCCTGGCGTCCGGCGTCCACTACCACACCAGCGACACCGTGATGCGGATCGCGGAGTTGCCCGAACACCTGGTGATTGTCGGAAGTGGCTTTGTGGCAGCCGAATTCGCGCACGTCTTCTCCGCGCTCGGGGTGCGCGTCACGATGGTGCTCCGGGGCCCGACCATGCTGCGGCATTGCGACGACACCATCTGCGAACGATTCACCCGCATCGCGGCCGCCAAATGGGAGCTGCACACCCGCCGCAATGTCGTCGGGGCCGAGTCCCGCGGCTCGGGTGTGGCGCTGGAGCTCGACAACGGTTGCACGCTGGACGCCGACCTCCTGCTGGTGGCGACGGGTCGGCTATCGAACGCCGACCTCCTCGACGCCGAGCAGGGCGGCGTCGACGTCGAGAACGGGCGGGTGGTGGTCGACGAACACCAACGGACCTCGGCACGTGGCGTTTTCGCGCTCGGCGACGTCTCCTCGCCGTACCAGCTCAAGCACGTCGCCAACCACGAGGCCCGCGTCGTACAGCACAATCTGCTCTGCGACTGGGACGACACCGAGTCGATGCTGACCACCGACCACCGTTACGTGCCGTCGGCGGTGTTCACCGATCCCCAGCTGGCGGCGGTGGGATTGACTGAAAACCAGGCCATTGCAAGAGGTTTCGATATTTCGGTGGCCGTACAGGACTACGGCGACGTCGCGTACGGCTGGGCGATGGAGGACACCACCGGCATCGTCAAGCTGATCGCCGATCGCAACACCGGATGCCTGCTGGGCGCACACATCCTCGGGTACCAGGCGTCGTCGATCATCCAGCCGTTGATCCAGGCGATGAGCTTCGGGCTGACGGCGTTGGAAATGGCGCGCGGGCAGTACTGGATTCACCCGGCGCTGCCCGAGGTGGTGGAGAACGCGCTGCTGGGTCTGCGCTAGCGTCAGCGCCGGCGCTGCCGCGGATCGCGCCGTTTCGGCGGGCGGGGATCAGTCGCGTCGTCGAGATCCTCCGCGCTGTCCTGGCACTGCGGGCACAGCCCGTGCAGCGTCAGGCCGGCCCGCTCCGATAGGGCGAAAGAACTACCCGCCATCGCGTGCTCCAGCGCGCTGCTGAGCTGTCTCGCGGGCACTTCGATGATCGCGGCGCATTGGGTGCACACCGCGTGATGGTGCGGCGCGGTGGCCATCCCGTAGGTGGTGACGCCGCCGTCGAGGGTCAGGGCGTGCAGCACCCGTTGGTCCACCAGGGTCGTCACGGTCCGGTAGATGGTTGCCAGATCGGGCGGTTGGGTATCGCTCGGCAGGCGCGCGGCCAGCCGCTGGTGGATCTCCGCCACCGACAGGTGCCCGTTGACCGGCTCGAGCACCGCCAGCACCTGGATCCGCGACGCCATCCGGCGAAGTCCGCGGACGCGCAGGAATTCGCCGATGCGTTCGGTGACCGCGGGATCCAGGCTCGACGGTTTAGGGGTCACCGTTTCAGTGTTGCCCCAGACACCGGGGATTGCCAGTGCCGTTCTTGCAACTGGCTTGCATCCAGCAAGTGAGCGAACCTACAGTCGGGATTGTTGCGTGCTGCCCAATGCTGGAAGGACCGACATGGCCAGCAGCGTGCTCGACAAGCGCTCGTCGGGGTGGGCCAAGCTGCAGAGCGCCCTGACGCCATCGCAATGGTGGCGACTGGGAGCGATGTCGGCGGTCATCGCCGCGCTGCACCTGATTGGCTGGCTCACGCTCGCCAGCCCCATAACACCGACGCAATTCTCGGTGGGCGGCAAGGCATTTGGTATCGGCGTCGGCCTGACGGCCTACACGCTGGGCATGCGGCACGCATTCGATGCCGACCATATCGCCGCCATCGACAACACCACCCGCAAGTTGATGAGCGACGGTCAGCGCCCCCTGGCCGTCGGATTCTTCTTCTCGCTCGGCCACTCCACGGTGGTCTTCGCGCTGGCGGTCCTGTTGGCCCTCGGGCTCAAGGCCATCGTCGGTCCGGTAAAGGACGATTCCTCGGCGCTGCATCATTACACCGGCCTGATCGGCACCACCGTCTCGGGCGTGTTCCTGTATTTGATCGCCGCTCTCAACGTCGTCATCCTGATCGGCATCCTGCGGGTGTTCACGCGGCTGCGACGAGGGCACTACAACGAGGCCGAACTGGAACGGCACCTGGACAATCGCGGACTGATCAACAGGACGCTGGGCCGCTTCACCAAATCGATCACCAGGTCCTGGCACATGTACCCCGTCGGGGTGTTGTTCGGGCTCGGCTTCGACACTGCGACCGAGATCGCGCTGCTGGTTCTGGCGGGCACCACCGCCGCGGCGGGACTGCCCTGGTACGCAATCTTGTGCCTGCCCGTGTTGTTCGCCGCGGGCATGTGCCTGCTCGACACGATCGACGGCTCCTTCATGAACTTCGCCTACGGCTGGGCGTTTTCCAGCCCGGTGCGCAAGATCTACTACAACATCACCATCACCGGGCTGTCGGTGGTCGTCGCGCTGCTGATCGGCACCGTCGAACTGCTCGGCCTGTTCGCCGGCCAGTTCGGCTGGCGCGGCGGGTTCTGGGATTGGGTCAGCGGCCTGGATCTCAACATGGTCGGCTTCGTCATCGTCGGGATGTTCGTCATCACCTGGGCCGCCGCGCTGCTCGTGTGGCGCTTGGGCCATTTCGAGGGCCGCCTCGAAGAGAAGTGGACGCCCGCGGTCGAGCGGGCCGACTAGACCGCAGCGATCACCAGCCCGGCGGCGGTGCCGCGCCCCGGCCGAAGCCCCACGTCGACTGGCCGAGCCTCGGCTTTGGCCGTTCCTCGGTGCGACGACGACGAAAGTGCCGCGCCAGCACCGGTTCTGGATCTGTGCCCTGCACCAGCGCCAAGCACGGCGTGCGGAACTCGCACGTCCGGCAGTGCGCGGCGAAGGTCGGATAGATGGCCGGATCGGCGCTCATGGCGATCGCCTCGCGGCCGATGGAGGCGCCGACGGCGCCGATCTCGGCACGGCTTCTGCGGATGCGCGTTCGGCGCAGCGGTCCCGCGGTGGACTGCTCGATGCCGGTCTCGGAGCCGGCCGTCGGCTCGCCTTCTCGTGACGTGCGCGCCGACAACCGCCGGTGCTGTGGGATCGCCCGGCCGCCGCCGCTGGGCTCGCCTTGACGAACCCGCGCGCGTTCGGCGGCGTGATCGGGTGGATCGAGCGGGCCGGCGAGGCGCACCTCGTTGTGGATGGTGCCGGAGATCTCCATGCCCAGGTATTCCTGTTCCCAGGCCCAGCAGGCCGCGACCGCCGCATCGTCGCCGATCAGCGCGTCGACGTCCTGCCAGTCGTCGACGATCCGGTGGCAGACCACCCAGTACTCGTCGGCGGCGTCGACAGCCAGCAGGTCGATCCGGCAGCTGTACATGACCGCGGCACCGCCCGGACTGGTCAACCCGCGTTCGGGGTCGCTCGGATCGGGCACCAGCGCTTGCAGGTCGTGCCCGATCCGGACGGGGGCGAAGTCGTCGACGGTGCGCGCCCACGCATCGTAGGAGTCGAGCAGCCGCTTCCCCGCCGGGAATGCCGCCGTCCGGTGGGCCACGTCGAGCGCGCCGGCGAGCGCCTTGTGCACCAGCGACTGCTTCAGGTCCGGGCCCCAGTCCCAGGTGCCGGGGTAGTAGTAGACGGCGAGCGCCTCGCGGATCGCCGCCGGCAATACGCGATCGACGCCCTTGATGGCCTCCAGCCCACGGCGGTGCGCCGATGCGAAATCCCATTGCCGCCGGCACCGCTTGAATCGGATGTAGTCGTCCTCGATCATCCAGTAGTTCATCGGGCGGCCCCGCGGCGGTGCAGGTACACGATGTCATCGCGACCGGGGCGGTTGGCCTCGATCAAGGCCTCGATCGAGGCGAACAGCTCATCATGTTTCATCCAGCGCCCCGTGGGTTCAGCATAGCCACGACCACCAGCGGCGGTCCATCCCGCGAAATCCGTTGACGCCGAACAGGTTTTTCGGGGCCCAGGTCAAGGCCGTAGCCCCCGTAATGCCCAACGGTGTAGAACAGTGCCTATGGGCCCTGTAGCGGTGACCGGCGGTGCATGAGCTCTCGCTGTGCGAAGCGATCGCCGGGCTGGTCAAGACCCACGCCGACGGCCGCCACGTCGACGTGGTCCGGGTGCGGGTCGGCGCGCTACGCCAGGTCGTTCCGGAATCGCTGTCGTTCTGCTGGACGCTGGTCCGGGACGCGGAGAACATCCCGGACGCGGAGCTGGAGCTGGAGTGCGTCACCGCCGAGGTGCGCTGCCGCGCGTGCGGCCAGCAATCCGAGATCAGCTCGCCGTGGTCGATCTGGTGTCCGCAATGCGACAGTGCCGACGTCGAGGTGCTACGCGGCAACGAATTCCTGGTGACATCCTTGGAGGTCTCATGAAAGGTGTTCACCATGGGTAGGTTTCATCGACACGACGACGGAACCGTGCACACCCACGAAGATGGGGACCACGATCACGATCACGGGGATCACGACCACGGCGACCACAGCGGCTATGCGACGGGCACGCAGCGCATCGACGTACTGGAGGAGATCTTCGCCGAGAACGATGCCCGTGCGGATTTCAACCGGGCGGCGTTCGAGAGCAACGGGATCCGCGCGCTCAATCTGATGAGCTCACCGGGATCGGGCAAGACCACCGTGCTGCAAGCCACGCTCGAGGAGCTCGCCGGCGAGTTCGCGATCGGGGTGATCGAGGGCGACATCGCGACCGATCTGGATGCGGCCAAGCTCAGCGGCCGCGGCGCCCAGGTGTCATTGCTCAACACCAGCAACGGGTTTGGCGGTGAATGCCATCTCGACGCTCCCATGGTCAACCGCGCCCTACCGGGCCTCGACCTCCCCGGCCTGGACCTGGTGATCATCGAGAACGTCGGCAATCTGGTCTGCCCGGCCGAGTTCGATGTCGGTGAGCACGCCAAGGCCATGGTCTATTCCGTCACCGAAGGCGAGGACAAGCCGCTGAAGTATCCGGTGATGTTCCGATCGGTGGATGTGGTGCTGCTCAACAAGATCGATTTGGTGCCCTATCTGGACGCCGACGTCGATGCCTACATCGCGCATGTGCGCGAGGTGAACGCGCAGGCGACGATCCTGCCGGTCAGCGCGCGCACCGGAGCCGGCATGAGCGCCTGGTTCGGTTGGCTGCGACGTTTCGCCGAGGGGCCGACCGACTAAAACGCGGCCGGAATCGGTTGCGAACAATTTGCAGCAGTAGTGCTGCGAATCGTTCGCATGACAACGCATTTCCACAGTTTGTCGACCCGTCGGTCGGCCGCTCAGCTAGATAACGAACCCTGTTGGGGGGCAATGGAAATAACTATGTTCGATAGGCTATCCAACATCCGCGCAATTGGCCGCTAACTGCGAACCGTTGACAACGTCGTACAGCGGGGGTAGACCCAAAAAGAGCGCTGCGCAAGTGGGCCGACGGTCGACTCCGGCAGCGCAGGGGTCTCAGCCCGGCCCCGGAAAGCTGCAGCATGCCAACAGAAGCAGCAGTCAAAGCAGAAGAAACATTGATTCATGTTCTATGGATTAATGCAGGTTTGAGTTGTGACGGCGATTCGGTGGCGTTGACTGCCGCCACCCAACCCAGCGTGGAGGAGATTGCGCTCGGTGCGCTGCCCGGCCTCCCCCAGGTCGCCGTCCACTGGCCCCTGATCGACTTCGAATGCGGACCCAACGGAGGTGCGGACGATTTTCTCGAGTGGTTCTTCAAGGCCGATCGCGGCGAATTGGAACCGTTCGTGCTCGTCGTCGAGGGATCCATTCCCAACGAGAAAATCAAGGACGAGGGGTACTGGTGCGGGTTCGGCAACGACCCGGCCACCGGCCAGCCGATGACCACCAGCGAGTGGCTCGACAGGCTGACACCCAAGGCCACCGCGGTCGTCGCGGTGGGGACCTGCGCCACCTACGGCGGCATCCACGCAATGGCCGGCAATCCGACCGGCGCGATGGGCGTGCCCGACTACCTCGGCTGGGATTGGAAGAGCAAAGCCGGCATCCCGATCGTCTGCGTTCCCGGCTGCCCGATCCATCCGGACAACCTCTCAGAGACGCTGACCTACCTGCTCTACATGGCGACCGGCCAGGCGCCGATGATCCCGCTCGACGAGGCGCTGCGCCCCAAGTGGTTGTTCGGCAACACCGTGCACGAGGGTTGTGACCGGGCCGGCTATTACGAGCAGGGCGACTTCGCCACCGAGTACGGCTCACCGAAATGCATTGTCAAGCTTGGCTGTTGGGGCCCGGTCGTGAAGTGCAACGTGCCCAAGCGCGGGTGGATCAACGGCATCGGCGGTTGCCCGAACGTCGGCGGCATCTGCATCGGCTGCACGATGCCGGGGTTCCCGGACAAGTTCATGCCCTTCATGGACGAACCGCCGGGCGGCAAAGTCTCCACTACCGCGTCGGGCCTGTACGGGAGCGTGATCCGCAGTCTGCGCGGCATCACGGAACGCACCGTCGACAAGGAACCCCGCTGGCGCCACAAGGGCGACCAACTCACCACCGGAGCCCGCCGCACCTGGTAGGTGCAATCGGCGTTCAGCAAGCAGCGCCATCCGGGTGACACCCAACAAGCTTGATCGTCGCTATCAGAGAGCGAATTCCGATGACAACTATCGTCCCCGAGCCGACCACCTCCAAGCGCGAACCCGGCCAGCTCGTCGAAATGGCCTGGGACCCGATCACCAGGATCGTGGGCAGCCTCGGCATCTACACCAAGATCGATTTCGAGAACAGGGAAGTCGTCGAGTGCCACAGCACGTCCTCGATCTTCCGTGGCTACTCGATCTTCATGAAGGGCAAAGATCCGCGCGACGCCCACTTCATCACCAGCCGCATCTGCGGTATCTGCGGCGACAACCACGCCACCTGTTCCTGCTACACGCAGAACATGGCCTATGGAGTCAAGCCGCCGCATCTGGGTGAATGGATCGTCAATCTCGGCGAGGCCGCGGAATACATGTTCGACCACAACATCTTCCAAGAGAACCTGGTCGGCGTCGACTTCTGCGAAAAGATGGTCTCCGAGACCAACCCGGGGGTGCTCGCCAAGGCGGAGAACACCGCGGCGCCACATGCCGATGCGCACGGGTACAAGACCATCGCCGACATCATGCGCTCGCTCAACCCGTTCAGCGGCGAGTTCTACCGGGAGGCGCTTCAGGTCAGCCGGTGGACGCGAGAGATGTTCTGCCTCATGGAGGGTCGCCACGTGCACCCCTCCACGCTGTACCCCGGCGGCGTCGGCACCGTCGCGACCGTCCAATTGATGACGGATTACATGACGCGGCTGATGCGGTATGTCGAGTTCATGAAGAAGGTCGTGCCGATGCACGACGACCTGTTCGACTTCTTCTACGAAGCGCTGCCCGGTTACGAGAAGGTGGGCCTGCGCCGCACGCTGCTGGGATGCTGGGGTTCCTTCCAGGATCCCGAGGTCTGCAACTTCGCCTACAAGGACATGGAGCGCTGGGGCAACGCCATGTTCGTCACCCCGGGCGTCGTCGTCGACGGCAAGCTGGTCACGCACTCGCTGGTGGACATCAACCTCGGCATCCGGATCCTTTTGGGCAGTTCGTATTACGACGACTGGACCGACCAGGAGATGTTCGTCAAGACCGACCCGCTGGGCAACGCGATCGACCGGCGCCACCCGTGGAACCAACACACCAACCCGCATCCGCAGAAGCGGGACCTGGAGGGCGGCAAGTACAGCTGGGTGATGTCGCCGCGCTGGTTCGACGGCAAGGATCACCTGGCGCTGGACACCGGCGGCGGGCCGCTGGCCAGGCTGTGGGCGACCGCGCTGGCCGGCCTGGTCGACATCGGCTACGTCAAGGCCACCGGCACCAGCGTGCAGATCAACCTTCCGAAGACCGCGCTGAAGGGCCCGGTCGAACTGGAGTGGAAGATCCCCACGCACGGCAGCAACACCATCGAACGCGACCGGGCCCGCACCTATTTCCAGGCCTACGCGGCGGCGTGCGCGCTGCACTTCGCCGAGCAGGCGCTGGCCGAGATCCGCGCCGGACGCACCAAGACGTGGGAGAAGTTCGAGGTGCCCGACGAGGCCATCGGCTGCGGCTTCACCGAGGCGGTCCGCGGGGTGCTCAGCCACCACATGGTGATTCGGGACGGCAAGATCGCCAACTACCACCCGTACCCGCCGACCCCGTGGAACGCCAACCCGCGCGACAGCTACGGCACGCCGGGCCCCTACGAGGACGCGGTGCAGGGTCAGCCGATCTTCGAGGAGAACGACCGGGACAACTTCAAGGGCATCGACATCATGCGCACGGTGCGCAGCTTCGATCCGTGCCTGCCCTGCGGCGTGCACATGTACCTGGGGAACGGCAAGACGCTGGAGAGACTGCACACACCTACCCAGTCGCCTGTCGGGGAGTGACACATGGCAGATCGCCCGGCGGGAACCGCCGAACTGGCAGCGCAGTGGCGTACGGCGGGCGATCGGATCCAGACGCTTCTGGATTCCTGCGCCTCCGGTGGGGCGGCAGCGCATGAACGCGCCCAGCAGCTGGTACGGGAGGTGGCCGAGCTGTACGGGGCCGGGCTGGAACGCATCCTGGCGCTGAATGCCGACCCCGGCTTGGCTGAGCGGCTGGCCACCGACGACCTGGTGGCCAGCCTGCTCCTCGTGCACGGCCTGCATCCGCATGACGTGCACCGCCGCGTGGCCGACGCGCTCGACCGGGTGCGGCCGTACCTGGGCTCGCACGGTGGTGACGTCGACCTGGTCGAGATCAGCGATGCAGGTGTGGTGCGGCTGTCCTTTACCGGCAGCTGCAAGAGCTGCCCGTCCTCGGCGGTGACGCTGGAGCTGGCCGTCGAGGACGCCGTCCGGGCGGCGGCGCCAGAGATATCTTCGATCGAGGTGGTGGCCGCCGATCCAGCCACCAAAACCGGCATGATTCCCGCCGAATCGCTACTGGCGCACGTGCATTCGAATGGTGGGAGTGGTCGGACCGCCTGGCACCCGGTGCCGGAGCTGGACGACCTTTGCCCCGGCGAGATCGGTGGCTTTGTGGTCGACGGCTCGGAGTTGCTGGCTTGCCGGGTCGGCGGCCAGACGTTCGCCTATCGCGACCACTGCCCGGTGTGCGACGACTCGCTGGCGGGTGCGGTTCTGCACGAATCGTTGTTGCGCTGTCCGCGCTGTCTCACGAATTTCGACGTCGTGCACGCCGGCGCTCGTGTGGATGACTCCCGGGCCCACCTCGACCCGGTGCCGCTGCTGACCCGCGACGGTGTGCTGTCGGTGGCACTCCATGACACGGGGGTGCCCGCATGACGAGTCCGTACGACGTCCTTTCACGCATCACCGCCAATCGCCGGGCCCCCGAGCCCGTCGGCGAACAATGCGAGATGTGCAACGAGTCGATCGCGGACGAACACCAACACGTGGTGAATGTGGTTGGCCGGCAATTGATGTGCGTCTGCCGCGCCTGTTATCTGCTATTCACCGACTCCGATGCGGAGCTGCGCTACCGGTCGGTGCCCGACCGGTACCTGGCGTTCGGCGATTTCGCTCTGGACCGCCGCGCATGGGAGGCACTGCAGATCCCGGTCGGGGTGGCGTTCTTCTTCACCAACTCCGCGCTGGGGCGCACGGTCGCGTTCTATCCCGGCCCGGCCGGGGCGACGGAATCCGAACTGGACCTGGACGCCTGGACCAAGCTGAGCGGCGCGGACCCGCGGGTCGGGCTGCTGGCCGACGATGTGGAGGCGCTCCTGGTCAGGGTGCCCGATAGTGAGTCAGGCCAGCCGCAAAGCTATCTCGTTCCGATCGACGCCTGCTACGAGTTCGTCGGGCGGTTGCGCATGCTGTGGCGGGGTTTCGACGGCGGACAGCAGGCACGCGAATTCATCGATGATTTCTTTGCCCAGATCGCCGCCCGCGCGGTGGAGACGCCGCGATGACTGGACAGCCGATGGACGTCAGCTTCGCCGTGCTGGACGTGGCGCCCGAACCGTACGCCGTCACCCCGGTGCTGACCGCCCGCGTCGGCGTCGCCGCGAGCGGTGAGGACCCGGTGCACGCCATCGCGCTGCGCTGCCAGGTGCGTATCGAGCCGCTGCGGCGGTCCTATTCCGACGAGGAAGCCGCCGGGCTGATCGACCTGTTCGGGTCGCGCGAGCGCTGGGCGACCACGCAACGCACCTTTCTCTGGCAACATTGCACGGCGATGGTGCCGGGGTTCGCCGGCAACACCACGGTGGCGCTGCCGCTGGATTGCACCTACGACTTCGAGGTCGCCGCCGCCAAATACCTGCATGCGCTGCACGATGGTGCGCTGCCGCTCCAATTCCTGTTCAGTGGGACCATTTTCGTCAAATCCGAGCGCGGCTTCTCGGTCCAGCAGGTGTCGTGGGACTGCGAGGATCGACACGACATGCCGGTCGCGACCTGGCGGGATCTGATCGCCCAGCACTATCCGAGCACCGGTTGGGTGCGGCTGGGCCACGACACGATCTCCGCCCTGGCCCGCTACAAGTCGTCACGCGGGATGCTCGACCTCGACCACACCATCACCGAGCTGTTGACGATGGCGTCCGATCAGGAGGCCGCGCGATGAGCTCGAGCTGGGACCGGGCGCGCGCCGTCGCCGACGCGGTGCTCTACGAGGGCTACCTGCTCTACCCCTACCGCGGGACGTCGAGCAAGAATCAATCCCGTTGGCAGTTCGGCGTTCTCGGGCCTTGTGGCGCAGCCGAAGCCGGCCTTGGTGAGGACGACACCCTCGCGGCGCAGTTCCTGGTCGACGGGGCCGCCGCGATCACCCTCGTGGTGCGGTTCCTGCAGTTGCAACACCGCCGCGCCGAACGCGAACTTCCCGGCGGGGACTTCGAACCCGTCGAAGAACTGACCGGCGCCTCGGGATCGTGGCTGACATGGGACGAAGCCGTGGAATGCGAACTGTCCTTCGGGCCGCTCGCTTTCGAAGACCAACCCTGGACGCTGCCGGTGGTGGCTGCCGCGGCCACCGACATCGAACAGGTCGACGGCGGCCGAC
>Ga0075364_10001426_pt1 | contig 12950 bp, 13 predicted proteins | sample EndMetdeltDD1764_FD_71517 | JGI IMG/M metagenome (GOLD analysis project Ga0075364, IMG submission 71517) | Populus endosphere microbial communities from Tennessee, USA - Endosphere MetaG P. deltoides DD176-4 | ecosystem: Host-associated > Plants > Roots > Endosphere | place: USA: Tennessee... | reverse complement strand
TCGGCGTGTGAGCGACAGTGGTTGGCGCTGACGCGCAACGAGCCACCGCCTTCGGGCTGGTACGAATCGGTCATGAGCGAACACGACGTGACCGCAGTCGATGCCCGGGCCTCGATCGAGGTCGCCGACCTCGATGCCGCCGTCGCCTTCTGGACCGAGATCGCCGGCTTCGAGGTCGAGGTGGCCATGGGCGAGCCGCCGTTCTTCGCCATGATCCGCAACGGCCCGGCGCACCTCGCGCTGGCCCGTACGGACGAGCCGGCGGCGCTGGGCATCGCCCCCGTCTTCGTGACGCTGACCGGGCTCGACGGCTTGGTGGCGCGCCTCGCCGCTGCCGGCATCCCCCTCGAGAGCGAGCCGACGACCCGGCCGTGGGGCATCCGCGACCTCACGGTCCGCTGTCCCGGGGGTGGCCCGCTCCTCGCGTTCGGCGAGCAGGTCGCGTCGTGAACCGGCAGCACCTCGACCTGTGCGGCAGCGACGAGTGGGCCGACGTCGTGCGCGACCACATGCTCCCGTGGGTGCTCGACGGCATCGACCTCGGCGACGACCTGCTCGAGATCGGACCGGGCCCGGGCCGCACCACCGACGACCTGCGGCACCGCGTGGCGCGGCTCACGGCCGTCGAGATCGACGACGCGCTGGCGTCCGCGCTCGAGGCGCGCGTCGGGGGGCCCGGGGTGACGGTCGTGCAGGGCGACGCCACGGACCTGCCGTTCCCCGACGGCGGGTTCAGCGCCGCCATCTCGTGCACGATGCTCCACCACGTGCCCAGCCCGGCCCTGCAGGACGCCGTGTTCGCCCAGCTGGCGCGCGTCGTGCGGCCGGGCGGTTGGGTCGTCGGCACCGACAGCCTGCCGAGCGACGAGCTCGCCGCCTTCCACGACGGCGACACCTACGTGCCGCTCGATCCGGACACGCTGGCCGGCCGGCTCGAAGACGCCGGCCTCGTCGAGGTCGAGGTGACGACCAACGAGTACGCCCTGCGCTTCCGGGGGCGGACCCCGGCCTGAGGCGCCCGGTCGAAGGGCCCCGGGCGCAGGGCCCCGCGGGAGGGGCGCACGCGCGACGTGATCCGGCGCTCGAGGTGCGACAATGGCGGGATGCCGATGCGGCAGGACTGCAAGCAATTCGAGAGCCGGACCTACGCCAACGGCGAGACCGTGCGCAAGTGCAACCTCGACCTCGCGCCCGAGGCGCCGTGGCGCTGCCCGGACGACTGCCGGGCCTACGAGCGCCGCCTGGCCGACGTCGACTGGACCTACGGCACGCTGGTCACGCCGGCCACGCCCGCCGAGCCCCAGGGCGAGGGCATCGCCGAGCTGCTCGACGAGGCCGAGGACATCGTGAACGCCGCCGGTCCCGGGATCCTCGCCGAGGTCGAGCAGGACCGGCGCCAGGCGGCCGGTTCCAAGGGCATCGGCGGCTTCTTCAAGCGCTTCCGTCGCCGGGGTTGAGGCCGTCCCCGCCGGCGCGGCGGGCCCAGACCGCCGGGGTGATCCCGAGCTCGTCGCGGAAGGCGTTGACGAAGGCCGACGGGGTGGAGAACCCGGTGGCGTAGGCGGTCGCCGTGACGGTCTCGCCCGCGTCGAGGTGGGCCATCGCCTGTTGCAGACGGGCCCGTCGTCGCCACGCCCGGAACGACAGCCCGGTCTCGTCGGGGAAGCGCCGCTGGAGGGTGCGCGGTGACGCGCCGGCGTCGGCGGCCAGCGCGTCGAGCCCCCGGTCGTCGGCCGGGTCGGTGAGCACGAGCTCGGCCACGTGGCGCGCCGCCGGGTCCTGGGGGAGGGCGACGAGCAGCGGCACGGGATCGAACCGCTCGACCTCGTCGAGCAGCACCGCCTCGAGCCGTCGGCGAGGCGCGCCCCGGCGGGCCCCCGGGTCGGACAGGACGGCGACGGCGGCGCGCGCCAGCGGGCTCAACGCCACCGCGCCGGGCGGCGGCGGCACCCAGCCGTCGGGGGCGCGGAGGTAGCCGAACCGGGCGTGCCCGTCGACGACGCCGAGCACCTCGTGACCGACGGTGGCGGGGAGCCACACGCCGCAGCCCGCGGGGATGGCCCACGTCGACGTCGCCGTGGCCAGCCCGACCACGCCGTCATCGACGAGCACGAGCTGGTGCTCGTCGTGGTCGTGGTGCCCGAAGCCGGTGCCCGCAGGAATGGCCAGCGCGAGGAACTGCCAGCGGGCGTCGATCGCCATCGGAACGACCTCCCGTCCGCGCGTGCCGTCGAGCGCCGGAGAACGCATCGGGGCGGGCGTCGTGCGACGCCCGCCCCGGTCGGTCATCCGAACGACCCTCGGGTCAGCCGGTGAAGTAGCCGTACGCGTCCACCACGACGTGGGTCTGCCCGATGCCGTTGTAGACGTAGAAGGTGCCTGCCGGGTTGGGCGGGTTGCCCGCGGCGGCGGTGCTGAGCGAGGCGATCACGTGGTTGGGTGCGGTCTCGCCCTGGTTGAAGTTGACGGCCGAGACGGTCGGCAGCGAGGTCACGTCCGCCGGGTACACCGACAGGTAGCCCGACCACGACGGCTCGGTGGCGGTGAGGTTGATCAGCACGGCCGAGACGCCGGTCGCCGGGATCGTGCCGTCACCGGTGGGCTTGAGCGGCACGCCGCTCGCCTCCTGGAGCTTGCCGAGGTCGCCGTAGCTGCGGGTGTCGAAGGCGCGGTAAGGCGACAGCGGGATGAAGCGGCCCGCATCGGTGGTCTTGACGTTGTCGTAGTAGCCGCTGATGTCGATCACCACGTCCGCCACGCCGATGCCGCCCATGTACACGTCGACGAGGCCGTTGGCGGGCACCTTGACGATGACCTGGTTGGCTCGGGTCGTGCCCGGCACGAAGTTGACGTTGGACGACACCGGTCGCACCGCGTCGTCCGGGTACAGCGTGAAGAAGCCGCCGCCGTTGGGGCCGGTGACCGTCACGTTGAGCACGACCGCGGTGGCCGTGGTGGCGAGGATGCCCTGGCCGGCACCGAAGTTGACCTTGGTCACCGTGCCTGCCGAGCGGGGCCCGGCGACGGCGACGCCCTGGCCGGTCCGTGAGTCGACCACGCGGCTCGGGGTGAGCGGGTGGTAGCGGGCGCCGGCGGCGCCACTGGCGTCGGAGTAGTAGCCCATGACGTCGGCGATGACGTCGGTGCGGCCGAGCGAGTTGAACAGGTCGACCTGGCCACCGGCGCCGAGGCCCACGGTCACGAGGTTCGGCACCGTCTGGCCGGGCACGAAGTTGAGGTTGGACGTCAGCGGTCGGGCGGTCCCCGACGGCCACACCGTCACGTAGCTGTTGAAGCTGGGCGCGTCGACGGTGACGTTGAGGACGACGGCGGCCACGCCCGTCGAGGGCACGCCACCGCGACCCGACACCTGCAGCGTCTTGGTCTGGAACTGCCCGAGCGGCCCGGGACCGGGCTGGCCGGTGCCATCACGCGTGTCGAGCAGGCGGGAGGGCGTGACGGCGGTGAACTCGCCGTACGGAGCCGCTGGCGGCGCCGCCCGCAGGCTCGGGTCACCGCCTCCGGGCCCGGTCCAGCCTCCGGCGCTCGACGTCGCCGCGCTGCCGCTGGGTGCCGGCGCGGCGTGCACCGGCGCCGTGGCACCGACGCCGACGAGCACCGCGGTTGCGCCCAGCGCAGCCAGCACCCTGGTTCGGCGCAACGATCGAGGACGCGCGTTGTTTCCCTGACGAGTCTTGAAGACCACCGCCGGTCCCACCCTCCGTAAGACGACCACTACAGGACGTCACCTTCTTGGTTGATGACCGGCGAGAATAGAGGCTGAGGCCCCGAGACGCCATGGCGCCCCCGCATCTTCGTGCCACCTGAAGCCCCGGACAGCGGCGGGCGGGCGCATGGCCACGCATCGGGCTGATAGCGCCGAAAACCGCCACGATGGGGACATGGGGGAAGACGAGCGGGCACCGCAGTCGTCGGGCGTGGGCACCGACACGGTCCTCGCCATGTTCGACCGCCTGCCCGAGCTCATCGTGCTCATCGGGCCCGACGGACGCCTGCGGCACGCCAACCGACGGCTGCTCGACACGATGGGCTACTCGCTCGACACGCTCGTCGGGACCAACGTGTTCGACTACGTCCATCCCGACGACCTCGCCTACCTGGCGTGGTCGTGGGAGAAGCGCGAGGCGAACCCCGGCGAGACCGGCATCCCCGTCCACGCGCGCGGTCGCGACGCCGACGGCTCGTGGCGGGCGGTCGAGATCATCGGCCTGAGCCTCCTCGACGACGACCGCGTCGGCGGGATGCTCATGTCGATGCGCGAGCTGTCCGACCGCGCCGGCGTGGCCGAGAGCCCGGCCCGGCTGCGCTCCCTGATCGACCGCACGACCGACGTCGTGCTGCTCCTCGATCCCGCGGGCACCATCCTCTACGCCAACCGCCGGCTCACGTCGCACTACGGGCTCGACCAGGACCGCGTGGTAGGGCGTCCGCTCACGTCGATCCTCCATCCCGACGAGGCCCACGACGCCCGCCGCTGGGTGGCTGCGCTCGTCGCCGCCGGCGACCGGGCCAGCTCCCGCATCCGGGCGCGCATCGAGTCACCCGACGGCACGCACCACGATGTCGAGTGGCACGGCACCAACCAGTTGGACGATCCGCTGATCAACGGCCTGATCGTGAGCGGGCGCGACATCGCCGACCTCGTCGTGATGGAGGCGCAGGTGGCCCGCCAGACTGCCGAGCTCCTGCACACGGCCGACCACGACGCGCTGACCGGCCTGCTCAACCGGCGGGCGTTCATCGAGCGCGTGGGCGAGTTGCTCGACGGGCGTCGTGCCGCGCACGGCGGTGGCGAGGCCGAGGTCGTCGCGCTGTTCTGCGACCTCGACCGCTTCAAGGCGGTGAACGACACGCACGGGCACCAGGCCGGCGACGAGGTGCTCGCCGCGGTCGCCGGGCGGATCCGCTCGTGCGTGCGCGACGCCGACGTCCTCGGTCGCTACGGCGGCGACGAGTTCACGATCGTGCTGCGCGACGACGCGTCGGAGGCCGTCGTGCAGTCGTTGATCGCCCGCATCGGCGCTCGGCTCTCCGAGCCGATCCGGTGCGGACCCATCGAGGCGGCGGTCGGCGTCACGATCGGCGTGAGCCGCCAGCCGGTGGCCCGGGCCCGGGTCGACGAGCTGCTGCGCGAGGCCGACCAGGCGATGTACGCCAAGAAGCCCGTCGATCCCTGACCGGGGTGCTCGCCGGTGCTCGCCGGGGCCCGACGGCCCCCGGCGCTGGAATTAGCACTATCGCCGTAGGGTATATTCGTCCGGTTCCGCACCGCCCTGCCGCCGTCCCGCTCCCGCGGCCACACCCGCCCGAGCACCGCCCGATCGAGGTTCACCGCTGAGCTCCTTCGTCGCCTCCGCCGCCGCTGCTGCGGCCGCCACGTTCGCCGGGCCGTCGTGGCTGGCCGACCGCCGAGCCGCCGCCGCCGAGCGGTCGAGCGGCGCTCCGCTGCCGAGCACCGACGAGGAGGTGTGGCGCTACAGCCGCATCGACGAGCTCGACCTCGACGACTTCACGGTGGCGCCGAGCGAGCCCGGTGCCGAGGGCGACGACGTGCCGCCCGGGGCGCGGACCGTCCTGGACGCGCTCGCGCTGCGGGCCGGCGCCGCCGTCGTGCGCAACGGCCGCGTGGTGCACGTCGAGCTCGACCCCGCGCTCGCTGCTCGCGGGGTCGTGCTCGGTCCGCTCGAGGCGACCGCGGGCGATGCCGGCACCGGCGACGACAGCCCCGTGGGCGCGGTGGCCGGCGAGCCGATCGACCTGTTCGGCGACCTCAACGAGGCGTTCACGCCGCAACCGCTCGTCCTGCAGGTGCCCGCCGGCGTCGCGGTCGGCGCCCCGATCGTGGTCGTCGACTGGGTCGACGCGGCGTCGGCCGCGGTCTTCACCCGCCTCGCCGTGCGGGTCGAGGCCGACGCCGAGGTCCGCCTCGTCGACTGGCACGGCTCCGACGACGTGCACGCCCTCGTCGTGCCGGTGGCCGAGCTCGACGTGGCCCGCGCCGGGCGCCTCCACTACGTCAACGTGCAGGACCGCGGCCCCCGCGTCTGGCAGATCGCCTCGCAGCTCTCGCAGGTCGATCGCGACGCCACGGTCAACGCGTCGCAGATCGGGCTCGGTGGCGACTACGCCCGCACGCGCGCCGACTGCCGCCTCGTCGGCCGGGGGGCGAGCGGCAACCTGCGGGCGGTGTACTTCGGCGAGCGTGAGCAGATGCTCGACTTCCGCACGTTCCAGGACCACCGGGCGCCCGACACGACGTCCAACCTCCTCTTCAAGGGGGCCGTCGGCGACCACAGCCGCTCGGTGTACACCGGCCTCATCCGGGTGCGGAAGGACGCGCGGGGTACCAACGCCTTCCAGACCAACCGCAACATCAAGCTGTCCGAGGGCGCGTGGGCCGAGTCGGTGCCCAACCTCGAGATCGAGAACAACGACGTCCGCTGCTCGCACGCGTCGACCGTCGGGCCCGTCGACGAGGACCAGCGCTTCTACCTCGAGAGCCGGGGCGTGCCGACCCCGGTGGCCGAGCGGCTCATCGTCGCCGGCTTCTTCGACGAGGTGCTCGACCAGCTCCCGATGCCCGAGCTCACGATGATGGTCGCCACCGCCATCGACGAGCGGCTCGACCGGCGGGCCACGGCCGATGGTGAACCGGGCACGGCCGGGGCAGACGGCACAGCCGGGGCAACCGGGGCGCGCGCATGACCGAGGTCCGGCTGTGCTCGGTGCACGACGTCGCGTCTGGCGAGGCCAAGTGCTTCCCGATCGGGCGGGGCGGCATCGCGCTGGTCCGCATCGACGACGCGTTCTACGCGGTCGACGACACGTGCACGCACCAGAAGGTGTCGCTGTCCGAGGGTGAGGTGCACACCGACCGCCTCGAGATCGAGTGCTGGAAGCACGGGAGCTGCTTCTCGCTGATCGACGGCACGCCGCACTCGCTCCCCGCGACCAGGCCGGTGACGGTCTACGAGGTCCGCATCGACGACGACGACGTGCTGGTGGAGCTGCCATGACGACCGAGACCGACGCCGCCCCCGCCACGGGTGCCGTGCTGCGCATCGAGGGCCTGCGGGCCACGGTCGCCGGACGCGAGATCCTCCAGGGCATCGACCTCGAGGTGGGGTCCGGCCAGGTGCACGCGGTCATGGGCCCGAACGGCTCGGGCAAGTCGACGCTGTCGCACGTGCTGATGGGCAAGCCCGGCTACACGGTGACCGGGGGCCGCGCCGTGCTGGCGGTACCGGGCGGTGACGACGTCGACCTCCTCGCCCTGCCCACCTGGCATCGGGCGCAGGCTGGCCTCTTCCTCGCCATGCAGTACCCGATCGAGGTCCCGGGCGTGTCGCTCGAGGAGCTGCTCGAGCAGAGCGCGCTCGCCGGCGGGCGCGACCCCGAGCTGGTGGCGGCGACGATGGTGGCCGAGGCGGCCCGCATCGGCTTCGACGAGCGGCTCGTGCACCGACCCCTCAACGTCGACCTGTCGGGCGGTGAGAAGAAGCGCAACGAGACGCTCCAGCTGGCCGTGCTCGCACCCCGCTTCGCCATCCTCGACGAGCTCGACTCGGGCCTCGACGTCGACGCCCTGCGGGCGTGCTCGCGACGCATCGAGGCGGCCACCAACGAGACGGGCCTCGGCGTGCTCGCCATCACCCACTACAGCCGCCTGCTGACCGAGCTGAAGCCCGACGTCGTCCACGTGATGGCCAAGGGCCGCATCCAGCGGACGGGCGGCCCCGAGCTGGCCGACGAGCTCGAGCGCACCGGCTACGCCGAGTGGGCCGACGACGAGCCGACCGCGGCCGTGGCCGAGCCCGACCCGTTCGCCGATCCCTTCGCCGATCCGTTGGCGTAGACCCTTCCGCTCATCCAGGAGGTGGCCTCATGGCCCAGGCACTGGACATCGCCGCCGTCGAGTCCCGGTTGGGGCAGGTCCCCGGCTGGTCGTTCGGTGACGGGAAGCTCTCGACCGAGCTGACCTTCGCCGACTTCAGCGAGGCGTTCGGCTTCATGGCCCGCGTCGCGCTGGTGGCCGAGAAGATGAACCACCACCCCGACTGGTCGAACTCGTGGAACACGGTGTCGATCGCCATCACCAGCCACGACGCCGGTGGGGTGACCGATCAGTGCTTCGAGTTCGCCGGCAAGGTCAACTCGCTGCTCGCGTGACTGGCCGTCGTGTGACCAACCGTCGTGTGATCGGCCGTCGTGTGACCGGCCGTCGGGTGCGCTACGCGGTCCAGGTGTAGCGACCAGGACCGTCGGGGCCCTGGCCCATGACCGTCGCCCGCGTCGGCGTCACCCGCACGAGGACGACCTCGTCGCGCTCGGGCGCGCCGAAGAACGACGCCGGGTCGTAGGGGAGCGGTCGGGCCCAGAGCTCGCGCTTGGCGTCGACGTCGGCGATGACCTCGGCGGTGCCCCACACGTACGTCTCGGCACCGTGGCCCTCGAACACGAGGGCCACCGATGGGTTCGCCCGCAGGTCGGCGGCCTTGGCCGACGACGTGCCCGTGAAGAACGCGAGGGCGGCGCCGTCGACGACCGGCGCGACGAGCGCCACGTGTGGATGGCCGTCAGCGCTGGCGGTCGCGAGGTGGGCCGGTGGCGTCCCCGTGATCCGCTCGGCGACGTCGTCCCACGTCATCGGGCGACGCGCTCAGACCTTGGCTTCGCCGAGCGCCTCGGCCAGCGTGTTCCACGACAGGGTGGCGCACTTGATGCGCACCGGGAACTTCACGACGCCGCGGAGCGCCTCGAGGTCGCCCAGGCTCACGTCGGGCGTGTCGGCCAGGTCGTCGGCCGTGCCGTCAGGGGAGTCGCCCTCGAGCGTGCTCTCGTGGATCGACATCATCGCCTTGAAGGCCTTGGTGAGGTCACGCACCTCGTCGATCGACCTGCCCTTGACCGCCGAGCTCATCATCGACGCGGCCGACTGGCTGATCGAGCAGCCCTGGCCGCCGATGCGGATGTCCTTGACCTCGTCGCCGTCGAGCTCGACGTACACCACGATCTCGTCGCCGCACAGCGGGTTGAACCCCTCGACGCGCGTGGCCGGGGGCACCTCGAGCTCGCCGCGGTTCCGCGGGTTGCGGTAGTGGTCGAGGATGATCTCTCGGTACAGGTCTTCAAGACCGGGCATGGTCGTCAGTCTCGCAGTTCCGTGATCGTTTGCGACAGATGAGCCGGGGTCGGCCTACAGCAGGAAGAACTCGGAGGTCGCTTCGAGCGCGTCACCGAGCGCATCGATGTCGGACTCGTCGTTGTAGAGGTAGATCGAGGCCCGGGCCGTCGCGCCGACGCCGAGGCAGCGCATGAGCGGCTTGGCGCAGTGGTGGCCGGCCCGCACGCACACCGCGTGCTCGTCGAGGATCTGGCTGATGTCGTGCGGGTGCAGGCCCTTGAACGCGAACGAGATCACGCCGCCGCGCTGGTCGACGTCGGACGGGCCGTAGATCGAGATGCCGTCGCCGAAGCGGTCGGCGAGCGAGTCGAGGGCGTAGCGGGTGAGCGCGATCTCGTGCGCCCGGATCGCGTCCATCCCGACGGCGTCGAGGTAGTCGATGGCCGCCGCGAGCCCGATGGCCTCGACGATCGGGGGCGTGCCCGCCTCGAACTTCCACGGCACGTCGTTGGTGGTGAACCCGTCGAGGCGCACGTCGCGGATCATCTCGCCGCCGCCGAGGAACGGGGGCATGGCGTCGAGGATCTCGGCCCTCGCCCAGAGCACGCCGATGCCAGTGGGGCCCAGCAGCTTGTGGCCGGTGAACCCGAGCAGGTCGGCGCCGAGCGAGCGGACGTCGGTGGGCAGGTGGGGCACGTACTGGGCGGCGTCGACCATGAACAGCGCGCCCGCCGCGTGGGCGGCGGCGCCGATGTGCTGGATCGGGTTGAGCGTGCCGAGCACGTTGGACATCGCGGTGACGCTCACGAGCTTGGCGCCCTCGACGACCCGCTCGAGGCCGGTGAGGTCGAGCGTGTAGTCGTCGCCGAGCGGCAGGTAGCGCAGCTCGATGCCCCGCTCCTCCTTGAGCATGAGCCACGGCACGAGGTTGGCGTGGTGCTCCATCTCGGAGAGGACGACGACGTCGCCCGCCGAGAGGTTGGCGCGCCCCCACGCCTGGGCTACGAGGTTGAACGCCTCGGTGACGTTCTTGGTGAAGACGATCTCGTTGGTGGGCGCGCCGATGAAGCGGGCCACACGCGCCCGGGCCGCCTCGTAGCGGTCGGTCGCCTCGGCGGCGGTCTTGTAGACGCCGCGGTGCACGTTGGCGTACGTGGTCGACATGAAGTCGTCCATGGCCGCCATCACCTGGCGCGGCTTCTGGGACGAGGCGGCCGAGTCGAGGTACACGATCCGGTGCCCGTGGACCTCGACGTCGAGGCCCGGGAAGTCGGCCTTGAGCGCGGCCACGTCGAGGGGATCGGCGATGCGGAGGTCGTCGGTGTCGGCGGGTGTGGTGGGCCGGTCGGTCATCGCCATGCGTCGTACCCCTCGGCTTCGAGCTGCTCGGCGAGCTCGGGACCGCCGGTGGCCACGATCTTGCCGTCGACGAGGATGTGCACCACGTCCGGGGTGAGGTGGTCGAGCAACCGTTGGTAGTGGGTGATGACGAGCACGCCGAGCTCGGGACGGGTGCTGCGCACCTCTTGCACGCCCTTGGCGACGACGCGGAGCGCGTCGATGTCGAGGCCCGAGTCGGTCTCGTCGAGGATGGCCATCTCGGGTTCGAGGATGGCCATCTGGAGGATCTCGTTGCGCTTCTTCTCGCCGCCGGAGAAGCCCTCGTTGAGGTAGCGGTCGGCGAAGGACGGATCCATGTCGAGCCGCTCCATCCACTCCATGATCGCCAGGCGCAGCTCGAGCATCGACAGGTCGATGCCCTTGCGGGCCGACAGGGCCTGGCGGAGGAAGTTGAGAACGGAGACGCCGGCGAACTCCTGCGGGTACTGGAAGGCCAGGAACAGCCCGGACTTGCCCCGCACGTCGGTGGGCCAATCGGTGATGTCGTCGCCCTTGAAGCGCACGTGGCCGCCGGTGACCTGGTACTCGGGGCTGCCGAGCAGGGTGCTGGCCAGCGTCGACTTGCCCGAGCCGTTGGGGCCCATCAGCGCGTGGACCTCGCCGGCGCCGATCTGCAGGTCGACGCCCTTGAGGATCGGGATGGCCGGATCGCCGGCGCGGGCGGGGGCCGTGGCGACCTGCAGGTCGTCGATCTCGAACAGGGGGGAGGCCCCGGCCTGGGGGTGCCGTGCCGTCATGCGGTGCAGTGTATTAGCACTACGGCGATAGTGGTAATGCCTTGCCGCCCACCAACACGCTGGGAAAGCGGCGGTCCCGCCTCAGAACGGGGCGAGCGTGGCGCCCGGCTGGCGCAGCCACGAGAGCACGTCGCGACGGGTGATCGGACCCCGCGCGTGCCACGGCACGGCGACGTCGCCGGCGGCGTGGAGCTGGCGGAACCCGGCCTTGGCGGCATCGAGCCCGGTGGGGTCGACCGCGCACCGCTGGGCGTCGGGGTCGAGGCCGAGGAGCGCAGCGGCGTTGAGGCCGAAGATCTTGGCCTTGAGGGCGTCGGTCAGCGCCGGGTAGCCGTAGCGCTCCTGGAACTCGGGGGTGATCTGGAACGTGCGGAACGCCGTGATCTGTGGCTGCGGGGTGCCGTACCAGACGGCGTCGGTGCCCCAGAGCACCCGGTCCTCGCCCATGCGCTGCACGAGCTTGCCGATCGCGTGCGCGCCCTGCGTCGGGTTAGCCATCACCTCGCGCCACAGGGTGCCGAGCTCGCACCACACGTTGCTGCCGGGCGGCAGGCCGGCGTCGTCCATCGCCCTGACGAGCGAGCTGGTGCCCCGCAGCGCGCGGTTGGCGTCGTAGGGCCCCTCGGTGGTCTCGCGCTCGAACGCCGAGTGGAAGACGACGAACTGCATGTCGGGGTTGTCCTTGGCCACGGCCACGATGTCGCGCGGGCCGTTGAAGCGCTGGTCGAACCCCTGGATGGGCAGGCCCTTGTGGGCGCAGATCACCTTGATGCCGAGGCTGCGGGCGTGCTCGATCGCCGGCAACCCGACGGTCGGGTCGTCGAGCGCGTAGCCCTGCCCGTTCGGGCCCCACGCCGTGTACACCTTGAAGGTCGCCACCTGCCCGCCGTCGACCTGCGCCGACATCATGTCCTGGTACTGGCCGCGCTCGTAGAAGTTGGGGGCGACGATGCTCTGCACGAGCACGCGGGGCTGCCCGCTGCGGGTGAGCGACGCCGCGAACTCGCGGGTGCGGACCTGGTCGTCGAAGGGGAGGGGCGAGTCGGCCGGGCCCGAGCTGGGCACGTCGCTGAGCATGGCGACCGTCGTGTCGCTCGCCATGAACATGTCCTGCACGTAGTGGAGCCGGTCGAGGCAGTCGAACGAGTCGGGGTCGGTGCAACCGGCCGGGGCCAGCGGGCGGATCATGTCGGCGATGCCGGGTGCGTTGCGCTCCCACGGGCCGCCGGGGATCACGTGGTGGGTGTGGACGTCGACGATGAGCTCGTCGCCCGCCAACAGGTGCTCGCACGCCTCGAGCTCGGTCGTGGTCGTCGTGTCGTAGGTGCCGCCGACGCCGGGCGCCGTGGTGGTGGATCCGGCGCCCGTGGTCGCGGCGGGCCCGGCTTGGTCGCCGCCGGCGGCGCACGCGGCGGCGAGGTTGATCACCGACAGCATCGTCACCATGCCGCCCGCCGACTGCAGGAACCGCCGGCGGTCCATCCCGAGGCGGTCGGCGGCCGCGTCGGCGCGGGCCAGGGTCTCGCGCACGATGGCGCGGTCGCGCGCCGTCGGGGGGCCGGGCACGAACTCGCCGTTGCCCACCTCGCCGGGGACGAACGGCAACGGCGGTGGGCTGTCGGGCTCGCGATGCGTCGGGTACCGCTCGTGCTTCATCGGCCCACGAA
>Ga0075364_10001425_pt1 | contig 12953 bp, 12 predicted proteins | sample EndMetdeltDD1764_FD_71517 | JGI IMG/M metagenome (GOLD analysis project Ga0075364, IMG submission 71517) | Populus endosphere microbial communities from Tennessee, USA - Endosphere MetaG P. deltoides DD176-4 | ecosystem: Host-associated > Plants > Roots > Endosphere | place: USA: Tennessee... | reverse complement strand
GGCCGCCGGTTCCATCTGCTTCCTGGCCGTTCCACGCGGGCAACGGGCAGCCATGGCCTTGCGCCGCCTGCCGTCGCGCCGACGGCTCCAAGAACGGCCAGGAAGCAGATGGAACCGGCGGCCTGGCCTGCGACGATGAGCGACATCGGCAGCGATGCTGCAAGAATGAGCGGCAAGGCGGCCCCTGCGGTGAACGTGCCCGCCGAGGTTACGGCGGCAAGCACTGGCCGGGCCGTGGTCATTTCGGTGATATGCAGTTCGTCGCGGGTATGCGTGCCGAGAGCGTCGAAGGCCGTCATTTGCTCCGCCACCGACCGGGCAGTTGCAGGATCGACGCCCCGGCTCTCGTAGATAGACGCGAGTTCCGCCAGTTCGGCTTCCGGGACACTCGCAAGCTCCTGCCGCTCGCGTCCCATGTCCGACCGTTCGGTATCGGACTGCGAACTGACCGAAACATATTCGCCTGCCGCCATGGACATGGCGCCAGCCACGAGTCCGGCTACGCCGGCGACCAGGATGGCGGATCGGTCAGCTCCCGCTGCTGCAACTCCGAGAAGGAGGCTGGCCGTGGAGACGATCCCGTCATTGGCACCGAGCACTGCGGCACGCAGCCAGCCGATGCGGGAAACCAGGTGCTTCTCACCGTGCGGTCTCATCCCTCGTCCTCCAAGGTGGCGGCACCTTTGGGCGCCAGCGACGGCGTGTCTATCAGTTCCTCGACGAACAACGCCACGAGCGCCATATGCGAACCGACGCCGGCCTTGGCATAGATCCGGGCAAGCTGCGCCCGCACCGTCCCGGCGGCGGCGCCGCGCAGTGCGGCGATCTCGTTGATGTCGCAGCCTTTGAGCGCAAACAGAGCCACGTCTGCCTCGGCAGGGGTGAGGCACCACTCGGCAAACCTGAGTTGGATCAACTCGCCAAGTGCCCCTTTCGCCAGGGCAACCGCGGCTGCATCGTGTCTTGCGGCCATGATCAGCGAACGAATTTGAAACGCCCCCATGATCACTGCGGCGAGCAATGCGAAGGCCGCGACACCTTCTACCATGAGGTGGACACCCATTCTTTCGCGGCCCACATCGCCCGCCAGGTCGACGAGGAAGAACGCGGCGGCAAGCGCCTGCAGAGCCACGACGACTGTCGTCGCCGTGGCTCTGCGTTCCAGCTTGCGTGCCCTGGTGATCATTCCTTCCCGTTATCGGCGGGAGGGCAACATCGCCAGAACAACCTGCCGGCCGCTGCGCCGCGTCTCGAACACAACGCCGGCGATGTGTAGAAGGATCAGGAGGTAGAGGAGGTTGGCAGCGACTTCGTGGACTTCCACGAGCGGCCCCTCCTCCTCGTCCTCGCCTGCCACTTGGCGCGCTTCGTGGCCGGCGGCTTCGACAGCCTCCTTATCCTCCAGCGCCGTAGCCAGGCCTGCGGCGCTGAAGCTTGAAGGGGCCTTTGAGCGGTCATCGAGCCCTTCGCCGGAACCGGGCATGCCGGCCATGGCAATGCCGGTGCCGATGATCACGAGCAGGCAGGACCAGATGGCGTAGACCATCAGTGCGCCGAGCGGATTATGCGAGGAATGCTGGCTGATCTTCCCCGCCCTGATTTCGTGAACATGGGCGAGCGCCTTGCGTGGGCTAGGCAGGAACGCCGTGAACCGGGCTTCTGCTGGCCCGACGAAGCCCCAAAGCAGCCTGAGGCCGAGGATGGCGGCAAGCGCATATCCGACCCAGACGTGCGCGGCCGAGCCTTCTTCCGTGAAGATAGCGTTTGCAAGAATCGCCATCACGATCGACCAGTGCGTCAGCTTGACGACAGGGTCCCAGCGGCGAGACTTTATGTCGGTGTTCACGGCGGCAATCTCCTTATCCTTGTCGGCAACCGCCTGAAGGAACTGCTCGGCCGCTGACGACGCAGAGGTGGCCTGTGCAGCAGCAGTCGGCCATCCGCGCGGCGCTTACGCGCGGCCGGATAAGCGGCAGCTTACGCTCGCGAGGTCAAGAATGCGCGATCATCGATTCCGCTCGTCCGGGATCGGGGTGGCAGGGGACGTTCCCGCCCGGACGCAGTTCTCATCCATCACAAGTCACTATGCACGCGGTACGATTTGACGCTGCCTTGCCCCCGCGGTATTTTCCCCGTCGGGACAAGAGGTGGGGAATCCAGGTCATGGCAACGGCAGCCGGCGTCGACACGCGCGATCAATTGTTCTGGCAGAAGATGGCGCTGGGCATCGCGCTGTTCATCGTCTTCGGCTTCGTGCAGTTCTCGGCGCGAGGCTTCGTCGATGTCGCTAAAGTGCCCGCCCATATTCATTTGCACGGGGTCGTCATGCTGTGCTGGCTGTCGCTTACGGTCGTCCAGCCATGGCTGGTCGGGCGCGACAACCTGGCGCTGCATCGCCGGCTGGGATGGCTCGGCCTGGCGCTGGCGGCGGCGGTGGCCGTTCTCGGCAGCTATTCCGGCATCTACGCGACGATCACCCGGCACCAGCCGCCGTTCTTCACGCCCCCTTATTTCCTGGCGCTCACGCAAGTCGGCATCGTCGCTTTCGCCGGCCTGATCGCCGCCGCGGTCATCCAGCGGCGCCGGACCGACTGGCACCGCCGCCTGATGCTGGGCGCGCTGATCCTGATCATGGAGCCCGCGCTGGGCCGTATCCTGCCGATGCCCTTGATCATGCCGTGGGGCGAGTGGCTGGCGCTGGCCTTCCAGCTCGCCACGCTGGGCATCGTCGCGCGCCACGATCTCAAGACGCTGGGCGCGGTCCATCCCGCGACGATCGCGGCGGGGCTGGTGATCACGCTGACCCACGTGGCGGTGGAACTGCTGGCGATCACGCCTGCCTGGGCGGCGCTGACCGCGCGCGTCGCGGGGATCTGACCTTCCGCCTCTCCTGAGGCACTTTCTCCTTGGGCGGCGGCGATCCAGTCCTTATCTGGGCGCAACACAACGCCAGGAGACATCGCCGCGATGACCGTCCAGACTGCCAATCTCACCGGGATCGACCTGCGCGCCGAGATCGACCGCCTGCGCAAGGAGCGCAACGCGGTCATCCTGGCGCACTATTACCAGAAGCCCGAGATCCAGGACCTGGCCGATTTCGTCGGGGATTCGCTGGAGCTCAGCCGCAAGGCCGCGGCGACCGGCGCCGAGGTGATCGCGTTCTGCGGCGTGAAGTTCATGGCCGACACCGCCAAGATCCTTTCGCCTGAAAAGATCGTCGTGCTGCCCGACATGGATGCCGGCTGTTCCCTCGAGGATTCCTGCCCGCCCGAAAAGTTCAGGGCCTTCCGCGAGGCGCATCCCGATCACATCGCGCTGACCTACATCAACTGCTCGACCGAGGTGAAGGCGCTCAGCGACATCATCGTCACATCGTCGAGCGCCGAATCGATCCTGGCGCAGATCCCGCGCGACCAGAAGATCATCTTCGGTCCCGACCGGCACCTGGGCGGCTACCTTTCCCGCAAGTTCGGCCGCGAGATGCTGCTGTGGCCGGGCGTGTGCATCGTCCACGAGGCCTTCAGCGAGACCGAGCTCTTGAAGCTCAAGGCGCAGCACCCCGGTGCGCCGATCGCCGCGCACCCCGAATGCCCGCCCACGATCGTCGACCACGCCGACTACGTCGGATCGACCAGCGGCATCCTGAGCTTCGCCAGGACCTTCCCCGGCGATACGCTGATCGTCGCGACCGAGCCGCACATCATCCACCAGATGCAGAAGGAACTGCCGCACAAGCAGTTCATCGGCGCGCCCGGCGCCGACGGCAACTGCAACTGCAACATCTGCCCCTACATGGCGCTCAACACCATGGAGAAGCTCTACCTCGCGCTGCGCGACCTGACCCCGCGGATCGAGATCGAGGAAGGCCTGCGGCTGGCGGCGAAGAAGAGCCTGGACCGCATGCTCGACATGGCGAGCGGGACCGTGGGTATGGGGGACCTAGGCGCGCGATAGGGGCGTTCAACCACGTCCCCCCGCGCGCGCCAGCACCAGCGCGCCCGCCACCAGCGCCATGCCCAGCCCGTCCGACAGCGTCAGCGCTTCGCCGAATGCGTACCAGCCTGCCAGCACCGCCAGCGCGGGCTGGGTCAGCAGCGACAGGCCGATGATCAGCGGCGGGAAGTGGCGCAGCGAGTAGATCAGCAGCCCCTGTCCCATCACCTGGCTGCCGAGCATCAGCGCGATCAGCGGCCACCAGTTGTGCGGCCAGACCGGCTCGCCCAGCGCCATCGCCACCGCGAGCAGCACCGGCGCACCGCTCACGCTCGCCCAGAACAGCAGGCTCCAGTTGCCGAGCTCCGTCCGCGCGTTCTGCAGGAGCAGCAGGTAGAACGTGTAGAACAGCCCCGCAGCCACGCAGAGCAGGTCGCCATGGAAGCTCGCCGCGTCGATCTCGAGCGAGCGGCCCATCAGGATCGCCGCGCCGGCGACCGCCGCGACGAAAGCGAGCGCCTCGCCCCGATGCGGCAGGCGGCGCATCGCGATCAGTCCCCAGGCCATCAGGATCACGCTGCTGGTGTTGCCGAACAACGTCGCATTGGCGAGCCGCGTCGCGCCGATGCCGAGATGCCACGCGGCGAGGTCGAGCGCGAAGAACATCCCCGCACCCGCCATCGCCAGCCAGACCGGCGCGGCGAAGCCCGACAGCTTCTGCCGGTTGGCGCGGGCAAGGAGCCCAAGCAGCGGCACCGCCAGCGCCAGTCGCCAGAAACCCGCCGAGACCGGCCCGGTATCGGCCAGCCGGACCGACCACGGCCCCATCGCCAGCACCGCGTTGCCCAGCAGCAGCCCCGCCAGGTGGCACCAGTTCCAGCGGACGGGCCGCGGCGCGGCGGCGGCTTGCGGGGCATCGCTCATGCCCCGCCATAGCCGCTACCAGCCGCCGTGCCAGCGGCTATCGGCCGGGGCGGTCAGCTTTCCGGTTTCACGCGGCGCCGCGACAGCCGGGCGAGCCGGTCCTTGATCGCCAGCTTGAGTTTCTTGAGCCGCATGATCTCGAACGGATCGGCGAAGCGGCGGCCCTGCGCGCGGCGCAGCAGGTCGTCGAGGCGCTGGTGGCGCTGGAGCAGGAGGAAATTGCGGTCGGACATACCTGGTAATCCCTTCGAACGGGCCTGCAAGGCAAGCCGGATGGAGTTCGATCGGATGCGCCGACGCTGAGGCCTGGCACCGGGGATTGGGGGGAACGAAGTGCCCGGACCCATGCATCGGCGTCATCCGATGCGGTCCGACATCACGTGGCGCCTACCGGAAATGGCCCAACCAAGCCGGTAATTGCGCCGCGCCAGAGGGGCCCGGTCCGCACCTTATTTTGTAAGGTCGCGGCCTCGCGGTTTCAAGGCGTAATCTTTGACGCGGCAACCGTCCCGCCGCTGGACGCCTGCGCGAAGGCGGATGCAGCGCGGGTCCGCGCGCGCTAGACCCGCGCGCATGATCAACGCGCTCCGCATCGCCATCCGCCTCGTCCCCGCTGCCGCCGCGCTCGTGCTTGCAGCGCTGCCGCTGTCCCCGGCGCCGGCCGAAAACGAACTGCAGGCCGCGCCCTATACGGTGGCCGAAACCGGCCGCGGCTATACCCGGCTGCAGGATGCGGTAAACGCCATCGGGGCGGGGCGCGGCACGATCCGCTTCGCCTCGTTCCGCTTCGCCGACTGCGCGGTGCAGGAAGCGGGCGAGATCGCCTATGTCGCGGCCAAGCCGGGCGAAGCGATCCTCGACGGCGTGGTCTGCGAAGGCAAGGCGGCGCTGGTGCTGCGCGGGCGGGCGGCGCGCGTCGAAGGGCTGGTCTTCGCCAACATGCGCGTGCCCGAGAAGAACGGCGCCGGCATCCGCCTGGAGCGCGGCAACCTCGACGTCGCCGGAAGCTGGTTCCGCGACAGCGAGCAGGGCATCCTCACCGCGGACGACCCTTCGGGCACGATCACCGTCGACAAGTCCACCTTCACCCGGCTCGGCACCTGCGAAGGCGGCGGCGGCTGCGCGCATTCGATCTACGTCGGGCTCTACGGCGCGCTCGACGTGACCGGCACCCGCTTCGAGCAGGGCCGCGGCGGCCACTACCTCAAGTCGCGTTCGGCGCACGTCACCGTACTCGATTCGAGCTTCGACGATTCGCACGGGCGCGGGACCAACTACATGATCGACCTGCCCGCCGGATCGACCGGGCGGATCGCGGGCAACTGGTTCGTCCAGGGCAACGAAAAGGAAAACCACTCGGCCTTCATCGCGGTGGGAGCCGAGACGATCGAGAACAGCTCCGACGGGCTCAGCATTTCCGGCAACGACGCGCGCTTCGCACCGGGGGTCGAATGGGGCAGCGTCTTCGTCGCCGACTGGTCGGGCGACCGGATCGCGGTGGGCAAGAACACGCTGGGTCCCGGCCTGCGCAGCTTCGAGAAGCGCTGACTTCGCCTCGGCCCGGCTGACGAAGGGCTCCAGCGCCGACAAAGCGCTTGCAGAGAGCTCGGCCGGGCGACAGCATGCTCCCAAGCGCGCAAGCCCGGTCGGCGGACGCGCAGGGGACAGGACCGTGGCCGAGGACTACACCCAGATCGAGTTTCGCCGCGACGGCGCCGCCGCATACCTGTCGCTGAACCGGCCCGAAAAGCTCAACGCCATCACCCCGACGCTGATCGACGAATGCATCGCCGCGACCGAGCGGGTGATGGCGGACGGCGAAGCCCGCGTCCTGATCGTGAGCGGCAACGGCGGGCGGGCGTTCTCGGCCGGAGTCGACATCAAGGCCGACGTGCGCGGTTCCGAAGCGCTGGGCCGGTTTTCGGCGCGGGCCCGGCATCTGGTCGCCCTGTGGGAGACGATGCCGCAGATCACCGTGGGGCGGATCGACGGCTATTGCTTCACCGGCGGGCTCGAACTGGCGCTCGGCTGCGACCTCCTGATCTGCAGCGACCGTTCGCAGTTCTGCGACACCCACGCCAGGCTCGGCTTCAAGCCCGGATGGGGCCTCGCGCAGCGGCTCGCGCGGCGAATAGGCGTCCAGCGCGCCAAGGAGATGTCCTACACCGCGCGCCGCGTCGCGGCGGACGAGGCGCTGCGCATCGGGCTGGTGGTCGACGCCGTCCCCGCCGATGCGCTCGACGCGCGGATCGCCGCGCTCGTCGAGCAGGTGCTGGCGAACAGCGGCGGTTCGCTCGCGGCCTACAAGGACCTCTACTATCAGTCGCAGGACCGCCTGTTCGGCGACGCGCTGAGCTTCGAATACAGCGCGAAGTACGAGATCAAGGACCGCGACGAGCGCCGCAAGGCGGTCGCCGCAGGACTGGGATCGGGAAAGGAAGCCAAGGATGGGCGTTAGACTGACCGACGAGGAGCGCGAGGAGTTCCTCACCCGGGGACACACGCTGATCCTGAGCACCGTGCGCCAGTCGGGCGAACCATTCATGACACCGAACTGGTACGTCTGGATGGACGGGGCATTCTTCATGCGGACCACCGCGAAGGCCGCCAAAGTCAAGCACATCCGCCGCGACCCGCGCGTCTGCTGCATGGTCGAGCAAGGCGAGCGCTGGGTCGATCTGAAAGCCGTGATCGCCAGCTGCGACGCCGAATTCATCGAAGACGAAGCGCTGATCGCGCGCTTCATGGCGGCTTTCGACGCGAAGTACGCTCCCTTCCGCTTCGATCGCGGCGCGGCCCCCGAGGCGACGCTCAAGCATTACGGCGGCGACTGGCACCTGATCCGCATGACCCCGCGCGAGGGCGAGGTGCGATCATGGTACAACGCCAAGGTCCGGATGAAGGCGCGAGACACCTCTTGACAAATATTACCATTTAGGATATATGCTCCGTCGCGGCGGGGCGGGGCGGGAGCGCAGGTGCACCAACGCTTCCTCGTCTCCCGCACTGCGGCCGGCGTTCCATGGGCTGGAATGCCCGTCTCATCCCTGTCGCGCGGCGAGAGCCTGACACCCTCTCGCAGCAAGCTTCGCGGGACTAGCGACCCCGCCAGGCATAGCACGGCTTCCCGCGACCCCGCGGCCGTGCTTGCGCCGACAGGGAGACAGGGGCGAGCCGGCGGTATCCTCGGGATGCTCGCCGCCGGACATTCGCGACGAACAGCGCCCGAACCTCTCGCTGCGAGGTCAGAGCCGCAGCACCCCAAGCGCCGGCCGCCCCGCCGTATGCGTTCTTCCCTTGGCGTAACCCCGCGCTCGCCGGCGGGCGATCTGCTGCGCCTGCCGCAGTTCCTCCCCCCTGCGGGGGAGGATCAGGAGAGCGCGGCTTTTCTTGCTCTGGACTGTGTCAACTGTGTCAACACCGTGTCAACCTGGGCAGGGTTCCATCTGATTGCTTCAGCGGTCAGCGCGGCGTGGATGAGGGAGAACTACGGGCATCCCCCTTCGGCATCCGCATCATGCCTTCCTGTGCCAGGCTGGCCACGAGCGTCCCGTCTCGCCGGAACACCCGGCCCGTCGCCAGGCCGCGGCTGCGGCTGGCGCGCGGGCTGTGGGTTTCGAAAAGCAGCCATTCGTCGACGCGGAAATCGTCGTGGAACCAGACGGCATGGTCGAGGCTCGCTTCCTGCACTTCGCCCAGGAACCAGCTCTGTCCATGCGGCCGCGAGGCGGTGGGGAGCATGACGAAGTCGCTGGCATAGGCCAGGATCGCGCGGTGCAGGCGCGGATCGTCGCCGACCGGCGCGGACGTGCGTATCCAGGTCTGCACATGCGGTGCCATCGGCTTGGGATCGGTCAGGTTGCGCGCCTGGATCGTGCGCTGGTCGAGCGGACGCGGTGCGATCAGCGCCGAATCGCGGTACTGCGGATGCGCGCCGAGCTTCTCGCGCAGCAGCTCGCGGTCGTTGCGCAGCGTCTCGGGACCGGGAACGTCGGGCATCGCGTCCTGATGCTCGAACCCGTCCTCGCGCCGGTGGAACGAAGCCGTCAGGCTGAGCAGCAGGCGACTGCCTTTCTCCGCCGATTCCTGCATGGCGACGACGCGGCGATTGGCGAAGCTGCCGCCGTCGAAGTCGCGCGAGACTTCGTAGCGGATCGGGATATCGTCCGAACCCATCCGCAGGAAGTAGGCGTGGAGCGAATGGGGCGGGCGGCCATCGGGCGCGGTCGCCTCGGCGGCGAGGAGCGCCTGGGCGATCACTTGTCCGCCGAACAGGCGGCCCGCGCCGTTCTGCAGCCCGTGCGGCGTCGGCGGCCCCAGGAAGGCGTCGCCGCCGAGCGGATCGAGCTGCAGCAGCGCGACGAGCCGGTCGACCAGTTGCCGGGGAGTGGGTTCTGCATCCATGCGCGCGCCATAGGCAGCGCGCGGGCGGTCCGTCAACGCGCCGCGCCGAGCTTCCTCAGGATGCGCCAGCCATAAGCCTTGGCAAGGTTGCGCGCGGGCCAGCGGCCGGTCTGCGCCGGGGTCACGCCGATCCGCCGCAGCACGCCGTTGAAGGCGCGGGCGTCGGCTTCGGCGAAGCTCCATTCGGAGCGCCAGGTGATCGACAGCGAGATCGACGGCGCCGGGCCGTTGCGCACGAAATGCGGCGCCATGACGGGAACGTAGAGCGCCTCGCCGGGCGCCAGCGCGAACTCGCGGCCGCCCGCCAGCAATGCCTCGCGCCACTTCAGCTCGCGGCCGCCGCCGGTGTGGTAGGCCTCGTGGACCTGATCGGGCGCGAAGGCGGCATCGCCGGCGGGGAACTGGGTCATGACCTTGTGCCCGCGCAGCTGCAGCAGGATGTTGTGCTCGGGATCGAAGTGATAGGGCGTGACGCCGCCGGGCGAGGTGACGAAGACGAAGCCTTGCGTATGCATCATCCGGCCGGTCCGCGCCTCGATCTGCGGGCGCAGCTCGCCCAGCAGTTCCTCCAGCAGCGCGGCATAGGCGGGGTGCTGCTCGATGTTCTTGAGCGCCGCCCAGCTCTTCGAGCTGTCGATGTTGCGGATCGTGTCGCCGATCGGGATGCCGGTCGGCGCCGGCTTGCCGTCGATGCCGATCGGCTGGTCGGCGAAATTGTATTCGATCGACGCGGGCGGCAGCGCCTCGGCGAGGGCGGCAAGCGCCCCGAGTTCGAGCAGCGGGTGCGCGCCGAGGCCGTGCGGCAGCTTGTGCGGCACTTCGGGATAGCCGGCCGCGAACAGCGCGCGGGCTTCGGGCGGAAAGGCGGTCATGCGGGCGCCCTCGCGGTCTGGCGGCGCAGTTCCGCCTGCACGAGATGGTGGAACGCGGTGCGGCGCAAGGTGCCGCCGATGGCGATCGAGACCGCCCCGACGCTGCGGCGTTCACGCCAGACGTGGTCGATCATCGGATGGTCGGCGGCGGCGCAGCTGTCGGTCCAGTCGATGCCTTCGCGTTCCAGTATCGCCAGGTTCTCGCGCTGGAGGAGAACGCCGGGCGAGAACCTCGCGAGGCTTTCGTCGAAGGCGGTCTTGTAGGAGAAGGCGCCGGGCGGGGTCAGGAACGTCGCGAGCATCGCGACCGGGCGGCCGTCCAGATAGAGCGTCAGCCGTTCGAGCCGGCCGCGCGCCGCCGCGCCCGCCAGCGCTTCGCGGAACAGGCCGGCGGTCGCGGGTTCGTTCGACAGCGCCGAGCCTGCGCGGCCCTTCCAGCCGGCCGCTTCGAGCGCGAGGAACTGCCCGGTCCAGGGTGCCAGCGCTTCGGCATCGCCGCGGCGCTCGAAGCGGACCGCGCCGAGTTCGGACAGCCGCGCGAACTGGCGGCGCAGCTCCTTGCGCTTCTTGCCCGAGAGCGCGGCTTCGAGATAGGCGTCCGGCGACAGGCCGGAGGCGAGCATCGCGCGTTCCTCGCGGTGGACGATCGCCGCCTCGCGGTTTCCCTCCGCCAGCACGTCGCCCAGCGCGGCATGGAGCGCGCCGGTCAGCGGCAGCTGGCGCAAGTGGAGGAACAGCGCGGCCCCGCCATGCGCATCCGCCCATGCCAGCAGCGCGTGCCAGAACGCGTGCTCGGCGCCCTTCGCGACCAGCGGCGCGCCCAGGAAGCAGTTGCCGTGGAGCCAGCTCGCCATGTTGGGGATCGGCCAGCGGTAATAGCGCAGCTGGCGCCGCAGCGGCATCAGCCCGGCGAGACGACCGTTCGCCTCGAACGCGATGATGCGAACCTCGCCCTCGGGATCGAAGGCGCGCAGTGCCGGGAGCAGATACCAGCTTTCGAAGAACGGGTTGGGTTCCGACGCCTGCCGGGCGAGCATGTCCCATTCGGCGATGCGCTGCGCCATATCGCGCCACCGCAAACAGGCGACCGTGGGGGCAAGCGGAACCGCGGCCGAAGCCGGCCTTCCCGGTGCCTGCACGAGTTCCGCGATGTTCGCCAAGCCGTTAACTCTCGAGATCGGCGGCAAAACGCGCCGTTACGGCCGGACTAGCAGCAGAAAGCCAACGAAGTGCTAACGCCGGGGGGAGGAGTACGTTTGAAAACCAAAAGCCCCGCCCGGATCGCTCCGGGCGGGGCCTTCGTTCATTTCCAGGCGAGGGGCGTCAGCCCGCCGCGTGGCTTGCGAGCGCCGCCAGCAGCAGCAGCGCGACGATGTTGGTGATCTTGATCATCGGGTTGACGGCCGGACCGGCGGTATCCTTGTAGGGATCGCCGACCGTGTCGCCGGTCACCGCGGCCTTGTGGGCTTCAGAGCCCTTGCCGCCGTGGTGGCCGTCCTCGATGTACTTCTTGGCGTTGTCCCAGGCGCCGCCGCCCGAGGTCATCGACAGCGCGACGAACAATCCGCCGACGATGACGCCCATCAGCAGCGCGCCCAGCGCGGCGAAGCCGTTGGCCGGACCCGCGACCGCCTCGATCACGAAATAGACGACGATCGGCGCCAGCACCGGCAGCAGCGAGGGAACGATCATCTCCTTGATCGCCGCCTTGGTGACGAGGTCCACGGTGCGGGCATAGTCGGGCTTCGAAGTGCCTAGCATGATGCCCGGATTGTCGCGGAACTGGTCGCGCACGTCCTTCACCACGTCGCCCGCCGCGCGGCCGACGGCAGTCATGCCCATCGATCCGAACAGGTAGGGCAGCAGCGCACCCAGCAGCAGGCCGACGATCACATAGGGGTTCTCCAGGCTGAAGCTGACTTCGAGGTCCGGGAAGAACTCCTTGAGATCGGTCGTATAGGCGGCGAACAGCACCAGTGCGGCCAGGCCGGCCGATCCAATCGCATAGCCCTTGGTGACGGCCTTGGTGGTGTTGCCCACCGCGTCGAGCGCGTCGGTCTTTTCACGGACCGAATCGTCGAGGCCCGCCATCTCGGCAATGCCGCCGGCGTTGTCGGTGACCGGACCGTAGGCGTCGAGCGCGACGACCATGCCGGCCAGCGCCAGCATTGCGGTAGCCGCATAGGCGATGCCCATGAGGCCGGCGAGCTGATAGGCGATGACGATGCCGGCGCAGATCACCAGCGTCGGCAGCGCGGTCGATTCCATGCTGATCGCCAGGCCCTGGATCACGTTGGTGCCGTGGCCCGTTTCCGAAGCCTTGGCGATCGAGCGGACCGGACGGAAGTTGGTGCCGGTATAGTATTCGGTGATCCAGATGATCAGCCCGGTGATGACCAGGCCAAGCAGTGAGCAATAGAACAGGATGCGGCCGGTGAAGGTCACTTCCGATCCCATTGCACCGTAGGACATCGGCGTTTCCATGTCGCCCAGCGCATAGCTGATCGCCCACCAGATCGCCGGGACCGAGAGCACCGCGGTGACCAGGAAGCCCTTGTACATCGCACCCATGATGTTCTTGCCGCCGCCGAGGCGGACGAAATAGGTGCCGATGATCGACGTGACGATGCAGACGCCGCCGATCAGCAGCGGCAGCGCCATCAGCTTGGGCAGCATGTCGGGACCGACACCCTGCAGCAGCAGCGCCGTCAGCACCATGGTGGCGCCGACGGTGACGACGTAAGTCTCGAACAGGTCAGCCGCCATGCCGGCGCAGTCGCCGACGTTGTCACCGACGTTGTCGGCGATGACCGCGGGGTT
>Ga0075364_10001424_pt1 | contig 12961 bp, 10 predicted proteins | sample EndMetdeltDD1764_FD_71517 | JGI IMG/M metagenome (GOLD analysis project Ga0075364, IMG submission 71517) | Populus endosphere microbial communities from Tennessee, USA - Endosphere MetaG P. deltoides DD176-4 | ecosystem: Host-associated > Plants > Roots > Endosphere | place: USA: Tennessee... | reverse complement strand
CTCGTGGGCCGTCTCGGGCGACCGGTCATGTTCACGTTTCTATTTGCATGGGCGCTGCCGCTGGGCTTTCTGCCTGTCTACGCGCGCACCCTGCCTGCCGATATGCTGGCCCTGCCGCCCAACCTGCTGCTGGCCCTGCCCATCTCCGTGGAAATGTTCTGCGGGCTGCTCACCGCGCTGCTCGCAGGCCGCCTGACCGACAGAAAAGGATGGCAAACGCCTGTGCTGGCCGGCTTGCTCATCGCCGCCCTGGGCATGATGAGCTGCGCCTGGGCGAACACCCTGCCCGGCTTCGTTGCTGCCCGCGGTCTGGTCGGTCTGGGCTATGGCCTGACGTGGATGGGGCTTCAGGGCTTCATCGTGACACACAGCCCGCCGCAGGCCCGGGGCCGCAACATGACGGGCGTGATCGCAGGCCTTTTTGCGGGACACCTGTCCGGCGCCGCAGTGGGCGCGATGCTGGCCGAACAGACGGGCTATCACTCTGTGTTCCTCATCGGGGCGTTCATGCTGGTGCTGCCGCTGGCGGGTGTGCTGCTGCTCATGCGCCCCTATATGCAGCCTCGCACGCCCGGTCCTGCACCCGCGCTGCAGCCTCGCGCATTCAGAGAGACGCTGGCGCTGCTCTCGACCCGGGACTTCGGTTTACTGCTGATCGGCAGCATCATCCCCTTCTCTATCGCCCAGGTCGGGCTGATCACCTACGCCCTGCCCCTGTATCTGGAGGCACAGGGTGCGGCCGCGTCCAGTGTCGGGCGCATCCTGATGATTTATGGTCTGTGCGTGATCTATATCGGCCCCCTGATGGGCAGACTGGCTGATCGCTCACCGCACAAGAAAAAATGGATCGTGGCCGGCGGCATGACCGGCAGCATCGGGCTGCTGGCGCTCTATGGCAACAGCGGCGTGCTGGCCGCCGCGCTCGCAGTCTTCCTGCTGGCGCTGGCCAGTTGCATGAGCGGTGCCTCACAGTCGCCCTATATGCTGGGCCTGCCGCATGTGCAGACCTATGGCGCAGCAGCGGCCACCAGCGTCATGCGGGCCGCCGACAAATTGGGCCAGATGGCCGGGCCGCTGATCGTGGGCAGCATGTTCGGTTTGATGGGTATGGGTGCAGGCCTGGCGGTGACCGGTGCCCTCTATCTGTGCGCCACCCTGGCATTCTGGTTCTTTGCGCCTGGCCTGCGCCGCTCGGCCCGTGCCCCGGCACGCAACCCGTAAACAGCCTTTGCGCAAAGGTGCCGATCAGGCCTGCCTGTTTTCAGTGCGAGCGACCCGAGGGCCGTCTTGCGAACGACCGCGATGTGCTCACGCCAACAACCCCATGGCCTGCGCACGGGTGTCGGTCACGGTCAGCAGTGGCAGGGCGCCGCAGGTGCTGAACGAGTCGCGCACGTCGGGCATCATGTTGCACACCACCAATCGCCCGTCATGCTGTTTGAGCAGCCGATCCAGCAGCAGCACCACACGGATGCCCGGTGGCGAGACGACATGGGCGAGCGCAAGATCAAGCGCGATCCGGCGCTCGCCTTTGTCGATCTGGGCGAGCAAATGGGTTTCGATCAGCGCATCCTGCGCCGGATCGAGCGAGCCTTTTACGGACGCCACGATGGTCGCGGCAATTTTCTCAATGACCAGCGTCATGACACTATCCTGGTGTTGAGCACGGCAAAAAAATCCCTGGCAAGACCCCTGAAGTCTTCCGCGATTCAAAATCATACGCTGAATATTTTCAGCGCGGCCCGCACTAAATAATCGCAAAATCCACGTAAAATGCTACGCATGCACACATTTGGTCGTGCACGGTGAGCGTCTGTGGGATTTCGGAGATCCAATGCGATTGTTTTTTCCGCCTCGTCCGCGTGCTGACGGCCTTTTTGTGGTGCCGATGTGACTGCGGCTTTACCGGTGTCCACCCATGCGCCACATCGGGTGCACGCCAACATTTACCCTGGCTGCGTGGCAGCGAACATCAACACGCTGCGAACCGGTCTGTTGCGCCAGGGACACACTCCCCGCTTCTGTGCCACGGTCAAGTCCGATGCTTACGGCCACGGCCTGAGAAACGTGTTGCCGGGCCTCAAGGATGCCAGTGCGCTGGCAGTCATGCAGCTCTCGGATGCCTACGACTGTCGGATGGCCGGTTGGCGCAAAACCATCGTGGTGCTTGGCGGCCTGGGCGACGAAAGCGAGGTCGGCATGCTCGATCTGCCCAACCTGCATCTGGTCATCACGCACGCTGCCCAGATCGACTGGCTTGCCGCCAGCCTGATCGCTCAGCCCGATCTTTTCATTTGGCTGCGCTTTCGTGGCGACATCGGGCTGACAGGATTCGACGACGACGCCTACCGCAAGGCCTACGCGCGCTGTTCAGCGCTGGTTGCGGCGCGGCGAATTGCCGGTGTGGGTCACCTGCATCACCACGCCAGTGCCGAACGCGACACCGGCATTGCCTCAGCCGACGCCCGCTTCAGGGCCGTCGTGAGCGCGTTGCCCGGTCCATGCTCGACCAGCAACTCGGCCACCGTGCTGCGACACCCCGATCACGCTGCCCAGGACGACTGGATTCGACCGGGGCTGGCCCTGTTCGGCGCAAGTCCGCTGGCGCATCGGTCGGCGTGTGAGCTGGGTTTCAAGCCCGCCATGTCGCTGCACGCACGCATCATCGGTGTGCGCGATCTCGCCCGGGGCGAGAGCATGGGCTATAACGCCAGCTTTACCGCGACAGCCCCCACACGGGTGGGCATCGTGAGCTGCGGCTACGGCGACGGTTATCCTCGCCATGCCCGAGCCGGAACACCCGTGCAAGTCGGCGACCATCTGACCCGCACGCTGGGCACGGTCACCATGGATCTGATGACCATTGATCTGACCGGACTGCCCGAAACGAAGATCGGACATCGGGTAACCTTGTGGGGCACCCCCGAACTTCCTGTCGAAAAGGTAGCGTCGGCCATTGGCACCATCGCGGCGGATCTGTTCACCGGCCTGACGCGGCGCGTGCCCCTGATTCCGATCAACGCCGTGTGAAACTTTCCCTGATCCTGCGCTCCCTACGGGGCAAAATCTTCTTTCTCGTCCTGACGATTCTGGGCGGGGTGGCCGCTTTCGTCATGCTGGTCAGCCAGAACGACGTCACGCGCACGGTCTCGGCCAATGAACAGCATGCCGTGAGCAACGTCATGAATCTGGTCGAACGCGACATACAGGCGCGCTGGGCAGCGCTGTTGTCCGACAAAATCACCACCGTGCGCAGCGGTCGCCGTCAGCTCATGGAAACAGGCACAACGTTGGGCGCGGTGCTCGACAGCTACGCCCAGCTGGCCACCAGTGGCGTCATCACCAATGAAACCGCACAAACCATGGCGCAGGACTGGATCAGCGGCTTGCGGCTGGGCGAACAGCGCTTCGCCTTCGCCTATGACAACAATGGCCGTGTCATTGCGAGCGGCCGACAGGGCGACATCGGCCGCGACATCACCCAGGTCGAGGACTTCAAGGGCCGCCCACTGGCCCGGGCCATGTACGAAGACAGCCGCAACACCGGCCACGGATTTGCCATCTATCGCTGGCCGACCGCCTCCTCCGCGATCGAAACGCGCTATGCCTACTTCGGCTATTTCCGCGCCTGGGACTGGGTGGTCGTGGTCTCCGACGACGTGCGCGATGTCGTGGCACAGGTGGACCTGCAGCGCGATCAAATGAAAGATGCCATGCGCGAAGCGCTGTCCAAGCTCACGCTGGCCCGCTCCGGGTTTTTGTTCATCGCGGCCGAAGATGGCAGCATGGTCGTGACGCCGCCAGCTGCGCAGCAGTCGCTGCTCGATGCCCTGGACCGACGCTCGGGGGCCACTCTGCGCCAGATGCTCAATGACAACGACCCGGCGGTGCTGCCCACACGGGCTGTCATGCAAACTGCCGAGGGGGCCTGGCACATCGAAAGCTCACGCTTCAAACCGCTGGGCTGGACCCTGGTGGCAGCCGTGCCGGAAAGCGATTTCACCGCGCCAGCCGACGCCCTCATACACCGTCAGGCACTTATCTTTCTGGTCACGCTGCTGCTCGCTTTGCTGGCCACGTGGATGATCGCCGTGCGCATCGTCCGCCCACTGGATCAATTGACACGCTATTCGCTGTACCTGTCCCGACACGACCTGAAGATTGCGCCCCCGGTCCCTGACCACATCACGGCCTTGCCTGATGCCCACCGCGACGAGGTGGGCCGGCTGGCGCGCTCGTTCATGCTGATGGACCAGCGCCTGAGAATGAATGCGGCCGAGCTCGTCAGCGAGAAAGCGGCGCGCGAAAAACTGGATGCCGAACGCAATATCGGTCGTGCCATCCAACTGGGTCTGCTGCCCGTTGCGCTGGATCGCTCGGTTGCGGCGCAGGTCGACATGACCGTGCGTTACCTGCCCGGCACAGTCGCGGGCAGTGACCTGCATGATTACTTCCTGCTTGCCGATGGGCGTTTGTGCGTGGTGATCGGTACGGTCGCCGACCAGGGCATTCCGGCTGCGCTCTATGGGGCCGCCACGCGCACCCTGTTGCGTGCGATTGCCCAGGGGGAAACCGACCCCGCTCTCATTATCAGACAGGTCAATCAACGCCTGGCCGAAACCAACCCGCGCATGATGTTCGTCAGTGTCGTGCTGCTCGTGCTGAACATGAACACCGGCGCGCTGCTGTGGACCAACGCAGGGCACCCTGCCGTATTGGCCAGCGATTCGTTCACCGGCGAGGTGCGCACCCTCGCCCAGGGCAGCGACCCGGCCTGCGGCATCGTCGAGGACGCCGTCTACGCCAGGCTGTCGGACACGCTTCAATCCGGCGAAAGCCTCATCATTCCCAGTGTAGGCCTGCTCAACGCCTGCGACGCCTCAGGCCATCCCTTGGGCCCGACGCGGCTGCGCGCCTGGATATCCACCGCCCCTCACGCCTCGCATACCACCGCGCAGGAGGTGCTCGACGCCGTTCAGTCGTTCACGGGCGGTGTCCGCCAGCACGCTGACATCACCCTGTTTGTCATCAGACGACCATGATCACACCCTTACGCACCCTGTTCCTTGCTCTGGCATGCGCCCTGCCCATGCTCGCGGGCGCCCAAACGTCGGCAGGGGCCGTGCCCTTGCTGCAGCAGCAAACCGCACGCCAGGAACAGGTGTTTCCCACCACGCCGAAACTGCGTGCCGACGGGAAAAAATGGCGCATCGGCTACTTCGAAAGTGGTGATTACTCGGAGTATCCGCGCACGCTGAAGGTGCTGGCCCAAGGGCTGCAGCAACTCGGCTGGCTGAAGATCGCGACCATTCCTGACAATCTGGATGGCCACCAGATGTGGGACTTTCTGGTGAACAACGCCAGGAGCGACACCCTGGAATTCGTGGCCGATGCGTGGTGGCAGCCTGGCAACTTCGATGCCAGCAAGCGCCCTGCCATCCGCCAGGCGATCGCCGAACGCGTGCGCACCCGCGCCGACATCGATCTGATCATCGCCATGGGCACGCTGGCCGGGCAGGACATGGCCGCGCTTGGCGCGCCGGTGCCCACCATCGTGGGCTCCACCAGCGACCCCGTGGGCGCGAAGATCGTCAAAAGCGTCGAAGACAGCGGCCTGGACAACCTGCATGCTCGGGTGCAACCTGAGCGCTATCAGCGTCAGGTTCGCCTCTTTCATGACATCGTCCCGTTCAAGACCTTGGGCCTGGTCTATGAAGACAGTCCCGAGGGCCGCACCTACGCCGCCGTCGATGCGGTCAATCAGGTCGCCCGTGAATTGGGCTTCACCATTCGTAGTTGCGATGCCCGTTCCAACGGCATTCCGCGCGACGAAGCCACTGCCAACATGCTGACCTGCTACAAACAGCTCGCGCCTAGCGTGGATGCCGTCTATGTCACCGTCCATCGCGGAATCACACCTGAAACCGTGGCCCAGGTCGGCGACGTGTTGCGCCAGGCAAAGGTCCCCAGCTTTGCCATGCTGGGTTCCGAAGAGGTGAAAAAAGGCATGTTGATGAGCCTCTCGCAGGCCGACTATTCCTATGTCGGCCTGTTCTATGCCGAAACCATGGCGCGCATCTTCAACGGTGCCCTGCCGCGCCGGCTGAGCCAGATATGGATCGACCCGGCGAAGATTGCGCTGAATCTGGAGACCGCACGCATCATTGGCTTTGATCCCCCGATGGACATCCTGCTGGCCGCAGACGAGGTCTACGAGACGCGACTGCCCTGATCTCGCCTACCGCGGCGCAGCCGCCGCTCGACCCGTGCCACGTACCACGTGGCACCTGCCACCATCAGTGCCAGCGCGAACCAGGTCATGGCATAAACGGCGTGCGTATTCTTGAACTGAATCACCGTCAGCCCGCCCACAGGCCACACACCCTCGGGTGTGGGGCCCGCATCCACGAAATAAGGCGCAACCGGCAGGGACATCGCGTCCAGGCCCTGCGCCCGGGCGATGGCCGAGACATCCCGCGAATACCAGCGCCCCGCCTGCGGCTCGTTCTCACGCAGAAACCCACCGCCCGGTTCTGACTGTCGCAACAGCCCCACCACCGATGTGGTGCCCGTGGACACCCCGGTGCGCGTCGCTGGATCGCGTCTGTCTGAGGTCACGAAGCCACGATTGACCAGCACAATGAAGCCCTGATCCGTGCGCATCGGCGCCATCACCCAAAAGCCCGGTCCGCGCTCCGTATTGGCCTGAACCAGCGCCTCGCCTTTCAGGAAATCACCTGTGAGATTCACCCTGCGATAGGTCTCGTCCTCGATTCTGCGCCACTGCTCGGGGCCGGGTGCCGCGACTGGATCGGCATGCACCCGCGCATCCACCTGCGCGATCAGCGCACGCTTCCACTCCAGACGCTTGACCTGCCAGACGCCCAGCGCGCTGAAACCAACGAAGAGCACGACGGCCAGCAGCGCCAGACAGCCCAGCATGAGCCGCCCACGCGGACCTCGGCCCGCCGACTCAGGCAAGGAGTCGGCGGGCCGAGTGGGAGATCCTGCTTGCGATGAAGCGATCTTGTCCTGTGACACAGTTACTTCATTTCATGCGTCATGGTGGGCATCATGTTGGTGTTCAGGTGATACATCACCCAGAGCGATCCCGCCAGAGTGATCACGACCACCATGATCGTGAAAATCAGCGCCAACATGTTCCAGCCGCCTTCCGACTTGAAGTTCATGTGCAGGAAGTAAATCATGTGCACCACGATCTGCACCGCTGCCAGTCCGAGCACCACCATCGAGGTCGTCGTCGCATTCTCGAAGATGTTGCCCATCACGATCCAGAACGGAATGACCGTGAGGATGACCGAGAGCACGAAACCCGTGACGTAGCCGCTCAGCGTGCTGTGGCTGGCACCGCCATCATCGTCATGATCGTCGTGATGATCATGGCCATGATCGGCCGCGTGGTGTGCGTGGCCATGATGGGCCAGTGTTTCGTTGTGCGTGTTCATTACAGCACCCCCATCAGATACACAAAGGTGAAGACGCCGATCCAGACCACGTCCAGGAAGTGCCAGAACATCGACAGGCACATCACGCGACGTTTGTTCTCACGGTTCAGACCATGCTTCTTGAGCTGGAACAGCAGCGTGATCAGCCAGATGATGCCGAAGGTCACGTGCAGACCGTGGGTGCCCACTAGCGTGAAGAACGAGGACAGGAATGCGCTGCGCTGCGGCACGGCGCCCTGGTGGATCAGGTGATAGAACTCATAGAGTTCCAGCCCGATGAAGATCGCACCGAGAATGCCGGTGATGATCAGCCACATCAGAACGGGACGCAGGCGGTTGCGCTGCATCTCGATCATGGCGAAGCCATAGGTGATCGAGGACAGCAGCAGCATGGCCGTGTTGATGGCGACCAGTTGCAGATCGAACAGATCGGCACCTGAGGGACCTGCCGCATAGTTGCGGCCCACGACCGCATGCACCGCAAACAGGCAGGCGAAGATGAGGCAGTCGCTCATCAGGTACATCCAGAATCCCAGCAAAGTGCCGTTCTTCGGATGATGCTCGCCTGGCACGAAAAAGCGCAGGTTGTCCGATGCTTTGGCCGCATCGGTAGCGTGGAGTGCAGTAGCGTTAGACATGTTGTGCAAGCAGACGTTGACGTTCTGCCTCGGTACGCACGACTTCTTCCACCGGGATGTAGTAGTCGCGTTTGTAGTTGAAGGTATGGATGATGGTTGCCGCCATGAGCGCCACGAAGCCCAGGATCGCCAATGGCCACATGTGCCAGATCAGGGCGAAACCGATCAGTGCGCTCAGCCCGGCAATGATGATGCCTGCGCCCGTGTTCTTGGGCATGTGGATCGCCACGAAGCCTTCGGTCGGGTGCTTGTAGTTGCGCTGCTTCATCTGATACCAGGCGTCGCCATCATGCACCAGCGGGGTGAACGCGAAGTTGTAGTTCGGCGGCGGCGACGAGGTGGCCCACTCCAGCGTGCGGCCATTCCAGGGGTCGCCCGTATGGTCACGCAATTGCTCGCGGCGCAGGAAGCTCACCACCAGCTGAATCAGGAAGCTGCCGATTCCGAGCGCGATCAACACCGCACCGACGGCGGCAATCTGGAACCAGATCTGCAGCGAAGGATCTTCGAAGTGGCTGACACGACGGGTAACGCCCATCAGGCCCAGCACGTAGAGCGGCATGAACGCCACATAGAAACCGACCAGCCAGAACCAGAACGAGCACTTGCCCCAGAACGGATCGAGTTTGTAGCCGAACGCCTTGGGGAACCAGTAGGTAATTCCGGCCATCATGCCGAACAGCACGCCACCGATGATCACGTTGTGGAAGTGAGCGATCAGGAACAGGCTGTTGTGCAGCACGAAGTCGGCAGGCGGCACGGCCAGGAGCACGCCGGTCATCCCGCCGATGACGAAGGTCACCATGAAACCGATAGTCCACAGCATGGGCACTTCAAAGCGGATACGGCCGCGATACATCGTGAACAGCCAGTTGAAGATCTTCGCCCCGGTCGGGATGGAGATGATCATGGTCGTGATGCCGAAGAACGAGTTCACGCTCGCCCCCGAGCCCATCGTGAAGAAGTGATGCAGCCAGACCAGATAGGACAGCACCGTGATCACGACCGTCGCGTAAACCATCGAGGCGTAACCGAACAGACGCTTGCTGCTGAACGTGGACACGATTTCCGAGAACACGCCGAAGGCCGGCAGAATCAGGATGTACACCTCGGGGTGACCCCAGATCCAGATCAGGTTCACGTACATCATGGAGTTGCCCCCAAAATCGTTCGTGAAGAAGTTGAATCCGAGATAACGGTCCATCGTGAGCAGTGCGAGCACGGCGGTCAGCACGGGGAAGGCCGCCACGATCAGCACGTTGGTGCACAGCGCCGTCCAGGTGAAGATCGGCATTTTCATCAGGCCCATGCCCGGTGCACGCATCTTGATGATGGTGACCAGCAGGTTGATACCCGAGAGCAACGTTCCGACCCCCGCTATCTGCAAGGCCCATATGTAATAGTCGACCCCGACATCCGGACTGTGCACGATGCCGGAGAGCGGCGGATAGGCCAGCCAGCCGGTGCGGGCGAATTCGCCCACGAACAGCGACGCCATCACCAGCACGGCGCCAGCGGTGGTCATCCAGAAGCTGAAGTTGTTCAGGAACGGGAAGGACACATCGCGCGCACCGATCTGCAGCGGCACGATGTAGTTCATCAGGCCGGTCACCAGCGGCATGGCCACGAAGAAGATCATGATCACGCCGTGGGCCGTGAAGATCTGGTCGTAGTGATGCGAGTTCAGATAGCCGACGTTGTCACCGAAGGCGATCGCCTGCTGCAGACGCATCATGATGGCATCGGCAAAGCCCCGCAGCAGCATGACCAGCCCGAGGATGATGTACATGATGCCGATCTTTTTGTGATCGATGCTGGTGAACCATTCACGCCAGAGGTAGCCCCAGAGACGGAAATACGTCAGGGCGCCCACCAGCGCCAGGCCGCCAAGCAGCACGGCGGCAAAGGTGACGATCAGGATGGGCTCATGCAGCGGGATCGACTCCCATGAGAGCCGTCCGAAGATGAGTTTGGTGAGGTCGAGACTGTCAAACATGTTGATTACCGAGGCCAGAGGCGCGTGGTGAATGGGGTGTGAAGCGTGCGATCACGATGGCAGGTCCGAAGACGCAGAGGCGACGATATTGGATGGATCGTTGACCGTGCACACGTTGCCGATGTAGGCACGTGCCGGCTCATTGGCCAGGCCCAGTCGTGCTCGCGAGGCGGTATCCAGCGTGGCCAGGTTATGAATACCGGCCAGGCCCATGCCGCCACGGGCATCGATGGCCATCATGTCGTTCATGCACATGCGGTTCGCTTCGACGCAGCGATTGAGAATGGCCTCATACAGGCCATCGGCCACCGATGCGTAGCGACGCACGGGATCGCGCTCGCTGGGCTGCTCGAGCTGCAGATAGGCATCGCGCGACAGCACGGTGCCTTCGGCACGGTTCTGCTGCACCCAGCGGTCGAAACCGGCAGCATCGGTGCCATGCACCTTGAAGCGCATGCCCGAGAAGCCGGCACCACTGTAGTTCGCAGAGATGCCTTCGAACGTGCCGGGATTATTGATCACGCCGTACAGCGTGGTCTGCATGCCCGGCATGGCGTAGATCTGGCCTGCCATGGCGGGGATGAAGAACGAGTTCATCACCGTCGAGGACGTGATCTTGAACTGGATCGGACGATCAACCGGCACAGCCATCTCGTTTACCGACGCAATGCCCTGCTCCGGGTAGAGGAACAGCCACTTCCAGTCCAGCGCCACGACCTCGACCACCAGAGGCTGCGTATTCGTGGGCAGCTCCCGTCCCTTGCTGATGCGGTCCAGCGGACGATAGGGATCGAGCAGGTGGGTGCTCGTCCAGGTCAAGGCGCCAAGCGCGATGATGATGAGCAGCGGCGCCGACCAGATCATCAGCTCGAGCATGGTCGAGTGATGCCATTCAGGATCGTAATCCTTGTCGGTCTTGGCGTTGGAAGCACGATACTTCCAGGCGAAGATCAGCGTGGCGGCGATGACGGGCACCACGATCAACAGCATCAATATCATCGAAATATAGATGAGATCGCGTTGTTGAACAGCAACATCGCCGGAGGGGGACAACAGTACAGCGTTACAGCCGGCCAGAAGCAAGGCGGGGGCAACGAGGAGTACGCGGAGAGACTTGAAGGAAGGCATGCCAGAAGAAGAGTGAGCGTAGCCGTGGAAAAGGAGGCAAAATGTACGCCGAACGGCGCGTCACGGGAAGTGGACATTTTGTCCTATGGCGCCTTTGCCCGATGAATGCGATCCTTCGGGGTTAGCGCCACTATCCTAAATTACGAGCCAGCACGATGTCCAGCACGACTCAAGCACACGTCGCATCACCTACAGGCCCCATGGAAAGCGATATCCGGGACCTGCATTCCGATCGCACCAAGGTTGCACCCGGCGAAATCGCCATTGGCGTGGTCATCGGCCGCGCCTCCGAAAACTTCGATTTCTTCGTTTTCGGCATCGCCTGCGTCCTGGTATTCCCGTCCCTGTTCTTTCCGTTCGCCGGCCGCCTCGACGGCATTCTCTATTCCTTCACGCTGTTTGCGCTGGCCTTCGTCGCCCGCCCCTTCGGCACCGCCATCTTCATGGCCGTGCAGCGCCGCTGGGGCCGCAGCGTCAAACTGACCAGCGCCCTGTTCCTGCTGGGCACGGCAACCGCCGGCATGGCCTTCCTGCCCGGTTATGAATCGCTGGGCGTGGCCGCCATCGTGCTGCTGGGCCTGTTCCGCACGCTGCAAGGCGTGGCCTTCGGCGGGTCGTGGGACGGTCTGCCTTCCCTGCTGTCGCTCAATGCGCCGCGCAGCCGCCGCGGCTGGTACGCAATGCTGGGCCAGCTCGGTGCCCCGATCGGTTTCCTGGTCGCCAGCGCCCTGTTTCTGTACCTCTACTCCTCGCTCTCGCAGGAAGACTTCCTGCGCTTCGGCTGGCGCTATCCCTTCTTCGTGGCATTCGCCATCAACGTGGTGGCGCTCTTTGCCCGCCTGCGCCTGGTGGTGACCGAGGAATACACCCAGGCACTTGAGGAAGGCGAACTGCAGCCCATGGGCGTGATCACCATCGTGCGCGAACAGGGCTACAACATCTTCCTGGGCGCCTTCGCCTCGCTGGCCAGCTATGCCCTGTTCCACCTGGTAACCGTGTTCCCGCTCTCCTGGATCGCGCTCACCTCGTCGCAGAACATCACCAATGTGCTATGGGTGCAGATTTTCGGCGCCATCGTGGGCATTCTGTCGACCATCGCCTCGGGTCTGCTGGCCGATCGCATCGGCCGCCGCACCACCCTGGGTCTGCTGGCCATCCTGATCGCCGTGTTCAGCCTGTTTGCGCCCATGCTGCTCAATGGCGGTGCAGTGGGCCAGAACACCTTCATCCTGGTCGGCTTCGTGCTGCTCGGGCTGTCCTACGGTCAGGCCTCCGGCACGGTCACCGCGAACTTCAGCTCCAAATACCGCTACACCGGTGCGGCGCTCACGTCCGACTTCGCCTGGCTGGTCGGCGCGGGCTTCGCGCCCCTGGTGGCACTCGGCCTGTCCGCCAACTTCGGTCTGGCCTACGTCAGTGCCTACCTGATCTCGGGCGCGGCCTGCACCTTGCTCGCACTGAAAATCAATCGCTCGCTCGAAAGCCGCGATTGATCCCCGGAGGGCATCGCGCCCTCCCCTGATGCCTTCGAAAGGCCCCCGGCAAGTCGGCGACGTCCGAATCTGGCCGGGGGCCTTTTCACTTTGGCAACGGTTCGCCCTGCGGTTTGGCGTTGGAGCGCCCACCCCCTTGGGCATACACGTGTCACGCCGCGCGTGGGTCGCGGGCGCAGGCCCCACCCTGCCGGGCGGCTGGCCGCCCCGGCTTCTGCCTCGTCGAGCGGGAGGCGATAC
>Ga0075364_10001423_pt1 | contig 12962 bp, 10 predicted proteins | sample EndMetdeltDD1764_FD_71517 | JGI IMG/M metagenome (GOLD analysis project Ga0075364, IMG submission 71517) | Populus endosphere microbial communities from Tennessee, USA - Endosphere MetaG P. deltoides DD176-4 | ecosystem: Host-associated > Plants > Roots > Endosphere | place: USA: Tennessee... | reverse complement strand
GGGCAAGACATCCGCCCCGCCACCTGCACGTTGCGTACGAACGAATCCGACCGCTGCGTTCCGAACCTCCACAACGCTGCCGCGGTACGTGACAGCATCGTAATGCGTACCCCGAAGCAGCAAGCGCTGGTCCTGCTCGTGAACAACCGTACCGAGCACGTCCGCTTCCGCTACATGCACATGTCGCCGGAGAAGCTCGACGCCGACAGCATGATCCATGGACGCCGCGTCACCGAGGGCGAGCGGGTTGGCGTCGTATCGAACTATCAAGGCTTCCAGGGCGGCACGACGACGCATCTGCATTTCGACCTGCAGGTGTTCACACGCGACGGCTGGATCTGGGTCAACCCGTACGCGACGCTGATCGCCTCCTACGAGCGCCTGATCGGCGGGCGCGGACGCGAAATCAGCCCCGACCTCACCCCGGCCCCGATCACGAGCGTCTCGCAGACGCCCCAGCTGGAACCAGCCAGTTCCGAGGGCGCAGAAGACCTGAACTAGTGCATGATCCCGAAAAATGGCAACCGGTTTTCGGAATACATCATGCACAAACAAATAGATGCGCGACGAGTCTGATCCCGCGCAGCGGGATTGGACTCTGGCGCTTTTTCGAAAACCGTTGCCTGGTTTTCGCGTTCCTGCCCTAGAATGGACCGCATGACTGACCACGAATCTTCCCAAGGCGGATTTCCGACGCGACGGCAGCTCATGCTGTCCGGACTGGCGCTTGGCGGCGCGACCCTTGCGTTGCGGCTCCCGGCTGAAGCGGCCGCGCCCCCGGGCTTCGACCAGTGGCGGGACACGTTTCGCGCCCGTGCGCTGGCGCGTGGCATTTCGGATGCGACCTACACCCGCGTGATGGGCAAGATCGAACCGGACATGCGTGTGTTCGCGCTGGCCCGCAGCCAGCCCGAGTTCAACGAGCAGGTCTGGCAATACGTCAACCGGCGGGTCTCCGACTGGCGCCTGATCGCCGGCAAGGAGACGCTCAAGCAATACGCCGGCCTGTTCGATCGCATCGAGAAGGATTTTGGCGTCGAGCGCGGTACGCTGCTGGCGCTCTGGGGCGTCGAGACCGCCTATGGCGATCCGATCGTGCAGAAGAACTACATGCGTCCGGTATTTCCCTCGCTGGCGGCGCTGGCCTGGAACGAGCCGCGCCGGCGCGCCTATTGGGAAACCGAGCTGATCAATGCACTGCGCATCGTCGAGCGTGGCTGGAGCACGCCGGAGGAGATGCGCGGCTCCTGGGCCGGCGCGATGGGCCACACGCAGTGGATGCCGGAGGTCTGGCTCAATGTCGGCATTGATTACGACCACGACGGCAAGGTGTCACCATTCGGCAAACCGGACGACGCACTGGCCTCGAGCGCCCGCTATCTGATCAACCGCGGCAAATACCGGCGCGGCGAACATTGGGGCTACGAGGTCAAGACGAATGGCGGGCCGGTCAGCGGCAGCCGCAGTTACGAGAAATGGGCAGCGCTCGGCGTCAAGCGCGCGGACGGCCAGGCGTTCGCGCAGCCCAATGCGCATGCGCAGATGTGGACGCCGGTGCCGGGCGGCCCGAGCTTTCTGCTGGGTCCGAATTTCTATGCGGTGCGCAGCTACAATCCGTCGATGAACTATGCGCTGGCGATCGTGCATCTCGGCGACCGCATTCAGGGTGCGGGACCTTTCGTGCAGCCTTTCCCGGGCAGCGAGCGGGCCTTGACGCTGGCGGAAGTGCAGGAATTGCAGACGCGGCTGACAAAAGCCGGTTTCGACACCGGCGGCAACGACGGCCGCGTCGGCCTTCAGACGATGCAGGCCATCAAGAACTTCCAGATCAAGGCCGGCATCGCGCCCGCCGATGGATACGGCGGGCTGACAGTGCTCGCGAAGCTGCGGCAAGGGTCTTAAAAAGCCGCCGCTTGTCAACGGATCAACGCCGGCCCCGGATCGGGCACGGCCACGTCCGCCACGCGAAACTGCACCCGCTCCGCGCCTTGCCAGCGGTCGATGGCCAGATAGCCCGCCACATGCAGCGTCTGGCCGCGATTTTCGCTGAGCGCACGGCCGAGCTTCTGGCCGACCGAGCGGAAAGCCACGCCGTTGATCATCGCGCCGTCGCCTGACTTGAAGCGGAGGCGCAGATGCGCCTGCCCCACTTCGTCGGCAAAGACCAGCTGATGCCCCGGCAGCGCGATCAACGGCTCCGGATTGCCGCTGCCGAAAGGTCCTGCGCGCTCCAGCGTCCTGACGAAGTCGACCGTCAGCGCACGCGCGGTGACGGCGCCATCGACGAACAGGTCGTCGACGTTGCGCGACTTCGCGACGCTGTCGGTGAGCGCGCTCTCCATATAGGCGCGAAATTCGGCGAGCCGTTCCTTGCGCAGCGTGACGCCTGCGGCCATGGCGTGTCCGCCGCCCTTGATCAGCACGCCGTCATGCACGGCCTGTCGCACCGCCTTGCCGAGATCGACGCCGGAGATCGAGCGGCCGGAGCCCGTGCCGATGCCACCCGGCTCGAGCGCAACGGCGAAGACGGGCCGCGAAAACTTCTCCTTCAGCCGGGAAGCGACGAGGCCGACGATACCCGGATGCCAGCCTTCGGACGCCGTGACGATGACGGCGCCCTTGTCCTCGAGGCCGAGCGCCGCAATCGCCTCGGCTTCCGCCTGTGCCTCGGCCGCCTGTTCGATCAGACGCCGTTCGGTGTTGAGGCGATCGAGCTCGCCTGCGATCCGTGCCGCCTCGGTCGGATCGGCCTCGAGCAACAGCCGCACGCCGAGATCGGCGCGGCCGATGCGCCCGCCGGCGTTGATGCGCGGCCCAAGCAGAAAGCCGAGATGCCAGGCTTCCGGCGGACCGCTCAGGCGCGAAACATCCATCAACGCAGTGTGGCCGACGTGGTCGCGACGTCGCAGCGCGATCAGTCCCTTGGCGACCAGTGCGCGATTGAGCCCGGTCAGCGGCGCGACGTCGGCGACCGTGCCGAGCGCAACGTGATGCAGTGCACCGAGCAGATCCGGCTCGGGCCGTTCGTCGCGCCAGAAGCCGCGCTGACGCAGCTCGCGATTGACGGCCACCAGCGTGACGAACACCAGGCCGACGGCTGCGAGCTGGCCAAGGCCCGACAGATCGTCCGGCCTGTTCGGATTGACCAGCGCTGTGACAAGGGGCAGATCGTCGCCGCACTGGTGATGGTCGATCACGAGCACATCAAGGTCGAGCTTTTTCGCCTCGCTGAGCGGCTCGACGCTGGTGGTGCCGCAATCGACGGTGATCAGCAGCGTTGCGCCTTTGGCGGCGAGCGCCCGCACCGCCTCGACGTTCGGGCCATAGCCCTCGAACAGACGGTCTGGAATATGGATCAGCGGATCCAGACCGGCGTGGCGCAGATGCCAGGCCAGCAGTGCCGCCGATGTTGCCCCGTCGACGTCGTAGTCGCCGAAGATCGCGACGCGCTCGCCCTTGATCGCGGCATCGGCGATGCGCCGGGTCGCCACCTGCATATCCGTCAGGGTGAACGGATCGGGCATCAGCTTGCGCACGGTCGGATCGAGAAAATCCGGAACCGCATCGATCTCGACGCCGCGCCCGGCGAGCACGCGCGCAAGCATTTCCGGGAGCTGATGACGCTGGGTGATGGCGAGCGCCCGCGCCGTGCCCCGCTGGTCCAGCCGGTCGCGCCAGACCTTGCCGGTGGCCGAGCGTGCGACGCCGAGAAACGGCAATCGGTCGTCGAAGGTTGAAAGTGCTGCGGACGCGCTCATCGGGGCGATGATGACATAGTCACACCGGCCGCGTCCGCCAATGATTCGCAGTTCGGCCCGCGATCAACAGCCAATCAACAGCCCAATCGGGCCGCCAGATCGTTGAAATCCTTGACTACCATCGTCCACTCGCCGGTGGCCTCGAAATCCCGCTTCTGGTGCGGGCCGTACTCGGTCGGCCGCGGCACGAAGGCCGTTTTCAGGCCGTGCGACTGCGCCGCCTTCAGGTCGCCGTTGTGGGCGGCCACCATCATCACTTCGCCCGGCTGCATGCTGAGCAGCCGCGCCGCGCCGAGATAGGTCTCGGGATCGGGCTTGTAATGCTCGAACACCTCCGCACCCAGAATCAAATCCCATGGCAGGCCGGCATTCTTCGCCATGTTGGTCAGCAGCAGGACGTTGCCGTTCGACAAGGGGCTGATGATGAATTTCGTCTTCAGCCGGGCGAGCCCGGAGACGCTGTCGGGCCACGGTTTCAGCCGGTGCCAGCCGCGGTTGATGTGATCGCGATCCGCTTCGCCGAGCCCCTTGATGTTGAACCGCTCGATCAGCTTGTCGAGTGACTGGCGGTGCAGCAGGTCGAGCTTGACGAACTTGCCCGCTTTTCGGACTTCGTTCATCGACGGGACGTAGGCCTCGCGCCAGGCGTCGACCAGCGCAGTCCAGTCAGCCTCGATCTTCTTCGCGCTGCCCCACTGCGTGAGCTCGCCGATCAGGCTCGTGCGCCAGTCCACCACCGTGCCGAACACGTCGAATACAAGCGCCTTCACGTCACGCCTTGCAATCTCGTCAGTCATGGGAGTCACCCGTCTACTGCACGCATTTGACGGTTGCGGCGTGCGGGCTTTTCTTTATCAACGAATACGGCGTCAATAAAGAAAAGGATCGGCCTCGTGACCGGCGAAAACACGCACGAATCCGCTGCAAAATCCGTCCCGCTCGATGTTCCCGAGAACGAGGTGCTCTACACCATCAAGGACCGGGTCGCGACGGTGATGCTGAACCGCCCCGATCGGCTGAACGCCACCAACCTCACCCTCCCCTATAGTGTCTCCAAGGCGATGCTGCTCGCGGCGAACGATCCCGCCGTGCGTGTCATCGTCATCACCGGCGCCGGCCGCGCCTTCTGCGCCGGCGCCGACCGGCAGCGGCTGGAGGCCGGGCGGGTCGGCGCGCCGCGTCCTGTTTATCCGCCGGACGATCCGGAGTTCTTCAAGGCGATCCCGTCCGGCAAGGGACCGGATCTGGGTCGCGAGTTCATGGACATCCGCCGCTACTCCTACTTCATGCGCGTTCCAAAACCTGTGATCGCCGGCCTCAACGGGGCCGTCGCCGGTGGCGGCATGATCCCCGCCTTGTGCGCCGATATCCGGCTTGCCGCCGACAACATGTTCTTCACCACCTCGTTCGCGCAGCGCGGCCTGATTGCCGAGCATGGCATTTCCTGGCTGCTACCGCGGCTTGTCGGCCCCTCGCGCGCACTTGAACTCTTGATGACCGCCCGCCGCCTCGGTGCGCAGGAGGCGCTGGAGATGGGCCTCGTCAACAAGGTGTTTCCGCAAGACACTTTCCGTGACGACGTGCAGGCGTTCGCCGCCAACATCGCCGCCACGGTCTCGCCGCGCTCGCTCGCGGTGATGAAGGCGCAGGTGTGGAAGGCAATGTTCCAGACCTTCAGCGAAGCGCTCGGCATTGCCGACATCGAGCTCGAGCTCAGCGTGAAGTCGAACGACTATATCGAAGGCGTCACCCACTTCCTCGAGAAGCGGAAGGCCAATTTCCCCGATCCGTCGAACTGAGCGTCTCGTCGCATGCCGCATGGCGGGCGCATGTCCGCCGCGCACGGCACTCGTGCCTGGCACGACATTGACCGCATGCCGGGGGCAGCTATCGTTTCGACCAATCAGCAGAGGGAGGCGAAATGTCCGAGGAAAACGAAGTTCTTTACGATGTGAAGGACCGCATCGCCACCGTCACGCTCAACCGCCCGGAGCGGATGAATTCGATCGACGACTCGATGCCGATCAACATTGCCAGGGCGATGAAGCTGGCGGCCACCGATCCCGGCGTGCGGGCGATCATCCTCACGGGTGCCGGACGGGCGTTCTGCGCCGGCGCCGATATCGGCCGGCTGCAACGCCGCTCCGGTGGTGAGCGGCCACCGCCGCCGGCAGACGATGCGACCGTGATCCCCGCCATTACGCTCGGCCACGGCCCCGACCTTGGCCCGGAGTTCGCCGACGTCCGCCGCTATTCCTACTTCATGCGGATCGGCAAGCCGGTGATCGCCGCGCTGAACGGCGCAACCGCGGGCCTCGGCATGATCATGGCGCTTTGCTGCGACATGCGGATGGCATCGGACCGCATGATCTTCACCACCGCCTTTGCGCAGCGCGGGTTGATCGCCGAGCACGGCATCGCCTGGCTGCTGCCGCGGTTGATCGGTCCGTCGAACGCGATCGACTTGCTGATGTCCGCGCGCCGCGTCACGGCCAAGGAAGCGCTCGACATGGGTCTCGTCAACCGCATCTATCCGCAGGACACCTTCATGGACAACGTGCGCACCTATGTCCGCGTGCTGACGGACACGGTGTCGCCGCACTCGATGGCGGTGATCAAGGCGCAGACCTGGAAGGGAATGTTCGAGACCTACGCGGAGAACCTCGCCGAGGCCGACAAGCAGATCGTGGCGAACTATCCCTACCCCGACTACAAGGAAGGCGTTGCGCACTTCGTCGAGAAACGCCCGGCGAATTTCCCGGATCTGACCAAGGCGAAGTGAGGCGACGGCTATCAGCGGGCAGAGCCATCGGCACACAATGAGCACAGGGACTATGGATTCCGGGCTCGCCGCTTCGCGGCGCCCCGGAATGACCGTCCTACAGCGCCTTCCGGTACTGGATGAACCCGGCATTCTCCGCGACCTGATCGTAGAGGATGCGCGCCTGCGCGTTGGTCTCGTGCGTCAGCCAGTAGATGCGGGTCGAGCCGGCCTCTTTCGCCTTGGCATACACGGCCTCGATCAGCGCGCGCCCGAGCCCGAGCCCGCGCGCGGTGTCCGCGACGAACAGATCCTGCAGGTAGCAATAGTCGTCCGGTATCCAGGTCGAACGGTGGAACAGGTAGTGGACGATGCCGGTGAGCTTGCCGTCGACATACGCGCCAAGCAGATGCATCGGCTCGGCCGGGTCCTGCAGGCGCTTCCAGGTGATGTCCCAGTTCTCTTTCGGCAGCGTCGCCTTGTAGAACTTGAGGTAGCCGTCCCAGAGCGGCTCCCAGGCTGCACGCTCATCGGGACCCACGGCACGAACGACGACCTCAGGCCGAACCATTGCGGTCAATCCAGGTGGAACTTGTCGAGCTGGCGATGATCGGCCTTGATCATGCGCACCGTTCCGGTGACGGAGCGCATCACCACCGTCTCGGTCTGGATGACGTCTTTCCGGAACTTCACGCCGGACAGCAGCGAGCCATCGGTGACGCCGGTTGCAGCGAACAGGCAGTCGCCCTTCACCATGTCCTCGATGCCGTAGACCATCCGCGGATCCTTCACGCCCATCTTGGCGGCGCGCTCGCGCTTTTCGTCCGTGTCGAGGATCAGCCGGCACTGCATCTGTCCGCCGATGCAGCGAAGTGCTGCTGCTGCCAGCACGCCTTCCGGCGCGCCGCCCGTGCCGATGTAGATATCGACGCCGGTGTTGTCCGGATCAGCGCAGTGAATGACGCCGGCGACATCGCCGTCGGTGATCAGCCGCACGGCCGCTCCGGTCGAGCGCACGCCGGTGATGATGTCCATATGGCGCGGACGGTCGAGCACGAGCGCGGTGATCGCCGACGGATCCACGCCCTTGGCCTTGGCGAGCCGCAGGATGTTGTCGGCGGGCGTGGCATCGAGCTCGACGATGCCTTTCGGGTAGCCCGGACCGATCGCGATCTTCTGCATGTAGACGTCGGGTGCATTCAACAGCGTGCCGCCCTCAGCCATCGCCATCGTGGCGATCGCACCCGGCATGTTCTTCGCGCACAGGGTCGTGCCTTCGAGCGGATCGACTGCGATATCAACCTTCGGTCCGGCGTGGATGCCGACCTGCTCGCCGATGAACAGCATCGGTGCTTCGTCGCGCTCGCCCTCGCCGATGACCACGGTGCCTTCGATCGGCAGCTTGTTGAGCTCGCGCCGCATCGCGTCCACCGCCGCCTGGTCCGCCGCCTTCTCATTGCCGTGGCCGCGCAGGCGCGCCGCCGAAACCGCGGCACGTTCCGTCACGCGCACGATTTCGAGCGTCAGGATTCGCTCGAGCAACTGCTGCGGCGGAACGGCAATCGTCATGGACATCGGCTCAACTCCTTAAGCACTCAAGACGGCGCATCATACGCCGGCCAGGGTCTGATCCAGCTTGGCTGAATTCAGAAGTCATCGCTCATCTATTTGGTTGTGCGTGATCTCTTCCGAAAACCGGTTCCCACTTTTCGGGATCATGCACTAATTCTTCTCGATCCGGATCACCTGCGGACGCCCGGTGATCACCTTGTCGTTCTGCACTGCAGCGAGCGCGTGGCGCACCGCATCCTCGCTGGTGGCATAGGTTATCAATATCACCGGCACTTGGGTGCCCGCGGCCTTTCCGTTGCGTTTTCCACGCCCTTGTGCTGGTTCCGGCGCGCCGTTCGGATGGCGCTGGACGATGGATTCGATGGAGATCTTCTGCTCCGCCAACCGCTTGGCGATGGTCGCTGCCGTGCCTGGCAGGTCGCGCGCCATCAAGCGGATGTAGTACCCGCCCTCATGGTGCATCATCGGTGCCTTCTCGGTCTTGCGCAGCTTTTCGACCGGCCGGCCGAACGGCGCAATGCGCATGCCCCGCGCCACATCCGCGATGTCGGCAACCACCGCCGAGGCGGTTGCAGCGCCGCCGGCGCCCGGGCCGACCAGCGTGATCGGCGGCACGCCCTCGCCGTCGATGGTCAGCGCATTGGTCACACCCATCACCTGCGCGATCGACGACGAGCGTGGCACCATGGTCGGATGCACACGCTGCTCGATACCGGTCTTGGTGCGCACTGCAACGCCGAGCAGTTTGACGCGGTAGCCGAGATCCTCTGCAGCGCGCAGATCTTCGGCCTTGATCGTCGAGATGCCTTCGACATGCACGGCGCTCTGCGCGACCTTGGTGCCGAATGCGAGGCTGGCCAGGATCGCAAGCTTCTGTGCCGTATCATGCCCGTCGATGTCGAACGAAGGATTGGCTTCCGCGTAACCAAGGCGTTGCGCGTCCTTCAGGCAGTCTTCGAACGAAAGTCCCTCCTGTTCCATCCGCGTCAGGATGTAGTTGCAGGTGCCGTTCAGGATGCCGTAGACGCGGTGGATCGACGTGCCGGAGAGGCCCTCGCGCAGCGTCTTGATCGCCGGGATCGCAGCTCCGACTGCGGCTTCAAAATTCAACGCGCCGCCGTGTTTCTCAGCGAGCTTCGCAAGTTTGACTCCGTGCTTCGCCAGCAGCGCCTTGTTGGCGGTGACGACCGACTTGCCGTTCTCCAGTGCGGTCTCGACCGCCGTCAGCGCCGGGTCGCCCGCGCCGCCCATCAGTTCGACGAAGCAGTCGATCTCGGGATCCCTGGCGAGCGCGAGCGGGCTCGACGCCCATCGGATGCCGCGCAGATCGACGCCGCGTTTCTTGGTTTTGGAGCGTGCGGTCACGGCCACCACACGCACGCTGCGGCCTGCCCGCATCGCGATCAGCCGGCCTTGCTGCTCGATCTGGCGGACGACCTCCGCACCCACGGTGCCGAGACCCGCAATGCCCACCTTCAGGGGTGCGACCATGAAACGACGAAGCCTACGGAGTAAGGCCGGCCAGCGCAGGCGCGCTAGCGGCGGTTGGCGAGAGGAATGACGTTGTGCAACGTTTCGATGCCGGTTTCAAGGAAGCGGCGCATGTTGCGCGCCGCCTGGCGAATGCGTTGCTCGTTCTCCACCATGGCGATACGAACGAACCCCTCGCCGTGCTCGCCGAAAGCGACGCCGGGCGATACCACGACCCCCGACTTTTCGACCATCAGCGTCGCAAACTGCATGCTGCCCATGCCACGGAACGCCGCCGGCATCGGCGCCCAGGCGAACATCGAGGCGGCCGGCGGCGGAATGTCCCAGCCCGCGCGCGCGAAGGATTCGACCAGCACGTCGCGTCGCTTCTTGTAGATCTCGCGGACTTCGCGAATGCAATCATCAGGGCCGTTCAGCGCCGCGGTCGCGGCAACCTGCACCGGCGTGAACGCGCCGTAGTCCAGATAGGATTTCACCCGCGCAAGCGCGGCGATGATGCGCTCGTTGCCGACGGCAAAGCCCATGCGCCAGCCGGCCATCGAAAACGTCTTCGACATCGAGGTGAATTCGACCGTCACATCGATCGCGCCCGGCACCTCCAACACCGAAGGCGGCGGATTGCCGTCGAAATAGAGTTCGGCATAGGCGAGGTCGGACAGGATGAAGATTTCATGCTTCTTCGCGAACGCCACCAGATCCTTGTAGAAATCGAGCGTTGCGACGTAAGCGGTCGGATTCGACGGATAGCAGCAGATCATCGCGATCGGCTTCGGAATAGAATGGATGATCGCGCGCTCGAGCGCTTCGAACAGGTCCGGCGTCGGCTCCGCCGGCACCGAGCGGACGACGCCGCCGGCCATCAGGAAGCCGAACGCGTGGATCGGATAGCTCGGATTGGGAACGAGCACCACGTCACCTGGCGCGGTAATCGCCTGGGCGACGTTGGCAAAGCCCTCTTTCGAGCCGAGGGTGGCGACGATCTGCGTTTCCGGATTGAGCTTCACGCCGAAACGGCGCTCATAGTAGCCGGCCTGCGCCTTGCGCAGGCCGGTAATACCGCGCGAGGCCGAGTAGCGGTCGGTCCGCGGCTTGCCCAGGGTCTCTTTCAGCTTTTCGATGACATGGGGCGGCGTGGGCAGGTCCGGATTGCCCATGCCGAAATCGATGATGTCCGCGCCCGCATTGCGTGCGGCTGCCTTGGCTCGATTGACCTGTTCGAACACATAAGGCGGCAGACGGCGAATGCGGTAGAAATCGTCCATCGATCTCGGGCTCCGGGGGAACCACCGGTCCGATTCAGTTCTTGATTCGGCGCTGCGGCAGTTTCGGGACCCTTTTAGCACGCCCCCGGGCTAAGGCCAGCGGCGCGGACACCGCCACGTTTTTCGGCCCGTTCGGCCCTTTTCGTGGCGGCCGGCGGCACAGCCCGGCCCCGCCCCTCCGGCTCGCCGCACCCCTGCTGTGGCGCTTCCATTCGATCGCTGGCTGCGCCTTCAAACATCCTGCAACCTAGTGGTGGGCGCGGTGCCCGCCTCCCCCCGCGGCGCCCTTCAAGGCTTCCGGGTTTTCCTCGATATTGTAGACGATCTCGACGCTTCCGGCCTTCTCGAACAGCAGCGTGCCTTTCACCTTCTGGCCGAGATCGAGCGGCTGCTTCAACCCGAACAGCAGGATGCGATACGAGCCGGGCTTGAGCTCGACCTTCTGCCCGGGCTTGATCTCGAGTCCGTTCTCGATCGGCCGCGTCTTGGTCACGCCGTCGACGGTCGTCATCTCGTGCACTTCGATGCGGCTTGCCGCAGGTGACGAGCCGCCAATCAGGCGATCCGCGGTTCTGCCCTTGTTGGTAATGGTGAGGTAGCCGCCCGCGATGTCGGCGCCTTCGGGAGTCGGACGTGACCACGGATGGCCGATGTCGATCGCGCCCACCTTGAATTCATGTGCGAGCGCGCCGCTCGCAACGAGCACGACAGTCGCCACAGATGCGGCAGAAAAGTACCTCGAGATGATCGATGAGATCGCTGGCATGTTGTCCACCCCTGAAATCACGCATTACGCAACACCACACATCGCGTAGAAATAAATTCCGACATCAATGCGGCTTCAAGGTGAAGTGCGCGAAGAACGAAATCTTGTCGTGGCGTTTTCAGCGTGTCCTCATCCAAATAGTGCTCAACAAGCGCAACGGTGCTCAAAAAACGCACCCGCGCTGATCGCGCAACGCACGACAAATCAAATCTCACAGTCACGCAACGTGCGATGACTCCAACGTCGCAGCACGACGACTGCCACTCGTCGCTGCGCTTTGGCACACGCGCTTCTTTCCGTCGTTCGATCGCCCTGCTTCGCGCATGTTCCAATCAAACTCGGGTCCCATTCAACTGGCTCCATGCATGCGCGTTGCGTAGGGGGCGAGTATGCGTTGGTGTCTGGCGCGGCCAGCTGGCGTTTTTTCTTCATTGCTGTTTGTTCTTGTTACACCGGCACAAGCTCATCATCCTGGCGTTGGCGGCGGCACAGGCGGCGGCGGTCCGATCAACACGATCTCGGCCGGCACGCTTGATGAAGGACAGATCGCCGCAGCCGTCCGCTACGAGTTCATTCGCCTCGGCCAGTTGAGCGACGCGGCCCTGCTGGCCGCAGCAGCCCAAGGCAATCATGCGCATTCGATGCGCTCTATCGAGAGCGCGGCGCTGTCGGTGGCGTATGGCGTGACGAACGATTTCACAGTCTCTGTTCGGCTGCCCGGCGTGCGACGCTCCGGCATCCGCGAGCCGGGGGAGTCTACCGACATGCTGAGCGGCGGCCACATGGGCGGAATGGACTCGATGAGCGACTTGATGAGCCCCGGCGCTATCAACGCGCGCGGCAACTCCGCGGGCTTCAGCGACGTGACCCTGCTCGGTCAGTATCGCTTCCACCAGAACGCGGCGACCGGCACCGAGGCCGCGGTGCTGTTCGGCTTCAAGGCGCCGACCGGCAGTACCCGCGAGCGCGACAACTTTGGTCAGCTGTTCGAAGCTGAATTCCAGCCGGGCTCGGGCTCATTCGACGGGCTCATCGGCGCCGCGTTCACCAAGCGCTTCGGCCGCTGGTCGTTCGACGCGAGCGGGCTCTATATGGTGATCGGCAAGGGCACGCAAGACACCGACCTCGGCGATCGCTTCCTGTTCGGCGCCGGCGTGTCGTATCGCCTGGTCGGTCCGATCGGGTCCGCCAAGGAAGTCGCGCTGCACGACAAGTGTCAGAGGGAGCAGAACCGTCTCCAGGAGTTCTGCCTCTATCACGCCAATCACGACCATCGCGATATGATGAAGACGCCCTACACGCTCGATCTCGTGCTCGAGTTCAACGGCGAATGGCACGACAAGCAGCGCATC